>Ga0209018_1000568_pt1 | contig 33777 bp, 26 predicted proteins | sample YNPBryBLVA2012_FD_185814 | JGI IMG/M metagenome (GOLD analysis project Ga0209018, IMG submission 185814) | Anoxygenic and chlorotrophic microbial mat microbial communities from Yellowstone National Park, USA - YNP Bryant BLVA 2012 (SPAdes)... ...
TTCCGTGTGGGACCGCCAAACCGTCCGGAGGTTCCTTGGCGTCCCCTTCGCATTTCCGCCGCCGCGGCGTACACTTTCCGCCATGGCGCGGGTGATCCTTCTCGACCAGTACGCGGGGCTCGGAGGAGGCCAGCGGATCCTCATGGACCTGGCCCACGCCTTCCGCCGGGCCGGCCACGGCGTGCGGGTCATGGTGCCGGGGGAGGGAACGGCCGCCCAGCGGCTGGAAGAGGAGGGCTTTTCGGTCCTTCCGCTTCCCCTGCCGGACATGACGCCCGGCCGGAAGACGCTCCGGGAGAAGGTCCTCTACCCCCTGGCCGCCCGGCGGGCCGCTCAGGAGATCGGCAGGGCGCTTGGCCAGGAGCCGGCCGACCTCCTGTACGCCAACGCCCCCCGTACCTTCCTCCCATCGGTCCTGGCCGCCCGGCGGGGGGGACCTCCGGTGGTCTGCGCCCTCCACCTCCTCTTCACCCGAGGGCTCGAATACCGCTTGATCCGCTGGTGCTTCCGGAGAAGAGAGGTCCGGCGGGTCCTCTTCTGCTCGTCGGCGGTGGCCCGGCCCTTCGCCTTCCTCTGCGGCGGGAAAGGGGTGAGGCTCCACTACTGGGTGAGCCCCCACTTCTTGAAGGCCCCGCCGGAGCGAGAGAGGGCGAGGCAGGGGTGGGGGCTGGGGCCGGAGGACGTGGCGGTGGGCGTCTTGGGCCGCATCTCCCGGACCAAGGGTCAGGCCCTCTTTCTGGAGGCCCTCGCCCCCCTCCTGAAGGACCACCCCCGCCTCCGCCTGCTCGTCGGGGGCGGGGCCGACTTCGAGGACCCCGAAGAAGAGCGGCGGGTGCAGGCCCTGGCCCGCTCCTCCCCCGACCCTTCCCGCGTGACGGTGGCCGGAACCATGGTGGAGGCCCTGCCCTTCCTGGACGCCCTGGACGTCCTGGTGGTGCCCTCCCTCTGGGAGGAGCCCTTTGGCCTGGTGGCGGTGGAGGGGATGGCGCGGCGCCTTCCGGTGGTGGTGACGCGGAGCGGGGGCCTCGTGGAAATCGTGGAGGAGGGGGTCACCGGCTTTCATGCGGAAAAGGACGCCCTCTCCCTCCGGAGGGCGGTGGAGCCGCTCCTCGGGGACCGCTCCCTGCGGCACCGGCTGGGAGCCGCCGGCCGGCTGCGGGCCGAGCGGGATTTCAACCCGGAGATCCAGATGGGAAGGCTCCTGTCCCTCTGCTTTGCGGAACCGGGGGAAGGGGGGGAGGCGGGGCGGTGAAGCTGGCCTTCGTGCAGGACTGGCTCGTGGACTTCGGCGGTGCGGAGCGCTGCCTGGAGGTCCTCTGCGAGGCCTTCCCCGATGCCCCGGTCCACACGCTCTTCTACGACCCGAAGCAGTTCGAAGGCACCGCCATCGCCGCGCGGCCCATCCACACGACCTTTCTGAACCACCCCTTCTTTCGGAGCCGGTACCGCGCCTTTCTGGGGCTCTTCCCCTACGCCGTGGAGCAACTGGACCTGTCGGAGGCCGACACGGTCCTTTCCTTCTCCCACAGCGTGGCCCACGGGGCCCTGGTCCGGTCGGACGCCGTCCACCTCTGCTACTGCCACACGCCGGTCCGCTACGCCTGGGACCTGTATCAGCCGTACCTCCGCCTGTCGGGGCTCCAGAAGGGGCTCCGCTCCCACGCCGCCCGGGCCCTCCTCCACTACGTCCGCCTCTGGGACGCCGCCGCCGCGCCCCGGGTGGACCGCTACATCGCCAACTCCCGGAACGTGGCCCGGCGCATCCGGCGGATCTACGGCCGCGAAGCCGCCGTCGTGTACCCCCCCGTGGAGGTGGAACGCTTCGCCCCTGCGGCACGCCGCGGGGACCACTATTTGGTGGTGGGAAGGATGGTCCCGTACAAGCGGAGCGACCTGGCGGTGGCGGCCTGCACGGCAATGGGCCTTCCCCTCCGGGTGGTGGGGGACGGCCCCGAGTACGGGAAGCTCCGGAGGCTGGCGGGGCCCTCGGTGGAGTTCACCGGGCGCCTCTCCGACGCCGAGGTGGCCGGGGAGATGGCCCGGGCCAAGGCCCTCCTCTTCTGCGGGGAGGAGGATTTCGGCATCACCCCGGTGGAGGCCCAGGCGGCGGGGACGCCGGTGGTGGCCTACGGGCGGGGCGGCGCCTTGGAGACGGTGATTCCGCCCCGGGGAGACGACTGCTCGGAAGCCACCGGACTCTTCTTCGAGGAGGCGAGCGCCCCTTCGCTGGCCGCCGCCCTCCGGCGCTTCGAGGCCCTGGCCGGCCGCTTCCGGCCGGAGGTCCTGAGGCGGAACGCCGAGCGCTTTTCGAGGTCCCGGTACCTTCAGGAGATGACCGCATGGATCGAGAGAAGCCGGGAGGAGAGCGGTGAGGGACGCTGAGCGGTTCTTCCTCTACCTGCTGGGGGCCGTCGTTCCCCTTTCCATGGCCGCCACCAACGCCGCCCTCGGAGGGCTGGCCCTCTTCTTTCTCTGGCGGCTCGCCCGCGGGGCCGTCCGCCCGCCGGTCTCGGGATGGTTCCTCCTCGCCTTCGTGGGCTGGCAGGCCGTCTCCGCCTTCCTGAGCCCGTACCGGCCGGAGGCCCTCAAGGGCGTGCTGGACTTCTGGGCCTGGTCGGCCTTCTTCATCGCCGCGGCCCTTCCCCCGGAAGCCCGCGGCGAGGACTTCGGCAAGTGGAGCCGGTTTCTCCTTCTCTCCACGGCCTTGACGCTACCGGTGAGCGCCGCCGCCTTCTTCCTGGGCACGGACTTCCGGCTGGGGCTCCTCACGACCCGGGCCGCCGTGGGAACCACCAACGCCCACGGCTTCTTCTCCCACCACCTCACCTACGCCGGCATGGCCTCCACCGCCGCCCTCGTGGGGCTGGCCCACGCCCTCTACGGGAAGGGCCGCCGGATGGGCTGGTGGGCCGGCGCCGCGGGAGGGTTCGGAGCCGTTTTCCTGAGCCTGGCCCGGACCTATTGGCTCGGCGTCGTACCGGGAATCCTGGCGGTCCTCTGGCGGAAGGGACGCAGGGCCGTGGCGATCCTCCTCCTCTTGGGAACCGGGGGAGCGGCGCTCCTCCTCGCCGCGGGACCGCCGGCGGTGCGGAGCCGGGTCACCAGCATCTGGGACCGTTCCAATCCGAGCAGCGTGGAGCGCCTCTGCCTCTGGCGGGCGGCCCTGGACATGTGGCGGGAGCGGCCGGTGGCGGGCTGGGGGCCCACCGTCTTCGAGAAGGCCGCCGAACCCTACAAGAGGCCCTACGCTTCCGAGATCCACTATCCCACGCACGAAGGCTTCCAGACGAAAAGCCACTGCCACAACCTCTACCTGCAGATCCTGGTGGAATCGGGCGCCGTGGGGCTTCTGCTCTTCGCCCTCTTTCTCTTGGCCCTTCTTCGGGACATCCGGGGGGGAGGGGCGGAGGTGCTGCAGGCCGCCGCCCTGGGGGCCCTGCTGGCCTTCCTGGCGGGAGGCCTTTTTGAGTACAACGGGGGGGACGCCGAGGTCTCCACGCTCCTCTTCTTCCTCGCGGGGCTGGCGGCCTCCTCACCGAAGGCCCGGGCCGCCGCCGGCCCCTAGAAAGGGGACTTCGGTGCGCCTTGCCTCGGAGGGCGTAGTTCTTTCGCGGTGGCCCTTCCGGGAGAGTTCCCTCGTCGTGGGCCTCTTCCTGCGGAGGGAAGGGTACCTCCGGGCGGTGGCCCGCGGGGCCCGGAGGCCCCGGAGCCCCTTCCGGGGTGCGCTGGAGCCCTTCGCCCGGGTGGAGGCCGAGGTCCTTCTCAAGGAGGGAGCGGAGCTCGGGACCCTCGTCCGGTGCGACCTGGTGGAGGGGTCGGTGGACCTCTTTTCCGTCTGGCCGAGGGCCCAGGTCCTGGAAGGGATCCGGGAGGTCCTGGAGCGGGGCCTGCCGCCCCTCTCCCGGGAGGAGGAGACCTTCCGGTTGGTCCGGGCCCTCCTCACGGCCCTCCGGGAGGGCATGGACCCTCGCCTGGCGTGGGTCTACTTCCTCGCCTGGTTCCTGAGGCTCCACGGCGTTGCCGAGAACCTGCCCGCCGTCGCGCCTCCCGGCGCGGCGGAGCTGCTGGGGGTTCTCCTGCGGCGCCCTCCCCGGGAGGTCCCGCCCGGCGCCCTCTCCCACGCTCCGGCGCTGGCGGCCCACCTCCGCCGCTTCCTGGAGCGGTACCTTGGAGGCCCCCTCCGGGCGGCGCCGCCCTTGGAGGATGGGGCCTCGGGCGTGTAGAATTCCCCTTCGCCGTCCCGTGGGAGGCCCGATGGTCACGCTTCAGGATCTCGTGGAGAAAATGAAACACTTCTGGGCGGGAGAGGGGTGTCTCATCGCCGAGCCCTACGACATGGAGAAGGGCGCCGGCACCATGAACCCCGAGACCTTCTTCCGGGTCCTGGGGCCCCACCCCTACGCCAGCGCCTACGTGGAACCCTGCCGGAGACCCCGGGACGGGCGCTACGGCGAGAACCCCCAGCGGGTGGAGAAGCACCACCAGTTCCAGGTCATCGTCAAGCCCAGCCCCGACGACATCCAGGAACGGTACCTGAGGAGCCTGGAGGCCTTCGGCATCGTCCTTGCGGACCACGACGTCCGCTTCGAGGAGGACAACTGGGAGGCTCCCACCCTGGGGGCCTGGGGGGTGGGCTGGCAGGTCATGCTGGACGGGACGGAGATCACGCAGTTCACGTACTTCCAGCAGGCCGGGGGCTTGGACCTTAGGCCCATCACCGTCGAGATCACCTACGGCATCGAGCGCCTCTGCATGTTCCTCAACGACATCGGCGACGTTTTCGCCCTTCCCTGGAACGAGCGCTTCACCTACGGCGACCTGCGGCGGGAGGCGGAGCGCCAGTTCTCCGTCTACGACTTCGAGGAGGCGAGGACCGACCTTTGTATCCGCTGGTTCGACGAGTACGAGGCGGAGAGCCGCCGCCTCCTGGAGGCGGGCCTCTACCTTCCCGCCTACGACTTCTGCCTGAAGGCCAGCCACACCTTCAACATCCTGGACGCCCGGGGCGCCATTTCGGTGGCCGCCCGGGCCGACTACATCAAGAGGGTCCGGCGCCTGGCTTGCGCCGCCGCCGAGGCCTACCTCAACGCCCTGGGGGCCGGAAAGGAGGCCCGCCGTGGCTGATTTCCTGCTGGAGATCGGCACCGAGGAGATCCCCGCCGCCATGGTGGCGGGCCTCCTGGAGGAACTGCACCGGAAACTCCGGGAAGCCCTGGCCGCAAGGGGACTGGCGCCGGTTTCGGAGAGGCCCTTCGGGGCTCCGAGGCGGCTGGGCCTCTTCTTGGGGGGCCTTCCGGAGCGCCAGGAGGACCGGCAAGAAACGGTGGCGGGCCCGCCCCTGGCGGCGGCCCGTGACGGGGAGGGCCGGTGGACCCCGGCGGCCCTCGGCTTTGCCCGGAAGCAGGGGATCGACCCCGCCGCGCTCCGGGAGGTGGAGGGCCCCCGGGGACCCTGCGCCGGCTTCGTGCGAAACGTGGCCGGACGGCCCACGGCGGAGATCCTCGCCGAGGAGGTCCCCCGGGCGGTGGATGGCCTTTTCCTTCCCAAGGCCATGCGGTGGGGCGAGGGGGAACACCTCTTCGTCCGCCCCGTGCGGTGGGTGGTGGCCCTTCTCGACGGGGAGGTGGTCCCCCTGGCGGTGAAAGGGGTGGCGGCCGGGCGGGCCAGCCGCGGCCACCGGATCCACGGTCCCGCCGCGGTGGAGATTCCCCGGGCCGGAACGTACTTCGAACGCCTCGGGGCGGCCCGGGTCCTTCCCGATCCCGCCGAGCGGCGGAAGAAGGTGGAAGTGGAACTCCAGGCGGAGGCCGCCCGCCTGGGAGGGCGCGTGGCCCCCGACCCCGAGCTCCTGGACAAGATGGTCCACCTCTGCGAATGGCCCACGGTGGTCTCGGGGGAGATCCCCGGAGAGTTCCTCTCGCTTCCCACGGAGGTCCTGGTGACCTGCCTGAGGGAGCACCAGAACTTTTTCGTGGTCCGGAACGGGGAGGGGGAGGCCCTTCCCGCCTTCCTGGCGGTGGTGGACGGCCCCGGCGACCCCAAGGGGCTCATCCGGAAGGGCCTTCAGAACGTCTCCCGCTCCCGCCTCTCGGACGCCCGCTTCTTCTACGAACACGACGTCCAGGTTCCCCTCGAGGACCGGCTGGAGTCCCTCCGGGGCATCCTCTTCCACCCCCGGCTGGGGAGCTACCACGACAAGGCCCTCCGGATGGAGGCCCTGGCCCGCCGCCTGGCCCCCCTTTTGGGCGCTCCGGAGGAGGAGGCGGCCTGGGCCGCGCGGCACGCCAAGTGCGACCTCGCCTCCCTGCTGGTCCAGGAGAAGGAGTTCACCTCCCTCCAGGGGATCGCCGGGGGCCTCTACGCGCGGGCCCAGGGGAAGCCCGAGGCCGTCTGGCAGGCCCTCTACGACCACTACCGTCCCCTCTCCCTGGAGGACGACCTGCCCCGGGGAGCCGTGGGGGCCGTGGTGGCATTGGCCGACAAGCTGGACACCCTCGAGCAGATGTTCCGCATCGGCCAGGTTCCCTCCGGCTCCAAGGACCCCTTCGCCCTCCGGCGGGCGGCCCTGGGGGTGGTCCGGATCCTGGCCCGGCACCCCTCCGCCGTTCCCCTGGACCTGGGGGCCTTCCTGGCGGAAGGGGGCCCCCTCCCCGAGGGCCTGCTTTCCTTCCTGGAGGGGCGCCTGCGCTTCCTCTGGGAGCAGGAGGGGCTTGGCTACGATGAAATCAACGCCGTCCTTGCCGCCGCGCCTTCGGGCGCCCTGGACGTCCGGACGCTGACCCGGAAGGCGGAGGACCTCCACGCCGTCCGGGCCGGTTTCGGCGAGGACTTCGACCACCTGGCGGTGGCCTTCAAGCGGGCCCGCAACATCCTCAAGGGACAGCCGCCCCGGGTCCTGGACCCCGCCCTCTTCCTGCCGGAAGCGGATCGCGAGGGCGCCGGGGAGCGGGCCCTCCACGCCGCCGTCGAGGCGGTGCGGGAGGAGGCGGAGGCGCGCTTCGCCGAAGGGCGGTACGGGGAGGGCCTCCGGGTCCTGGCTCGGGTGAGGCCCGCGGTGGACCGCTTCTTCGACGACGTCCTGGTCATGTGCGACCCCGAAGGGCGGGATCCCGCCAAGACGGCCCTCCAGAAAAACCGCCTGGCCCTCCTCCAGCGCCTGGTCGCCCTCTTCGGCCGCGTGGCCGACTTCTCGGAAATCGTTCCCCGGGAGGGCTAGGCCGCCCGCGCGGTTTCCAAAAATCCAAGCATCCTAGTAAGGCTTGACAGCCTTCTTCGCCGAAATAATATTACAACCGGAGTAACATTCCGGGGGAGGCGGACGGGTGGTCGGAATCGGGCGGCAGACGGATTACGGGGCGCGGATCGTCCTCCATCTGGCGGGACTTCCGCCGGGGGCCCAGGTGACCGCCGCCGAGATCGCCGCGATGCGCCTCATCCCGCCGGCTCTCATCCGGCGTGTGGTGAGCCGGCTCTCCAAGGCCGGCATCCTTCGAACGGCCCGGGGAAGCGGCGGCGGCCTCTCCCTCGCCCGGCCCCCTTCCCGGATCTCCCTTGCCGACGTGGTGGAGGCCCTGGAAGGCCCCATCGCCCTCAACGCCTGCGTGGTCCAGCCCGGCGCCTGTCCCCTCACCGCCCACTGTCCCGTCCAGCGGGCCTGGGTCCGGGCCACTCGGGATCTCCGGGCCTCGCTCCACCGCGTCCGTTTCTCCGAACTGGCCCACCGGAAGGGCCGCCGGACAAAGACCGCCAGACCGAAAAGCCGCCCGCCGAAGGCGGGTCTCGATCCCAGGGAGGTGTGAATGGATGCACTCTTGCTCGCCCGGATCCAGTTCGCGTGGACCGTCGCCTTCCACTACATCTTCCCCCCCATGACCATCGGGCTGGGCCTGATGCTCGTGGTGATGGAGGGGATGTACCTCCGCACGAAAAACCCGCTCTACCACACCATGACGCGCTTCTGGGTGCGGATCTTCGGGCTCATCTTCGCCGTGGGCGTCGCCTCGGGCATCGTCATGGAGTTTCAGTTCGGGACCAACTGGTCCACCTACTCCCGGTACGTGGGAGACGTCTTCGGGAGTGCCCTGGCGGCGGAGGGAATCTTCGCCTTTTTCCTGGAATCGGGCTTCCTGGCCGTCCTCCTCTTCGGGTGGGACCGGGTCAGCCCCCGGATGCATTTCTTCTCCACGGTGATGGTCTCCCTGGGCTCCATGTTCAGCGCCGTGTGGATCGTGGTGGCCAACTCGTGGCAGCAGACGCCGGCGGGCTTCCACATCGTGGGGGAGGGCGCCCGGGCCCGGGCGGAGGTGACGGACTTCTGGCAGGTGGTCTTCAACCCCTCCACCGTGGACCGGCTCCTCCACGTCCTCATCGCCGCCGTCCTCACGGGCGCCTTCTTCGTCCTTTCGGTGTCGGCCTTCTACCTCCTGAAACGGCGCCACCTGGAGTTCGCCAAGGCCTCCCTCCGCATCGCCTTGGCCTTCGCCCTCGTCGCCTCCCTGGCCCAGCTCCTCTCGGGCCACTCCAGCGCCCGCGTGGTGGCCGAGCACCAGCCGGCCAAGCTGGCGGCCTTCGAAGGGATCTTTCCGGAGAAGGTCGAGCGGGCGCCCCTCCACCTCTTCGGGTGGGTGGACGAGACGGGCCGCGAGGTGAGGTTCTCCGTGTCGGTGCCGGGGATGCTCTCCTGGCTCGTTTACGGAGACAGCGCCCGTGCCGTCACCGGCCTCGACGCCTTCCCGCCCGGGGATCGGCCGCCGGTGAACCTCGTCTTCCAGAGCTACCACGCCATGGTGGCCATCGGCGTGGCCCTCATCGGCCTGAGCCTCCTTTCGCTCCTGTACCTCCGCGGGGGAAGGCTCTTTGAAACGCCGTGGCTCCTCAAGGTTCTCGTGGCCGCCGTGGTCCTTCCGCACCTCGCGAACCAGCTGGGGTGGCTCTCGGCGGAGGTGGGGCGCCAGCCTTGGATCGTCTACGGGCTGTTGAGGACCGCCGACGCCGTGTCGCCGGTGGTTTCCGCCGGCCAGACCCTGACCTCCCTGATCCTCTTCACCCTCGTCTACCTGCTCCTCTTCGCCCTCTTCATCTTTCTGCTGGACCACAAGATCAAGGAAGGCCCCGTGGAGGGCGCCGTCGAGAAGGAGGGACACCTGGCATGAACCTCGACCTGAACGTGATCTGGTTCGGTTTGGTGGGCGTCCTGCTGACGGGGTACGCCATTCTGGACGGCTTCGACCTCGGGGTGGGGGGCCTGCACCTCCTCGCCCGGACCGACGAGGAGCGGCGGATCTTCCTCAACGCCATCGGCCCCGTCTGGGACGGCAACGAGGTCTGGCTGGTCACCGGGGGCGGGGCGCTCTTCGCCGCCTTCCCCCACGTCTACGCCACGGTCTTCTCGGGCTTCTACCTGGCGCTGGTCCTCCTCCTCTTCGGGCTCATCTTCCGGGCGGTGGCCATCGAGTTCCGCAGCAAGCGGCCCGAGGCGGGCTGGAGGAAGGCCTGGGACGTGGCCTTCAGCGTCTCCAGCCTCCTCTCGGCTCTCCTGCTGGGCGTGGCGCTGGGCAACATCGCCTGGGGCATTCCCCTCCGGGAGGACCACGAATTCGCCGGCACCTTCCTGGGTCTTCTCCACCCCTACGCGCTCCTCGTCGGCGTCACCACGGTGGCCCTCTTCCTCATGCACGGCGCCATCTACCTGGTCCTCAAGACCGAGGGTCCCCTCCACGACCGCCTGCGGCCCTGGGTGAACAACGCCATCATCTTCTTCATCATCTGCTACGCCACCACCACCATGGCCACCCTCCTCTTCGTGCCCCACATGGTGGCGATCTTCAAGGAGCACCCGGCCTTCTTCGTCGTGGCGCTCCTCAACATGCTGGCCATCGCCAACATCCCGAGGGAGATCCACCACGGAAGGGACTTTTACGCCTTCCTCTCCTCCTGCGCCGCCATGGCGGCCCTCATGGCCCTCTTCGGCCTGGGCATGTTCCCCTACATCGTCTACTCCAACCCCAACCCCGACCTCAGCCTGACGCTGTACAACGCCGCCTCCTCCCAGAAGACCCTGGGCATCATGCTCGTCATCGCGCTCCTGGGCGTTCCCCTGGTACTGGCCTACACGGCGAGCATCTACTGGGTCTTTCGGGGAAAGGTGAAGCTGGGGCCCCACAGCTACTGACGGCCATTGCCTCCGGCGAGAAAAGGGGACGGCTCCGGCCGTCCCCTCCTCTTCTTTGGGCCGGCGGGGTTGGCGAAAGGCAGGAAGGGCGGCGGGGGGCTCCCCTGACGCCCTAGCCTTCCCCGCGAAGAAAGCGGCGCTCCGGGACCTTGATCCGCATGCCCGCCTCCGGCGGCTTCTGGGGGTTGAAGACGCCGTTGAAGGCGGCCAGCCGGGGCGCGGGACCCGGCTTTCCGTACTCCCGGAGGGCGAGGCTTTCCCAGGTGTCGCCGGCCCGGGCGGTGACCAGACGGAGCTTGGGGCCCGTGACGGCGGCGAGCTCGGCGTCGGTGGGGAAGCGGAGGCTCTTCAGGATGCCGCGGAACTCCTCGCGGGCCTCCGGAAATACGGCGGCCGGGGTGTATCCGTAGACCACCACCGCCTCCCCCCCGCGGAAGGCGAAGCCCAGGAGCGCCCGCAGGTCCCCCTCCCGGGGGGTGAGCCGCAGGGCGCGGAGAGAGAGGTCGAGTCCTTCCGGCGTCTTGAGGGTGTCGGCGTTCAGAACCTCGTGGGGGGTCTGGATCCGGGCCAGGTAGGCGTTGATGAAGCCCTCCCTGCCCTTGCCGCCGAGGGGAAGGACCTCCACCCCCACGGTGCGGCGAACCGTTCCCGACGCCGTCTTGGCGTCCCGGAAAAGAAGGGCCTGCCCCTCCGGCGGACTGAGGTTGGCTTCGTAGCCTTCGGGGATGGCGAGGGCCACCCGGACGTCCTTGAGGGTGAGGACGCCCCCGGCCAGGAGCCGGTCACCCCGGCTCTGGCCCAAATCCAGCCCTTCGATCCGGTTCAGAAAGCGATCGCGGAGGAGCGGCTTTTGGGCGGCCTTGGGGTGGCTTTGGGCGAATTCGGCGATGCGCCTCTCGGCGTAGGCCAGCCGGTCCCGGGTGGGGGGGTGGCTCATGAGGAACCTCTCCATGGCCCCCGGTTCCCCGTCCTCGATGGCCAAGAACATGCGGAACATCTTGGCGGCGCCCCGGGGGGTGTAGCCGGCTTCCTCCATGTAGGTGATTCCGAATTCGTCGGCCTGCGCCTCCAGGTCCCGGGAGTAGCCCAGAAAGGCCAGGGCCAGGGAGGCGTCCACCAGCCCCGAAGCGGAGCGGGCCAGGTCGGGGTTGAGGATGGACAGAACCCCCAGGCCGAAGCCGGCCATCCGCTGGCGGGAAAGCTGGGAGGCGGTGTGCCGGGCCGCCACGTGGGTGAGCTCGTGGCCCAGGACCGCCGCCAGCTCGTCCTCGCTGCTCATCCGGGCCAGGATGCCCCGGGTGACGTACACGTACCCCCCCGGAAGGGCGAAGGCGTTGATCACGGGGCTGTCCAGTACCTCGAAGCGGTAATTCACGTTCTGCCGGGGGGTCCGGGCGGCCAGCTTCCGGCCCACCTCGTTGACGTAGGCCCGGAGCCCCGGAAGTCGGTCGTAGTAGCCGAACTCCCGCTGGATTTCCCTGGCCGCCTCGGCGCCGATCCGGGCCTCCTCCTCCTCGCTCACCAGCATCACCTGGCTCTGCCGGGTGACGGGGTTGGCGGCGCAGGCGAGGAGCAGCACCAGCGGAAGGATCCAGGGGCGACGGGAAGAAGAGGGCGGACGGTGATGACCCATGGGAACCTCCTGGTCCTCAGAGTATAACCGAGGCTTTCATTGGAACATCCACGCGTTGCGATTCCGGGCTCGCGGACGTATCCTTCTTGCCATGGCGGAAGAGAGCAGCCGCATCGGGCGGTACGAAATCCTGGAAACGGCGGGGCGCGGCGCCATGGGGGTCGTTTACAGGGCCCGGGACCCCCTCATCGGGCGTACCGTCGCCATCAAGGTGGTGGCCCTCTCGCCCCTCTTCGGCGAGGAGGAGCGGAAGGAATTCCGCGAGCGCTTCTTTCGGGAGGCCCGGGCCGCCGGAAACCTTCACCACCCCAACATCGTCACCATCTACGACGTCGGGGAGTGGGAGGGGATCCCCTACATGGCCCAGGAGTTCGTGGAGGGCAAGAGCCTCTCCCGGATCCTGAAGGAACAGGGGCGCCTGGACCCCCAGGAGGCGATCTCCATCCTGAAGCAGGTCGCCGACGCCCTGGACTACGCCCACGCCCAGGGGGTCGTCCACCGGGACATCAAGCCCGACAACATCCTGGTGGAGCCTTCGGGCCGCGCCGTCCTCACCGATTTCGGGGTGGCCAGGCTGGCGGCCAGCGACCTCACCCGCACGGGGGAGGTCCTGGGAACGCCCCATTTCATGAGCCCCGAGCAGGTGACCGGCGAGGCCGTGGACGGACGGAGCGACCTCTTCTCCCTGGGAGTGGTCCTCTACCTCATGGTTTCGGGCCAGCGGCCCTTTCAGGGGGAGACCATCTCCTCGGTCTGCTACCAGATCGTCCACGCTCCGCCCAGGCCCCTGCCGGAGGCCTCCGGGTTGAGACCGGCCCTCCAGGCGGTCCTGGACCGCCTCCTGGCCAAGGCCCCGGCCGAACGGTTCGCCACCGGACGAGAGCTTCGGGAGGTGCTGGAGGCCATCGAGAGCGAGACCCGCCCGCAGGAGGCGAGACCGGCGGAACCGGCGCCGGCGTTGCCGGAGCCTCCCTCTCGCCCCAGGGAAGGCACCGTGAAAACGGCCGCGCCTCCGTCCGGGAAGACGATGTCTTCGGGGGCGCCGAAGGGCCGGGGAGCAAACCGGACGCTGGCCTGGGTTCTTGGGGGAGGACTGGTCCTCATCCTCCTGGCCTGCATCCTCAGCTTCGTGGTGGGTAGCCGCCTGGCCCGGAAGGGGGGCCCGGCCGGGGCGGGACCGGTTCCGCCCCCCGAGGGGACGAGGGTGACCCCTCCCGCCGAGGCCTCCGAGAAGGGCGAGAAGCCCTCCGCTCCTCCGCCCGAAAAGGCCCCGCCTCGGGAGACGGCACCGAAGAAGCCGGAGCGAAAGCCGCCCCCGCCGCCAAAGGCGGAGGAGACCGTTCCGCTCGTGCAGGCACCCGCCGAACCCCCCAAGGTCCGGAAGGGGCACCTGGGGCTCATCGTGGAGGGCCCGCTCACCCGGGGAGAGTTCCGGGTCTACGCCGACGGCGATTCCATCCTGAGAGTTCCCTTTCTGGGCCTCCCCGACCCCTCCGGGAGGAGGCGCGAGGGCTTCCGGCTCATCCAGCACGTGGCCCTGCCGCCGGGGCCCCACACCCTCCGCTTCGAGGTGGCCTCCCCGCCGCCCGGTCCCTTCTACGCCCTGGCGGACCAGCAGGTGTCCCTGGAGCCGGGGGAGAGGCTCGTTCTGAAGATCGAACCCAAGCGGATGCCCGCGCGCCTCAAGGTGACGGTGGTGGAGGACGTGAAGGCCGCCGGTCCGCCCCCTTCGTGAGGCCGGAGGCGGGAATGAAGGGACCTCTCGCCGGGTTCGGAAAACTCCGGCCCCTGGCTGTGGGAAGGGGGCCGCGGAGACGATGAAGGAACCGGCCCCGCCCCGCCCGTCCCTGGAGGAGGTCCACCGCTCCGTGGAGGTCCCCCGGAGGGCGACCCTCTTCCGGCGCATCTTCGCCATCTCCGGCCCGGCCTACCTCGTGAGTGTCGGTTACATGGACCCGGGGAACTGGGCCACCGATTTGGCCGCCGGGTCCCGCTACGGCTACGCCCTCCTGTGGGTCCTTTTGGTTTCCAACGGGATGGCCGTTCTCCTGCAGAGCCTTTCGGCCCGGCTGGGCATTGCCAGCGGATTAGATTTGGCCCAGGCCTGCCGGGCGGAGTACCCGCGCCCCGTCCGGCTGGTTCTCTACGCCCTCTGCGAGATGGCCATCGCCGCCTGCGACCTCGCCGAGGTGCTGGGCTCGGCCATCGCCTTGAAGCTCCTCTTCGGCCTCCCGCTCCTGGGGGGCGTCCTGCTGACGGCCGCCGACACCCTGGCCCTGCTCTTCATGAGCCACCTGGGAATCCGAAAGCTGGAGGCGCTGATCCTGGGGATGGTGACCCTCATCGGCGGCGGCTTCCTCGTGGAGGTCTTCCTCGCCCGCCCCGAGTGGGGAGGCCTTCTCCGGGGCTTCGTCCCCAGCCTCCCCGACGCCTCGGCCCTCTTCATCGCCATCGGCATGCTGGGGGCCACGGTCATGCCCCACAACCTCTACCTCCACTCGTCCCTGGTGCAGACCCGGCGCATCGGCGCCTCCCGGGAGGAGAAGGGACAGGCCATCCGCCTCAACACCCTCGATTCGGCGGTGGCGCTCAACGTGGCCTTTTTCGTCAACGCCGCCATCCTGGTCATGGCGGCGGCGGTCTTCCACCGCGCGGGCTTCACCGGCGTGGCCGACATCCAAGAGGCCCACCGGCTCTTGGAGCCCCTCGTGGGGGCCTCCGTCGCGCCCCTGGTCTTCGCCCTGGCCCTCCTGGCGGCGGGACAGAGCAGCACCATCACCGGCACGCTGGCGGGGCAGATCGTCATGGAGGGCTTTCTCGAGATCCGGATCCCGCCGTGGCTCCGGCGGCTCGTCACCCGCCTGGCGGCCATCGCGCCGGCGGTGGCGACCCTCCTGATCTTCGGAGAGGGCAAGACCGGCACCCTGCTGATCCTCTCCCAGGTGGTGCTCTCCCTGCAGCTTCCCTTCGCCGTCGTTCCCCTGGTCCGGTTCGTTTCCGACCGCAAGACCATGGGGCCCTTCGCCGCCGGCCCGGTGGTGAAGACGCTGGGGTGGCTCTCGGCCCTCACGGTGGCGGGGCTCAACGGGGCCCTGGTCTTCGTGGAGAGCCGAACCCTCTACGCCGCCGCGGGTCCGTGGGCCCTTCCCGTCTTCCTCCTCCTGGGAGTGCTCCACGCGGGCCTCGCGGCCCTCTTCCTCTACGTCGCCCTGAAGCCCGTCTCCGGCGTCGGTGCCGCGGCCCTTCCGGCGGGGGTCCACGCGCCGTCCCGCCCGCTGGTCCTCGAGGAGGAAGCCGTGCCCTACCGAAAGGTCGCCATCGCCCTGGACTTCTCCGGGAGAGAGGAGGAGATCCTCCGGGAGGCCATGCGCCTCTTCGGGGCCCAGCGTCCCGAACTCTTCCTGCTCCACGTGGTGGAGAGCGCCGGAGCCCGCTTCCTGGGGAAGGAGGTTGCGGACCTCGAGAGCGAGAGGGACGCCGAACGGCTCGAGGCCTACGCCGAAGCCTTGCGGCAGAAGGGGTTCCAGGCTTCCGCCCACCTGGGCGTGGGCAAACCCGTGGCCGAACTGCACCGCCTCATCGAGGCGCTGGAGCCGGACCTGGTGGTTCTGGGCGCCCACGGCCACCGCTTCCTGGGCGACCTCCTCCGGGGATCCACCGCCGACGCCCTCCGCCACCGGGTGAAGGCCAGCGTTCTGGTGGTGGGCCCGCCTTCGGGCTGAGGGACGGGGCGCGGACCCTCAGCTTCCGCCGATCTCCTTGAAGGATCCCTCCTCGACCACCCAGACGCTCAGGGGGACGTCCACCGGATCCCCCTTGTCGGTGAAGCGGAGGAGGCCGAAGACCGTCTCGAAGGTCAGGCGGTGAAGGGCCTGGGCGATGGTCCGGCCGTTGAGGGGGACCCCCGCCTGTCCCACGGCGGCCAGGGCCACCTGGGCCGCCTTGTAGCCGAAGATGGCGAAGGGGCCCGGCGGCGCCTTGAAGCGGACCTGGTAGGTTTCCAGGAAGGTGCGGGTCCGCGTTCCGGGAAGTTCGGAGAAGTCGGGGTAGAAGACCACCAGGGCCCCGGTGGCCACCTCCGTTCCGGCGGCCTCCAGGAAGGGCTTTCCGAAGCAGCCGTCGCCCCCCATGAAGACCGCGAGGGAGCCGTGCTGGCGCAGGGCCTTGAGGAAGGCTCCCCCTTGGTTCGCCAGGCCGCCGAAGAAGACCAAGTCGGGCCGGGCTTCCAGGCACCGGGTGAGGGCCGGCTCCAGCGTGGGATCGCCCCGCTTCACCTCCTCCCGGAGGAGGACCTTCCGGGCGGAGAGGAACTCGTAGTTCCGGACGAATTCGTCGGCGAGGCCGCGGCCGTAGTCGCTGTTGTCGCTGACCACCGCCACCGTCCGCTGGGGGTAATGCTTGATGAGCCACACGGCGGCGGCCCGGCCCTGGAAGTCGTCCCGCCCGCAGACCCGGAAGACGTGGTCCATCCCCGCTTCGGTGAGGCGGGGGCTGGTGGAGGTGGGGGAGATCATGACGACGTCGTTGTCCTGGTAGGTCTTGGCCGCCGCCAGGGAGCAGCCGGAGTCCACGTGGCCGATGACCACCAGCGGCTTCTTCCGGCTCAGGTAGTAGGCCGCTTCCTTGGCCTTGTCGGGGTTGTTCTCGTCGTCCACGGGGATGAGGGTGATCTTGCGGCCAAGGACGCCCCCCTTGGCGTTCCATTCGTCCACCGCCAGGGTGACGCCGTTCAGCACGTCCTGGCCCAGGGTGGCCTGCTCCCCGCTCAGGGGACCGGCCACGCCCAGCCGGATCTCCTGCATGGAGGCGCAGGAAGCCCACCAGCCCATGCAGGCCAACGCGATGAGACCCAAGACTCCGCGCACGAACCGCCTCATGGCTTTGGCCCTCCCTTCTGGAGGGAAATATAGGGCCCGCGAGGGCTTCCGTCGAGAAGTTCCGGCGGCTTCCCGAATCCAGGGGAGCAGGCTCAAAGGAGGTTGTAGGGGTCCACCTCCACCAGACACTCGTGGGGGACCCTCCGCTGCAGCCCCCGGGAGAGGAGTTCTTCCAGGAAGGCCCGGAGCCGGTTCCGCTGGGGGGCCCGCAGAAGGGCGTGGCGGCGGTGGCGCCCCTCCAGCCGGGGAAGGGGGGCGTCCACCGGGCCGAAACAGCGGACGCCCCTCTCCGCCGCGGGCTTCAGCAGGCGGGAGAGCTCGGCGGTGAGGAGGTCCAGGCGGGCGGGGTCCCGGGCCCGGATTTCGATGCGGGCCAGAGCCTCCACCGGTGGATAGCCCATGGCCTTCCGGTAGCGGATGTCCCGGGCGTAGAAGGCGCGGTAGTCGTGGCCCATGGAGGCGGCCACGGCGTAGTGCTCGGGGTGGTAGCTCTGGAGGATCACCCGGCCCGCCTTGGCGCCCCTGCCCGCCCGCCCGGCGGCCTGGGTCACGAGCTGGAAGACCCGTTCGGCGGCCCGGAAGTCGGGCATGCCCAGGATGAAGTCCGCCGAGAGGACCGCCGCCAGCGTGACGTTGGGTACGTCGTGGCCCTTGGCCACCATCTGCGTTCCCACGAGAATCTCGATACGGCCCCGCTCGAAGTCGTTCCAGAGCCGCTCGAACTGCGCCGGAGTCCGGATCTCCTCGCGGTCGAGGCGGGCCACCCGGTGGCCGGGGAAGGCCTCGGCCAGCACCTCCTCCACCTTTTCCGTGCCCTCCCCCAGGAACTGCAGGACCTCCCCGCCGCAGGAGGGGCAGAGGGCGGGAACCTCGTCCCGGTGGCCGCAGTAGTGGCACTTGAGCCCGCCCCACTTGCGGTGGAAGGTGAGGGCCACGGAGCAGTGGGGGCATTCCACGGTCTTTCCGCACTCCCGGCAGAGGAGGAAGGTGGCGAAGCCCAGTCGGTTGCGGAGAACCACCGCTTGCTCCCCGCGGGAGAGGGTCTCCTTCAGCGCTTCGAGGAGCCTCCGGGAGGCGGTGGTCCTGGCCCCCACGGCGCGGAACTCCTCCCGCATGTCCACCGCCTCCACCGGCGGAAGGGAAGCCCCGCCCGCCCGCTCGGGAAGCTCGAGGAGGGTGTACTTGCCCGCCTCCGTGGCGTTGTAGAAGGACTCCACCGAGGGGGTGGCGGAGCCGAGGACCACCGGGATGTTCAGCAGGAGGCCCCGGACCACCGCCATGTCCCGGGCGTGAAAGCGGGGGAAGTCCTGCTGCTTGTAACTCCCGTCGTGCTCCTCGTCCACCACCACCAGCCGGAGTCCTTCGAGGGGGGCGAAGAGGGCCGAACGGGGGCCGATGACCAGGCGCGCCTCCCCCCGCCGGACCCGCCGCCACTGCCGGACCCGTTCCACGTCGGTCATGGAGGAGTGGAGGATGGCCAGCTCGCTGCCGAAGCGCCGGAGAACCCGCCGGGCCAGCAGGGAGGTCAGGGAGATCTCCGGCACCAGGTAGAGGGCCGTTCCCCCGAGGCGCAGGGCTTCCCCCATGAGGCGGAGGAAGACCTCGGTCTTTCCGGATCCGGTGACGCCGAAGAGGAGGAAGGTCCGGTGGCGGGGTTCGGCCAGGGCGCCCAGGACGGCGCCCACCGCCGCCTCCTGGCCGTCGGTGAGGCGGTGGGGCGAGGGTTCGGGCGGGATCCGGGGGGGCAGGAGGTCGAAGATCTCCACCCATCCCTCCTCGGCCATCTCGCTGAAGACGTGCTGGGGAACGCGGGCGGCACGGGCGGCCTCCTTCAGCAGGGGAAAGCCGGCCGCCTCCGCCCGGAGAAGGGTCTCCAGGGCCTTGCGGCGGGGCGCCGGAAGGGAGGGATCCCGGGCCAGGGCCTCCGCCTCCTCCCGGGGAAGGAGGAGGGCCACCCGGTCCCTCGGCGCAAAGCGCCTCCGGGCCTTCCAGAGGGTCTCCTCCACCACGTACCCCTCCTCCACCGCCTCCCAGAGAAGCGGCAGGAGCTCGGAACCCAGCTTTTCGGCCAGGCTCTGGGCCGAGAGGGTTCCCCCGGCCAGGGCCTCCCGGAGGGGGGCGAAGCGGTCCTCGGAAGGGGGCGGGGTCCCTTCCGCCAGCCGGTAGCGGGCCCGGGGGGAGGGGTCCAGGGCGGAGGGGTAGGCGCACCGGAGGACCGCCCCCCAGGAGACCAGGTAGTAGTCGGCCACCCACCGGGTGAAGGCGAGGAGATCCGGCGGAAGGAGGGGCGAGCGGTCCAGCACCTCCTCCACCGTCTTGACCGGACCCCCCTCCGGGGCCTCGCCGGGACCCACCACCCACCCCACCAGGCGGCGCCCGGCGAAGGGGACCCGCACCCGGCAGCCCGGAGGGGCGTCGGTGCCTTCCTCCGGGAGGGCGTAGGTGAAGGTCTTGCGCGGCGGCAGGGGCAGGGCCACCTGGACGAGCCGGTGGGGAGAAGCGCCTTCGTTCACGGCCGCCCTCTCCGGAGGGCCTCCTGGAGGAGGGAGGGGAAAAGACCACCGGGGTCGTCGAGAATCGCCTCGAGGCGGGGCCAGATGAGGGGGACCTCAAAGGGCCATTGAGGCGCCCACTTCACGGCGTCCTTCTCGGTGGTGAGGACCGCCTCGGCCCGGGTCTCGCCTAGGGCTCGTTCCAGGGCCGCCAGGCGCTTCTCCGTGGGAAAGGCGTGGTCGGGGAAGGCCAGGAACCGGAGGGGAGGCAGGCCCGCCTCTTTGAGGTCCCGCAGGAAACGGCCGGGGCTTCCCACGCCGGCGAAGGCCACGACGGGCCTTCCCAAGAGCGCCTTCCAGGAGAGGCCCGGCGGGACCGAAAGCGAAGGCTCCTCGGTCCAGCGGAAGCGGACGGAGAACGCCGGCTTGTGGGCGGCGAAAGGAGCCAGGGCTTCGGGGAGGCGACCTCCCCCGGAGAGGAAAAGCGCGTCGGCCCTCGAGGCTCCCGAAAGGGGCTCCCGGAGGCGGCCCGCGGGCGGGGGAAAGAGGTCCCGGGGGCCGGTGGTGTCCACCAGAAGGAGATCCAGATCCCGCGCGGTTTCCACGTGCTGAAAGCCGTCGTCGAGGAGAAAGAGGGTGGGGCCCAAGGCCAGGAGAAGGGCGGCGCCCTCCTCCCTTCGTTCGGAGACCACCACGGGGAGATCGGGGATCGCCCGCAGGTAGAGAAGGGCTTCCTCTCCCACCTCCTCGGGGGAGCTCGAAGGAAGGACCCGCAGGGGCCCCTTCGAGCGCCGGCCGTAGCCCCGGAGGAGGACCGCGGGACGCTCCCCCGCCTCGCGGAGAAATCGGGCGAGGGCCAGGGTCACGGGGGTCTTTCCCGTCCCGCCGAAGGTTAGGTTGCCCACCGAGACCACGGGAAGGGGCAACCGCTTCGCCTGCCTCCGGCGTCTGTTCAGCCGTGTCGCGCTTCCCCAGAGGTACAACCGGCCCAGGGGCTCCAGGGCATGGGCCCAGAGGGGTGTTTGCTCCGCTGGAGGCCGCGCCCCGTCCCGTTCCATGGGCTCCAGGATACCCCACCGGCGCGGCCCTTTGAAAGCGCGGGAGAATCCGTCGGCCGAAATGGAAAGGCGGTGCAGGCCTTCCCCGTTGGCCCTCACATCCCCAGGTACCGGGCGTAGAGGGCCCGCGCGCGGGCGGGGTCGGCGGTCTTCTGGATGAGGGCCCGGCCGTCGGCGTAGAGGGTGACGGGGTGGCCCTCCCACTCGGTCTGCAGGAGGTACGGGTTCCGAAAGACGGGGCCGAAGGGCCTCAGCCTCCCCTCCAGGGCATCGAGGTCCAGACGGGTCCCCCGAGGGGCCAGGACCATGACGCCGTCGCGACCGCAGAGGCGGTGGGTCCGGCTGGTTCCCCTCTCCTCCAGGAAGTCGAAGCGGCCCTGGCCGCAACAGGGGCACGCGGGGAGGCGGGGGACCTCCACACGCGACAGCGAGCCGTCCAGGAGGTCCAGGGTGATCAGCCCCCTCAGGCAGAGGTCCCCCCGTCCCGCCAGGATCTTCAGCGCCTCGGCGGCCTGGAGGGAGGCCACGGCGGTGGCGGCGGGGCCGAGGATTCCCGACGTTTCGCAGGTGGGGGCGCTGCCGGGCGGGGGCGGATCGGGGAAGAGGCAGCGCAGGCAAGGCCCCTCGCCGGGGAAGAGGACGGCCACGCTCCCGTAGGTGGAGACGGCTCCGGCGTAGATCCAGGGCTTCCGGGCTTCCACGGCGGCGTCGTTGAGCAGGTAGCGGGTCTCGAAGTTGTCCGTTCCGTCGAGGACGAGGTCCGCCCGGCGGAAGAGGTCCCGGGCCAGATCCCCGTCGAGATCGGCGGGAATGGCCTCCACCGCGAGGCCGGGGCGGATCTCTTCAAGGCGCCGCGCCGCGGCCACCGCCTTGGGAAGGCGCTCCTCGGCGTCCCGCCAGGCGAAGAGAACCTGGCGCTGGAGGTTGCCGAACTCCACGTGGTCCCGGTCCACCAGAAGGAGGGCGCCAACGCCGGCCCTCGCCAGGAGGGCCGAGGAGGCGCAGCCCAGGGCCCCCACCCCCACCACCGCCACGGTGGAGGCGCCGATCCGCGCCTGGCCCGCCTCGCCCACCCAGGGGAGCGCCGACTGCCGACCGTAGAGGTCCCTCACCCCAGGTACCTCCGGGAACGGACGTTGCCGGCCAGCCCCACAAGGAAGGAGGTGCTGACGAGGAAGGAGCCCCCGTAGGAGAGGAAGGGCAGGGGGATGCCGGTGGTGGGCAGAAGCCCCAGCACCATCCCCACGTTGACGAGGAGGTGGTAGAGCAGGAGGGCGAAGACCGCCAGCACCAGGAAGCGGCCCTCGGCGTCCCTCGCCACGCGGAGGGTGGAGAGAAAACGGCCGAGCAGAAGGAGGAAGGCCCCCAGCACGGCCATGCTTCCCAGGAAGCCCGTCTCCTCGCCCACCACGCCGAAAATAAAGTCGGTGTGGGGGGCCGGAAGGAAGTTCATCCGGTTCTGGGTCCCCGAGTAGAGACCCTTTCCCCACAGCTCCCCCGACCCCACGGCGATGCGGGCTTGGGCCACCTGGTACCCGGCCCCCCGGGGGTCGTGGGCGGGGTCCAGAAAGGTCAGGATCCGGTCCTTCTGGTAAGGCTTGAGGAAGGTGAACCAGCCCAGGGCGAAGAGGAGGAGGATCCCCAGGAGAACGAGGCCCCCCCACTTGAGGATGCGGGCCAGGGGGAACCTCGCGAAGTAGAGAACGGCGGCGGCCATGGGCAGGAAGGTGGTGGCGGTGCCGAAGTCCGGCTGGATGAGGGTCAGCACCATGGGAAGGCCGACGATTCCCCACAGCAGGGCCACCTGCCGTCCTTCCAGCCCCTTGTCCGGAAGGTCCCGGATGACGGTGGCGCAGGCCAGGGCGGCGGCGGCCTTGGCCAGTTCGGAGGGCTGGAAGCCGATGGGGCCCAGGTACAGCCAGGAACGGGAGCCGGCGATGGTCCGTCCGGCCACCAGGACCACCAGGAGAGCGAGGACGCTTCCGGCGTAGAGCAGGTAGCCGTACTCGAACCAGATGGAGTAGGGGATGAGGGCGGCCAGGGCGAAGACCACCAGCGCGATGCCGGCGTAGAGGACCTGGCGGTCCCCCAGGGCGGCGTAGCGGGTGCCGAAGGTGGCCGAACGGACCATGAGGGTGCCGAAGGCGAGGAGGAGGAGGAAGACCGTCGTGGTCACCCGGTCTCCGAGAAAGGAACGTTCCAGCGCCTCCCGCACCGGTCAGCCCTCCGCCGGGGAAGGTGCGCGGCCCCGGGCCTCGAGGGGCGCGGCGGAGGGGGCGGGCCCCTCTTCCTGCCCCGGCTTCTTCCCGAAGAAGAGGTACTCCAGTCCCGCCCGGGCGATCCGGGCCCCGACGTCGCCGCCGTGGCCCCCGTGCTCCACCAGAACGACGAAGGCCACCTGTGGATTCTCCCGGGGGGCGAAGCCGGCGAACCAGGCGTGGTCGCGGATGGTTTTGTCCAAGAGCTTGGTGTCTTTTCCGGCGCTGGCCTCCACCACCTGGGCGGTTCCCGTCTTGGCGCAGACGGTGAGGCCGGGGATGTGGCAGGCCTTCCCCGTACCGCTGGTGACCACCCGTTCGAGCCCCTCCCGGATCACTTCCAGCGTCGAGGGGGAAACCTCCACCGAGCTTATGAGCCGCGGCTCCCCCGAGAGGAGGCGCGGCTGGTAGCGCTTTCCGCCCGTGGCGATGGTGGCGTAGAAGGAGAGCAGCTGCAGGGGGGTGACGGTGAGGTAGCCCTGTCCGATGCTGACGGGCAGGGTCTCGCCGGGGTACCAGGGGCCCATGTTGCGGGAGAGCTTCCAGGCGGGGGAAGGCAGGATGCCCGAGCCCTCCCCCGGCAGGTCCACGCCGGTGCGGTTCCCCAGGCCGAAGAGGGCGCCCCACTTGGCCAGCCGCTCGATGCCCACCCGGTCTCCGGCGTGGTAGAAGAAGACGTTGCAGGAGTTCTGGATGGCCGTGAGGAGGTCCACGCGGCCGTGGCCTCCCTTGGCCCAGCAGTGGAAGGTGTGGCCGCCGTAATCCCATCCGCCGGGGCAATAGAAGGTCGTTCCGGGGGTGAGGACCCCCTCCTCCAGCCCCACCAGGGCCACGAAGGGCTTGAAGGTGGACCCGGCGGGGTAGCTTCCTTGGATGGGCCGGTTGAGCAGGGGGTGGCGGGGATCCTCCGCCAGGGACTGCCAGTCCTTGGCCGAGATGGTGTGGGAGAAGAGGTTGGGATCGAAGCCGGGAACGCTGACCCAGGCGAGGATCTCGCCGGTGAAGGGGTTCATGAAGACGGCGGCCCCCGTCTCCTCCCCGAAGGCCTCGGTGAGGATCCGCTGGAGTTCGAGGTCCAGGTTCAGCCGGACCGGCTTGCCGGGGACCGGCTCCTTCTGGACCCCCACGCCAGGCAGGCGCAGGCGGGGGTCCTCCACCTCCCGCCCCATGGCGTTGACCTGGGCGGTGCGCCGGCCGTTCTCCCCCATAAGCACGGCGTTGGCGGTCTTCTCCACGCCGGCCTTCCCCACCTCGATGAAGGGGTCGGGGTCCCGGAGCTGGAGGGCCGCCGCCTCCTCCTCCGAGAGGAGTCCCACGTACCCCACGGCGTGGCTGGCCAGGGGACCGTTGGGGTAGTCGCGGCGGAGTTCCGTCTCCACGCGGAGCATCTTCAGCTCGTCGGGGTGGGTCTCCACCTTCTGGAGCCAGTCGGGGGGGACGTCCCGGGCCAGGACGGCCAGGCTGGGCACGGGCGACCGCTTCAGGGCGGCCTTCACCTCCGCCTCGGTCATGGAAAGCCCCAGGATCCGGTTCATGGAGGCGATGGTTTTTTCGAGGGAGCCCTCCTTGGCCGTGTCCAGGACCAGGGAGAAGGAGATGCGGTTCCGGCAGAGGAGGAGGCCGTTGCGGTCGGTGATGATCCCGCGGGGGCTCCGCATGACGATGGTTCGGGTGTAGTTGTTCTCGGCCAGGGTTCGGTAGGTGGCGCCCTGCATGACCTGGAGGTAGAAGAGCCGGACCCCGAAGAGGACGAAGAGGACCGCCGTGGCGAACTTGAGGAAGGTCACCTTGGCCTCGAATTCGGGGTGGTCCGTTCGGTCCATCATCCTTCCCTCGGATAGAGGCGGGAGGCCAGCCCCTCCAGGGCCGCCGCCGCCATTCCCGTGAGGAGGGCGCCCAGCAGGACGGCCACCCAGAGCCCCGGCGGGAGCGAGAGCCCCAGGAGGAGAAAGAGGGCGGCCACCAGCGCCGCGTCACCAACATAGGACGCCGCGGCGAAGAAGAAAAGGGGGAGGATCCCCTGGAGCACCACGCGCTGGCCCACCCACCCCAAGAGGTGCCCCAGGAGGGTGTAGGCGGCACCGTGGAAGCCGATGTACGGCATGACGAAGGCGTCCCGCAGGGTGCCCAGGAGGGCCCCCCAGAGGGTTCCGGCCAGGCGCCCCTGGCGGAGGGCCAGTACCGCCAGGAGGGCCAGGAGGGGGTCGGCGGCGTTGGCCTCTCCCCAGCCCAGCGGCAGGAGGGCTTGGAGGGCCACCGCGGCGGCCGTCAGGAGCAGGGGGGCGAGGAGGCGGCTACGCATGGGGCCTCAGCGCCAGGGCCCAGCGAAGGGCCTGGGGATCCACCGCCGGCCGGAGCCGGATCTTCTTGAGGTAGTCCCCCCCGTCGGCCACCTCCTCCACCGTGCCCACCCGCAGGCCCGGAGGGAAGAGGCCGTCCTCGCCCGAAGTGGCGAAGACGTCTCCCGTCTGAACGTCCGCCTCGTTGGAGACGTACCGGACCAGGATGTGGTCTCCGGCCCCCACCGCCACCCCCTTGACCCCCGTGCGCTCCGAAGCGACGCCGGCGGCGCTGGAGGGGTCGGTGGCGGCCACCACCCGGTAGAGCGTGCCCACCCGGCCCTTCACCCGGCCCACGAGGCCCCGCTCGGTGAGGAGGGGGGTGTTGTCGGGCAGGGCAAGGGGGGAGGAGACGAGGTAGTACCGGCCGAAAGGGGCCCCGAACCGCGTGAAGACCCGAACGGCGGAGGGCTCCATCCGGGCAGGAGGAGCGGCCCGGAGGAGCTTCCTTAGGGACCGGTTCTCCTCCTCCAGGTGTCGCCCCAGGAGGAGGCGGGCCTTCAGCTCGCGGTTTTCCGCATCCAGCCGCTCGGCCCTCTGGACCGCTTCGTGCTGGTAGATCCAGGCGTCCCAGCCCTCCCGCACGAAGCGCGAAGCGCCGTCGAAGGCGCTGAGCACGGGTCCGAACAAGGTGAGGGCCGCCTGGCCGAGGAGGGACCGTTCTCCCCGCCGGACCTGAAGGGTCAGCGCCACCACGAAACCTCCCGCCAGAAGGATCGCCAGGAACAGGGGGCGGCGGGAGAGGGGAGGAGAGGCCATCAGTCCAGGGCCACCCGTTTGAGGAGCTCAAAGTCGTCCAGCATCCGGCCGGCGCCGAGGACCACCGACGAGAGGGGGTCGTCGGCGATGAGGACCGGGAGTCCCGTCTCCTCGCGGAGGCGCTTGTCCAGGTTCCGAAGGAGGGCTCCCCCGCCGGTGAGGACGATGCCCCGGTCCACGATGTCCGCCGCCAGCTCCGGAGGCGTCTGCTCCAGGGCCTGCTTGACGGCGTCAATGATGATGGAGACCGTCTCCGACAGGGCCTCCCGGATCTCCTCGGAGGTGACGGCGAGGGTCTTGGGAATGCCGTCCACCAGGTCCCGGCCCTTGACCTCCATGGTCTCCTCCTTCTCCATGGGGTAGGCCGAGCCGATGCGAATTTTGATCTCCTCCGCCGTCCGCTCGCCGATGAGGAGGTTGTACTTTTTCTTGATGAACTGGATCACCGCCTCGTCCATCTCGTTGCCGGCCACTCGGACCGTCCGGGAGTAGACGATCCCCGCCATGGAGATGACCGCCACGTCGGTGGTGCCGCCGCCGATGTCCACGATCATGTTGCCGGTGGGCTCGGTGATGGGCATGCCGGCCCCGATGGCGGCGGCCATGGGCTCCTCCACCATGGCCACGTAGGAGGCCTTGGCCCGGTAGGCCGAGTCCCGGACCGCCCGCTTCTCCACCTGGGTGATCTGGCTGGGGATGCAGATGACGATCCGGGGCCTCACGATGACCTTGCGGTTGTGGGCCTTCTTGATGAAGTAGTCCAGCATCCGCTCGGTGTGTTCGAAGTCGGCGATGACGCCGTCCTTCATGGGCTTGATGGCCACGATGTTGCCGGGGGTCCGCCCCAGCATCTCCTTGGCCTCCGTTCCCACCGCCTCCACCTTGCCGGTCTTCTGGTTGAGGGCAACGATGGAAGGCTCCCGGACCACGATGCCCTTGCCCTTGACGTACACCAGGGTGTAGGCCGTTCCCAGGTCGATGGCGAGGTCGTTGGAGAGAAAGGCGAAGGGCGAACGGAAGCTGAAGGGCATGGAGCGCTCCTACTCGAAGACGAGGCAGCGGTTCTTGGTGGATTCCTTCACGCGGTACATGGCCTGGTCGGCCCTTTGGATCAACGTTTCGGGGGTCTCTCCGTGCTGCGGAAAGGCGGCGATGCCGAAGGAGGCGGAGAGGGTGAAGTCGTAGCCGGGGTTCTGGCGGTAGTCGTGGGAGAGGATGGCCTGCCTCAGCCGCTCGGCCACCAGGAGGGCGCCGGGGGCGTCGGTGTTGGGCAGGATCAGCGTGAACTCGTCTCCGCCGTAGCGCACCACCACGTCCACGTTGCGGACGCCCCGCCGGAGGATCTCCCCCACCACCTTCAAGGTCTCGCTTCCCACCAGGTGGCCGTACCGGTCGTTCACCTGCTTGAAGCCGTCCAGGTCCAGAAAGAGGACCGAAACGGGGTAACCGTAGCGCCGGCCCCGCGTGATCTCCACCTCCAGGGCCTGCCGGAGGTACCGGGAGTTGTAGAGCTGGGTGAGGTCGTCCACCAGGGAGAGCTGGCGGACGCGTTGGAAGAGCAAAGCGTTTTCGAGGGCCACGGCCACCGGCTCGGCGAAGAGGGAGACCGTCTCCAGGTCGTCGTCGCTGAAGGGTTCCTGCCGGGCTTTGTTCATCAGCTCCAGGACACCCAGGGTTTTCCCGCGGCTCCTTAAGGGCACGGCGAGGATGGAGCGGGTGGTGAAGCCCGTGATCCGGTCCAGCCCGGGGTTGAAGAGGGGGCTCGTCCGGACGTCCTGGATCACCAGGGGCTGGCCGGTGGCGGCCACGTGCCCCGCCACCCCCTGGCCCATGGGGATCCGCAGGTCCTTGAGCCCCTGGGCGTGGCTTCCCAGCGCCTCCTGGAAGACGAGGTGCTGGCCGCTCTCGTCCAAAAGGAGGAGGCTCCAGGCCTCGGTCTTCACCAGGAGTTGGACCCGCTCCATGATGTAGGCCGTCAGCGGTTCGGGCTCCAGAAGGGAGTTGGCCGTCCGCACCACCTCCTTGAGCAGGCGGAGCTGCTCGGCCTTCTGCCGGTGGGCCCGTTCGAGCTCGGCGAGGCGCTGGCGGAGGGTGGGGGGGCGGGAGGCCATGGGTCAGTAGGAGACCGACTGGAACTGCTTCCGCCAGAACTTTTCGTTGCCCTCGTCGTCAAAGGCCCGCACCACCACCGACTGGGTCCCCACGTCGGAGAAGAGGTAGATCTTGCTGAAGGAACCGTCGGCGTTGACGGGGATCTCCAGGTCGTTCACCGACACGGACACCCCCGGATCGGTGGAGCCCTGCAGGATCACGCCGTCCCCGATGGGGGTGGCGTCCACGATGAGCTTGAGATCCCGCTGGATCCTGGGCCTCTGGTAGATCTGCAGGAGGCGGAAGCGGTAGATGGGGGACCAGAAGCTCTTCTCGGCTCCGGCCTCGGACTTGAGCCGCCAGTAGTAGGTCCCCGGGGGGAGCCCCTCCACCGTCAGGCGGTTCTCCTTGAGGATCTGGTCGGGGGCCACCAGGGAGGAAAAGAGGGGGCGGGCGGAGAGCTGGAAGCGGACGGGGCCGCCGGAGCCGCCCTTCCACTGGAAGGTGAGGGGGGTATGGACCGGATCCTCCACCCGGAGGATCTGCTGGTCTTTGGGAAAGTCGGCCACCGGGGGGGCCACCAAGGGCTCGGGGGCGGAGACGGTTCCGCCGGAGGCCCGGACGACCACGCCGGAAGCCCCCGCCTCCACCCGCTGGGCCCTTCCGCCGGTCTCGATCTCGCCCGCGCCGGCGAAGATGGAGGCGGTGGTCTCACCGGTGGGGGACTGGGCGATGCCCACCCGGGAGGCGGGGGCCGGACGGACCTTGGCGGTGTCGGTGGTGATGATGCTCTGGTCCTTGGGGGTCATGGTCTCGGGCGTCTGGGTCTCCACGAAGCCCTGCTTCAGGGCCACCTCCACCCGGGAGGCGCCGTCGGGTGTGGAGGAGAGGGCCTGGATGACCACCAGCGAGTCGGGGGCCACGACCTGGAACTGGCCGTTGTGGTACTTGATCTTGGCGAAGCTGTTCTGCCCGGTGCGGACGATGTCGCCGTCCTCCAGGATCATGCGCTCCTTGGCCGAGGAGAAGAGGTGCTGGCCGGTGCGCTTGACCTCCACGTTCCCCTCGGTCTCCACCAGCGTGGCGTACTTCTGGCCCGAAGGGGAGGAGCCCTGCAGGTCCTTCAGGGTCTCGATGATGTCCAGGGCGATCTGGCGGGCCTTGGGGTAGCGTCCTTCGGCGTACTCCGACCGCCCCTGGGCCAGCATGGTCTTGGCCTGGTTGAGGGTGGGCCTTAGGGCGGGATCGGCGGCGGCGCCCTCGAGAGAGTCGACCAGGCGCTGGGCCTTGCTGAGGGCCCGTTCGGCCTGGATCTGGGGGTTGCCCTTCCATCGGACGTACAGAAATCCGCCTCCCAGGACCAGCAAGAGAGCGAGGAGAATCCCCACGAGGGCGTAAATGTCCTTGTACTTGATCGTGATCCAGTCCAGATCAACGGGTCTTTTAGCCATGGTCCGCGCCCCTCTCTTGACCCTTCATTGTAAAACAGGCGCGCCGTTCCCGAAAGGGGCGCGGGGGTTTTCTCCGGGGCGAGGGTGCCGGGCCGGGGAGGGCTGGCCCCGGGATGGAGGCCCCGCGCCCGCGCCGCCGTTGCCCCCCGGTCTCCCGTCGGGGATAATGAAGCGGAGGAGGATTTCATGGCCAATCCGCGGCGGCGGACCGAAGGTTCTCTCGCTCCCTTCTGGGCGGTGGTGGGCCTTTCGGTCCTGGTGCTGGTGTTGTACCTGCTCTTCGCCAGGGGTGGAGGAGCCGCGCCCTCTCTCGAAGCTCGCCGGGGGAGCGTGCTGGTCCCGCCGGCGTTGGAGGAGGCTTCCGGGGGCCCGCCCCTGGTCCCCGGCTCCCTGCGGGGAAAGGTGGTGGTCCTCCACTTCTGGGCCACTTGGTGCCCTCCCTGCCGGCAGGAGTTTCCCGCCTTCGCCCGCTACGCGGAGGAGGCTCGACGGAAGGGGGAGGCCGAGGTGATCGCCGTTTCCCTGGACCAGACGGCGGAGCCGGTCCCCGCCTTCGTCCGGAAGGCCGGGGGCTCCTTTCCCGTCTACATGGACGACGGAGCCTTCTCCTCCTCCGCCGGCGTTTCGGTGATTCCCACCACCGTGGTCCTGGACCGGCAAGGGCGGATCGCCCTGCGCCAGGAGGGGGCCGCCCGGTGGGACGGATCGGGAATCCCCGCCGCCGTCCGCAAACTGGCGGCGGAGTGACGGCTTTCCGGGGAGGCGGAGGGTGGTCCGGGTTGGGTTGACGGCGGACTGGGACAGGCTCCCCGGCGGGAGAGAGCGGCTGGTCCTGGACCGGGCTTACGTGGCCTGGGTTCGGAAGGCGGGCCTCCAGCCGGTGGTCCTTCCGTCCCTTCCCGGAGACGAGGGGGCTTCGCTCCGGGGTCTCTCGGGCCTCCTGCTCACGGGGGGAGGGGACATCCCTCCCTCCTTCTACGGGGCCGAACCCGATCCCGACGGGAAGGAAAGGCTCTCCCACCCCGAGCGCACGGCCTTCGAGTTCACCCTGGTCTGGCGGGCCCTCAAGGCCGGTCTTCCCCTGCTGGGGATCTGCCTGGGATGCCAGACGCTCAACGTGGCCATGGGCGGCACCCTGGTCCGCCACCTGGAGGACCCCGAAGGAATCCACCGGCGGTCCTCTCCCGACGCCCCCAATCCCCGCCACCGCTTGAAGACGCGGCCGGGAAGCCTGATCCACGCCCTCTACGCCACCCCGGACATAAGGGTCTCCTCCTCCCACCACCAGGCGGTGGGCCGGGTGGCCGACGGCTTCCAGGCCACCGCCTGGGGACCGGGAGGAGTGGTGGAGGCCATCGAGAACCCGGAGAACCCGTCGGTCCTGGGTGTCCAGTGGCACCCCGAGCGCACGCCCCGGTCTCCCTTTTCCCAGGCCCTGGCCCGGTGGTTCGCGGAGCGGGCCATGGCCTTTGCGGCGGGGGAGCGGTGAAGGAAGGGGCCCACCGCAGTCCCGAGGTCCTCCTCGGACCGGGAGGCCCCCTTTCCCGGGAGCCCTTCTACGAGTTCCGTCCCGGGCAGGTGACCCTGGCCGAGGCGGTGGCCGAGACCTTTCGGGAGGGAGGCATCCTCCTGGCCGAGGCGGGCACCGGCACCGGAAAGAGCCTGGCCTACCTCCTTCCCGCCCTTCTCCAGCCCCACCGGGTGGTGGTGGCGACCCGCACCAAGGCCCTCCAGGAGCAACTCGCCCGGAAGGACCTTCCTCTGGCGGAGAGGATCTTGGGTGCGCCCGCCCGGGCGGTGGTGGTGAAGGGAAGGGCCAACTACCTCTGCCGCCACTACTTTTCCCGTTTTCGAGAGGACCCCCTCCTCCACAGCCGGGCCGAGTCCCGCCTCTTCCGCAAGATCGTCTCCTGGGCCGAGAGCACCCCGACGGGGGACAAGGCCGAGTGGGAGGGCATCCCGGAGGACCTTCCCCTCTGGGCCGACCTCAACGCCCGGTCGGACCGCTGCCTGGGATCCAAGTGCCCGGTTTTCGAAGAGTGCTTCGTGGTACGTCTGAGGCGGGAGGCCGAGGCGGCGCACCTGGTGGTGACCAACCACCACCTACTCTTCGCCGATCTGGCCGTGAAGGGGCGCTGGGACACGGCCGTCCTTCCCGATTTCCGCCTGCTGGTCCTCGACGAGGCTCACGAAGCCGAGGAGGCCGCCACGAGCTTCTTCGGCGTCTCCGCCAGCCAGCGCATGGCCGAGGAGTGGATCCGCGACGCCCTTGGGGTCCTGCCGGCGGCGGCCGGAGGCGCCCGGGGGCGGCTCTCGGAGGCCCTCCAGCAGGTGCGGCTCTTCTTCGGCCTCTTCGCCCGGGGGAAGGAGAGCGGCCGGGAGGAGGTGGAACCGGGGAACCTCACCCCCGAGCAGGCGGCCCACGCCGTCCGCATGGGTGCCAGCCTGGACGCCGCCGCCCTGGCCCTGGAGGAGGAGCGGGAGGCGGGGCCGGAGAAGGAAGGGCTCCTGGCCCGCCTGGACGCCTGGCGGGAGACGCTGGACTTCGTCCTCAAGGGGACCGACGACCGGTACGTCCGCTGGCTGGAGCGGTCGGCCCGAAACGTGACCTTCGGAGCCAGCCCGGTGGACGTGGGTCCCATCCTAAGGGAGAGCCTCTTCAACAGGCTGGGGGCGGCGGTGCTGACCTCCGCCACGCTGACCATCGGCGGCGCCTTTACCTACCTCCGGGACCGCCTGGGCCTCCCCGAGGGATGCGGGGAGCTCCGCATCGAGAGCCCCTTCGACTTTCGCCGGCAGGGGCTCCTGTACGTCCCCGAGGAGTTCGTCCCCCCCTCGGCCCCCGCCTTCGCCGGGGCGGTGTTGGACGCGGTCCGGCGGCTCCTTGGCTACTCCCGGGGCCGCGCCTTCCTGCTCTGCACCTCCAACCGCATGGTGAAGTACCTCGCCGAGGCCCTCTCGGACCTTCCCTACCCCCTCTTCGTCCAAGGCCAGGAGGCCAAGGGGGTCCTTCTGGACCGCTTCCGGGAGGCGGGAAACGGCGTCCTGGTGGCCACCTCCTCCTTCTGGCAAGGGGTGGACGTGCAGGGGGAGGCCCTGTCCTTGGTGGTCCTCGACAAACTGCCCTTCGCCGTTCCCGACGATCCCCTGGTGAAGGCGAGGATCGAACGCCTGCGGCGGACCGGCCGGGAGCCCTTCTTGGAGTACCAGGTGCCCGCCGCCGCCATCCTTCTGAAGCAGGGGGCGGGGCGCCTCATCCGCTCCCGCCGGGACCGGGGGGTGGTGGCCTGCTTCGACATTCGGCTGAGAACCAAGGCCTACGGGAAGGTCCTTCTCGCCTCCCTCCCCCCCCTTCCCCTCACCGGACGGGAGGAGGATGTGGCCCGCTTCTTCGCACAGAACGAGCCGGAGGGGTAAAGGATTCTCCCGCTCAGTGGCTCCGGAAGAAGAGGTTCTTCAGGACCAGCAGGCTCATGGAGGGGCTTTCGAGCATCCGCCGCCGAAGGTAGGCGATGGCATCGTTCCAGTCGTGGGCGAAGGGGACGTAGAGGCGAACCTTCTCCCCCGAGGCCACCAGCTCCCGGTGGAGCTTCTCCCGCGGGACCCCCAGGAGCATCTGGAACTCGTACCGTTCCTTGGGAAGGCCCTTCCGGGCGATGAGGTCCCGGGCCCTGGCGACGTACTCCACGTCGTGGGTGGCGATGCAGACGTAGTGGCCGCGGTCGAAGAGCTTCTCGATGAGGCGGAGGAGGTTCTCCTTCATGTCCCGCTTCCGGGTGTAGGCCCTGTCTCCCGGCACGTTGTAGATCCCGATGCAGGCCCGGACGTGGGCCTGAAGGCCGTCCAGGCGGTCCACGTCGTCCAGCGTCCTGAAAAGCCTGGACTGGAGGACCGTTCCCAGGATGGGGTACCGGGGCTTCAGGTCCCGGTAGAGGTCCAGGGTGAAGTCGGTGAGGTCCGTGTCCTCCATGTCCACGGTGAGGCCACGGCCGGCGGCCTGGCAGGCGGCGGCCAGCTCTTCGATGTTCCGGCGGCAGAGTTCGGGGCTGACGTAAAAGCCGAAGTGGCCCGGCTTGATGGAGAGGGTGCAGTGGGGCCGGTCCCGGATGGCCTCCAGGGCCCGCAAGTAGTTCTCCACCGCCTTCCGGACCCGCTCCTCCGTCTTCTCCGCCTCGCCGAGGACGTCCAGGGTGGTGAGGACCCCCCTTTCGCGGAAGAGGCGGTCGGCGGTTTCGATGCCCTTTTCCAGGGAGTCGCCCGAGACGTAGGGCGCGGCGAAGACCCGGACCAGCCGTCCGGGGATCAGGTTCACCACCGACTTTTTCACGTCGTAGAAGGACATGGTGGACTCCTTGAGGAGCCGGGGGTCGGGCCCCGAGGAGCGAAGTATAGCACCGGCGGCGGGCCGCGGCGGTCCCGGTGTGCGGGAAAGGCGGCTGTGGGGGAAAAGCCCCCCGGCTCCGGTCGGAAGTCCCCAATCCCGCGATGGGAACCGAACAGGCGGTGCAAGTCTATGGAAACCTTTCAGATTTCCAAAATAGCCCCATCACCTGCCCAGGGATTGGGGGCATTCGAGCCGAAGGCGAAGAAGGCGTGAGGGGTGGGGTGAGGCTCCACGGGCTTTGCCCGTGGAGCGGGGAGGGACCCC
>Ga0209018_1000569_pt1 | contig 33752 bp, 22 predicted proteins | sample YNPBryBLVA2012_FD_185814 | JGI IMG/M metagenome (GOLD analysis project Ga0209018, IMG submission 185814) | Anoxygenic and chlorotrophic microbial mat microbial communities from Yellowstone National Park, USA - YNP Bryant BLVA 2012 (SPAdes)... ...
ACCGACGATCCTGACACGTTCGAAGGCCATGCGCCGCTCCTTGATGTTGCCCCGGGGAGCACCCGGGGCGCTCAGGCTACCTCAGTTCCCGGAGCGCCTCCGTCGCCACCCGCACCACCGTCTGAGCGATCCCGAGCAACACGCTTCCGAGCATGCCGAATATCGCCACGACGATGCTGGCCCGAGCACGGGCCCGGTTTTCCACGGAAGACCGGCCCGCGTCGATGTCTCGCAGTTCCCGCCGGGCAATGAGGATGGCACAGAAGCCCGCCCAGAAGTTCAACAAGCTCAGGAACGCACAGACCATAGCGGTGGTGGCCTTGCGGCTGGGCTCCGTTGTGGTCCAGCTTGACGGGACGGGGGAGGCGGCAGGTCGTTCGAGCATGGGCACCTCCATGATCCGGCCGCACGTGGCCCGAATACCTGCCCCGTGCCTGCCCGGAGCGGAAGCGGACGGCTGCAACCCGAGCAACGGGGACTGTACGCCACGACAGCGGCCCGGGGCGCCGCGGGCTCGGGTGAGTGTACATCCGCGCAGGTCGAATGCAATGCGCCGGACCCGGCCCGACCGCGCCCGGCGATCGGGCAAGCGGTCACTCGGCCACGATCACGGTGCCGATCCGGAACGGGGGCACCTCGATCGTAGCAACCCCGTCTTCCCGTCGCACAGACAGCGGCTCTGTCGAGCCGACCAGGCGAACCTTCCGGTCCCCCAGGAGTTTCGCGGCCATCCGGAGCCTCGTGCCGGCGATCGTCGGTTCGCCGTCGATCATCGGCTCGGTGTTGACGAAGTCGTCCTTGCCGAAGGAACTGGCCGCCCGGCGACTCTGCGGACAGTGCACGAGGTGCACGACGATCCGCTCGCCCTGGCGGTTCAGCGAGACCTCCAGCGAGGCCGGAGCCTCGACTTCTGCGAGCCGGTCGGCCGGCGCGATCATCCGCCGCAGCATGTCGGAGAGGATCTGGCGCATCGGCGTGTAGCCCCAGATCGCATAGATGTCCAGCAGGGGGGCCGCCGCATACATTGCCTGACCCTTCCCGTGAGTTCGCCAAGTGATCGCCGGATGCCCCGACACCTTATCGTCCGGTGGGCTCTGGCGGCGCGATTCGTGTGTCGTGCCGTGGTTGAGCGGCCAGACCAGCGGTGCCACGACGGACGTGCCGGGCCGGCCGTCGACGACGGTCACCTTCTCGTAAGTGTAGAGGTCGGTTGCCGCGGGGGTGGGCAGCATCCGGCCGTCCACGCGGATGAAGCTGGGTTCGGCCTCACCCGACACCGCAATCCCCAGGAGGCCGGCCATCTGGGTCGAAGGCCGGCCCGTGGCCAGCAGGCGACCTCCGCCCCGCACGTATTCGTCGAGGCGCGCCGCATATTCCGGGGGGATCCTGCCGGCGTCAGGCACGATGACGGCGGCGTAGGGCGATGGGTCCTGGGTCGTATCGATCACATCGAAGTGAATCCCGGCGTCGATCAGTGCGTGGCAGGCCCGCTCCTCCTGCCGGAGCAAGGCGACGTAGGGGATGCTCTGCGAGTCGTTGACGTAAGGTTCGATCGCCTTGGCCTCGCGCAGCACCCGGCCGATCCGGTCATAGACGGCCTTGTCGAGGCGTCCGAAGGGGTGCAGGTGGTCGCCGATAGTGATCGCGCAGCCGTTCGCCAGGCCGGTGGCGACTTCGTATCGGAGCATGGCCTCGTCCGTCAGGCCGCCGAAGTCTCCCCAACCCTTCCAGAAACGGATGGTCATGGCGGTCAGGGGCACGGCGCCGCGGGCGTACCGTGCGATGTATTGCCAGTGGTACAGCGTCTGCTTGTGCCGCCAGCTTTCGATCTCGAGCACATCGAGCTTCGCCAGCTCCTGGCGCGTCTTGTCCCACTGGTGGTTGTAGGCCACGACGAGGCCGGGCTTAATCCCCTTGATCAGCCGGATGGTCTCCTGCACGAATGTCTCGTCGCCGGGGAAGTCGAAAAAGACGCCATCCACGTCGTAGTCGCGGACGGACTCGACGATCATCGGCCAGACGTAATCGCGCACGTAGTGCGAATTGACATCGACCTTCAGCTTGGCCAGTCCGACCAGCGACTTCGGATCGGCGGCCTCCATGGTGCTGGCATACAGCTCGTCGATGGCGATGGAGAAGTAGGTCCAGACGTGGATACGGCGTCTGTGGCAGGCTTCGATCTGGGCCTTCATGAGGTCGAAGTCCAGACCGGGATGACGCGTGCCGACTTTCGTGTCGTAGTAGGCGTAACCGTGGTGGCCCTTGGCGAAGATGCAGATCGCATTTACGTCGGCCGCGGCGAGCGTTCCGGCGTATTCCTCGGGGTCGAAATCCTTGCCCACGCCCCGAATGAAGCCGGCGGTGTGGAAGTCGCCGTGGATTTTGCGGGTGATCTGTTTGTACCAGTCCCGGGGCAGTTCGGCGCGCCAGCCGACGACCTTCGGTTCGGGCCGCGGAAGCGGGGCCGGCCCCCCCCGGAAGACCAGCCGCAGACCGTGCAGCCTCGGAAACGGTGTGTCCACGTATTGGGCGGTGAACCGCAGGCGGATGTTGCCCGACCGGAGCGGAAGGTCAGCGAGCCTGACCCAGCCAGTCCGCCGGTCGGCCGGCTCGCCGAAGAGATTCGCGATCCGCTCGCCGTCCACATCCAGGTACGTGATGCCCGGCCGGTCGGCCACGTACCGGGCCTGGAGCTCGTAGTGGCCGCCCGAGGCCACGTCGAGGCTGTATTCCAGGAGGGTGGGTACATCGGGGAACTGCTTCTGGTTGTCCGTCAGCACCCCGTCTCGAACGACGACGTTGCCCCGCCAGTAGCGCTCGAGCGGGATGTCGATCGCCCCGCCGGAGGCGGTGTCCGGCACCGCTACCCGGGCCGCCCGGATGTCGGCGGCCCGGCCCGCGGCCGACATGATCCCACAGGCGGAACAGACCAGAAGCCACGGCAGACGGACCGATCTCATGCGGACCTCCGATGACATTCGCATGTCGGCGGCGAGGCGCCCCTCTTGCGGATCCGGCGATCTCCCACCGAGGAGCCGGCCTCACGGCGCCCGGAAGAGCCGCCCGCCATTACGGAGCGACGACGCCCCAAGTAGAATCGAGGGCGGATGGTACGGCGCACGCCCGCAGGCAGCAATCTGCGCCCGGGCGGTCGCCGTGCGGTCCGCCGAGGTGCGATGCCATGACTGGCCTGCTGCTGGTTGTTCCGACGTGTCTGACGCTTGGGGCGGGCACGGCGCCCGACGTCGACCAGCCCCAGCCGTACTGCGCGGCCCGGGAATCGAGCGCGGACCGCACGGGCGGCAACCGGGACTTCGTCTCCGTGCCCGGGGGGAGCAGCCATACGGTCGCCGAGCTGGCGGGCGCCGGGCGGATCGTGCACATGTGGTTCACCATCGCGCCGCGGGATCCCGACTATCTGCGAAAGACCCGGCTGAAGATCTGGTGGGACGGCCGCCAACAGCCGGCGGTGGATGTTCCGTTCGGGGACTTCCATGCGCTCGGACACGGACGGGTGCGGTCCGTTCACAATGCGTTCCTGAGCGTCGAAGCCCGACCGGAGTTGAACGATAACCTCTTGGATCGCAACGTCGCGGGCTTCAACAGTTACTTCCCCATGCCCTTCGCCCGGGGGGCGCGAGTGGTGATCGAAAACACCTCGGATCAGCCCATCGCGAGCCTGTACTATCAGATTGACTGGCAACGGTGGGAGACAGCGCCCAGCCCGTTGCGATTCCACGCGTGGTACAACGAGTCACCGGCGGGGGCGCCGATATCTGCGCCGGCAACTCGCGGGGCCGGCCGAGCGCCGGCCGATGCCCGCGGTTCCGGGGCCGTCCCGGGGCATGCGACGCCCGGCTCTTCGACGAATCCCGGTGGGCGGCCCGCTCATCTGGTGCTCGATACGGCGGGCCGCGGCCATTTCGTCGGCGTCGTGCTCAGTGTTGATGCAGTCGCGCGGGGCTGGTGGGAGGGAGACGATATGTTCTGGATCGACGGCGAGGCACGCCCCTCGATCATGGGCACGGGTACGGAAGACTACTTCGGCGGTGCATGGGGCTTCCGGCGGGAGTACAACGCGGCGTACCACGGCGTGTCATTCCTGGATCGGGTGCCCGGGCGGGACGACTTCCGGACCGGCCGGTTCACCGTCTATCGGTTCCACGAGAAGGACCCGGTGCCGTTCACGCGCTCGCTGCGCATGACCATCGAACGGGGCCATGCCAACGACCGGGGCGACTGCGGGTATGCGAGCGTGGCATACTGGTATCAGGAGTAGGCCGGACACGGGACGGTGCGGAGGTTCCTGGGTTCGCGCGTGCGCGGGAAGGACGGGAGGGACACGATCGAGGCAGAGACTCCCGCCTGCGATCGAATGACGAAGTGGGGGAATGACGCATTCGGGAGGGCCGCTCCGCCTACCGGTAGCGGACGTACATGTAGAGCACGACCGTCGTGATGATCGCCCACCACAGCGTCGGGCTCTGCCACAGGCGCACGTCCCGGCGCATGTGTTCGGGCATGCGAAGGCTGGCCCGATTCCAGATCAGACCTTCGATTTCGGCGGCGGGCCTGGGCCTCGTGCAGAGACTCACGGCGGCCCCGATCAGCATGCACGTCCAGAACACGATTCCCGTGCGGTTCCAGAAGGGCGTGACGTAGCGCGCTACGGTCGGCGGGAGCATCGGCGCGTACCATTCGATTCCGATCGACAGCGGAATCGTCAACAGCCCGGCCGCCAGCGCTCCGGCGTGGGTGGTCCGTCGCCAGAAGATGCCCAGCAGGAACATCGTCGCGATGCCGGGCGTCACGTAGCCGTAGGCATTGAGCAGATAGATGAAGACGGGTTTGTCCGAGTGGCGCAGGAGTACGGCCGACCAGACGATGCCCATGAGCACCACCGCCGCCCCCATCGTCTTGCCGAAGCGCACGGCCTGGGCCTCGGAGGCGTTCGGTCGGATCCAGGGAAGGTAGAAGTCGACCGTCAGGATGGTGGTGCAGGAGTTGACCGCGCCCGAGAGGTGCGACATGACGGCGGCGATGAGGCCGGCCATCACCAGGCCGACAAGCCCGGGCGGCAGCAGCGTCCGGACCAGCGTGGGGAAGGCCATGTCAGGCTTCTCCAGGGTGAAAAGCCGCGGCGCCAGCAGCCCGGGCACGACGATGATCAGCGGCATCAGGAACTTGAGGTAATCCGTGAATACGACGCCCATGCGGGCGTGCCACTCGTCCCGTGCAGCGAGGGTCCGCTGAACGATGAACTGATTGGCGGCGCAGTAGAAGATGCTCACGCACAGCACGCCTCCGAGGTACATCGTCCAGGGAAACTCGTTGTGGTCCGCCGGCAACAGCATGTGCCAGTCCGGCGAGGTCGCCAGGAAGGCCGACCACCCGCCGGCCTGGCGGAGCGTGGCGAACGCCAGCACCAGCCCGCCGGCGAGAAGGACGCCCAACTGGACCATTTCGGTCCAGACTACGGCTCTCAGCCCCCCGGCGACCGTGTAGAAACCCGTCAGCAGGGCCACCGCGATGATGCTGACCATCATCGCGGCCAGAAAGGCGTGCTCGGGCGCGGGCCTCCAGCCCCATCGCACCGCGAGGCCCGCCGCCAAGGCCGGCAGATCGAACAGCGAATTGAGCGCGAGGGCCCCGAGGTACAGCACCGCGCTGATCTCGACGAAGATGTAGGTGATCAGGATCAGGACCGTGTACGTGACGCGGGCGCCGGAGCCGAACCGCTTCTCAAGGAACTCCGGCATCGTATAGAAGCCGTTGCGCAGGTAGAAGGGCAGGAAGATCCAGAGCAGGGCATTGAAGCCGATCAGGATGGCCCCCCACTCGATCATCATGGCGACGAACCCGTGCCGGTAGGCGACGCCGATCACGCCGATGAAGTGATGGCTGCTGATGTTGGCGGCGACGATGCTTCCGCCGATCATCCACCAGGGCAGGCGGTCGCCGGCGAGGAAGTACTCGCGCCGGGTCGCTCCGACCCGTCGCGAGGCACAGACGCCCAGGACGACGATCCCGACGAAGTACGCGAAGAAGATCGCGACGTCGATGCCCGCCAGCTTCATAGGTGATGGTCTCCTGCGGTTCGGCCGCCTGCGGGTGCGGCCCGCTCCGGCCAAACGGCCGCCTGCGGCATGATGCACACGGACCCGTCAGGTCGTGTGCTCCTCAAGCGCCTTCACGTATTCGTAGACGAGCGGCCCGTAAGTCGCCGCCGCATCGCCAGGCCGCAGCTCTCGAGCCTTCAGAGCCATCCGGACGCACACATCGGCCAGCGGGGCCTGGGCCTCGATCATGCCGGCGGCCAGGATCGCTGCTCCGAAGGCGCTGGTGTCGCGTTCGTGCGGGCACACAACCGGTCGCCCGGTTACGTCCGCCACGATCTGCGGCGTGACGCGACTCTCGGACGCCCCGCCGCACATGATCAGGCGGCCAACCGGGATGCCCGCCTTTTCGATCCATCCGACCTGCCGGGCCAGCTCGAAGCACAGCCCCTCGACCGTGGCGCGCAGCAGGTGCTCGCGCCGGTGTGCGAGCCGCAACCCGAGGAGCCGCCCGTCGGGCGGTCGCCGCTCGCCCCCCAGACCGTCGAGGAATGGCCAGAGCCGCAGCCCCTCGCAACCGGGCGGAACGGACGCGAGGATCTCGTCGAGTTCATCCCGGCCGACCGGCGACGACCGGGAAAGGCCCGTGATGTCACAGGCCCAGGCGAACGCCGAGCCGCCAACGACCAGCGATAGCAACTGACCCCATCGGTCCGGCAGAAGGTGGTTGCAAACCCACGCGGAGGGCACGATCGGCGGGAGCAGGCGGTCGGCGATCGCCAGCAGTACCCATGCGGTACCCGCCCCGAGCATCACATCGCCGGCGCGGATCGCTCCGCAACCCAGCGCGGAGGCGTACTGGTCGTGTACTGCCGGCCCGACCGGGATGCCCGCCGGGAGGCCCGTCCGGCGGGCGACCTCGGGCCTGAGGGGGCCGGCCGGTCGGCGAACCGGGATCAGCTCGGGCAACTGGGTCTCAGACAGACCGAGCCGCTCAAGGAGTTCGGGATCGGCCCGTTGCAGCCAGGGGTTATACAGGCAGCAAATGCTTAGGGAAGAGCTGTCATGAGCCGTGCGGCCGCAGAGCCTCTGGACGACCGCGTCGCCGACGAAGCCGAGCACGGCGGGCGGATCGAGAAGCCCGGATCGGGTCGCGCGGAGCCGGAGGACCTGGCCGATGGCCATGTTGCTGTGCCCGTGGCCGGTGCGTCGTACGAGCCAGTCGCGGCCGACGTTCTGCTCGAATCGCTCGTCAAACGGGACGCCTCGCGGGTCCATCCAACTGATGACCGGCCCCAGGCAGCGTCCGTCGGGCGTACGAACCTGGATCGCCCCGCCCTGGGAGGAGATGCCGACGGCCCGGACGGCGGCGAGACCCGCGCCGGCGGCGGAGCGGCCGGCCTCTCGGATCGCCTCGAGCGTGGCGAGCCAGATCGTTTCCAGGTCCTGCTCGATGCCGCCGTCGGGCGTGTGCTCCAGGGCGACCGGGCGCGCCCCGCGAGCGATGATCCGGCCTTCGTCGTCCACGAGGAGGGCTTTGATGTTCGTCGTGCCGAGGTCCAGTCCGAGCAGCACGCCACTACACCTCCACATACTCCGCGCCGAGCATCCGGGCTGCCACCGCAAGCCGCCGGCGGGCGTCGCCGAAGCAGATCGCCAGGTGATGCGGCCCCCCGGCCCTGGCGTAGGCCGTCAGGAAGTCGCGGACATCTCCGTGCGGGCGGACCTTGGCGTGGGGGACGCAGAGCTGGGGCAAGGGACCGAAGTCCTCGATCGTGACGGCGGCCGCGATCATCCGCCACCGCTGTCCGGCCGCGATCGTCAGCGCCGAGAGAGTCGCCGGGCCGGGCTCGAAGACCGTCGTGAGGGCGAGCTGGGCCGCGCGGGTGGCGACGATCGGGGCCGGCCGTTTGACCATCCTCACGCGGCGATCCCGGCGGGCCATGGCCACGTTGGCCTCGCCCATGTGGCTCAACAGGACGGCGTTGCCCCCAAAGTCGACTGTGAACATCTCGGTAAAGGACGCGGGCGGCTGGAGCCGGGCCGTCATGGCCGAGTGAGCCGCGGCGATCAGGTCGCCCTCGCCGCCGAAGCCGATTCCCTCGGCCATGAGCCGGCTGGCCGCCACGAACGGCAGCGTTTCGGTCCGCTCGTCCTGGCCGAAGGCGAGGAACTGATAGCTGCACGCATCAAGCCGACGATCGAGGAGGATGCTCCGCAGCGCGATCTCGGCGCGGGCCGACGCCGCCAGATCGTCGGGGGTGACCTCGGGGGCGATCTCGTACGTTGCGCGGTATTCGGCCTCGAGGCGATTTACTTCCGACCGGGCGGCACGGGCAGCGCGGTCGTTGTACTCGGTGACGGTGACGGCTTCCCACGCGCACCCGAGCGTCGCGGCCATGTAGGTCGTGTCCAGTCCGAAATCGCCCATTCCCGGGAACGGGTAGCCGATGAGCCCCAGCCGGGCCCGGCGGACCCGGCTGACCGCATGAGCGGCAGCGAGGCAGTCGGCGAGTTCCGCGAGGGCTCGCGGATCCCGGTAGTGACCGCTGACGTACTCGAACGGCACACCGGCGCGGACAAGGCAGTTGCAAAGGTCGTGCGTGCCGTGCACGCCGTGGTTGGCGATCAGCTCGGCGTCGCCGTACGCGGTGGTAACGGACAGGAGCTCCTGCGTGTTCCAGACGATGAGGGGCAGCTTCGTACGGCGCAGGGCGGGAAGCGCGATGAGGCTGGGCGAATACGAGAGCAGCACGACGAGGAGGGCGTCGAGTTCCTCGGCTTCGAAGGTGCGTACGTTTCGTTCGACCTGTTCGCGAGTGAAGGCGGCCGCCTCGAAGCGGACCTCGGCGGCGTCGCCCAGGGACGGGATCAGCCGCTCCCGTACGAACCGTTCACGGTCCGGACGGAGCTGCGGTGCAAGGCGTTCGTAGAACTCCAGCGTAAGTGCCAGCAGGCCGACACGGGGCCGCGGAATCGCCACGCTCATGACGCATTCTCCAGGGCGCGGCAAATGCTACCGGCCCATGGTCGGGGTGTCTATGTGGCCGGATCACGAGAGACAGGAAAGGCAGGGGGCACACCGGGCCGCGCCAGGCGGTCCCGGCCCGGTGCGATCCGGGCGGGTGAGGATGACCGGACTTCCAGCCGTTGGCGGGCGTTTCATAGCGGCTCCAGATCCGTGGGACTCTGGGGGGTTGCGGGGACGCGACGACGAACGGCCCGGGCTCGAAGGCGCCGGGCGGGGGTTTTCGCCCGTACCGCGCGAGCATCCACACCGGGCTGGGAAGCGACTTTTCGACAGCGGGCTGCCGGGCGTATACTGCCGGCTCTTCCGGGGAGTGACGCTCGCGTGAGGGCGCTGGTTTTTGATGGCCGGGTCACCTTTCGCAAGGATCATCCCGACCCGCAACCGGGGCGGGGTGAGGCGGTCATTCGCGTGCGCCTCGCGGGGATCTGCGCTACGGACATCGAGATCACGCGTGGCTACATGGGGTTTCGGGGGGTTCTGGGGCACGAGTTCGTCGGGGTGGTGGTCGGGGGGCCGAAGCCCTGGACGGGCAAACGGGTGGTGGCCGAAATCAACTGCGTGTGCGGTCAATGCGACCTCTGCCAGCGGGGGCTGGCCAATCACTGCCGGAACCGAACCGTCCTGGGAATCTCCGGCCGCGACGGGTGCTTCGCGGATCTCGTGACCGTCCCGGTCGGCAACCTGCATGAGGTGCCCGAGTCGGTGTCCGACGAACAGGCCGTATTCGTCGAGCCGCTGGCGGCCGCGTTTCAGGTGGTCAAGCAGTGCCCGGTGGAAAGGCGGATGCAGGTGGCCGTGCTGGGGTCCGGGCGACTGGGGCTGCTCGTGGCGCAGGTTCTCCAGACGACGGGGTGCCGGCTGGAGGTAATCGGGCGGAACCCGCTGACGCTGGACTTCTGCGACCGCAAGGGGATCCAGGCGCGCCTGGTAAACGAAGTCGTTCCGCGGGCGGACCGCGATGTCGTGGTGGAATGTACGGGGGCGCCGGAGGGGTTTAACCTGGCGTGCCGGCTCGTCCGCCCGCGGGGTACGATCGTTCTCAAGAGCACGTATGCGGCGGCCGGTCCGGGGCCGGACCTGAGCCCCGCGGTTGTGAACGAGATTACGGTTCTGGGCAGCCGCTGCGGGCCTTTCGGGGAGGCGATCAACGCGTTGGCGCGCCGGCAGATCGACGTTCTGTCGATGGTCACGCGCCAGTTCCCGCTGTCTCGCGGAGTCGAGGCCCTGGAGGCCGCGGCGGAGCCGTCGGCGATCAAGGTGCTGTTGAAGATCGAGGAACAAGTGCATAAGGGAGCCTGAGGTGTGACGGCCGACCGTCGTCGCCCCGAAGGGCGTCTCTTGGGATTCCCAAACTACCTGTGAGGGCCTTGGGCATGTCTGGAGAAAAGCCGATCAGTCGAAGATCGTTGCTGAAAGGGGCGATTGCGGCCGCGACCGCGCCGTATGTCGTCTCCGCCCCGGCGCTCGGACGCGGCGGGTGGAAGCCCGCGAACGAGCGGATCACCGTCGGGTTCATCGGGATCGGGAATATGGGTCGGGGCCACCTGTCCGGGTTCCTCGATGATAACCAGCTTCAGGTGATTGCGGTCTGCGACGTGGACGCCAGGAAGCGGGCGGACGCTCGCAAGGCCGTGGAGGACAAGTACGCCGCGGACCGCCAGGCCGGGCGGTTCAAGGGCTGCGACGAGTACAACGAGTTCGAGCGGCTGCTCGAGCGCGACGATATCGATGCCGTCCTGATCGCCACGCCCGATCACTGGCACGCCATCATCGCGATCGCCGCGGCGCGTGCGGGCAAGGACATCTACTGCGAGAAGCCGCTGACGCTGACGATCCGCGAGGCCGATGAGATGGTCGCGGCGGTGCGCCGGTACGGGCGGGTGTTCCAGACCGGCAGTCAGCAGCGGAGCGAGCACGGCTTCCGGCTGGCGTGCGAACTGGTCCGCAGCGGACGGATCGGAAAGCTCCAGACCGTGCACGTGAACGTGGGCCCGCCCTCGAGCGAGAAATACCTGCCGGAGGAGCCCGTCCGGGAAGGGCTGGACTGGGACCGGTGGCTGGGCCCTGCGCCCTGGCAGCCGTACAACGCAGAGCGGTGCAGCGGCGACTACGGCGGGGGCTGGCGGCAGATCCGCGACTATTCGGGCGGGATGATGACCGACTGGGGTGCCCACCACTTCGACATCGGCCAGTGGGGCATGGGCATGGATGGCAGCGGGCCGATCGAGATCATCCCGCCGCCGAACGGCGAGAAGACCGGCCTGGTGTTCCGGTACGCCAACGGCGTCACGATGCATCACACGAACAAGGCCGGGGACCACAACGTCAACGGCGTGCTCTTCACGGGTACGGAGGGCCGGATCGAAGTGAATCGCGGATACCTCAGGAGCTGGCCGGATGAGATCATCCGCGAGCCGCTCGGCCCCAACGACGTGCACCTGTATGAGAGTCCCGGGCACCGGCAGGACTGGATCAATTGCATCCATACGCGGCAGCGCCCGATCTGCGACGTGGCCGTCGGGGCGAGCACGATCACGGTCTGTCACCTGGGAAACATCGCCTACTGGCTGGGCCGGCCCATCCGCTGGGACCCGGTCAAACGCGTGATCCTCGGCGATGAAGAGGCGAGCCGATGGCTGGACCGACCGAAGCGCGCCCCCTGGCGGACGCAGTGGACGTAACCGACATCCCTACACGGAAAGGCAGTGAGAGGCCTCATGAACACATACACGAACACACGCAGACCCGATCGGGTACCAACCACGCTGTTCCTGGCCGTCACGGCGGCTGTCTTTGTGCCGACGTTGGCCGCCGAGAAGAAGCCCGCGGCCGCCGGATCCGGTTCCGAGGCGACGTATCTCCGGAGGATCGATGAGCTCCTGCCCGCAATGGCTGCGGAGAGGATCGTGGACCGGCGCGAGGCGCAGCTGACCTTCGAGAAGCTGTGCTTCGAAGCCAGCGCCCCCGATCGACCCAAGGACCGCAAGGCCCTTTGCGAAGCCATCATGAAGCGGGTCGGGCCGGACGTGGCCAAGCCGGCCCGCGTCTGGCTGCTCCGCAAAGTCGAGCCCATCGGACGCGACGAGGTCGTGCCCGGCCTCACGCGGTTGCTCGGTGACCCGGACGCCGAGATCCGGGAACTGGCCCGGCGGGCCCTTCAGAACAATCCCTCCCCCAAGGCCGCGGCCGCGCTGCGCAAGGAACTGGGCAAGGCCAAGGACGACGCGTGGAAGGTGGCGCTGATCAACGCCCTCGCGTTCCGGCACGACGCGGAAAGCGCGAAGACGTTCGTCCGGCTCGCCGACGATCAGAATCCCGCAACAGCAAAAGCCGCCATCACGGCCCTTGGCGATCTGGCCGACGCGGCGGCGACCGCCAAGCTCACGCAGATGCTGCGGGGGGCGCGTCCGGAACTCCGGCAGACGGTCATTGACGCAGCCCTGCGCGCCGCCGAGCAGGCAGCGGCACGCGGGGATGCGCGCACCGCGCTGTCCATCTACGAGCCGCTGGCCTCGCCGTCGGAACCTGAGCGCGTCCGGATGGCCGCCCTGGCGGGCCTGGCTTCGGTGCAGAAGGAAAAGGTGCTCCCGCGACTGATCGAGATCATCAAGGGCAACGACCCGAGGATGCGGCTGGCTGCGGCGAGCTTTGCCCAGACGATCCCGGGTACGGCGGTGACGCAGCAGCTCGCCGAGGCGACCGACGGGGCACCGGCCGACGTGCAGATCGTCCTGCTCGACGTACTGGCTCATCGGGGCGATCCCAGTGCCGTACCGGAGATCCTCGAACGGCTCGACCATGCCGATCAAGCCGCCCGGATCGCGGCGCTGCGTGCCTTGGGTCAACTCGGCAACGCCTCTGTGGTCGCGAAGGTGGCGTCGGTGGCGGCGCGGGCCGCGGACGCCGAGCGTGAGGCGGCCCGCGCGGCCCTCGTGCGGATGCGGGGCTCCGACGTGGATCAGACGATCCTGAAATCGCTCGACTGCGCGGAAGGACCCGTCCGCGCCGAGCTCATCCGGGCCGCCGCGGCCCGTCGGATCGCGGAGGCCGTACCGATGCTGTATGCCGCCACGAACGACCCGGACGAATCCGTTCGCGTGGCGGTTCTGGAGGCCCTGGGCCGGCTGGGCACTGAGAAGGACGTTGAAAAGATGGTCAGCGTACTGGTGAGTGCCCGGGGCGAGGCCACCCGCAAGGCCGCGGAAGACGCGCTGGTCGCCATCTGCTCCAGGACTGTCGTCAAGGACGGACCCGTAAGCGCGGTGGCGGCGGCCATGGCCGGTGCGGATACGCCCGGGAAGGTGTCCCTTATCCGGGTTCTCGGGCAGCTCCAGGGGCCGGCCGCCCTGGAAGCCCTGAAAGAGGCGTACGAGAGCGGCGACGACGCGGTCAAGACCGCGGCCGTCGCGGCCGGGGCCGGCTGGTCAAGTCCGGAGCCGATGGACGATCTGCTCTACGTCCTCCGGGAGGACGAGAGCGCCGAGCGCAGGTCGATGGCGCTCAAGGGATATGTCCGCATGGTTCGGATGTCTTCGGATCGCGCCCCGAGCACGACGTTCGCGATGCTCAAGTCCGCCATGGAGCTGAGCACCAGCCCGGAGGACAAGAAACTGGTGCTGGCGGCCCTGGCAGACGCGCCGTGTCTCGACGCACTTCAGGCGGCTCTCGCCTGCGTCGAGGATCCCGCCTTGAAAACCGACGCCCAGGCGGCGGCGATTGCCGTGGCCGTCCGTGTCAGCGGTCAGAACTACGCGGATGCGATGGACGCACTCGGTCGGATTGAGGCGGCGGCGGCCACGGACGACCTGAGGAAGCGGGCCTCCGGAGCGGTCGATGCGCTGCGACGTTTCTGCGTGACGTGGCAGTTCTCGGGCCCGTACCGGAAGGATAAACTGGATGGTCCCAGGCTGTTCGACGAGGTCTTCTTGCCCGAGCAACCGGAGGCCAAGGCCGAGTGGCGGCCGCTGCCCGTCGGCGACCCGGGGCAACCGGGCCGGTTCATGATCAGTACGAAGGAGTCCGCCTGTTGCGGCTATGCGAAGGCCTCGGTGTGGGTGGAGAAGCAGACCGACGCGCGACTGGGCCTGGGCAGCGACGACGGGATCAAGGCGTGGCTCAACGGGCAACTCGTTCACGCCAACAACGCCACGCGGGGGCTTCAGGTCGATCAGGACCTGGTGCCCGTGCAGCTCAAGGCCGGGTGGAACACACTGCTGCTCAAGATCACACAGGGCGGCGGCGACTGGGCGTTTTCGTGTTCCGTGACGATGCCCGACGGCCGGCCGATCCCGGGCATCAAGTTCGAGGCCCGGTAAGGCGAACGGGCGCAGACTTCCGCGAGCGGATCCATCCCCGGGGCCCGTAACCGGCGGCAGGCAACTGCACCCGATGCGGCACCGGCGCTTTCTGCGTGGCTGGGCCGGCGGGCCCGGACAGCTTGGGTAAGCCGCCTCTGGGGCGCCGGGCGGGTCACCACGCGGTTGCCGGGGCCCCGGTCTGACCCGGGACTACCTTGCGTAGCCCCTGGACTCGAAGCGATACGTTCCGGAGCCCAGCTCGTAAACCGCCGCGCCGTCGACCATTTTCACGAATGTGACGCCTTCGGCCTGGTCGGCCGGCTTGCCGCCTTCGGTCACGGCCTTGGCCTCCGCAGCAGGCACGTACAACGTGGCCGTTGCGTTGGCCGGCACTGTGACCGTCAGCAACAGGTTGCCATCCTGGATCTTCCATTCGCTGGCGATCGGACCGCGGATGGACTCGTATTTCCCGCGGGCCCACGTGAGGCCGCCGCCGGGCTGGGGCCGCAAGATGACGTGCCGGTAGCCGGGCTGCTGCTCGTCGGGGTTGATTCCGATGATGGTCCGGTACATCCACTCGCCCACGGACCCGATGGCGTAATGGCAGAACGAGTTCATGCCGGGGTCCTGATAGCCGCGTCCCTCGACATAGCCGTCCCATCGCTCCCAGATCGTCGTGGCTCCGTGTTCGATCGTGTAGCCCCACGATGGGATCGTGCGGTTGTTGATGAGCTTGTAGGCCACCTCGTTGTACCCGTTTCGCGTCAGCTCGTTCATGAGCATGATCGTGGTGTGGAAGCCCGTGGAGATGTGGCCCTTGTAAGCGTCAATCCGCTCGACCATGCGCTGGGCGGCACCGGCCCGCTGCTGATCCGGCAACAGGTCGAACGCCAGGGCCAGGGCATAGGCAGATTGCGTGTGCCCCAGGAGCCTGCCCTGGGGGTCCTTGAGGCCGATCGTCCCGTCGGGCATCACGTAGGCCTTGACGAAGGCCTGCCGGATCGCCTCGGCCAGCTCGCCGTACTGTCTGGCCTCTGCGGACCGGCCGAGGACGGCCGCCATCTTGGAAACCAGGCTGGCGGAGTGCTGGAAGAATGCCGTGGCGAAGATTTCCTTGGGCACCTCGCCCTGGCCCTTGGGGAAGCCTTCGAGTTTGAACGTATCGCCGTTGAGCCAGTCGCCGTAGTCATTGTGCCGCCGGTTCTTCCAGAGCAGGTCCGGATTGTGCCGGTGGATGTAGTCGACCCAGCGACGGGCCGAGTCGAAGTGCTTTTCGAGCACCCGGCGGTCGCCATAGTTCACGTACATCCGCCACGGTACGACCACGCCGCAGTCACCCCAGGCCGGCACGCCGGAGAACCGCGCGTTGGGGTCATACGGGTGCGGAGCGAAGTCCGGGTATCGCCCGTCGTCGGCCTGATCGTCGCGGATGTCCTGTGTCCACTTCGTGAAGAACGCCGCCATATCCATGTTGAAGCACGCAGGCTGAGCGAACACGAGCATGTCGCCCATCCAGCCGAGGCGTTCATCGCGCTGCGGGCAGTCCGTGGGCACGCTGTGCATGTTGTCCCGGTGCGTCCACACGATGTTCTGCATGAGCCGGTTCAGGAGGTCGCTCGAGCATTCGAACCGCCCGGCGATCGGGGGGGCCGAGTGGAAGGCCTCGGCCTGGATCCACTCGCCCGACGGACGCCCGGTCAGCCCCGTCACCTCCACGTACCGGAAGCCGTGGTAGGTGAAGGCGGGCGCCCAGGTCTCCTCCATGCCGCCCCGGAAGGTGTACTGGTCCTCCTGGAGGGCGCCGGTGCCCGGCCCGTTCGCGTTGATACGGAGATTGTCTCGGTAGATCATCCCGCTGCCGTCGGCCTGAAGGACCTCCGCGTGTCGAAGCGTGACGGTCGTCCCCGCCTCGCCCCGCAGGCGGAGGCGGCATCGACCCGCGAGGTTCTGACCGAAGTCCACGACGTACACGCCGGGCTTCGGCTCGTTGACGGCGACGGGCTTGAGCACTTGGGAGACCCGGATCGGCTCGTTGGGCTGGGCGACGAGGTGGACCTTCGCCTCATCGAGCACGGCCGCGGCCGCCCAGGCCGAATCGCTGAACCCCGGTTCGTCCCAGCCGGGCATCTCCCTGCGGGCGTCGTAGACCTCGCCATCCAGAAGGCACGCCCTGCGAACGGGGCCTTCCGTGGTCACCTTCCACGATTCATCCGTGATGATCGTCCGGGTCGTGCCGTCTTCAAACTTCACCTGCATCTCCACCAGCAATCCGAGGCGACGCCCGTAATGCCCGCGCAGCGGCCCGTCCTTGACGATGAAGGAGATGCCGAGTTTTCCGGCGTACCAGCCGTCGGCCAGCGTGGCGCCGAGGGCGTTCGCGCCGCTTCGCAGAAGCCCCGTGACGTCATACGTCTGGTACTGCACGCGCTTCTTGTAGTTGGTCCACTCGGGGGCCAGGAGCTGGTCGCCCACCCGCTTTCCGTTTATGCGCAGCTCGTACAGCCCCAGGGCCGAGGCGCTCATCAAGGCACGCTTGACCGGCTTGTCGAGTGTGAACTCCTTCCGAAGCATGGGGCTGGGGCGCTGCGGCAGGTCCTTGCCGCCGGGCGCGGGCTCGGGCGAACCGATCCACTTCGCGTTCCAGTCCGCCGGCGCAAGCTTGCCCATCCGCCAGGAGGCCGGCTCACTCCAGTCGGAAGCCTGCCCTTTGTTGGTCCAGACGCGGACTTTCCACCAGGCCGGCTGGCCGAATCTCAGCGGCTTGCCGGCGTACACGATCTGGTTGCTCTCGTCCGACGCGACCTTCCCGCTGTCCCACAGGTCGCCACGGTCTTTGTTCAGGGCCTCCGGGCTCGCCGCCACGAGGATCTGGTAGGCGGTCTGGCGGACCCCGCGGTCGCCGGACTGGAGGACCCAGCTCAGGCGGGGTTGGGGCGTGTCGATGGCCAGCGGATTCGTCAAATACTCGCACCTCAGCCGGGTGGGGACGACGTCGGCCATCACTGAAGCTCCGCAGCCTGCGGTCAGAACGATGGATGCGAGCGTACGCCTCTGTGATGTCAAGATGCTTCCTCCTGCTTGGCGCCACAGGCACGGAGGCGTAGCGGCCTCGCCCCAAGCCCATGACCGCCCGGACGAAAGGATAACCATCGGTGAGTCCCGGGCAAAGCGAAGCGTCCGGCCCAATGCCAGCTCCGGGCTTCGTCCGGCCCGCCTGGCGGCTCCTCGATTGGGGCGCGCGGCCGGCCGGCGCGGGGCGGTGCTTCGAGCAGCAACCCCTTTGACCGCTTGTGCGGTTTGCAGAGGCTCGGCCTTTGCCGCGTATTGCCAATAACCTTTGCTCCCACAATGGGTTATGGCTTGACGGAGTCACGAGCCCACCGGCCGATTCGATCCACGACAAGCCGCGAGGCAAAAGGCCTTGACCCCGCGCGCTTAATCGATTAAGCCGATATGCGCACGGCTCGGACGAATCCGTTTCTTCTCGATCGCTCGTGCAATCTCGGGTCCCAGCCGAAACGGTCGGCGGAGGACGGTCGCACATCGGTTACACAGGAGAGGTGGAATGAAAAGCGCATGGGTTCCAGGAATTGTCCTTTTGGCGTGCATTGGTACGTTGGTCGTTACGGTCGACCTCCGCGCGCAGCAAACTCCCTATCCGGGCCCCCACGCGGTCCTCGGCATAGTTGAGGCCGAGGACTATGACAACGGTGGGTCGGGCGTCGCATACCACGACAACACCGATGGAAACTCGGGCGGCGCGTACCGCAGCGACGACGTGGACATCGCCGTGGGCGGCACGGGCTTCAAGGTGACCGCCATGGAGGCAGGCGAGTGGCTTGAGTATACGGTGACGGCCGCGGCCCCCGCGCCCTACCGGATGATCCTGACGTATCTGTCCCCCGGCGGACACCTGACCTCCAAGTGGTGCGCGAAGCTCCACCTGGAAGTGAACGGCCTGCCGGGCAGTCCGTTCACGCCGCTCAGCAACACGTCCCCGACCGCCGCGGGCACGGCCACGACGCCGCTGTTCCGGCTGTCCGCCGGCGACAACGTGATCCGGATCGCGGTGGACGCCGTCGCCGACGGTATCGAGCTGGACTACTTCAGGATCTACCCGGAGCCCGTGCCCTACGACGATTGGGCGGCCTATTGGAGATTTGACAACGATCCCTACCGTGGCACGGACACGTCCATGCCCCAGCCGGTGGTCGGGCCTTGCTCGGATGAGTCCGGCAACGGAAACACAGCGGCCATCGGAGGGTCGCCGGCTCATCTGATCAGTTCGGCCGTCATCTTTCCGGCCAGCGGTTCGGGCCGGGTTCCTTACACGGGGATCGAGGGCAACAAGGTGACTCTTGAGCTGATCGCTTCCGAGGGAGATTACCTGAAGGTCGCAGATTCGCCGTCCCTCGACATGGGTGCGAGCAAGAGCTTCACGATCCAGGCCTTCGTTCAGGTGTACAACAACGCTACGGCCCCTCGGTGCTGGCTTGTGCACAAGAAGCGCGGTGTGGAGGGGGGCGACTCAGACGGTGACGCCAATACGGATTACGGCTTTCTGGTGGGCGGCGGCGACCTCGCAACCGGCCCCGCAACCTGGACCAATCTGCAAACGCCGCCAACGGGACGCGAACTCGTGCTGGTCTTCGGCTCGCCGGACGGCCTGCAGACTGCCGTCAGCACGTTGGCTCTGCCCGAGGCCGGCCCCGGTGTGGATCCCCCGTGGGTCCACGTAGTGGCCTCCTACGATGCGAACGCGCATCGCGTCGTCTTTCAGTTGGATCAATACACGGACGTCGTTTCCAACGTGGTCCCGTCCAGCGTTCCGAACGACGGACCACTGTGGATCGGCGCCCATATCGACGAAAGCGGCGCGGTAGATCAGTATCTCGACGCCAACATCGACGAATTGCTGATCACCACCACGCCGAAGAAGCCGGGTTATCCGGAGCCCGCGTTGAAGTGGTTCTGGCAGAACGAGGGTCGCAACCCGTCAGATGTCATCAACGCGGACGGCCGCCAGGTGTTTGATTTCTACCACGTGAAATGGTCCGACCAGCCGTACAGCCTGGCGCCGAACTGGTACGAGCGGGAAATACCCGGCGAGCCCGGCAATATGGCCTGGTATGTCGACAAGCCCGAGCGTTTCGCGAGGTTTTTCTGGGATCAGACGTACTACGATACCTCGGTAACGCCGACGAACTTCTCCATCGCACCCTATGAGCGGTCTGACGGCGCCACCTTCGTGATGCGATTCTGGATTGAGTCGTGGACCACTACATCAGCGACCTCGACGATGAAGTTCATCCGCTATGGTCACCGGCTTGCCGGCGCCGGCGCGGGTGTCTACAACAAGCCTCATTTTGAGGTCGGCTACATCGGCGGCGTCTTGGGACGCCCGGTGGGCCTGCGCAACGACGACACCAAGGCATTCACGCCGGCCGCGACGGACCGTTTTCACACCCTCCGTCATGTGGCCAAGGTCAATCCGGCCACCGGCAATCTGGACGTGCGGGTTTACTGGGACGGCCAGTTGATTGAGAGCTATGTGAGGAGCACAGGGGACAGCGCTCCCGATCAGCCTACGTTCGCCCCCAATGACAACAACCGTCGTCATACATGTAAAGTCTGGTTTGACTATGTGCGATGTTCAGTGGCCGGCGCGTTTTATCCGGGCGACTTCGACATGGACGGTGATTGTGACGTGAACGACTTCGCCCACTTTCAGGCGTGTTTCAACGGTCCGGCTGCGCTTCCGGCAGCCGCTGGTTGCGACGACGCCGACTTTGACAGCGACGCGGACGTGGATGTGGGCGACTTCGCGGCGTTCCAGGTGTGCTTCAACGGCGCGAACAATCCGCCGGCGTGTCGATAGGGCGATCGGTCGGGGACGGTGGCGGCCTGCCGAAGGGCCGCCACCGTCACGCAGCGCCGGCGGACCGCCGGCCAACACCGGCGCTTTGAGGGTACTGAGGTGATCGAGAGCATGGACCGCATTGGAGTGAAAAGAGGCCGCGAAGCCTTCACCCTGATCGAGCTTCTCGTTGTGGTGGCGATCATCGCGCTGCTCGTGGCGCTGGTGATCCCCTCGTTGACTAGGGCGCGGGAGAGCGCCAAGGCCGTCGTCTGCGGCAACAACATTCGGCAGCTGACCGGGGCGGGGGTCATGTGGCTCATGGAGAAGAATCGAGACCGATCCCCGGCGCACACCGGCTGGGCAGTCTTCGCTCTCAGGAACATGGGCGGGCAGACGGGCTGTTTCGGATGCCCTTCGGAAACCAACCCGAATCCCATCCCGGCGGTGGCGATGTCGCAGTCCGGACCGGCCAACAGCAACGATCCCTGTCCGACCATTTCAATGGACGCTGCCTACGTGCGACGAACCGTGTCATACGGACGTACGGGCGCCACGTGGCGCGCCGATATTGAGACGGAGGCTGCGCTATGTGCGGGAGGAGATGCGGACTTCGATGATGCGAGCGTCTTCTGGAAGCTTCCATTCGGGGGGGCGTCGGAAGCGGAGGTCTGGGCCGTCCGGGGGAGCACCGGGCGGGCTCTCAGACTGCTGAACTGGCAGGGCAAGACGATGGCCGACATCACGGGCACCACGCCCCGGTTCGGCGTTCCGCTGCTGCCCGGCGGGTATGGGATGAATCTGTCGGCCGCCCTGCCGGGCTCGAAACAGCGACAGATGCTCTACGTGGAGTATCGAGACTGGTTGGCGGTCGTGGAACCGGAGCTGCGGGTGGCATCGATCAACGGCTCGGGGGTTCGCAATGATGACCCGGATCGGATGGTGGCTCCGCGGCATAACAAGCGACTGAACGTAGGCTTCATAGACGCGCACATTGAGCGGATGTCCCCTGTTCGGCTGTACAAGCCGACACCATCGCGACCGAACCCACTGTGGCACCCACCCCGACCGGCTGGATGGGTTCCACCAACGATGTATTAACCCCGAAGCCCCCCGAGGCGGACGCCATGATGTTGGACGGTGAGCGTAGCGACCCGCCAGGGTTGCGCCACGGCGTAGGGGTGGATAGAATGATCAATTCGCCGGGGTGAGCCGCGCCCCGGCAACTTGCTCGCCGGAGGGGACGAAGATCGCTTTGGGCGTGGCGAAGGAACTCGATAGCCGGGTAGTCGGGGGCCGTCTTGCGGCGGGTGCGTGATGCGCGTCACGAGGTCGAGCACCGATTCCGGGTCCACGGTGCGGCTGGCAGATATCGCGCGCGTGGCGGGCGTCAGTAGTGCCACGGTCTCGTACGCCCTGACGGGCGCGAACGGGGTGTCCGCGCCGACCCGGCAGCGGATCCTGCGGATTGCCAGGCGTCTCGGCTATGTAGCGAACCGCCATGCCGCGGCGCTGCGGAGTCGCCGGAGCCTGCTTCTGGGCGTGCTGGTGACCGACATCAAGAACCCGTTTTTCGCGGAGATCGTGTCGGGCATCGAGAGTGCAGCCAGCGCCAATCAGTATCGAGTGATGCTATGTGTTACCCGGGATGGCTCGGTCGATGAAGCCCGCCATCTGCAAATGCTGCTTGAACACAATGTGGACGGGCTTATCATCGTGCCGGTGGCCTGTGACCCGGAGGGCACTTACCGTAACGTCCGCCTCCTGAAGGCCTTCCAGCGACGCCAGATTCCGATTCAGTGCATCGTGGACGGGATTCGCGGGCTCCGGACCGGTCGAATCCTCACGGACGTATACAAGGGCACACGCCTGGTTGTGGAGCACCTGATCGGGCTGGGCCACCGGCACATCGCCTACTTTTCGCAGCCTTTCGTCAAGGTCCGGAAGGGCGGCCGGCATGCCGGGTACTACGATGCCCTCCAGGCTTTCGGTGTGCCGGCGCGGCCGGAGCTCATGATCGAGGCAGGTCTGACGCCGCGCGACGCTTACGAGCGGACCCGGTGGTTCGTACGCCGGAAGATCTTCTTTACCGCCGCCGTTTACCCCAACGATTACATGGCGGTGGGCGGTTTGCGAGCGCTGCGCGAATCGGGACTGAACGTTCCGCGCGACGTCTCGGTAACGGGTTTCGACGACGTGGAGTGGGCGCGCTACTGCGAAGTGCCCCTGACGACCGTGCGGTTCCCAGCGCGGGAGCTGGGCGAGCGCTGTGTGATGGAGCTGATGCGGTACATCCACGCCGATCAGGACCCCGACCGGTCCATGTGTGACATCGTCTTGCCCCCGACGCTCGTCGTTCGTGAGTCGACCGCGCCTCCGCCCGGCGCGGCGCAATCGTGACCCCTCCGCCGATCGCCGGGCGACGGCGCTTGCTTTCATCCCGCCCCGCGCGGAGTATCCACGCATGTCCTCGAGGCGCCTTGCGCATCTGACTGTGCTGCTGCTTTCGATCCCAACGGGGATGGTCACGCGGCACCCCCGGCTGACGGGTACGGCCGTGGGCACGTACGGCGGCGATGTCCTCTGGTCGTTCGCACTGTATCAGGCGCTGCGAACCGTGCACATCATCGCCCCGGCCGCGCGCCTGGCTCTGGCTTGCATGGCCATCTCGACGGCCGTCGAGATGAGCCAGCTCTACCACTCGCCGTGGCTCGACGCCCTTCGGGCGTATCGCCCTTTCGCCCTGGCGCTGGGCTCGGGCTTCCTCTGGTCGGATCTGGTCTGCTATGGCGTGGGGGCGGCCGCCGGGTGGGGGCTGGACGCCGTTCTGTGCCGCGCGCGGCGGCCGGCCGGCGAGGCCCGGCCGCCAGGCAAGTCCGCCTGAGGACCGGCCGGCCTCATGTCGTCTTCGGAGCAAGCTTCAGCACGACGATCGTATCGATGTCATCCTTGTCCCTGGCCTCCACGGGCACGTTCAACAGGGTGCCCGCCGGTGTCTGAATGAACTTCAGCTCGCGGTCGTCGGCCAGCCTCCGCGCGCTGCGGATTTCCCGGTCGATGGGGGGCAGGGCCAGCTCCGGCCCGATCCATTGGAGGATGTGCACGTAGACCGTATCGCCCTTGTGGGTACTGACACCCCACGGCCGGATCGGAAAGGGCCCGCCGCGTGTGCCGTAGATGCTCTGGCCGTTCTGCGCGAGCCACCGGCCCATCTGCTTGAGCCGTTCTACGAACTCGGGCTGGATCGTCCCGTCGGGCTTCGGGCCGACGTTGAGCAGGAAGTTGGCGTTGTAACCGGCGGCCCGGATCAGGTAGTGCAGAAGCTGCCGGGTCGTCTTGAAGTTCCTGTCGTTGGCGTTGTAGCCCCACGCGCCGTTAATCGTGTCGCACGTCTCGAGCGGGAGGTCGCCGATGACGGCGTCCTTGTTCCAGCCGGCCGTGTTCTCGCCGGGCAGATCGCGCTCGAACATCTGGAAGTCCTCGCCCGGGAAGGGCCGCACGTGGTGGTTGTTGCCGATGAGGGCCGCAGGCTGAAGGTCATGGATCAGCTTGTAGGTCTGGTGCAGCCGCCAGTCGGCATCGGGTCTGTCCCACCAGCCGTCGAACCAGATTCCGCCGATGGGGCCGTAGTTCGTGCACAGTTCCCTGAGCTGGGCGTCCATGTAATCGAGGTACCTGTACCACTGGCCGGAGTCCGGCCTCCCGGAGTGCTGACCGGTCTTGCCTCGCGGGAAGTAGTCGGGATGGTGCCAGTCCAGATGGGAGTGGTAGAAGAACAGCCGGACATCGTGCCGTCGGCAGGCCTCGGCGAGCATCTTCAGCACGTCCTTCCCGTACGGAGTGCGGTCCACGATGTCGTAATCCGAGACGCGGCTGTCGAACATGGCAAAGCCGTCGTGGTGCTTGCTCGTGATGGTGATGTATTTCATGCCGGCTTCCCGGGCGAGCCGGACCCAGGCCTCGGCATCGAACTGCGTCGGATTGAACTGGGGCGGGAGCTTCTCGTATTCGGCGATGCTCATCTTGCGGTTGTGCATCACCCACTCGCCATCGCCCAGCACGCTGTACACGCCCCAGTGGATGAACAGGCCGAACTTCGCGTCCTGGAACCACTCGCGGGCCTTGAGGTTCTCCGGCGAGGGCGTGTAGGAGCGGGCCCGCTCCCGGGCGGCGTAGTCGGCGGCCCAGGCCGGATCCCGCACGACCGCACAAAGACCGATCGCCACCACGATACGACGAACGCTTCGAGTCATGACGTTCTCCCGATCGCAGATGTCGCCAGGGTATCGGCCCGGCCGGCCCCCCACAAGCGGCGCCGACACTCGACCCGAAAACCTGGGCGGGACCGCGCCGCGGCGCCGGGCACTATCGCAGGCCGAAGAACGCCCTCGCGGCGGCGGTAGTTGCCGCGGCGATCGCCTCGAGGGACATCCCCCGGAGGCGTGCGAGGAACGCCGCGACGTGCACCAGATGCGCCGGCTCGTTCGGACGCAGGTGCCGCACGGGCTCGGGCGACAGATACGGGCAGTCCGTTTCGATGAGCAACGCTTCGAGCGGGTACGACCGCGCGATCTCGTGCAGCGTGACCGCCTTGCGGAACGTGACCGTTCCCGTAAAAGAGATCCTCCAGCCGCGGGCGGCGATCTGCTGGGCCTGGGCCGCATCACCGCCGAAGCAGTGAAAGACGACGGGTCGGCCGACGTACCCGCAGTGTTCGAGGATCGCCGCCGTGTCCTCAAACGCCTCGCGACTGTGAACGACGACCGGCCGCCCCGTGGGACCGGCCGCTTCGAGCTGGCGGGCGAACCACTCCTGCTGCGTCCGGCGGGGGCTGAAGTCGTAATGGTAGTCGAGGCCGATCTCCCCCACGGCCACGCACCGGGGTTCTGCCCACATGCGCTGAAGCTCCGCCAGGTCGTCCGGCCGGGCCCGCGCCGCCTCGTGCGGATGAATGCCCGCGGCGAACCAGACGTTGGGCCGGGAGGCGGCCAGCTCCGCGGCCGCCCGCGAGTCGGCCCGGTCCGTGCCGATGGTGATCATCCCGGCGACGCCTGCAACGGCCGCGCGGGCCAGGACGGCCTCGCGGTTCGCGTCAAAGGCCTCGGCGGTGAGGTGGCAATGTGTGTCGATCAGGTCCATCGCGCGGGCCGCCCGGGCGGGGCAAAGGCGTTCGGGTGGTGCCGGATGGACGTGGAGCCGTCCGGGGACGCCACGATTGCCAGGATGTCGAAGCGGCAGGGCCGCTGCCGGGCGGCCGGCACGGCCGTGAGGTAGTACCGTGACACGCGGGCGAGTTGACGCTGTTTGGCGGAGTTGACGGCCCGCTCCACATCCTCGGCCTGCTCACTGCGGCGGGTCTTGACCTCGACGAAAACCACCGTCTCGCCGTCCAGCGTGATCAGGTCGAGCTCGCCGGCGGGGCAACGGTAGTTCTGAGCGATGATACGGTGACCGACTCGCTCGAGGAACCTGCGAGCGAGTTTCTCCCCGTGGCGGCCCAGCTTGGCGCGGTCGTCAGCCACGTCCTGCCCTCGATCGCCGCAGGCCCGACGCCGGGCGTAAGGCGTCCCGGGCCGGCCGCCAGTATAGCGTCCCGGGACTCATTGGCGAGTATTCCCGGTCGGGGCCGGGGCGCACCCCCCCCGCGGAGGGTCGCAGGAGCAGGCACGGCCTCGGCGGTGCTCCGTGGCGCACACCGCCCCTGCGGCCTGTGGCGACCGCATGCGGACGAGCGGCGTTCGCCCGAGCCTGTGCGGGCCCACAGTGCGACTCCGCCCCTCGCGCTGGCGCTGCGATCGGCTCCGGACGGGCCGGCCAGCTCATGGAGAACGCGGGATTGACATTTTCGTAATTAAGCGGATACTAAAGAGGATGGCTGAGCGCGGTGTATCGGAGGCGGTGCGGACGTTCAGCGCCCTTTCGGCGGCGCGCCGCGTCGAGATCGTCGGACTTCTGGCGCGGCGGACCCTCTGTGTGGGGGCTCTGTCCAATCTGCTGGGCATTTCGATCGGTGCGGTCTCCCAGCACCTGCGGATCCTGAGGCATGCCGGCCTCGTTCGAGCCGAGCGGCGGGGCTACTTCGTCCATTATGAGCTTGCGCCCGGAGTGCCCGCGCGATGCCGGAAGGTCATGGACCGGCTTTTCGGGTCGGAGACGGGAGGCAAACGATGTGCTGCGGGAAGACGAAATGCGAAAGGCCCAGGGATCTCAAGGGCAAAGCCGAGGCGTGCCCGCCGGCGCAGGTCAGGAAATGCCACGGCGACGTGAAGAAACACCCGTGCCTCGGGAAGGGCCGGAGGGGCAGATAGCGGTCCGCGCCCGCGGCCTCAGGAAGCACTTTGGCGCGATCGTGGCGCTCGACGGTGTCTCGTTCGACGGTCCGCGGGGCGGCGTCCTGGCCTACCTCGGGCCGAACGGGGCGGGCAAGACCACCACCGTCCGTATCCTGTGCGGGCTGGCCGAACGGGACGGCGGCGAGATTTCGATACTCGGCCGGGACGTCAGGAGCGATCCCCTCTTCGTGAAGTCTCACATCGGCGTGGTGCCCGAAGCCTCCAATCTCTATCCCGAGCTGGGTTGCCGCAGGAATCTGGAGTATCTGGGCGAACTCTACGGTCTGCCCAGGGCGGAGCGCCGGGGCCGCGCCGTCGAACTGATCGAGCACTTCGGTCTGACTGAGAAGGCGGAGCAGCCGTTCGGATCGCTTTCCCGCGGCATGAGACGCCGCCTGGCGATCGCCGCCGCCATCGTGCATCGACCGGAAGTGCTCTTTCTTGACGAGCCGACCACAGGCCTCGACGTACCGAGCGCGAAGTCCCTCCGGCAACTCATCCGCCGCACCGTCGTTCAGGGAACCACGGTCTTTCTCACCACGCATAACCTCTTTGAAGCCGAGGAGCTGGCCGACGAGGTGGCGGTGCTTGTCGGCGGGCGGATCATCGCGGGCGGCACCGTCGCCGAGATTCGGGCACGCGTCCCCCGGGCGAGGGGCGTTTCCCTTCGCCTCTCCGAACCTGTAGCTGAGGACGTCCTCAGATCCGCCTGCCCGGCGATCCGGTCGGCCGGACTCGAGGATGGCTGCTGGCAACTGGACGTGACCGATCTACACGAGACCCTCGGTCAGCTCGTCGAGTTCTGCCGACGGACCGGACTGCGTGTCAACGAGATCGGCACCCGCCAAACCACTCTGGAGGAGGCTTTCCTCTCGCTGCTGACCGAGACAACGAAGCCGACTGCAAGGGGTGCATCATGAGACAGCTCGCCCAGGTGCTGGCCATCAGCCGCAAGGACGTGGAGAGCTACTACGGCAAGCCGCCGCTCGTGACGTGGGGCTTGCTCCTCCCCGCTGTGCTCATTCTGGCCGTCTACCTGAAAGACAGGGACGGCTATCTTACGGTCGCCCCCGGTATGATCGCCATGACGCTCCTGTTTGGCAACACTTCCATGGCGGCCATCGTCATCACGTTCGAGAAACGCGCGGGAACCCTGGAACGCCTTCTCCTGGCCCCTCTTGCCGCCCCAGCCATCGTAGCCGGCAAGGCGTTGAGCGCGGCGGCCTACAGCCTGGGAACATCCCTGGTGCTGACTGCCGGTTTCGTCGTGTTCTTGGGTATGCCCGTGGCGCGGCCGGGCGTCCTGGCCCTGGGGCTCGTGCTCGGCGCGGGCACCTTTTCCGTTCTGGGGATCGTCGCGTCCGTCACGGTAAAGGAAGTCTTCGAGGCCATGACGCTGATGAACTTCTTCCGTTTCCCACTGCTCTTCGTGAGCGGCGTGTTTCTGCCCCTCTCGCAGATGCCCGGCTGGGCCAGGCCGCTGGCATACCTTTCTCCGCTGACTCACGTGGTGGAGCTCCTGCGCCTGGGGACCTCGGGGACGGCCGGTTTTGCCTCGGCCCGCGTGCTTTCGGGTGCGGCGGCGGGGTTCTTCTTTCTCTGCTGTCTGATGGCGGGGCCCGTCTTCCGCAGGTGCGCGTCCCGCTGACCCGGCCGCGCCCCCTGGCGCTTGCGGTCTGCCTGGCGATCAGGCCGAGCCCTGTGGCTTGGGCAACCGCGCCGGAATCCCGACATGGTTCGCGGGGGTCACCGCGGCAGGCCAGGCCGCATTCGGCCGAGGAGGAGACCGGCCGCCTCGCCGGACCAGGGTCCGGCCCGGCCCGTGAGGGGCAACGGCACGCGTTCGGAAGGGCCTGGTCAAGTGATGCCCCACCCGTAGAAGGCCCGGCGAAGGGACCGCCCGGGGCGTGACCGGGCTCCGGACCCTGCGTTGAAGTGACGAACGGCGGCTGTACACTCATGATGCCATGGGTACCATCCGGCCCCCGCGAAGGGTCAAGCTTATCTGCGGCATGCTTTCGCAGGCGGAAGACCTGATGAATCGGGCGCGACAGCACCTGACGCGCCGTTTCGGAGAGGTGGACCTCGAGAGCCAGACATGGCCGTTCGACGCGACCGACTACTATGAACCGGAGATGGGCCCCGGGCTGCTGCGACGGTTCGTGTCGTTCGAGCGGCTGATCGACCCCGCCCAGATCGCATCCATCAAGCGGGAGACCAATCAGATGGAGGCGGAGCTGTGCGCGGAGCTGGGCAATCCGCCGGAGTTCCGCGTCGTGAATCTGGACCCCGGCTACATCGGGATTGGCAAGCTCGTATTAGCAACCACGAAGGACTACTCTCACCGCGTCTGCGTCGGCAACGGCATCTATGCCGAAGTGACGCTCCACTGGCAGGACAATGCCTGGCGGGCCTGGCCCTGGACATATCCCGACTACGCCAGCGACCGGTACCATGCGTTCTTCAGACAGGTGCGCGACCGCCTGCGGGAACAGCTCAGCGAGCTGCCGCCCGCGGAGCCCCTGCGCCCGCCGGGGGTCGCATGAGCCGCCCGATCCTCTTCGTGATGATGGCCGGCGCGGCGGGATCCTTTGCGCTCAGTGCGCTGCTGACGTGGATGGTGCGGCGGGCCGCCCTCCGCATCGGGTTCGTGGATCGCCCCGGTGGCCATAAGGCCCACCTCGTGCCCGTCCCCCTGGGCGGGGGGGTCGCCATCTTCGCCTCGCTCGTGCTGCCCCTGCTGGCGGCCATCCTGGTCGCAACCCTGGCGAGGATCTGGCTGCCGGACGAGATCCTCGAACGCATCCTCCCGCTCGGGACGCGGACAGCCCGGCTGGTCGATCTGCTGGACGGGGTGGCGGTCAAAGGGCCGTCGGCCCTGGCGATCCTGGGCGGAGCCGTCGTCCTGCATGTCCTGGGGCTCATCGACGATGCGCGGGCGCTCGGTCCCGGTATCAAGATGTTCGTCATGCTCGCGGTCTCCCTGACGCTGACGGCCGGCTTCGGAATCCGCTCGCTCGACGTGCTCGGGCCGGTTCCGGCCTCGTTGCTGAGTTGCTTGTGGATCGTCCTGATCACGAACGCCTTCAATTTCATGGACAACATGGACGGCCTGAGCGCCGGCGTTGCGGCGATCGCGGCTCTCGTGTTCGCCGCAGCGGCGCTCATTGCCGGTCAGCTCTTTGTGCCCGGGCTGGCCGTGATGCTGGCGGGGGCCGTGCTGGGCTTCCTTGTATTCAACTTCCCGCCCGCCCGCATCTTCATGGGCGACTCCGGCAGCCTGGTCGTCGGTTACTTCATGGCGATCCTGACCATCCTGACCACCTACTACAACCCGCAGCAGCAAGGCACGCCGTTCGGCCTTCTGGCGCCGCTGGTGGTGCTGGCCGTGCCGCTGTACGACGTGATTTCCGTGGTCGTCGCGCGGATCCGGGTGGGCGTCAGCCCGTTCCGGGGCGACCGCCGCCACTTCTCCCACCGCCTCGTCCGACGCGGGATGCAGCCACGGTCCGCCGTCCTGACGATCTACCTCGCCACGGCCGCCACGGGCTGCTCCGCACTGATCCTGCCCTTTCTGACATGGCCGCTGGCGATTCTGGTGGGGCTTCAGTGTTTCTGCGTCGTGCTCATCGTGGCGATTCTGGAATCACCCGGGCGGCTGACGTCGGAGGAACCATGACCCAGGCTCCCGACTCCTTCGTCGGACGGTCTACAGTGCCGGCGTCCGGAGCGGCGCAACAGTGCCCGTCGGACGTGCCGCCGAACCCGGTGGCCTCCCAGATTGCGTTCTTCCTGCTGCTCGTGATCGTAGCCGCGCGACCGCTCGTCTCGGAGACGTACGAGTCCGCGCTCGTGTCGATGGCGCAGCCCCTCCGCCTGCCGGCCGGACCCGGGCCGGTGCTCACGCTCACGTTCGGGGGCCTCATCCTCCTGGCGGGCGTTCTGGCGTTCAGCGGGCGCGGCCACGGCCGTCCCCGGATCGCGCCCGGCGGCCTGGCGCTCGGCCTGGTGCTCGTCGTGATCGGTGCGTCCCTGTCGCTTCAGGTGGCCAGCAACCGGCGGCTGGCTCTGAACGCGGCCAGCGACTGGGTGCTCACAGCCGTCGCGGGCATCCTGCTGATCCGAGTGATGCGGCGCCCCTGGCAGGTGCGGCTGCTGCTGGCGGTGCTCACCGCGAGCGGAGCGGCGTTCGCGGCCCAGTGTCTGGTGCAGCGGTTCGTGGAGTTTCCCGAGACGATCGCCGAGTACGAGGCTGACCGGGAACACTTCTGGGCGGCCCAGAATATCTCGCTCGACGACCCCGCGGTGATCCTGTACGAGCGGCGGCTCTACGCGATGGAAACGGGCGGCTACTTTCCCCACCCGAACGTCGCCGCGAGTTTGCTGCTTCTGGCCGTCGGGGCGGCGCTGGCCTTGGGGCTCGGAAAGTTCCGGACGGGTCCCTCTCCCGAGGGCGACCGGCCGTTCCGAATCCTGTTCGGCGGGGCCATGGTGGTGCTGGCCGCGGGCTTGGCGGCGTGCCTCCCGCTCACGGGCAGCCGCGGGGCCGAAGTGGCCGGTCTGGTTGCGGGCCTGGGTATGGGGGCGTGGGCCGCACTGGTTCGGCGGAGCCGCCTGTCGGCCGGCGCCCGGTTGGGACTCGGCTGGCTGGCCGTGACGGCGGTGGCACTCGGGGTCGTCCTCTACGCTCGCTCGCAGCCGGCTTACACGTCCATGGGGGTACGATGGGACTACTGGCGGAATACGAGCCGTCTGCTTCGCGACTACTTCTGGACCGGCGTGGGGTCAGAGAACTTCGGCCGCTTCTACCTCCGCTACAAGCCGATCACCAGCCCCGAAGAGATACGCGACCCGCACAACTTCCTGCTGGCCGCCTTCGGCCAGTGGGGGGCCACCGGGGTCGCCGGGCTGATCGTGATGGCCCTCGGCACTTCGGTTCACCTGGTCCGGCGCGCCCGAGCGCCGGGACCATCCGGCCCGGTCCCCCATCCCAGCGGCGCCGACCCCGGCTCCCCTCTGCTGTGGATGGCCGGACTCGGGCTGGGTGTCTTCTGCCTGCGGGCGTGCTCGCTCTGGGGACATTCGCCGGCGTTCCTCGCTTACTCGCTAGGCCTGCCCCTCATGGTCTGGTGCATCGCATTCCTCGCGGCGACGGTCGAATCCAACCGCCTCACACTCTCCGACGGCCCCTTGGCCCCGGCGACGGCTTGCGTTCTCGTGGCAGCCGTCCTCGCGTTCCTGCTGCACGCTATGATTGATGTCCCGATGTTCTACCCGGGCACGGCCGCCACCTTCTTCGCCGTGTTGGGGGCGGCGGTGGTTGCCCGGCGACTCGTCGACGAACCCGACTCGGGGCAGGTTTCTCCATCAGCCGGCTCCCGGCGGCTGGCCGCCGCGGCACTTGTCCCCGTCGCGTTCGCGATCGGGTGGGTCGTACATCTGACCTGCGTGTGGCTGCCCGCAGCCAAGGCTCAGTGGCACCTATCGGCGGCCCGGACCGCCCCGGGCCTCCTGCGGATCGAGCGACTGGCCTCCGCGATGCAACCTTATGAACGGGCGGATCGCGCGGATCCGATGGATCCCACGCCTTCCACAGAAGCGGCGGACATGATCCTCGACTATCTAATCGCAACGCAGGGGGGGCCCCCGGATGACACCGCCGAGCCATGGCTGGAGCGGGCCGTGGCCTTTGCGAACAGGGCCGCCCGCCGGGATCCCTGTGAGGTCGGCATCCGCAGGACGCTCGCGACGGCCTACTCTCTGCGTGCCGATGCGTTCGAGAGCCTGGTGGATGCCCGGGCGGCGGTTGGAGCGGCCATGAAGGCGGTGGAACTGTATCCGGAATCGACCCGGGACCACGCGATGCTCGGTGATGCCCTTGCCCTGGTCTCGCGGCTCGAGTTGGGACCGGCCCGTACGGAGGCCTTGGCGGCCGCTGTGGAACACTACGAAATGGCCCTGCGTCTGGACGCATCGCGTCCCGGCGGGCTTGAAGTCCGTCGCTGGCCCGAGGCGGTTCGCACCGCCCTCCGCAAGCGCGTCGAAGAGCTTCGCGCCGCGATGACGCAACCCGCCACCCGCCCGGCCGGCCCGCCGGCCACCGTTCCTGCCGAAACGCAACCCCAGCGCGGGTAGGCGGACCGGATCCCGGGGAAACGCCTCAAGCGTCGCGCGGCGGGCCGCCGATAACCCTTCGAGGCGACGTGGGCGGCAGGGAAGCCCCCGCAGGAGTCACGTCGTGAATCCGACGCCGACAGTATGCCCCTTCATTGATCGCGGCGACCCGCGCTGCGCGGAGTGCCTGACGCTCTTGAACCTCCGCGAGACCTTTCGGCTTTGCTTCGGGCAACCGGTGCTGTGTCCGGTCTACCACCTGATTCAGCTTCAGGAACCCGCGTTTCATGCTCCCGGGGTTGTCACGGCCTGCGCGTGCTGAGGCGGACGGGCGGCCGCGCGGGTGCCTGGCTACGCTGATCGACCGCTTCCTGAGCTACCTTTGCGTCGAGGCGGGTCTGGCGGACAGTACGCTCCGGGCGTACCGCCACGATCTGGAGCTGTTCGACCGATTCGTGACGGACTCGGGCGCCACGGTCGCCACGCTGTGCCCCACGCACGTGCAGCGGTTCCTGATCCATCGCAAGGACCAGGGTCTGGCCATCGCCTCGATCGCCCGGAACCTCGTCGCGATCAAGATCTTCCTGCGACACCTCTACGCCACCGGCCACCTGAAGCGCGACCTGGCCGCCCTCATCGAGTCGCCGAAGAAGTGGAAACTCATCCCCCGCGTCCTGCATGTTCAGCAGGTGGATGCCCTGCTCGCGACTCCGGACGGGGAGGATCCCTATGCCGTCCGCGACCGGGCGATCCTCGAGCTGTTTTACGCCTGTGGGCTCCGCGTGAGCGAGCTGTGCGGCCTGACGCTCGACGATGTGCGGCTGGATATGGGATACCTGAGGGCCTTCGGGAAGGGTCGCAAGGAGCGGATCGTGCCCATCGGACGTACGGCGATCGAGAGCGTCCGGGAGTACCTCGAATCCCTCCGGCCCCGGCTCGACCGCCGCGGCTCCCGGATGCTGTTCCTGTCCCGCACGGGGCGGCCGCTCGAACGCACGAACGTGTGGCGGCTGGTCGTAAAGTATGCCCGCCGGATGGGGTTGCCGGGCCAGGTCTCGCCCCATA
>Ga0209018_1000571_pt1 | contig 33678 bp, 21 predicted proteins | sample YNPBryBLVA2012_FD_185814 | JGI IMG/M metagenome (GOLD analysis project Ga0209018, IMG submission 185814) | Anoxygenic and chlorotrophic microbial mat microbial communities from Yellowstone National Park, USA - YNP Bryant BLVA 2012 (SPAdes)... ...
TGGCGACACGTTGCCGACCGCGATATCCGGGGCGCGCAGCGTTCCCGGCTCCGGCGAGCAACCCACGTCGATGCCGGCGTGGGTCACGTCGGGGTCGGTGGTGAGCACGTTGGCGCCGACGGCGTTGGCGCTGCCATGTCGCTTGCCTGCGGGCCACACGTAGATCGCATGACCATCGGACAGCTCGTAGGGATCGCCGCAGCGGAGCTGGTGCGCGCGGAACGGGCCGCGGGAGCGCCGGAACGCGGTGGTCATGCGAAGAGTGTAGCGGGAGGTGCGGGGTGAGGGCAAAGGGTGCAGGGCAGAGGGGCTGCGTTCGGTCAGGCCTGGTTCGAAACGAAGCTGGTCGTGGCGGGTGATCATCCACGCCCGCGAGCCACTGCCCACCACCGGACTCGCCACATGCACCCGCCGTGCGCGTGCGTGGAGGGGTGGATCGTGGCACGTGGTGCGGGCGACACGAAACCCGGGTGGACCGGGCGCACCGCGACCGGGCGTGCAGGGCGCAAGTCGGGCCGCGGTGCTGTGCTCGGGAGGTGAGCCGCCCGCTGCCCGAGAGCTTGCGCTGGATTTTCTGGGACGTCGACTTCGACGCGCTCCGGCTCGACGAGCACGCGGATGCCATCCTGGCGAGCGTGCTGGAGTTCGGGCGTCTCGAAGACGTTCGGGCGATCTTGGCAATCTACGGCCCCGACCGCGTTCACCGCGTCTTTCGCGAGGTCGGGCAGCCGCTGATCAGCCCTCGAACGCGCGCGGTTTGGCGCGCCTTCTTCCAAGCGGAGGACGAGCCATGGGCGACGCCCCCGGCCTTTCGGACGAGCAACGCCGTGCCCTGGATCGACTGAGCAAGCTGCCGGTCCTTGGCAGCTTCTGTCTGGCGGACGGCACCGGCCTCGCCATCTGGCTGGCGCATCGTCGATCCGAGGACCTCGACTTCTTCAGCGGCACACCGAGCGTCGACCTCGACGCGGTCAACCGGGCCGTCGCGGGCCTGCGCGACCTGGCGGTCATGAAGCTCGTCGCGATCGCGCGACGGGGTCTGCGCAGGGATTTCTGGGATCTGTACGAGGCATTGCAGCACACAGGGCTTCCGCTCCGCGCCTGCGGCGAAGCATAGGTCGAGCGGTTTGCGGTTCGGGAGGCGGACCTGTACCACGTGCCACGCGCCCTCACGTGCTTCGACGATGCGGACAGGGATCCCGTGTTCCCGTCTGGACCTCGACCCGCAGACTTGGGAGGTGGTCCAGTCGTTCTTCCGCAAGGAAGCACCGAAGCTCGTGAGCACACGAGCGGCTGTTCAACCGAAGGCCGTGTCGAAGGCGCAGGTCTGCCTGCCGCGGGTCTGCTTCACCACCTGCCTGCCGGGGCCGTCGCCTCCACAGCTCCGGCTGCCAGGCTCGCGCGCTTGCCTGCCATGCGGCCGCTCATCCAAACCAGGTTCGGAACACGAGCGCATTTCGCATCAACCAGTTCCCTCTCCTGGGGTTCGTTGCGCGCGCACCCCGTGCCACGACCCACCTCCCCGACCGCGCACGTGCCCACGGCGGGCGTACAGAGGGAGTCCCGCAGTGGGCCGTTGCTTGGGGACGTGGATGGCCGATCAACCGGCACGACCATGTCCGGCTCGTCGGGAACCCGGCGGGTCAAATCCACCCAGCCCTTGCCATCGCGTTGACACGCAGCCCTGGCCGGGTGCAGCACGACCACCTCGGAAGCCTGCCAGGAGAGGTGGGCGATGGGACACCACCGCAGCACCTGCGTGTCGTGGTGACGCTTGGGGGTTGAGACATCCCCGGGTGGTTCCCACCAGGATGCTGGTCGTCGTGGGCACGTTGGGGCTGCTGTCGATGGCCGTCGGTCCGACGCGCAGGAGCCACACGAGCTGCAACCCGAACACGGGTTGCGGTCCCGATCCCAACGGTCCCCGCATGCTGGAGGTGGTGACGCCGACCTGGTCCGACAGCACGGAGTTTCCCGACGGCCCGCGGTCCTTGGGAGGTGAGCTTTGCCGACGCACGAATATTCGGGACGCCGGCTCGCTGCCAGTCCGCGGACGTGTTCAACGACAGCCAGGTCAGCTACCAATGGGTGGGACACACCTCCTCCGCCTTCGAACGGCGCGTTCCGAACGCCGGCGGAGGTTGCCTGGTCCGTCTGTCACGACAAGCAGTCGAAACGGTGCTCCTGCGGCACCGTTGGCCCGACCGACGTCCCGGATCACAGGTGCGGGTTGCGGCTTCCGGTCGCGCGTACGAACATCAGCCTGTCGGCTTCGAGCTCGTGATGGTGAATAGCCCTGGGCGAGGCGAGAAGGAAACATCATGGCCGCGCTCGACCAGCTCCCTGTCTCGGCGGCGCCACCGCCCGGCGGCGACATGCAGCAGATTCGATTCTGCGATGAGTCGCTTCGAGGTTGGACCCGTGCCGGAGAGCTGCCGGCCCTCAGCATTTTCGACGTGGCATGAGCCGCATCGCCTGTTTCGTGATCCTGGTTGGCTGCGCGGCGACGCTCGCGCCGCTCGGCGGTGGTGGGGACGTGCCCTCGTCGGAGGTGGGCGACGGCGGACCACCGGGCGACGGCGGCGGGTCGACGAAGGCGCGGTGGACGCTGCTGTCGACGCGGCAGCCATCGAACGGCATTCGCCCGATGCCCCTCTGAACGTCGTGTCCGACAGCGCTGGTTGCGCGATGGTCACGGCATGCCCGTCGGGCCGCGGCCCGTCCATGGTCATCGTGCCGTGCGTCGACGGTGGCAGCTACTGCATCGACAGCACCGAGGTCAGCAGAGCGCAGTACGCGGCCTTCGTGGCCGACGGATTCCCGCTGACGGGACAGCCGCCATGTTGCGCCGCGAACACGACCTACGAACCCGACCCGGCCTGCGAGGTTCAGCCGGAAGTGACCCACCAGGGCGACCACCCGCAAGTCTGTGTGGACTGGTGCGACGCGGATGCCTTCTGGCGGTGGGCCGGCAAGCGGCTGTGCGCGGGCGTACGGCTCGAAGCGGATCCACAATCCAATGAGTGGCATAACGCGTGTAGTACTGGGGGTGCGCACACGTACTGCTTCGGGTCGACATGGGACCCGGACGCATGCAATGGCGAAGATCACGGTCTGGGAACGACTGCTCCAGTGGGTTCGCTGCCGTTCCTGTCAGTTTCTCGGCTTGTTCGACATGTCCGGCAACGTCAGCGAGTGGTGGAACACTTGCAGCGACATGAACCCTCCGAAGTGCGCCTACGGGGGAGGGTTCTTCGTTAGCTGGGCCGAATACATGCCCTGCGTGGCTGGTACTTCCCACCCTGTAACGCATGTCGGCTCGTCCGTGGGCCTTCGCTCTTGCTACTAGTGGATGGTCGAGGCGTACAGGATGTTGAATTCCTTCCTGGTACTGAGTCGTCGGGCTCGGCGCGCCGCGCCCTGGTTTTGTTGGCTCGTCGTGACGCTCCTGGGGACCGCCTGCTCCCATTCGCCAGAATGCCGCGCCGAGCACCACGCCTCTGCCCGAGGAAGAGTCTCTCTGCTCCCGAGTTGTGACGGAGTACGCGAGCATGCTCGCCAGAGTCACTCCGTTCGTCTGGCACGATAAGACATTGGTGGCCTGGCGGGCGTCCGAAGAGTACTGGGTTCCCCACACGGCATATGACTATCTTCCCTTGCGCACCGAGGTCTATGTGGCGTCCTTTCCCGCGGTGGGTATGCCTTTGCTGGTTGGCGTCTACGACACGGGATGGATAACGCCCGACCCCACCCAGAGTTCGGAAGCGAACATCTGGTCCGAGACGCAGTTGGCCCCTGTGGGCGACCATCTGGTGGTCTACGTGCATCGCCGGATTGTTGTTCTGTCGTTGCCTGACGCCGCGCTCGAGCAGTAGTTCGACGCCCCGGCGATGGAAGGCGTTGCGCTCCTGCCGATCGACGACGACTCCGTGATGCTGGCGGGCACAGCCTTGGACGCGGCGGAAAGCGGAAGCCTGGTGGTCCAGGTTCTTCACATCCCGATGGTAGCGTCGAATCCGAGACGTCCGCCCCGGTCTCGCCCAAACGCTGGACGGAATTGGCGCCGTGCTTCGGCTTCTGTGCGTTGGTTGGCGCATCGGTGACGCTCGTTCGAGCCAGCCCCGACTCCGTGCTTGCCACGTACGTTGCGACCGAGGGAACGTCGATCGCGGCACTGCCGCTAGGCCTGGATGGCACGCCGCTGGCGGGACCGGTCACGCTGGTGCGCTGGGACCGCGATCTCTTCTTGCCGTCCCTGAGCCTTCTCGCGCCGGGCGAGGTCGGCATGACGTGGACCGGGGACAGCGGCACCGCGGTTCGATTCCGGACCTTCCCGGCCGATCTCCAAAGTGTCGAGCCCGTCCAGGGCGGCACCATCGTCAACGTGGACACGTCAGGTGCGCAGGAATGGGCACGGGTGGCGCCGACGGGAAGCGGCGGCGCCATCATCGCATGGTTCTCCAGCTACAAGTCGCAACACTCTCTGGAGTTGATGTACCGGTACGATGTCCCTTCCGGGTCCGATCGATTTGCGCCGGACCGGGACCTGTCCGTTTCCAACCGACCTTGCTTGTCATCCGGCTTCCATACTGCTGCCGCCTCGCGACCATCTCCGGTGGCGTGGTGGCGGCCTGGCCCGGGGGAGCGCCGGTGGGCGACGGAGGGTCTGCATCGATCATCGCTGCGAGAATCCTCCCGTTGTTTCCCCCGGAATGACGTTGAAACGCAACGCGCCGCCAGGCCACCGGAGCGCGCAGCGTCGACCGGGCAATACGCAACACGGGCACGTGGGAGCCTGAGACCGCCGACGTATGCCTTGGCGGCACACGCGACGGATTGATGGTCGGTGTTAGCATTTGCGCTGCTCGTGGTGTGGTGCTCGTTGTCGGGCGATTTGGCGGGCCGTTGGAAGAAAACGACCGACCTCATGCCTGCGCTGCCAGGGCGTGAAGCCCGGGCAACGCGACCCGGTGCAGGCGGCCGTCCGCCGGCTCGCATCCACCATCGACCGTTCGGCGCAGGAAGCGGTGTGAGTTCTGAAAACCCGCCGCCGCGTCGAACATGGCCGCTACCACCCCACGTGGGGTGCTGGGGCGTTGCCACCGGAACTGCAACGCTGCCACGAAGGTCGCGCGCGACGCGGTCGCCGCCTCTTGCACGGGGCACGATCGCGAAGCACATCGCGATGACTCGTTCGAGAGGCCGGGCGATTCTCGTGTCGGCTCATGGTGTAGCGGGGCTCGTTCCGCGAGTGGCCTCGCACGACGACGCTGTCGGGCCGGACACCACACGGAGCTGTCGTTGCGCGCAGGGGGCGGCGGCTCTGATCGCGGTCGTGGCGGGGATGGTGTTCAGCGCCGGGACCGATACGTTCTTCGCTGTGGCGATGGCGGTACAGGTGGCCGCGGCCATCGTCTGCGACAGCTCGAGCGTGCGGTTCGCCTTCCCGGAAGGCTTTGTGTTGCCGCGGTGCGCGAGCGGTCTGCGCCGGGCGCGCTGGGTAGTGTGGCACGTGCCGCGCGTCTTGCTCGGCGAGAGGCGGTGCGTTGGCAGGCGGACCGGAGGCTCTAACTACGAGAAGCGATCAGACGAGCTCCCAGTACAGGTCGAGGTTGGTGTGCGTGGCCTTGTCGCCGGTGAGGAACCCAGCCTTGACCTTGTCGCCGATCTTGATGGGCTTCCGGTCGATGAGATAGCCCTTCACGATCGAGCACACGCCGTCCATCTTGACGTCGATCTGGTAGTAGGGTGTTTCGATCTCGAGCCCCGTGCCTCCCCGCTCGACATAGGTGTACGCGTAGATGTAGCCCTTGGGGTCCTTGATTTCCTCCCAGACCATGCGGGCGTGACAATCAGGGCAATCGGCGCGGGGGGGAAGCCAGAGTTCGCCCTTGCCGTGGTAGATGGGGCAGCTCGGGTTGACGCACTTGGTGGCGAGCAGCTTGCCCTCTTTGAGACCCTTGAAGTAGGGCGTGAGCAGCCCGTACGTGTGGAAGTGCGTTCCTTCTTTCCCGAAGCGGGGGAAGTGCAGGATCCAGGCGTCGTTCTTGACGTCGATCTTGGACGGGGTGGTGTTCAGCTTGACCTTCTCGCTCATCGCACACCTCCTACCAGGCCTTTTCGAGAACGGCGCAGGTCACGTGGCTGCCCACGCCCGCATGGGAGATCGCAAGGCCCCTCCTGGGATCCTTGAGCTGCAAGCTCTTCCAGTCGTCGGGCTTCTTCTTGCCATAGCGCTCCCACATCTTCGGGTCGCCATGGAACTTGTCGTACTTGCCCTGGAGCTGCCAGAGCACCTCGCCTGCCTGGAAGATGCCCGTGGCGCCCACCGCGTGCATCGTGCCCAGCAACCCGCCGGACAGGTTCGACGGGCACTTGCCCTGCTTCCCGGTCTTCGGGTTGGTGTGGTAGCACTCGCCGCTCCGGATGTAGTCCTGCTCCCGGCCGTACAGGGTCAAGCCCACGTCGCCGTAGGTCTGCAGGTCGGAGATGGTGAACGCATCGTGGGTTTCGACGAGGTCCAGGTCCTCGATCGGGTTCTGGATGCCCGCCATCTGGTAGACCCAGTACGCCGCAAAGCGCGTGGCTGCGAAGCTCTCGAAGCCGGGCCAGCGGCCGTCGTGCTTCTCCATGTCCCTCCACAGCTCGACGTAGTCCTCTTCCTTTTCGTGGGGAAGGAGCGGGAACTTCATCGGGCGGCGGTCGCCGGCACGCAGCGTGTCGGTGCCACCTGCCGTGTACAGCTTGACCGGCTTGTCCGTGAGCTGATACGCGAGTTCCTCGGAGCACAACAGCACGGCGGAGGAACCGACGCTCATCGCGCAGCACTCCAGGAACCGAAGCGGGTCGGACACGATGTCGCCCTGGAGGACCTCGTCGACCGTATGCTTTCCGGGCTGCTGGGCGAACGGCGAGTAGTACGCGTTCAGGCGGTTCTTGACGGCGATCTCGGCGCGAACTCGCTCGTCGACGTGGTACATCTCGCCGAAGCGCCGGGCCATCGGGGCGTAGTAGGAAGCGTAGTTGCGCGCGAGACGAGTCTCGAAGTCTTTGCAGGCAGCGCTGGCGATGTAGTAGTTGCCGGTCCAGGTGATGACCTCGTCCATGCGCTCCCAGCCGAGCACCAGCGTGCAATCGCTATAGCCGGAGGCGACCGTGCAAGCGCCGGACAGGAGCGTGTAGCCTCCGGTGGCGCCGCCGGTCTTCAGGCCCCAGTTGGGGAGCGGATTGAGGCCCAGGTAGTCGTGGATCTTCGCCTCGCACAGGAGCTGGTCCTGGAAGTGGTCGGCGAATTCGCCGTACGTGCACATGTTGATCAGCCCCTTGACCTCCAGCGGATCCTTCTTGAGGTCGTTTTCCTCGAGGAGCATCTTGAAGGCCATCATCGCGAGTTCGGCAATGTTCTTCTCCGGGTACTTCTTGCGGAAGTCCGTGGTGCCGAACGCCACCATGTACACGGGACGCGACCACTTGGGCACTCTGAGGTTGCCCGGCGCCAGTTTGATCATGCTTCCCTCCTCATCGCTGGGGTGATGCGAGCCGACGGCGGCTCGTCGTGGGGATTCGTGTTCTAGAGGAGGTACGACGCGAATGGAACGGCAATCTTGCGTCCCTCGAACGAGACCGATCCGCCCTCCGACGCCGCCACGTTCTCGTATGGATTCGCCGTGCGGACCCGTGGTTGAATGGGCAGGGTGCGAAGGGCGTCTTCTCGCAAGCAGTCGGCTCCGCAGAAAAGGTCGGGGACCGAAACGAAGCCTCGCCGTGCAGAACTCGAGGTTCAGCTCGCGCGCGCCCATCGCACCATCGACGCCTTGCAGGACGTTGCCCGTGCCCTTGGTACGCCGACGGATCTGGATGATCTGCTCGAGTTGATCCTGGACCGGGCGAGCGAGCTGGTGGGCGCGGACCGGGCCACCCTGTTCTTGCTCGAAGAGGGATCGCGGTACCTGACCTCGAGCCACGTGGTGGGTGGGCGGGTGCAGACGATTCGGGTTCAGATTGGCGAGGGAATCGCCGGGACCGTGGCGCAGACGGGCAAGCCGATCCGCGTGGCAGATGCCTACCGCGACAAACGCTTCAGCCGGGATTGGGACACGGTCACCGGTTATCGCACGCGGTCCATCCTGGCCGTGCCCATGAAGATCCAGGGTGGTCGCCTCATCGGTGTGCTGCAGGTGCTCAACAAGGCCGGCGGGGACCCGTTCACGATGGACGACCAGCGCCTGCTGAGCGCCATGGCAACCCAGGCGGGCATCTCCATCGACAACACGCGCCTGTACTGGTCCACCATGCAGAACAACGTGCAGCTCCACCGGGTCCGGCAGAAGCTCGAACGCAAGGTCGCGGACCTGAACCTGCTGTTCGACCTCGAGAGCGCGATGGTGCGGGCCTCCTCCCAGCACGACCTGGTGCGCGAGATCCTCGTCCGCACCGTGCAGGCCACACGCACCCGCAAGGGCGAGGTGGCGGTCCTGCATCCCGCCGACACAGGCTGCACGCTGTATCGCGTGCAGGCTGACCAGCCGGACATGCAAGTACACAACACCCCGGTCGTCGATGGTCCGCTGGGCCGTGCAGCTCGGGACGGATGCACGGTGCGCGTCTGGGACGACAGGGACAGCGACACGCGGCCTGGTCTGGCGATGCCCTTGCTGGGCGATGACGGCGTCGTGATCGGATCCCTGGGGCTGTTCGATCGGTTGGACGGCCGCCCATTCTCCGACGATGACATGGAACTGCTGCGACTGGTGGCCGCGAATGCATCGACGGCGATCAACCTGCTCCGATCGCGGGAGGCCAACCAGCGAAACGATCGGATGTCGACGATCGGCACGCTGCTTTCCGGCGTGCTGCACGACCTGAAGGGGCCGTTGACCGTGATCAGCGGCTATGTGCAGCTCATGGAGAGGACCGACGATCGAGACCAGCGTCGTCGGTACTCGGAGCTCGTGCTCTCGCAGCTCGACAACGTCACGGCGATGCAGAAGGAGGTGTTGGCCTTCGCGCGGGGCGAGCGGAGCGTGTTCATACGCCGGGTGTACCTTACCCAGTTCTTCGACGACCTGCGGGCGCAGATCGAAAAGGAGCTGGAGGGCAGGCAAGTCGCGTTCGATCTGGTGCTCGAGGACCGCGGTACGGCCCGCTTCGACCAGGTCAAGATGCTGCGGGCGCTGCACAACCTGGTGCGCAACGCGCTCGAAGCGATGGGATCGCGAGGAGGGCGGCTCCGGATCGTGGTGTCCCGCGACGGCGCGGACCTGGTCCTCACCGTGAGCGATACGGGCCCTGGGATTCCCAAAGAGGTCGAAGGGCGTCTGTTCGAGACCTTCGTGACCGCGGGCAAGCAGGGAGGTACCGGTCTGGGGCTGGCGGTCGTCAAGAAGATCGTCGAGGAGCACGGCGGAACCATATCGGTGTCGTCGACGTCTCAGGGTGCAACCTTCACGATCCGGTTGCCCCAGGTGGGCTGACCAGCGCGGGGGAGCGGTGGTTCGCAGGGGGGTGCAGCGCGACGGACGACCGCCTCGGTCTACCCTTCGCGATGCAGGATCTTGTCGACCGGCGGCGCTGCGATGCGTTCGTAGTGCGGGAACGTGCCGATGAGGGGGCGCGCGTAGCTCTTGAAAGCGGCCGACACGTCGGCGTCGCCCTCGAGATACTCCGCCGGCATGTGCTTGGTGTTGCGTGCCACCGTCTCCAGCGGCGTCAGGAAGTAGTCGACCGAATAGTCGCCCGTGCGGCGGATCGCCACCGAGCCGTCGACATTGTGCCAGACCGCGTACTGGACCGCCTTCTCGCCGACCTCGCGGGCCTCGTTGGCGTCGGTCGTGGACACCACGCCCAGGAACGATCGCTGCAAATAGCCGAAGGTGTCGCTGCGCACGCGCTTGATCTTGAGCTTGTTCTTGATGAGGTCGCCGAGCGCGTCGCCCAGCATGCCCGTGCCCGATAGCTGCACGTTCCCGTGCGAATCCCGCTCGGCGCTGCCCCGCAGGCTCACCACCACCGGCTGCCCCGACGCATCCACGATGCCTTCGGACGCCGCGATGACGCATCGACCGAACTGCTTGTAGACGCGGTCGACATCGGCGAGGAACTTGTCCTGGTCGAAGACGCGTTCCGGTACGTAGATGAGGTGCGGGCCGTCGTCCGGGTACTTGCGGGCGAAGACCGACGCAGCGGTGAGGAACCCGGCGTGACGTCCCATGACGACGCCGATGTAGACGCCGGGCAGGGCGTGGTTGTCGAGGTTGACGCCGGCGAAGGCTGCGGTGACGAACTTGGCGGCGGAGCCGAAGCCGGGGCAGTGGTCGGTGATGAGCAGATCGTTGTCGATCGTCTTGGGGATGTGGATGACGCGCAGCTCGTAGCCGGCGCGGTTGGCGTTCTCATTGACGATGCGGCAGGTGTCCGCCGAGTCGTTGCCGCCGCAGTAGAAGAAATACCGCACGTCGTGGGCCTTGAGCACGCGGAAGATCCTCTCGCAGTACGCCTCGTCTGGCTTGTCGCGTGTGGACCCCAGGCCGGCGCCCGGCGTGGCGGCGACCATCTCCAGGTTGTGCGTGGTGGCCTGCGACAGGTCGAGGAAGTCCTCCTTGACGATCCCAGACACACCGTGCCGCGCGCCGTACACATGCGTGATGTGACCGAACTTGCGAGCCTCGAGCACCACGCCGATGAGGCTCTGGTTGATGACGGCGGTGGGGCCTCCGCCCTGTGCCACGACTGCCTTTCCCTGGATCTTGCCCATCTGGTTTCCTTCTTTCGGGTTGGCCGGCGCAGCGGTCGCGGGGCGACGTCACGCTCGGCGTAGTTCCTATCTGGCGCGGCGTAATGTAGAGCCAACCGCTCCCCATCCGTCAAGCCGCGCCCTGTTCGCACCTGCCGGACCAGTCCGGCAGGCCACGCGCCGTGAACGTTCGGCCCGCATTGACTTGGACCTCTTGCTGTGCATAATGCGCTCCCCCTCTTGTCAGGAAGCAAACGGCCATGCGTAGCCATCCCAAGATCGCAGCCCTCGAAGAAGCCCAGCTTCGCTCCGACCTCGCCCCGATCCGCGTCGGCAACACCATCCGCGTCCACTACAAGATCGTCGAAGGCGAAAAGGAACGCATCCAGGTGTTCCAGGGCGTGGTGATTCGCAACAAGCGTGCAGGTGCCCGTAGCTCATTCACCGTCCGCAAGGTCAGCTTCGGCATCGGCGTCGAGCGCATCTTCCCGGCCCACAGCCCCTACATCGACAAGGTCGAAGTGGTGTCGACGGGCGTGGTGCGTCGATCGCGCCTCTACTACCTCCGCGACCTGTCAGGCAAGAAGGCGCGGATCCGCGCGCGCCGCGACGAGTAGGCCAGCCCTCCCTCTGGGGCGTTTCCCCCGGCGCAACGGTGCCGGCAGCCCAGGACCATCCCGAAGGCACGGCCGCGCATCCCGCGGCAGGGCAGCCATCGTGTGCCTTCTCGCCGTCCAGGCAGCGCGCTTGTGTGCCGGCCTGCCGGCCTCTGCAATGTCCTTCGCGAAATCCGTTCCGCCACGCTATCATGCGCCTGCGACACGAACACGTGTTGCCCATGACGCGAGGTTCTCTTCATGAGTGGATGCTGGCGATGCGGTGCACCGGTCAATCCGAATGACAAGTTCTGCGGTGTCTGTGCGGCTCCGTTGACCGGGGCAGGTGCAGGCCAACCTGCTGGCGGGCCTCCCGGATTCGGAGCGCCTCCACCCGCTGGGGTTGGATTCGGTCCGCCTCCTGCGCCCGCGGACGGGGTCGGCGCACCTGGACCTGCCGGGCCGCCTGGGCTTGGCGCGCCGCCGCCTGCGGGGCCCGGGTTTGGAGGACCGCCGCCCGCGGGGCCTGGGTTTGGAGGGCCGCCGCCCGCGGGGCCCGGGTTTGGAGGACCGCCGCCCGCGGGGCCTGGGTTTGGAGGGCCGCCGCCCGCGGGGCCCGGGTTTGGAGGACCGCCGCCTGCGGGGCCCGGGTTTGGAGGACCGCCGCCTGCGGGGCCCGGGTTTGGAGGACCGCCGCCCGCGGGGCCCGGGTTTGGAGGGCCGCCGCCTGCGGGGCCCGGGTTTGGAGGACCGCCGCCCGCGGGGCCTGGGTTTGGAGGACCGCCGCCTGCGGGGCCTGGGTTTGGAGGACCGCCGCCCGCGGGGCCTGCCGCTGGATTTGGACCGACCGATCCGGGTGGATTCGGAGGGCCGGCGCCCTTCACTCCACCAGGGGTGCAGCCGGTCGCGCCGCCCTTCGGTCCGCAACCAGGGCCGGCTCCTGCCTATGGTCCTCCGCCGAGTCCGGGCGCCCCCATTCCGTTGGAAGACATGAGAATCGCCGGCAGCGAGGCGTTCGAAGCCACGGCGTTTGCGCCGGAAGGTTCGCCCGGGTTGCCACCTACGGGAGCGATGAGCCCATTCCCGTCGCCAGCGTCGCCGCCTGCAGCGCCACCGCCTGACTTCGGCGCGCCGCCCGGTTTTGGAGCGCCTCCGCCGGCCCAACCTGGCGTGGGTGTTCCGGCTCCTCAGGCGGGTTTCGGCGCACCTCCGCAAGGTGCGCCCTATGGCGGTCCGGCTGCCCCCCCTTCGCCGGCGCGTGCAGAGGTCGATGCGGTGGCGTCCACCGACATCGCACAAGGTGCAGCGCGCGAGCTTCGGGCGTTCCTCTACAGCTTTCACAAGGACCGAGCCGGGACGTTCTGGCCCATCTTTTCGGGGACGACGTCGATCGGTCGCGCCGGCTCGGGAGAGCAGGTCGACATCGAGATCGCCGACCCAACGACGTCTTCGCGGCATTGCATTCTCACCTCGGATGCGGTTGGGCGCGTGACCATCACGGACACGGGGTCGACCAACGGGACGTTCGTCAACGACCAGCCGATCGGTTACCAAGGAACGGCAGAGCTGCGAGACGGAGACCGGATCCGGTTGGGAGGCTACAGCGCCTCGATCCGTTTCGCGAACCGATAGCAGGCACCCGGAGCGGTTGTGCCGGACCCAAGCGGAGTGACAGACATGCGCATGCGATCTCTTTTCGTCGCCCTGTCGTTGCTGGCGGCCACGCTGCTCGTCGCGACTGGTTCCCTCGCGGCGCCCATGGCGAAGATTCTTCGGATCGACCCGCGAGCGAGCCTGACCGATGGTGGTCCCGTGCTCACGGTGGTGGTGGACTTGGTTCAGAGCAAGCGCATCTCCGAGGCCGTTGCGGAGTGCGCAGCCCTCTCCGGCGAGGCGCGCTGGGACTGCCAGTCCACGGCATTGGAGAAGCCGAAGGCCCTGTTCACACCGTTCCCATATCCCGAGAAGAACGGGAACTTCTTGGTGACCGTCGACGGTGCCGCGTTTCCGACCAAGTTCGTCTCGGCAACGCGCTGGGGCGACAACCTCAAGGTGCAGGACGTGGGCACGGCGTGGCTCATCATGATCGACGCCGGCGGCTCGATGTCCAACCGTTTGTCCGAAGCCAAGGAGCTCGCCAAGGCCTTCATCAGCTCGATGACGCCTGCGGACATCGTGGACATCATGGCGTTCAGCGGCACGCAGGTGGTCAAGGACTCCAAGTGGATGACGTCCTCGCAGCGTGGCGCGGCGACTGCCTTTGTCGACTCGATCGTGCTGTACCCGCCGTGGGGGCGCACTCGTCCATTGAACAACATCATCCGCACAGGCGTGGCCGACGGCTTCAACACGCTGGGCAACATCGGATCGAACATCCGCGTGCCACTGCACCAGGCGCTGGTTGTGCTGTCGGACGGCTCTGCCGGCACCGACCCGCTGTCGAGCGAGGCGGGGGCCTTGACGTTGCAGCAGCACCTTTCGAAGGGGCGTTTCCCGGAGGACAACAGCGCGCTGCCCAAGACGCCCCTGCCCGTGATCTCGATTTTCATGCCGCGGTCCTCGCAGATCGAGGAGCTTTCTCAGAACGCCGAAGGCTTCATGCAGGCGCTGGCGAATCCCGACTATGGCGGCTTCTACACGATCGTGCGCCAGGGCCAGGCCGGGCGTGCGTCTAAGATCGTCGGCGCCGTGCGCGACCGTTTCAACGCGATGTACATCCTCAAGTTCCGCGTGTCGTGCATCGCGCCCAACGTGCAGCAGACCTTCCAGCTCGTCTTTGCGAATACGAAACCGCAGATCGGGGGAGACGCCACGTTCAAGGACGTGCCCGTGGGCATCGACCCGACGACCTGGCCGTTGGACATCAACGTGGAGTACACGGCAGAGCGGGCGAAGAAGAACCCTGTGGTACCGGGCGGCTCCTTCAAGATCTACGGCAACTTCTGCTGGGGTGGAGACAAGTCCCGGGCTGAAGTGTACTTCCTGCCCAAGAACCAGCCTGCCCCTACCTCCGTCGAAGGAGGCGACATCGAAACCGCCAAGCGCGCGCAGCAGCAGCTCATCGCCATGAACATGCGCGGCAAGGTCCTGGAAGCGTCGGACACCTTCGTGGAGTTCGAAGCGCCGGACAGCGACAAGATCCTCTTGGGTACTGGCGACAAGGCCCAGGTGCGGCTGATCGTGTATGACAACAAGGCCAAGCGCACGAGCCCTGCGGACTCGGCACACATCATCACGCTCAAGGGGGCCGAGAAGCCGTTCCCGATCCTGTGGGTGGGGGGCGGCGCGTTCGCTTTCCTGGTCGTGCTGCTGCTGCTTATCGCGATCATACGCGGCGGGGGCGGTGGCAAGCGTGCGCGCGCCAACGCGGCCCCTCCGCCTGCGCCGGTGGTGGCTGGGCAGCCGTACGGTTCACCTGCTCCCCAGCCCTACGGTGGGTCGCCCGGACCCGCGCCCCAGCCTTACGGTGGAGCGCCCGGACCCATGGCACAACCGTATGGCGGATCCCCACCGCCTGCTGCCGGGCAGCCGTACGGCGGGGTGCCCGTGCAGCCTGCTGCCCCCGCTGCGCCGGCCGCGGATTTCATGTATGGCGGGAAGCCTCCCCAGTATGGGCTGACGGGTGCCCAACCATCACCTGCCGCGGTGCCTCCCAACCCCTACGGTGCGCAGCCCGCTCCAGCGGCAGGTGCGAGTCGTGCGGTGATCGCCGGTGCCGCGGGAACCTTCCCCATCGCACCGGGGCAGGAGATCGCGATCGGACGGGATTCTGCGCGCTGTCAGATCATCCTGCAAGAGCCCCGCGTCTCGGCCTTCCACGCCGTGGTGCGCTTCGACGGCGCCCAGATCTACGTCCGCGATGAGGGGAGCAACAACGGTACCTTCCTCAATGGCAATCGTCTCGCCGCCGGGGTCATGACGCCCGTGCCCCCTGGATCGATGATCCGTTTCGGACCCGTCGAGTTTGTCGCCCGTCTGGAGTAGCCTCGGCCGACGATGCCCGAGTCGGCGCCCTCCCCCGCCAGAGTCGTCATGGAAGTCGCTCACCGCAGCGACCCGGGGCGCGATCCCGACAAGCAGATCAACGAGGACTCGTGCGCCTACGCGGAGGTTCCGATGGGACACCTGCTCGTGGTGTGCGACGGCATGGGCGGGCACATGTCGGGTCGGGAAGCCAGCATGCGCGCGGTGCACACGATCCTGCACGACATGTCGCAAGCGCAACCCGGGTCGGCGTCGCCCTGCATGGCGTTGAAGTCCTCGATCGAGCACGCGGGGCGTGTGGTCTTCGACCTGGGCGGGCCAGGGCAGAACCTGCTGCGTCCGGGATCCACCTGTGTTGCCCTGCTCGTGCACACGGCGGGTGTGGACCCGGCTCACGTGGGCGACAGCCGCGCGTACCTGGTGCGCGGGGGGCAGGTCACGGCGATCACGCGCGATCACTCGATGGTTCGGCAAATGGTCGACGCGGGGGTCTTGTCCGAAGAAGACGCCATGCGGCATCCCGACGCAAACAAGATCACGCGTGCCCTGGGGATGCAGCCTACTGTGGAAGTCGAAGTGCGGGCGACGCCACTGCCGATCGAGCGCGGCGACATCTTCCTGCTGTGTTCCGACGGCCTTTCGGACCTGGTGCTTCCCAATGAGATGCTGGCTGTGATTCAGCATGCTCTGCGCGCAGGGGGCCTCGACCATGCGTGCGAGCAGCTCGTAGCGCTGGCGAACCATCGCGGCGGCCACGACAACATCACCGTCGTGCTCGGAAGAGTCGTGGAAGCACCGGAGATGCGCGCAGCACCGGTGACGGTGATCGGCTCACCGGATCCATCGAGCATGGCGCCGCCGATGACCGTGCCGGACCTGCGGGCGATCCCGAACCTGCCGGGTGGGCGCGACGGCAGCGGCCTGCATCCCACGGTGGTCGACGACGGCAGCGCTCAGACCATGGCGCAGGGCGCGCTGGCATCAGGCACAGCGCATCCCTCACCGGTTCCGGCGCGTGATTCCGAGGAAGACGCCGATGACGACGGTGCTCGCAGGCGTCGCTTGTGGATCTCCGTTGGTGCGGTGCTCGTGGTGCTGGGCTTGTTGCTCGTGATCGCGTCGGTGTGGTGGGCGTTCTCCGCGGGGTCGTCTCGTTTCGACGATACCCGCCTCCGCAACCGTGTCGCTTGTGTTCCGACCCAGCACGACCTTCCGTCGCCCGGTGAGTTGCCTGCGTGCAGGCATCTCGTCGAGCAGACGTGCTTCCCCCTCACCCTACGAGTCGACTCATGATCCCAGGCTTCGGCAAACAGACGATCGTAATCGGCAGCGCACCGGGTTGTGACATCGTGCTGAGCGGTCCGGGGGTGGCACCCGAGCACGCGTCAATCGTCCTGCAGAATGGTCAGCTGGTGTTCGTGGATGGCGGCGTGGGGCCGTCGTTTGCGGGCGGCCAACCGGTGCCAGCGCGCGGGAGCGTGCCCTTCGACCTGCGCACGCCGTTCGTCTGCGGTCAGGTGCCGGTGCCGCTGACCCACCCTGCGATCGCCTTGATGCTGATGGAACGGGGTGCTGTCGCCGCCCCTCCCGGCCATCTCATTGTCGGGCGCGACCCGGCCAAGGCCACCCTGGCGATCCGGCACGCTTCGGTGTCGTCGCGCCATGCCACCGTGATGCTGGACCGGATGATGGTCGTCGACGAACAGTCGACGAGCGGTACGTATCTGGGTTCGGGCCGGCTGCAGCCGGGGGTGCCGACGCCCCTCGATCCGAACGGCGTCGTGGCGTTCGGTCCTGTAGTCGTTCCGGTGCCGCTGCTGGTTCAGCTTGCGCATGCGCTGGCGGGTCAGCCGGCGCAGCCGCGTGTGGCTGCGCAGCCGGCCGCGCCGATGGTATCCATGGCGGCCATGCCCGCGCCGCAGCCACAGCCGTCGCACCCATCGATCCAGTCTGCAGCGCCTGTCCCTGGCGCGCCGGGCGGCAAGAAGCACCGCACGGTGCTCGGCAATCTCGACGTTGGCAAGCCCTTTCTGACCATTGGGCGAACACCGGACAATGACTTGGTCGTGCCGCACCCGCAGGTGTCGAGCCGTCACGCGGTGTTGATCCGCGAGGGCGCCAGTCTGTTCATCGAGGACCGCGGCAGTGCCAACGGCACGTTCGTGCGAGGTCAGCGCATTCCGCCAGGGCGTCGTGTCCCCGTGCAAGACGGCGAGAAGATCTACATCGGGCCGATGCCGGTGCAGATCAGCCAACCCGGCGGGCAGGGCGCCGGCCAGCTCATCGTGCCCGACGTGAGTCAGTGGCAGGGCCGTCCGCTCTACGAAATCGAGGCCTGGGAGCTGTACCTCGAAGTCCCCGACCGCGACAACCCGTCCGCGTCGAAGGTGCTGCTCGACAAGATCAGCTTCAAGGCGCTGCCAGGCGACATGATCGCGCTCATGGGGCCGTCGGGTGCCGGCAAGACGACGCTGCTGCTGGCGCTCAACGGCTATCTGCCGCCGACCTCGGGCTTGGTGCGGGTCAACGGCGAGAACCTGTACGCCATCTACGACAACCTGCGCGGGTCCATTGGTTACGTTCCGCAGGACGACATCGTGCATCCCGAGCTTACGGTGTTCGAGGCGGTCCGCTACTCGGCCAAGTTTCGTCTGCCGCCGGACTACTCCGACGAAGAGATCGACCGGCGGGTGGATGCGACGCTGGCGCAGCTCGGGCTGGAGGGGGTTCGCAACCTGCAGATTGGAAAGCCTGAGAAGAAGATCTTGTCCGGCGGGCAGCGCAAGCGCGTGAACATCGCGCTGGAGCTGGTGACCGACCCGGTCATTCTCTTCCTCGACGAGCCGACGAGCGGTCTGGCGGCCGACGATACGACGGCGCTCATCAACTTGCTGCACGACCTGGCGAAGTCGACCGGCAAGACGATCATCATGACGATCCACCAGCCGGCGAAGGATGAGTTCGAGAAGTTCAACCTGGCGCTGATCATGGGCTACGGCGGCGTGCCGATGTTTTTTGGGCCGACGAAGCCGGATGCGTACCAGTTCTTCGGGTCGTACCTGGAGCGGATGGGCAAGCCGAACACGATCGACAATCCGCGCGACATGTTCGACGTGCTCAACCAGCGTGAGCAGCCCATCTTCGAGCAAATGCGGGCGCAGAACCCGTCGACGCCGCGTGGGGCTGCGCGCAACTACGCGGCCAAGCTCTGGGAGGCGGAGTACCGGGCGAGCGCGGTGTTTCAGAAGATGTACGCGCCGCCGAGGGCGGTGGGGGCGGGATCGGGGCAGGGCTATATCCCACCCAGCGCGCCCAAGACCAAGGGACAGCTTCGTCTCCTGCTCTCTCGCTACCTGAAGGTCAAGCTCAGAGATGTGAGCGGCACGGCGATCATGTTCGCGCAAGCGCCGATCATCGGAGTTCTGTTGGCGATCGTGTTCGGGGGACAGAAACCAGCCATCCCCTACTGGTGCTTGGGTGCCCTGCAGGAGCTGGCGCGCCGTGGTGGTGGGCAGGGATCGATGGGAGACCTGCTCGCCAACATGGCTACGACTCGCGACAACTCGGGCCCTGCCTTCTTCCTTGTGGTGGCTGCCGCGTGGTTCGGCACGTCGAATGCGGCTCGCGAGATTGTCAGCGAGCGTGCGATCTACCTGCGAGAACGCATGGTCAACCTCAAGCTGTTCAACTACGTGTTCTCGAAGTACCTGCTGCTTTGCCTCTTCTCCGCGATTCAGTGTGGCGTTCTACTTGCCATCGTGTTCTTTTCTCTCGGGTTCAGCGCCGGAATCGCGGGCTTTGCGCTCGAGTACGCCAACCTCGTGGCGGTCGCCTTCGTCGCCACGGCCGTCGGCTTGCTCCTGTCCACGGCGGTGACGTCGAGTGAGGCGGCCATGGCCCTCACGCCCATCGCGTTGCTCCCTCAGATCGTGCTCGGCGGGCTCATGGTGCCGATGACGACCAACTCGCTGCTCCAGTGGCCGATGATGCTGATGCCCGTGCGGTGGGGATTCCAGGGCGTTGTCGCACGGGAGCGTATCGCGATCGCCACGGACCCGGCGTGGGTGATCGACCTGAAAAGGCCGGACCTGACGAGTCCTGCAGATTTCGTGGAGGCGGGACGGTTCAAGTGCGCCACGGCGCAGATCGCCAGCGATACGTTCAATGGCGCCTGGGGCTTCACAAACTACGACCAAGTCTGGCTGCCGCTCGCCGTGATGGCCTTGATGACGATGATCACGCTCACGTTGCTGCTCGTCATCCTCCAGCGGCGCGATCCGGTGTGATACGTCGTGTCGGCAAGATCGGCAGCGGGGCGGCCCGGTGGGGCGCAGCTTGCGATGCCACGACCTGCCGGGTGCGGTCGCGTCGATTTCGTCGACCGCAGCGCGTCGAAGCGGTGTCAGCCATGCTTGGCTGACGACGACTTGGTGGTGGCCGCAGTGGGCGGCCGGGCCGGAGGCAGGACGTCGCCGGTGTTCGAATCGGGCCGTGGCGGCGCGTGGTGCGTAGCCGAAGCCGCTGGCATGGCGGGTGCCCCGACCATGGCTGGAAAGGTTTCTCGCAGGTAGGCGTCGGGATCGAGCATCCGCTGGGTGCGATACAGGACACGAGCGAGGACCAGTGCCTGGCGCGGTTCCAGCTCCCTTGCCCAACGCCACCACTTCGCGCCAGCGTAGCGGGGGCCGAGAACGTTGCGTCGCCAACTTTCCGCGAACAGCTCGAAGAAGCGTTTGCGTCCCAAGCGCGGCTCGAACAGCAGGTGATGCATGTCATACCGGGCCCAGTCGTGGTCCAGCAGGCGCGGTTTCCAGCGTCGGAACAGCTCGGTGCCGGGCAGAGGCGTGAGGATCGTGTAGCCTGCCCGATTCAGCTCGAGCCGGTCGACGAGCGCCCACATCGCTTCAAAGTCGTCTTCGGTCCAGTCCGGGTCGACCACAAAGTTGCCGGTGACGCCGTAGCCGAAGGACCGCGCGACGGCGACGCCCTCCTCCATGGCCTCGATGCTCATGTCTTTCTGCAGGGCACGGAGCTGGTCCGCGCGGGGCGCCTCGAAGCCGAAGAAGATATCGAACAGCCGTGCGAAGGGGCGCCAGGCTTCCAGCAGGGTCGGGTGCTTTGCGACAGTGTCGAGGCGGGTCTGTACGAGCACCCAGTCTTTGCGGATGCCGCGTCGTGCCAGCTCCCGGGCGAGTTCTGCGCTCCGGTCGTATGGATACCAGAAGAGGTCGTCGACCACGAAGATGTTGTCGCCGACGGATTGGAAGTCGCGGCAGACGGCGTCGACGCAGCGGCAGCGGAAGGTCCGCCCGCAGGAGGCCCAGACCGAGCAGAACGAGCAGCGATGGGGGCAGCCGCGCGCGGTTTCCACCGCCCACAAGGGCATCTTGTGGACACATGCGTAGTGTTTTCGGTGATGGGCGACCAGATGCCGCGCGGGCAGAGGCACGAGGTCGAGCGACTCGCGGACGGTCGGAACGCAGGCGTCGCCGTCGGGAACGACGAAGCCAGGCACGAGGTCCAGCGGCAGGCGTTGTTCCAAGGCGCGGGTCAGGGACGGGAAGGCATGCTCGCCATCGCCCACGCACACGAGGTCGACGGGGTGGTAGGCGAAGGTGGAAGGGGTCATCGCGGCGGCATGGCCGCCCAGCACGACGGCAGCCTGCGGTGCGGCGCGCTTGATGGTGTGCGCGAGCGAGATGGCTGACGGGATATCGACGGCGTGGGCGCAGGTGATGCCGACGAGGTCTGGCGGGTCCGCGCGCAAGGCGTCGGCGATGCCGGGGGCGAAGCGCAAGTCGACGATGCGTACCCGGTGCCCCTGGTCGAGCAGGGCGGCGGCGATGTATTCGAGTCCTAGGGGTTCGACGCGGAAGAACGGGCCGAGGCCGAAGCGCTCGTTGGGCGACACCGGGCGGAGCAGGAGGACGTGCATCGGAGGGGGCGACGGTAGTGATGGTGCAGGGGGAAGGCAACGTGGGCCGGGCCGGGGTTGGTTGAGGATGGCTGCGGTCCGGGAGGCGGGCGAGTGGGGTTGCTCGCTGGAGCGGGTCAACGGGACAGGACCGGGGGTGCATGCCGAGCCGCGGTTGCCGTGTCCGACGCGCTACGATAACCCGACGGGTCGTGACCGCGGATAGGGTATCGAAGCTGAGGGGCCGGTGAATCGGAGGGCAGCAGAGCGGGCGCCTCGGGTCGGGGCGCGGTGGGTAGAAAACCGGTGAATGCGGAATGCGGCATGGACGCATTCGGTTGCGATGCAGCGCTGGGCGGGGCATCGGGCGCGACCGGCCATCGGTCGGTGCCGTCGTGGCGAAGGCCCCTGCAGGCAGGAGGTGACTTCCAGACCCGCAGCAGGCATGCGTGCGCTTTCAAAGCCACCTTCGGTCGAACAGCCTACTAGGAGTTGACAATCAGGAATGTCGATTGCTCGAACGGCGTGCTTGGGGACGAGATGACCGCTAGCGGCGTTGCGACTCCCATGGTGCTCGATGTGGTCTGGGCCGGATACTGTTGCGTGCAAGAGCTGCTGTCCGACAGCCATGGCAATTCGAGTGGATTCGCGGTGTATCGGGAAACCTGCCAGTCCGGGCGGCAAGACGCGCCGCCGCTGTTTTTCGGTCTGCTCTTCCAAGAGATCCGACGCCTGGCCGTTACCTGTTGGAAACCGGGACCGGCACCCGAGTCTTGGCTGCACCGTGAGCGGGCCGGCACCGAAATCCCAACGTGGCCGAGCGAATACTGGGCTCGTGTGTACAGACTCGACTGTTTCTCCGACCGTGAGTGGGAATCGGACGTGGCGCGGCGGCGTTCGCTGACGCACGGACGCGACGCCGTACTGCGCATTGAGGCAGAAGGCGACTGCACGGTAGCGCGGGTGGAGTTGCCGCGTAGGGCAGGGTGACAAGGCCCGGCGCAGGACCGGGAGCCGGATGGAGGGCATGGCCCGGCGGCGGGGCCGAACGAGCGACAGGGCGGCACATCGGGTGGTTCGAAGGATAATGTCGAGGGCCCGGTGAGTGTGCCGTCTTCGTGAGCATGGTCACGATAGACATGTCCTGAGTCGTGGGCAGGACGAAACGAGTGTTGGCGTACGCCGGGTCGTGCGCGCCTGGGCGGCCTGACGCGGTATTTCGTTTGCCGTCGATCGGGGGTGATGGCAGAGTCGGCGCCGTTTGCAGCTTTACGGAGGCATGCTGATGTGGACTTGTTCGCAACGCCGGGCGCTGGTCGGCGGCTTGGCCGGGTGGTTCGCGACGACGCTTGGGGCGGTGGGGTGTGCCACGGGCACGGACGAGGGGACGAATCCACCGACGGACCCGTGCGCGGACGTGGCTGACCGATGCACGCAGGCCGGCGAAACAAGATGCAGTGACGACGCGAAATCATCGTTGGTTTGCGCGGAAGACGCGCGCAAGTGCCTGGTGTGGAAGGTAGCGCAGCAGTGTACTGCCGGCGCGTGCAAGGGTGCCGGGGAGTGTCCTTGCGACAACAAGTGCACGAAGCCGAACGCGACGAAGTGCAGCGGCGCGACGATCCAGGTGTGCGTGGCCGACACACAGGGCTGCCTGGACTGGAAGGACAGCGTCGACTGCTCCAAGGGTGACCAGCAGTGTGTCGAGAACGGTGGTGACGCCGAGTGCATCACGCCGTGCACCGACAAGTGCACGACCGACGGCCAGACCCGATGCGCCAACGACATGGTGCAGACGTGCACGATGGACGCAGACGGTTGTCGCGACTGGGAAGTTACGACGGACTGCGCTGCCGCGCAGCAGGTGTGCCAGCAGGAGGCGGGGGCTGACGCGACCTGTGTCTCCACATGCGTCGACACCTGCCCGTCGGAGGGTTCGACGAAGTGCGTGTCGGACGTGATCTCGACGTGCACGAAGAACGCGAAGGGGTGCCTGGAGTGGGTGGAGACGCAGCACTGCGGGGACACGAACGAGCTCTGCTACCCCACGAGCCCGGCGCCGGCTTGTTGCACCCAGAACTGCATGGTGGCCGGCGGAAAACGGTGCTTGGGGCAGGTGATCCAGACGTGTGAGCCGCAGGCCGATGGCTGCTACGACTGGGTGGACCATGTCGACTGCGAGGCCTCCGGCCAGGTGTGCAACGAGTCGGCCACGGATGCGACCTGCGGTCCGGTCTGCATCGACGCCTGTGCGGGAGGTGCGCTGAAATGTCAGGGTGACACGCTTCAGAACTGCACGCTGGGCACCAAAGGCTGCTACGTGTGGGCAGACTACCTGAATTGCCATGCTTCCGGTGGGCACTGCTGGACGTCCGGCACCGTCACCCAGTGCGTCTCCTGCAACGACGACTGCTCCAAGCTGGGCGACCAGCGGTGCAACGGGACGACGATCGAGGAGTGCCGTCAAGGCTACGACGGGTGCTACGCATGGCAGGGCATCACGTACTGCAGCAGCTCCAATCAGAACTGCGAAGCGACAGGGGGCACGCCGCAGTGCGTCGACATCCACGGAGACACGTGCGCGGACCCGATCGTGGTCAGCTCGTTCCCGTACACGGTCAGCGGCAGCAACATCACGTCGATCTATACCAACACCCTCGCTGTCTCGAGCAACCAGGGTTGCTCCACCGCGAACGGTGCGGACGTCGTCTTCGCCGTGACGGTAGCCGCTGGGCAGACGATCCGACTCGAAGAGACAGGCGGTCTAGACGCTGTGCTTCGGATCCTCGATGCCTGTGACCCCGCGACCGCCAAGTGTCTCGTGAGCAAGGACACGCCGGAGCAGGTCAGCTACACCGCGCCATCCGCGGGCACGTACTACGTTGTGCTCGAGGCTTACTCATCAAGCCCCTACAGCACCGATTACAGTTTCACGATCGACGTCATCCCCCCCGAAACCAACTGCGGCAACGGTGTCGATGACGACGGCGACGGCAAGACGGACTGTGCTGACCTGGATTGCGTTGGCAACACGGTGGACTGTGCCAACGAGATCGGCTTCTGCAAGGATACGCTGGACAACGACAGCGACAACCTGACGGACTGCGCGGACCCGGACTGTGCCCCGGATCCGAGTTGCACGGTCCGCAAAGGCTACTTCGAGCAGTTTGGCACGGGCGACGAGTACGACCTGAGCGGTTGCACGATCAAGTTCACGCCGAACACCGCAAGCCCGAACGGCTACGACAAGAGCGTCGTATGCGCGTGCATTCCGGCGTTCGAGTACGCGCCGGGGTCAGGCACCGTCACGGAGCAGCTCACGCTGACGGACTCCAGCAGCGCGTTGTACTCGTTCACGATGCTGCCGAGCGTGCCGTTCTATCAGGTGCCTCGCAAGGCTCTGTACGTAGGCTCCAACGGCTTCATCACCTTCGGGAGCGGAGACAGCTCGGCGGACACGTCGACCACGAGCTTCTTCGAGTTCCCGCGCATCGCCGGCACGGACGCCGACCTGGACCCGAGCGACGCCGGTACGGTCACGGTCGACGAGTGGATAGACCGTGTCGCGGTCACGTTCGACGAGGTCGCGTTCTATGTATCGTCTGGCACGCCGCCGACAACCTCCTTCCAGATCGTGCTGTACGACACGGGCGTGATCGAGATCGTCCACCTGTCGAACGGCAAGCCGACCGCCGGGATAGTCGGGATCTCGAACGGGTCAAGCAACGGCACGACGCCCAAGGAGTCGAACTTCGTGTCGGCCGGCATGATGGCACCAGGGCTGCCGGGTGACGTGCTGTTCACCGAGGTGCACTACAACCCGCAGGCGGTTTCCGACGCGGATGGCGAGTTCATCGAGATCTACAACCCGCGCTCCCAGGCGTGGCAGCTCGATTGCTGCGTGCTCGACAACGGGACCGAATCGCACGACATCGGGCCGGTCACGATAGCGGCCAACGGCTATCTCGTGCTCGTGAGCAACGCAAACTCGTCGGCCAACGGCGGCATCACAGGCGGCTACTCGTATGGCGGTGACATTCATCTGAGCGACGGCAATGCTCAGGCGCTCAAGATGACCTGCCGTGGAAAGACGATCGACACCTTGCCGTTCAACACGTCTGCGCCCTGGCCCCACGGCGGTGACGGCGTGTCGATGCAGCTCTCGCAGCAGGCGTACTCGGCGACGATGAACGACATGCCTGCGGTCTGGTGCGATAGCACGAGCCCGTATCCGGGCGCCACCACGGGCGACCTGGGTACGCCGGGTGCCCAGAACGGAGATTGCACGGCGACGATGGTGGTGAACCAGAGCTTCGAGACCAATCCGGGCTGGTCGATGACGGGCGACTGGGCATGGGGAACGCCGAACTACTCCAGCGGGCCGAGTTCCTGCGCCGGCGGCACGAGCTGCTGCGGCACGAACATGACGGGCACCTACAGCTCTGACAAGACTTACGCGAATAACTACGTACAGGCCGGACCGTTCGACTTCAGCTCGGTGGCTGCCGCGCGTCTGCGCTTCGACCTGTGGCTGACTACCGAAGCGGGCTACGACTTTGCCCAGGTTCAGGTCTCCACCAACGGCACGACCTTCAACCCGTTGCCCATGGACTTTCCGCCCTACACCAAGCCGTCGTCCGACCCCGTGGAGTGGGATGGCGTGCTGGCCTCGGGCTGGGTTCCGGCCGAGGCCGACCTGTCGTCGTTCGCAGGCGCTTCGCAAGTCTTCCTTCGCTGGGCGCTTCGGTCGGATAGCTTGAGCAACTACGCCGGGATGTACATCGACAACGTCCGGCTCACGACCTTCTGATCGCAGCTTCCCCTCCGTCTTCCCGCGGTGCGCCCGGCACACGGCGTGCGCCTGGGCGTGTGTAACTCCTCCACGCAAATGCCTGTCCGCTCATGCCCATCGTGGCGTTCGGGGCGTCCACGTGATCGAGGCTGACCGCGGATTCTCACGTGCGGGCTACGGCTTGGCTGGGCTTGCGTCCGGCCCGGAGGACCGGGCCGGATTCGAGGGGTGAAACGACAGAGACGGCCTACCGGACCGTCACCACGAGGCGGTAGTCGAATTCGCCATCTGCGCCGGATGCGAGGCTCGACTTGTTCACCACGAGGTAGTACGTGCCAGCCGCGAGATTGTGGGCGAAGGAGTCAACCGACGTCGTGCCGGTTCCGTCGATCTTCGAGCAATACCCACGGCCGTCGTCGTCGTCCGTTCCCAGGCTGACGTAGGCCGGGCTGTACAGCGTGAGGTGGCTGTCGATGCCGTTCGATTCGCAGGTCTCCGATCCACCCTCGATGACCTCGGCGCGGATGGACCTGCCGGCGGTGACCGTCACCGCGTACACGTCCACGTCTGTGCCAACCTGGTGACCGCCCCAGACATAGGTGTCGCTGCCGGGCAACGTGCTGGCGGTTGCCTGGGAGTCATTGGGTTCGGCCTCGTTACCTGCGTCGGTCTCGAACTTCACTTGCAGGAAGTAGCCCGCAATCGTTCCAGACGTGCTCTTGGACGCCTGGACATAGTAGTCTCCGGCGTCGAGGTAGACCACGAGCGCGGGGCACACGCCGATCCCGGCGCTGGAGGACTCGGTGTACAGCGTGGTTCCGCTGCCGCTCAGGAGCGTGAGCGTCATCGCCGACATGCTCGAGCTGCTGCAATCCGTGCCGCTCGGATCGAACACTTCGAAACGCACGGCCGTAGGGGTGCCGACCTTGACCTTGAAGATGTCCACGTCGCCGCTGGTGCCGATGGCGGCCGTGATGTTCCTGCTACCGTTGATGAGCAAGTCCGGATTCGACGACGCATTCGTGTCGGCCTCGCCGGTCGTGTCGTTCGGCTCGACCTCGGTCGTCAGCTCCCACTTGCAGGTGCTCGAGCAGCCGTCACTGTCGACCTGATTGCCGTCGTCGCATTGCTCGGGCGACTTGACGATGCCGTCGCCGCAGACCGGAAGCAGCGTGCAATCCGCTCCACAGGTGGCACCACCATCGCATTCTTCCGAGCCCTCCTTGACGCCATTGCCGCAGAGGGCAACCAGCGAAGCCTGCAGCTGATAGGCGAAGGTGGCAGTCGACAAGAACGCCTTGACGCTCACGTGGTAGGTGCCCGGGGCCAGATGGCGCGCGAAAGCGTCGGTCGCGGGATCGATCTTGGAGCAGCTACCGATGCCGTCTTCATCGTCGCTTCCGAGCACGGTAGAGCAATCCGGTCCGACGAGCTGAATGAGCGTGTCGATGGTAGCGCAGGTACCCGGGCCGTTCTGGTCGAACGTCTCGAACTTCACATCGGCGTAGCTGGTAAGCGTGAACGACGTCCAGTCGATGTCTCCAGCCGGCGTGACGTCGCCTGAGACTATCGTGTAGCCCGTCAACGAGTCGAGCGTGTACGGCCCATTCGACGATGCGCACGTGTTGTTGGGTTCAGTTTCGGGCTTCAGCTCCAGCGTGCATGTCGCGCTGCAGCCGTCGCCATCGATGGTGTTGCCGTCGTCGCACTGCTCGGCTGCGCTCTTCACGCCGTCGCCGCAGACGGGGATGAGGGTACAGTCGGCGGCGCAGATCGGGCCGCCGTCGCACTCCTCGGAACCCTCCTTGATGCCGTTGCCACACATCGCGGTCAAGGTCGCCTGCAAGGTATAGGGGAAGGTGGACGACGAACTGAGGGCCTTGACGTTGAGATAGTACGTCCCGGGCGCCAGATGCCGCGAGAAGGCGTCACCCGTGGGGTCGATCTTCGAGCAGAAGCCGACCCCGTCGTCGTCGTCGCTGCCCAGCATGGTGGTGCAGTTCGACGCGTAGAGCTGCATCACGGTGTCGATCGTGGCACAGGTGCTGGGGCCGTTCTGGTCGAAGGTCTCGAACTTCACGTCTGCGAACGACAGGATTGTGAATGCCCACCAGTCGGCATCGGCCGCGGGCGAGATGGCTCCGGACATGAGCTTGGTGGCACCTGTGTCGTCGAGGGTGATAGGGCTCGAAGCCGTGGCGCAGGTGTCATTCGGTTCCGTTTCGCCGGTCGCTTCGAGCTTGCACAGGCTGGAGCAGCCGTCACCATCGGCCGTGTTGCCGTCGTCGCACTGCTCTCCGGCGTTCAGCGTGCCGTCACCACAAACCGCGAGCTGCAAGCCGATCTGGAGCGTGTAATCGAAGGTCGATGCACTCGCGAGGGAAGAACGTTTGCTCTCCACGTAGTAGGTGCCCGGCGTCAGGTTGGGCGCGATCGCAAGCGCACAATAGCCTTCGCCGTCATCGTCGTCGGTCTCGAGCGCCGTCCCCTGACTGTCATAGATCGTGAGATAGTTGTCGAGGTCGTTCGAGGCACAGGTGGTGCCCAGGAAGCCGTCGAGGGTGGTGGCCGTGATGGTGCCCGTGGTGTTGGGCGGCACCACGATGGAGAAAACGTCGAGGTCCGTGTCGGGCCTGATGAACGCCTTGACCTTGTCGGCAACCGCGAGGGCCGCGAAGTCATTGGCCGTCGCCCTGGTGTCGTTGGGCTCGACCTCGCAGCCCGCCTCCAACTGGCAGGTGGAAGAGCAGCAGTCGTTGTCGTTCGTGTTGCCGTCATCGCAAGCTTCGGTTCCCGCGATGACCCCATCGCCGCAGGTCGTGTCGCACACGCTCGGGGTGCCTGTACACGTATACCCGTGCTCGGTCTTGCAGTCGCTCGCGCAGCCGTCACCGTCGACCGTGTTGCCGTCGTCGCAGGTCTCCGTGCCGACAGGCTTGCTGTCCCCACACGTCGATGTGCAGACCGACGGGGTGCTGGTGCACGACCAGCCGTCCTCCACGGCACACGTGTCGGAGCAGCCGTCCCCGGCCGTGGTGTTGCCATCGTCGCACGTCTCCGAACCAGTGATCAGGTTGTCGCCACAGCTTGGCGAGCAGATGCTCGGTGTCCCGGTACACGAGTAACCTGTCTCCAGCTTGCAATCGGCGGCGCAGCCGTCGCCGCTGACCGTGTCGCCATCGTCGCATTCCTCCGCTCCTGCGGGGATGCCGTCGCCGCAGCTACTGGTGCACACGCTCGGCGTGCCGGCGCAGGCCCAGCCGGTCTCCACCGTGCAGTCCGCCGCGCAGCCGTCGCCACCCGCGGTCCCGCCGTCGTCGCAACCCTCCGCCCCCGCAGGGATGCCGTCCCCACACGTCGTCGTGCACACGCTCGGCGTGCCCGTGCATTCGAATCCAGCTTCCACCAGACATCCGGCAGAGCAGCCGTCCAGGCTCGTGGTGTTTCCGTCGTCGCACGCCTCCTGACCGAGGATCTCCCCATCGCCGCACACCGGCGTGCACACGCTCGGCGCACCCGTGCACTCATATCCAGCCTCCACCGTGCACGTGTCGGAGCACCCATCCGCAGCCGCTGTGTTGCTGTCGTCGCAGCCCTCATCGCCGGCCTGGATGCCGTCACCGCAGGTCGTGACACACGTGCTCGGTGCGCCCGTGCAGTGGTATCCCGTCTCTGCCTCGCATGCCGACGAACAACCATCGCCGGACGCCGTGTTGCCGTCGTCGCATCCCTCCGTTGCCGTGACGACGCCATCGCCGCAGATCGCCGTGCACGTGCTGGGAGCGCCCGTGCACTCGTAGCCTGGCTCAATCGCGCAGTCTTTCGAGCAGCCGTCGTCGGACGACATGTTGCCGTCGTCGCATGGCTCGGTACCGACCAGAAGACCGTCACCACACTTGGGCGCGCACACGCTCGGGGAGCCATCGCATGTCCAGCCCGTCTCCAACGTGCAGTCGGCAGCGCAGCCGTCCCCAGCGGTCTTGTTGCCGTCGTCGCACGCCTCGGAACCCGCGGTGTCGCCGTCTCCGCAGACGTCCTGGATGCCGCCCGTGCCGCCGGTGGCGGTCCCGCCCGTGCCACCGGTGGCAGAACCACCCGTGCCGCCGGTGGCCGTGCCGCCCGTTCCGCCCCCACCAGCAGCACCTCCTGCCGCATCGGACGAATCGCTTCCGCATCCTGCGATCGCTGCTGCGCACAGCAACGTCATGACAGGGATCCAATGCCTGTGTCTCATCCTTGCACCTCCAAGTTCGACTCTCCGACAGTACGGTCGACAGCACCGCAAAGTGGAGGTGGTGTCCTACCGCGACCGCCGGAGAGAGGGAACTCCCATCCACTCGCTTGATGCGAATTGCGCAGGGGGTCGCGCGGCTTGTCATTCAGTGTTCGAACGGACGAACTGGCGCGTACGCAAGACCTGGCCCGCAGACTCCGAGGCCGCAGACTCGTGCTCTGTGTCCGAACAACGTCGCTTATGGTGCTCATGCAGGGCGGGGACTGCACCCCACCCGCTCCCTCCACCGCGCCGACACCAGCGATGCACCTGCGTTGGCCCGGCGCATGCGGGCAGGCAACTCAGTGGGTTGCCCGTGCCACGACGATGCCGGCCGCCTCGCGCGCCTCGGCCATCACCTGGCGAGCCACTTCTCTCGCGCGCTTCGCTCCCTGTTCGAGCACCCCTTCGACATAGTCGGGGTCCGCCGCAATGCGGGCGCGACGCTCGGTGGCCGGGGTGAAGCGTTCGATATACGCCTTGCAGATTCGCTGCTTGATCTCGCCGTAACCCACGCCGCCTCTCGTGTACACCGGCTCGAATTCCGCGGCCTCCGCGGGAGCGATCGCCCGGTAGAGCGTCATCAGCGTGTCCTGGGGATCTTTGGGATCCTCCACCGTCTTGCTATCCGTCTTGATAGGAGCGAAGTACGTGCGGAAGATCTTCTTCTCCGTCAGCCCTTCGGGCAGGAAAATAGGAATCGTATTGTTGTAGCTCTTGCTCATCTTCGCGCCGTCGATCCCCAGCAGCGTGGGCGCCTGGGAGAATCGCCATTCGGGACGAAGGAACACCTCTTTGCCAAAGGCAGCGTTGAAGCTCTGGGCCATGTCCTGAGCCATCTCCACGTGCTGCTGCTGGTCCTTCCCCACGGGCACTACGGTGCTCCGGTAGATGAGAATGTCCGCAGCCATGAGCACGGGGTAGTTGAACAAGCCCATGCTGGGCTCGATCCCGCGCGCAATCTTGTCCTTGTAACTGTGGGCCCGCTCCAGCAGCCCCTTGCCCACGCAGCAACTCAGCAGCCAGGTCAACTCGCAGACCTCGGGGACGTCGGATTGGCGAAAGAACGTCGCCTTGTTCGGGTCGAGCCCGAGGGCGAGATAGTCGAGCGCCACGTCGCGCGTCAGATCCCGCAACCGAGCCGCGTCGTGGATCGTGGTCAACGAGTGGAAGTTGGCGATGAAGTAGAAGGCATCTTCAGGTCGGCCAGTCGTGTTCTGCAACTGGATGTGCTGATCGATGGCACCGTAGAAGTTGCCGAGGTGGAGCGTGCCGCTGGGCTGAACACCGGAAAGAATGCGCATCTCGAGGGAGCGCGAGTCTAGTCGCCAGGCCTGTCCCGTGCGAGCAGAATCTCACGCGGCGCGTCGTGGCGAGACAAGCTGCGGGGGAGTTCGCGGCGGCGGCTCCGCATTCGGCTGGCCCACTCCACGACGCCGCAAGCGGGACGGCATCGAGGGCGGTCAGGGCCGCTTGGCGACCGCTCAGGTCCGACTTCCGACCGTTCGGACCCTCACCACACGACCACGTTCCCCACCAATGCCAACCTTCGGGCATGGCACCCAAGCAATCATCGACCGTTCATCTCCCAAGGCCGGTCAGCATGACTCGCGTGCTGTCTGCACTCGGGCTATGCGCAATGTTGGCGTTGTTCTTCGTCTTCCCTGGACTCGCGCTGGTACGGGACCTGCGCGACCCGGCCATGCGAGGGCCGGGCATCCCCCTGCGCGCCCAGGCGACCCACCGAACGATCACGCCACGGATCGAGGCGTGGGCCCGCGAGCGTATCGCCACCGGCCGCGCAGCCCACGCCCCGCTGCACGACGTTCCCACGACCGAGTGGCCGATGTTCACCGCTGTCTTCTACTTGATGGCAACCGACGCCATGCAGCAAGCGTGGATGCGAGCCAATCGTGCGTCCGACGAGCCGATGCGCCATGCGCGCGGTGCCGTGGTCGCGAGCCGGGATCTGCTGCTCGACCCGTCGCACCACACCTGGGTGCGCACGCACTGGGGCGACGGATACCTGCACCGGGAGAACGTCTTCTTCCGAGCGCTGCTCATCGCCGGATTGACGAGCTACGAGCGCCTCACACGGGATGGCACGGCGATACCGATGCTTCGTGATCAAGTCGAGACGTTGGCCGCGGACATCGACCGGTCCGAGGTGGGGCTTCTCAACGACTATCCGGGGGAATGCTATCCCATCGACGTACTCTCGGCGATTGGGTTCATCCGACGAGCCGACCCCGTGCTCGGTACGGATCACGCCGCGTTCGTCGCTCGCGCGGTCCGCGCGTTCGAAGGGAGCCGGACCGACCATCGCGGGCTGGTGTTCTATCGCTGGAGCCTGGCCGATGGCCGGCCCGAGCAGCCGTCTCGCGGCATCGGCAACTCGTGGACGCTGCCGTTCGCGCTGGACCTGTGGCCGGACCGGGCACGCACCTGGTATGCAGCATACGAGGACGCATTCTGGCAGGATCGCGGATGGGCCTCCGGCTTCCGCGAGTTCGCACGAGGCACGCCCGGCTCCGAGTGGCTGTTTGAGGTCGACGCCGGCCCGGTCCTGGACGGGTTCGGCACGTCTGCAAGCGCTTTCGGTATCGCCGCGGCGAGGCGTCACGGCCGGTTCGACCATGCATTCGCGCTCTCGATGGAATTCGCGGCCGTGTCGTGGGCCCTGCCGGACGGCACCCTCCTGGGTCCCCGAGCGCTTTCGCATGCAACGGATGCCCCGTATCTGGGGGAGGCCGCGATGATGTACTTCCTGACGGTGCAGCCCGCCGACGGCACTGTGGTCGTGCCAGCAAATCGCTTGCCGGGCCTTGTCTATCTGGCACTTGCTATCTACTTCGGCGTGCCGCTGGTGGTGGTGGCACTCGTCATCCGCCGGCTTCGCCCGCGCGGGCCTGCCCAGCACCCGACCCGGACGGCACCGGGCGTGGTCCGCGCGTGAGCATGCCTTGACTATCCGCGAGGTCGCCTGCGCCGTGCGAGCAAGAGGGCACCGACGAGAACGGCGAGGGAAGCGGTCCGCGAGGTGTCGCCGCCCGAGTCCACGACGCGGCAACCGCAGCCGCCTTCGTCCTTGACAGCAAGAGCCTCCGGACCGGCTTCTGCACCCGCGTCGACGGAGCCGCCCGAGCCGCCTGTCTTGCTTCCACCCGTGCCGCCCGTGGACCCGCCGGAACCGCCGACCGACCCGCCTGCCCCAGCGCTTCCGCCCGCGCCGGCATCACCGCCCGACCCCGCTGCACCCCCGCTGCCTGCGATACCGCCGGAGCCAGCCGCGCCGCCGTCGCCCCCGCTGCCTGCGACACCGCCGGAGCCAGCCGCGCCGCCATCGCCCCCGCTGCCTGCGACACCGCCGGAGCCAGCCGCGCCGCC
>Ga0209018_1000576_pt1 | contig 33558 bp, 25 predicted proteins | sample YNPBryBLVA2012_FD_185814 | JGI IMG/M metagenome (GOLD analysis project Ga0209018, IMG submission 185814) | Anoxygenic and chlorotrophic microbial mat microbial communities from Yellowstone National Park, USA - YNP Bryant BLVA 2012 (SPAdes)... ...
TAGAGCCCCAGCGCCGCCTCGTACCGCCCCAGCGCCTCATCATTCCGCTTGAGAAAGGCCAGCACGTCCCCCTGCGCCTGCAGCACGTTGGCCTCGCCCTCGATGTAGGGTTTCCGTTCCTCCTCACTCAGCCCATCCGGGACATCCGCAAAGGCGTTGGCGGCCTGCTCCAGTGCCTCCAGGGCCAACCCCATATCGGCGTTCAGGTAGTGCGTGCGCCCAAGCGCCAGCCAGCGCTGGCCGATCGCCAGGGAGCGGCCCAGGCGCTGTGCCGCCGCCAGGGCCAGCCCTTGAACCTGGCGCGCCATGCCGCGCTCCCCGCTCAGGTTCAGATAATCCTCTATCGCCTCGACCAGGCCTATGAGCAGGTCGTCCTGCTGGAGGCGATCAACCCAGTGGATGGCTTCCACCACGTTGGCTCGCTCGGCGGCCAGAACAGCCCGCCCCTGTCTCATGATCTCGTCCACCAGCGCGCGCCGCGTCTCTTCCTCCTGGACCTGCCCCTCCAGTGCGGCTGTGGCCGCCAAGCCGCGCGCAGCCTGGGCGGCGGCAGCGGCAGCCGCGCGGAGCCACTCCGCGGCACGCAGGCGATACTGATCCAACACGTCTCCTGGCAGCCGGGTCAGGGCATCCTCACGGATAGGAGTCAGCATGGTGTACCGGCTGGAGCGCCATCGTACCAGGTTGCGGAAGCAGAGTTCATCGGCAGCCTGCCGCCAACCGGCCTCTTCCAGGCCGTCCAGCATCTCCGGCGCAGCGCCCCCTGGGAAGAGGGCGATGTGCGAGCACAGTTCCCGCACCCGGCTGTGGCTCAGCCGCCGGTAGGAAAGATCGAGCGATGCGCGCACGCTTTTCAGGCGCTCTGGCCGTCCCTGGGCGCGGGTATGTCGCAAGGCGTTGGGCATATCCTGGCGCAGCGCTTCCAGCAGCGCCGCGAGCGAGAGCCCCGCGCCGCCGGCCACGGCAGGAGCCAGTTGCGGCGCGGCGACGGTGATGGCCAGGGGGTAATGGTCGAGCAGAGCGCAGACCTCCCAGACGAGAGGATGAAGGCGAACCTGTCCGTCGCATGGTTCGTAGAGTTGCTCGCGGGCCTGGATGGGTGTCCAGGCCTCGAAGAGCCTCACCGCCTCGAACAGCCGCATCTCGTCCACTTCGATGACCTGCTCCGCTGGCGGGAGCGCCAGGGCCTCGCGTGAGGAAACGAGGAGGCTCAGGTCGGGACAATGGTTGAGCAGCCAGGCCAGCCGGCCGGTGGCGGTGTGCTCGCCCGGCGCCCCGTCGGCGCAGAGATCATCGGCGTTATCCAGGTAGATGAGGCGCCGCCCGCCCAGGTTGCGGCGCAATCCCTCCCAGGGGTCTTTGGGATCCAGGTCCACGCCCAGCGCCCGCGCCATCTGCGCAGCGAGCGCGTCGGCGTTGGTGACGTTCTCGGCCCCGACCTCGACCACACCCTGTGGGAACCGGCGTCGTTCGGCGTGCCACAGCGCGGCCTGGCGGCCGATACGGGACTTGCCGATACCCCCGGGGCCGACCAGAGTGACCAGGCGGGTCTGGCGCAGGGCACGGGCGATACGGACCAGGTAACCTTCGCGGCCGATGAACCCGGGCTCGGACTCTACGTTGCAGGGAACGGCCGGCGGAGAGGTGAACTCCAGGCCGCCGTCGGGCCGCCCCGGGAGCAGAGGGCGGTCGTCGCCGAAGAGGGCGGTGAAACGCTGGCTATAGTGTGGAAGAGGGGCGCCATGTTCGTCGAGGGGGGCAGCCGTGTGGTCGCCGAACTCCGCGTCAGTGCGGACGGCGTCAGTCGCTTTGTTAAAAGCCGTGGAAGGAGAGGTGCCATGGGAAAGGAGGGCGTAGAACTGGCGGTTGAAGATGGCAGCGACCCGTGCGTCCATGGGGTAGCGCCCATCCACCATCACGACGTTGGGGATGCCGGCCTCCTGCGCGGCTCTACCCGGCGCCTCCGAGTGACAGGCCGAGAGGAGAACCAGCCGCACAGGGTAGCCTTGCAACGCGAGCCGCAGTCGCGCAGCGTCAACCAGGTCCGCCGTGCCGTCGTTCTTCTCGAACAGCAGCCGGCCCTCCTCATCTCCGTGGCCGACGAAGTGGATGACATCGCACCCTTCAGCCAGCGCCTCCTGGAGATCGGCCAGGCGTCCCCAAGGGAGAACGCGGAGGCGCAGCGGGGGGTCGTCATCGGCCAGGTCGTCATGTAGTTGCCTGGCGACGATGTCCACTGGCAGGCGCGAGACGGGGACAATCCCCTCGAACTGCTCGTTGCCGTCGTTCAACAGGATGGAGACCGCGATCGGACGGCTGACCACGGCGATGACGTGCAAAGTATCGGCCATAGACACCTCGCAGGAGCCACGCGTCCATGCAGATTGTACGTGTGGGAGCCGAAATGTCAATTGGCAGTCGTCTCGCTTCGCATAGCCTGAAAGTCTCCTCGCAGGGCAGACCCAAACGAACCGCAGCTCGTTACGCCCTAAATGACTATGCGAAGTCCGCGCCCTTTCGCTTTCGTGTCCTTTCGCGCCCTTTCGTGTCCTTTCGCGCCCTTTCGTGTCCTTTCGCGCCACGCCTTGACAAAACCCCCCACATCCCTTATATTCCCTTCCACAACCGAAACCGGAGGCCGTCCATGAGCATAGATGAGAAGATCGCCCAACTCCGCGAGATGCGCCAACAGGCCTGTCAGGCCGGAGGCCAGGAACGCATCGAGCGTCAACACGCCCAGGGCAAGATGACCGCCCGCGAGCGGGCCGAGGCGCTGCTCGACCCCGGCTCCTTCCGCGAACTGGACATGTTCGTCGCCCACCGCGCCACGGGCTTCGGCGTCGAGAAGACCCGCCCCCTCGGCGATTCGGTCGTCACCGGCTGGGGGACGATCAACGGTCGCCTGGTCTACCTCTTCTCCCAGGACTTCACCGTCTTCGGCGGCAGCCTCTCAGAGGTGCACGCGGAGAAGGTCTGCAAGATCATGGACCTGGCCATGAAGAACGGTGCGCCGGTCATCGGCCTCAACGACTCCGGCGGCGCGCGCATCCAGGAGGGCGTGGTCTCCCTGGCCGGCTACGCCTACATCTTCCTGCGCAACGTGCTCGCCTCCGGCGTCGTGCCGCAGATCTCGGCGATCATGGGCCCCTGCGCCGGCGGCGCGGTCTACTCCCCGGCGATGACGGACTTCATCCTCATGGTCAAGAACACCAGCCACATGTTCATCACCGGTCCCGATGTCATTCGCGCCGTGACCCACGAGGAGGTCACCCACGAGGAACTGGGCGGCGCAATGGCCCACGCCTCCAAGAGCGGCGTGGCCCACTTCGCTGCGGAGAACGAGGAGCACTGCCTGGTGCTCATCCGCGACCTGCTCTCCTACATGCCGCAGAACAACCTGGAGGACCCGCCCTTCCAGCCCACCGCCGACCCGCCGGACCGCATGGACGAGGACCTGAAGCGCATCATCCCCGATAACCCCAACCGCGCCTACGACATGAAGGAGATCATCCGTCACGTGGTGGACGAGGGCCGCTTCCTGGAGGTGCACGAGCACTGGGCGCAGAACATCATTTGCGGCTTCGCCCGCTTCGGCGGCTTCAGCACCGGCATCGTCGCCCAACAGCCGCTGGTGCTGGCCGGCGTCCTCGATATTGACGCCTCCCGCAAGGCCGCCCGCTTCGTCCGCTTCTGCGACGCCTTCAACATCCCCCTGGTCACCTTCGTGGACGTGCCGGGCTTCCTGCCGGGGGTGGACCAGGAGCACGGCGGGATCATCACCAACGGGGCCAAACTCCTGTGGGCCTACTGCGAGGCCACCGTGCCCAAGGTGACGATCATCACCCGCAAAGCCTACGGCGGAGCCTACGACGTCATGAGTTCAAAGCACATCCGCGGCGACATCTCCTACGCCTGGCCCAGTGCCGAGATCGCCGTGATGGGGCCCGACGGGGCGGTCAATATCGTCTTCCGTAAGGAGATCGCTGCAGCGGCAGACCCCGAAGCGGAACGGGAGCGGCTGGTGCAGGAGTACCGCGAGCAGTTCGCCAATCCCTACATCGCCGCCGCCCGCGGCTACATTGACGACATCATCGAGCCGCAGGAGACCCGCCCACGCATCATCGAGGCGCTGAAGATGCTGCAGAATAAGCGGGATGCGAATCCGCCGAAGAAGCATGGGAATATGCCTTTGTAGTTGGTAGGCTGGTAAATTGGTAGGTGGTAAGTTGGTAGGTTGGTAAATTGGTAGGTGGTGAGTTGGTAAGTTGGTGGTTGGAGGGGGAGGCTATGGAAGGGAAGCGCAGTATTGCGACGTTGAAGGGGCAGCTGAGCGCGCCGTTCAAGCATGTCGTGGTGGGCCAGGTGGATGATTACTGCGCCTACCTGACACGGATGGAAGGGGCCTACCTTCTCCACCAGCACCCCAAGGACGAGATGTATATGGTGTTGGAAGGAGAGATCACCATCGAGTACGCCGACGGGCACATAGTCACCCTGGGCGCAGGCGAGAGCCTGGTGGTGCGCGCCGGAGAGCGTCACCGTTCACGGTCGGAAGGGGGAGCGGTGGTGTTGATGTTCAAGGCGAAAGACCTGTTCGCGGAATGACGCGGATGGGCAGGAGAGGCGGATATGGATACAGGCATGAAGAGTCCTCTCAAGATCTGTGACCTGATGCTGCGCGACGGCCACCAGTCGCTCCTGGCCACGCGCATGCGCACCGACGACATGCTGCCCATCGCCGAGAAGATTGACCAGGTGGGCTATTGGGCGGTGGAGATGTGGGGCGGCGCCACCTTCGACTCGGCGATGCGCTTCCTGGACGAGAACCCCTGGGAGCGCATCCGCCTGCTTAAAGCGCGCATGCCCCACACGCCGTTCATGATGCTGCTGCGCGGCCAGAACATCGTCGGCTACAAACACTATCCCGATGACGTGGTGGAACGGTTCATCGTCCGTGCCCACGCCAACGGCATTGACGTCTTCCGCATCTTCGACGCCCTCAACGACATCCGCAACATGGCCTGGGCGATGAAGGTCGCCCGCCGCGAAGGGGCCCACGTCCAGGCGGCCATCTCCTACACCCTCGGCCCGCCCTACAGCATCGGTTACTTCGTGGACCTGGCCCGCCGCCTGGCGGACATGGGCGCCGACTCGATCTGCATCAAGGACATGGCCGGCCTGATCACCCCCTACGCCGCCTACGAACTGGTGGGGCGGCTCAAGGCAGAACTGAGTCTGCCGATCCACCTGCATTCCCATTCCACCAGCGGGATGGCCACCGCAGCCCATCTCAAGGCGGTCGAGGCAGGGGTGGACATCGTGGACACGGCCATCTCCTCCCTCTCTCTCACCACGTCCCATCCGCCCACCGAGTCGGTCGTGGCCGCGCTCCAGGGGACGGAGCGTGACACCGGGCTGGACCTGAACCTGCTGGCGGAGATCGCCGCCTATTTCGCGCAGGTGCGGCGCAAGTACGCCCGCTTCGAGAGCGGCATGTTCGGCGTGGACGTCAATGTCCTGCAGTACCAGATCCCCGGCGGCATGCTCTCCAACCTGGTCGCGCAACTGCGCGCGCAGGGCGCGGAGGACAAGTACAACGAAGTGCTGGCTGAGGTGCCCCGCGTGCGCGCAGAACTGGGCTACCCGCCGCTGGTCACCCCCTCCAGCCAGATCGTCGGCACGCAGGCCACGCTGAACGTCGTGCTGGGAGAGCGGTACAAGGTGATCCCCGAAGAGGTGAAGCAGTACGTGCGTGGCTTCTACGGCCGCCCGCCGGCACCGATTGACCCCGAAGTGCAGCGCAAGGCGATCGGCGACGAGCAGCCGATTGACTGTCGCCCCGCTGACCTCCTGCCGCCCGGAATGGAGAAGGCGCGCCAGGAGATCGGCGATCTGGCGCGGGACGAGGAGGACGTGCTCTCCTACGCCCTCTTCCCGCAGATCGCGCGGCCGTTTCTGGAGCGCCGCGCCCGCGGCAGCGATGGCCGGGAGCCGGTGGTGGCGGCGCTGGCCGGGCTGTTAGTGCACCGGCTGCAAGAGCAGCAGGTTTCTGCCCCCGCCCCCACCGGAGGGGTCTCCTCGCCCTGGAAGACCGCCTGGCGCGCCAGCGCGGGCCGCTGGACCGGGCTGATTGACGGCGCGGGAGGAACGAGGTAAGTGATCCATCTCATCCGGGAGAAAGTAACCCCCCAGCAGTTGGCCGACATGCTGGAGGACCTTGAGGTCTACATCAAGCTGGCAGTAGACGTACAACGGGGAATCCTCACTGGTGGCGGTATGCTGCACGCCGACTGCGAGGCTGTATTGCTGGAAGACGGGAGCCTTCAAGAAAACATCTGGGGAGCGGATTGGTTTCCGAACACCCAGGAAGTGACCTTCGAGGCTCTGATCAACATCCGGCCCCGACAGAACAATCCTTCAATGACGATCCTGGACCCCGAGCTCCGGCAACGGGTTGAGGGGATCGTGCGCCGCCTGCTAGGGGATATCGCATGGACGCCGCAAGATTGAGCAATCTTCGAACACGTTACATGCAAGATGGGCAGTCAATACGCCTGGGCGGGTTGGCCTCCAATCTGGGACGAATCGCCTCCGTCGCCGAGAATCCGGGAAATCATCAGGCTGTTGCTCGCATGCTGGAAGAAAGCAAGTTCATGATCGAATGGACAGCGGCGGATACCCTTATATCTATAGAGGAGCAGGCGGTGTTGGTTGAGCTACAGGTCGGACTGGCCAGATGGCATTACAGATGGCGCCGTGGTTTCGTTGACCAGGCCACACGGGCAAGCCTGGCCCGGCACGCACGGGCCTGGGCCGGCAGGATTTTGGAGATGGCTGGCCTCCTGAATGAGAAGAGGGGATAAAGTGAAGCAGGAATTCAAACTCATCTTGGACGGAGTTGAGTACCCCGTCGCCGTTGACGGGGCGACGATCACCGTCAACGGACGGCCCTTTGCCGTGGAGGTAAGCGCCGACGGCACAGTATTGGTGGACGGCATCGCCTATGACGTGGCGCTGGACGGCGAGAATGCTATCATCGCCGGACAAAGACACCCGGTGCAGGTAAGAGGGCTGGCGCTCGTCGCCGCCCCGCCTCCCCCCGCCCGCCCCACCCGTCCCACCGCCCAGACCGGCGCCGGCGCCGTGCTGGCGATCATGCCCGGCAAGATCGTCCGCGTCCTGGTGGAACCCGGCCAATCGGTGAAAGAGGGGGAGCCAGTCTGCGTGCTGGAAGCGATGAAGATGGAAAACGAATTGCACGCCCGCCAGGGCGGCACCGTCAAAGCCGTACACGTCAAGCCAGGGGATGACGTGGAAAAGGACCAGGTATTGGTCGAAATCGAAGGCCCGTAGGGGCGTGACACAGCGTGACACATCACGCCCCACACGTCTCACGGCAACAGACATGCGCACAACGAACCAGCCCAAAACAGGAGCGCGACGCCACCGCGCCCGTATCGCGTGGACATCGCTGTTCCTGACCGCGGTCTTCCTGATGACGCTGGCCTCCCCCCTGCTGGCGCAGCAGGATGATCCCGCCGCGCGTCTGCTGGCGCGTATGTCGCCCGCCGCCCGCGTCGGACAGCTCTTCCTGGTCACCTTCCCCGGCACCGACCTGAGCGAAGCCTCCGCCATCTACGAGTTGATCCTCCAGGAACAGATCGGCGGAGTGATCCTGCGCGCGGAGAACGACAACATCATCAACGAAGGAGACACCGTCGGTCAGGTCGTCGCACTGACCAACGGGCTACAACAGTTAGCCTGGCAGGCCGCCCAGAGCCCACAACCCGCCGCTCCCGGCGAGCCTGCGCCGCCCCCCGGTCCCTTCGTGCCGCTGTGGATCGCCGTTGAGCAGAGTGGGGACACCAGCCCCTACACGGCCATCACCAACGGCACCACCCCCCTACCCTCGCTCATGGCCATCGGCGCCACCTGGAACCTCACCCACGCCCAGACCGTCGGTACGATTGTGGGCCGCGAACTGAGCGCACTGGGGATCAACATGCTGCTGGGGCCGTCGCTCGACGTGCTGAACACCCCCCGACCTGGCAGCGCCGCCGACCTGGGGGTGCGCTCTTTCGGCGGCGACCCGTACTGGGTAGGACGTATGGGCGTCGCCTACGTGCGTGGGGTGCACACCGGCAGCAACGGACGGGTCGCCGTCATCCCCGGCCACTTCCCCGGCCTGGGCGCCGCCGACCGCCCCCTGTCCGAGGAAGTCTCCACCGTTCAGAAGTCGCTCGAACAACTGAAGCAGATCGAACTGGCCCCCTTCTTCGCCGTCGCCAGCAGCGGCGACGCCACGGCGCAGGCCGACGGCTTCCTGGTCTCCCACATCCGCTATCGAGGCTTTCAGGGCAACATCTACGCCTCGACCAAGCCGGTCAGTTTCGACCCCGTGGCGCTGCAGCAGTTGATGAACCTGCCGGAACTGGCCCCGTGGCGCAGCGCCGGCGGCGTCACCGTGGCCGACGAACTGGGCGTGCGCGCCGTGCGCCGCTTCTACGATCCCACCGAGCAGGAGTTCAACGGCCTGCGCATCGCCCGCGAGGCCTTCCTGGCCGGCAACGACCTGCTGATTCTCTCTCACTTCGCCCTGGGGGACGACTGGGAGTCTCACTTCGCCAACATCCGCGCCGTGCTGGCTTTTTTCCGGGACAAGTACGCCTCTGACCCCACCTTCCAGGCGCGGGTGGACGAGGCCGTGCTGCGCATCCTGCGCCTGAAACTCCGCCTGTACGGCACATCCACCCCCACCCTGCCCGGCACGCAGGTCAGCGCGGAGCAGGCCACCAGCCTGGTCGGACAGGCCACCGAGCAGGTGGCGCCCATCGCCCGCGACGCGGCCACGCTCCTCTCCCCCCTCTCCGCCGACCTGCGCCCCGCCCCACCCGCCGCCGATGAGTACATCGTCATCTTCACCGACGACCGCCAGACCAGCCCATGTGCCGGCTGCACGCCGACCTACGTGATTCCTCCCAGGTTAATGCAAGAAACGTTGATTCGGCTCTACGGACCGCGGGCCACCTCCCAGGTGCAGCCGGGGCGCGTGAGCAGTTTCACCTTCAGCGAACTTATCGCCTACCTGAACACCCCGCCCGCCGCGACGACCGAGATCACCCCCACCACCCCATCCGCCCTGGAGACCGCCCTGGAACAGGCAGACTGGGTGCTCTTCGCCATGCTCGATGTCAGCAGCCGCACGCCCCAGTCGGACGCTGTGCGCCGCTTCCTGGCCGAACGCCCCAACCTGCTGCGCGGCAAGAACGTCGTCGTCTTCGCCTTCGCCGCACCCTACTACCTGGACACCACCGAGATCTCGAAACTGTCCGCCTACTTCGGCCTCTACAGCCCCACCCCACCCTTCGTCGAGGCGGCGGTGCGCGCCCTGTTCGACGAGTTCCCCGTCACCGGCGCATCGCCCGTCTCTGTGGCTGGCATCAACTACGAGATGATCGTGCAGACCCAGCCCAACCCGGCCCAGACCATTCAACTCTACTACGAGGTCGTCAGCGGACCCCCTGGCGAGGCCACCCCCTCCCCGGCCACCCCCCAGCCGATTGACAAAGGGGACACCGTGCGGCTGTGGACGAGCGCCATCGTGGACCGCAACGGCCATCCGGTGCCCGATGGCACGCCGGTGGAGTTCATTTTCACCTACCCCCAAGAAGGGTTGGAACACTCCGTACAGGTCACGACGCGCGATGGCATCGCCGAGACCGCCATTACCCTGGACCGTGTGGGGCAGTTGCAGATTTCGGTGCGCGCTGAGCCGGTGCCGCGCGCGGTGCGGCTGGAGATGGACATCCGCGAGGGGGAGCCGGCGGTGATCATCCCCATCAACCCTACGCCCACGATCACGCCGACAGCGACACTCCCGCCCACGCCGCCGCCAACCCCAGAAGCGACCCCCACCCCAGCCACGCAGGCCAGCCCGGTGGGGACCGGTGGCAGGGACAGGGTCCGCTGGGGCGATTTCGTGTTGGGGGTGGTCAGTACAGCCTTGGCCGCAGCGTTCGGCTACATCCTGCAGTGGCGACGGCAGCAGCCCGCGGCCAGAGCGCTGCGCACCGGCCTGTGGTGTGTCGTCGGGGGTCTGGTCGCCTACATCTGCCTGGCCTTGGGCCTGCCGGGGCTCAGTTGGGTCCACGAACGGGCCGGCGGATGGGCTGTGGTCATGCTGGTACTCATCGGGGCAGCGGTGCCTCTGACCATCACTCTTATCAGGGAGACGGTCAGAGCAGAAGGGTGAACAGGAAGGCCAGAAGCAGCAGAGCGGCGGCGAACACCAGCAGGCCGATGTTCTCGGTCACGGCGCGCCACCTCTCCTCCCGCGCCGGGACCATCACCGCCAACGAGTCGCCGAACGAGGTGGCGCGGAGCATCGCCCGGAAGGCCGCGACGGTGGGGGGGCGGTCATCAGGGTGCATGGCGATGGCAGCCATAACCGCGCGCGCCGTGGGCAGCGAAACACGGGGATTGAGTTGCCGCAAGGGAATCAGGGCGTCGGGCTGCAGAAAGCGCTGTTTGGCGTCTGCGGGCGGTTGCCCGGTAAGGAGGTGGTAGAGCGTCGCCCCCAAGGCATAGAGGTCGGAACGGACATCGGTGTGGCCCGCATCGCCCCCGTACTGCTCCAGCGGAGTGTAGGCCACCGTCCCGCGGCCCTGCAACACGGTCACCGTGCGCGCGTCATCCGCAGCCAGCAGCTTCACCAGGCCGAAGTCCACCAGTTTGACCAGCCCGCTGGGCGTCTCCTTGATGTTGGCCGGCTTGATGTCCCGGTGCAGCACCGGCGGGTCCTGAGAGTGGAGATACTCGAGCGCGTCGCAAAGCTGCTCGGCCCAACGCAACACTCGCCGCTCCTCCAGGGTGCGCCCGGCGCGAGTCTCCTCCTCCAAGATATGACGCAGGTCGGGCCCGGCGACGAAATCCATCACCAGATACTCCCGCCCTTCGTGGGTGAAGTAATCCGAGACCTTGGGGAGATTGGGATGATCGAGGCGCGCCAGGATGCTGGCCTCGCGGTGGAACTGCCGCTGGGCCTGAGCCATCACCTCTGGTGGCAGGTCGGGGTCGGGACGGATCTCCTTCAGGGCACAGACGCGCCCTTCCAGCAGCAGGTCGGCGGCGCTGTAGACCGCGCCCATCCCCCCCTGCCCTACACAGGCGATAACCTGGTAACGGTCGCGCAGGACCGTTCCCGGCGGCAGCAAGCGGGCCACGAATTCTCTCCTCCTTTGTGCGGTCGCGGCGGACAGGGACGACGGGGCCAATCGCCCTGTTCCGCCCGAAAGACGCAAGTCATGATAAACGAGACGGCAGTTCTGTCAAGGAGGCAGCGTGAACAGACCAACAGAAGTTCCCATGCTGGTCGTTTACGAAGGGGAGTCGGCCGGTCAGCGATGGCTCGTTGAGGGAGAGAGCCTGCTCATCGGCCGGGGCTCAGACTGCGATGTCGTCTTGCCTGAACGCCAGGTCTCTCGCCATCACGCACGCATCGAAAGAGGCCCAAACGGTGTCTACCTCCTGCGTGACCTGGGCAGCAAGAACTGCACCTACCTGAACGGGAAGCCGTTGGGAGAAGAGCCCGTGCCTTTGCATGACGGGGATGAGATTCAGATCGCCCTGTGCGTGAAGATGGGCTTCGTGGGCGCTGACGCGACCCTGCCCCTGGGGGCGGAGGTCTCCCCCCGCGGCCTGCACGTGGACCGCGCCAGCCGGCGCGTCTTCGTCAACGGCCAGGAGGTGCTACCGCCCCTCTCGCCGGCCCAGTACCGCCTGTTGACCGGCCTGCTCGACGCCGACGGGAGGGTCGTCTCACGAGAGGAGATCGTCAACCTGGTGTGGGCGGACGAAGCAGCAGAGGGCATCTCGGAGCAGGCGATTGACGCGCTGATCCGTCGCCTGCGGGAGCGGTTGACCAGCCTGGACCCCACCCACACCTACATCGTGACCGTGCGGGGGCATGGTCTGCGACTGGAAAACCGCTGACGGTTTTCACCGCCGAGGCGCAGAGCAGGGGCGTTCCCATCGCCCCTGGCGGGCCCGCTGACAGCGCTCTGCGGCAGAGGTTATGCCGCAGAGGCCATGATGCGTGCGGCAGCCACTGCCGTCGCCATCCGCCGGGCGGCCTCCTCATCCCCTCGCTCTCGCAGGTCTGCCTCTGTCTGCTCCATCATCTCGATGAGGGCGGGGGTCAGTATCTTCCGGTTCTGCTCCAGCAGCCGCCGCCTCTCCCCCTCATCCTCCGTCTCCAACAACTGCGTCACGAGCAGCAGTTCGGGCGGGATGGCCTCCTGCAACAGACGTGTCGTGATCTCCCAGATCTCCTTCCAGCGGGCCAGGAACGCGTCGTCTCCGTCTTCCTGCGCGCTCTCGATGTGCGCCTTCAACAACCCGAAGAAGAGCTCATCCAGATCCGCCACGCGACGGCGTGCCAGCAGTTCAGGCTTCTCCGTCACGAAAAGGTCGCGCAGCAGGGCTTCTTTATCCTCCACTACCTGACGGGCCTGCGCCTCGATCTCCTGGCGGTACTCCATCACCTCTTTGCGCAACGCCTCCAACCGGGTCCGCTCGGCGGCGTCAGCGGACGCCTCGATGCGCTGGGTGATCAACTGGAAGAAGAAGTAGTCCAGCAACGGCCGGGCCATCGCCACCAGCGCGGCGCGACCCTCCCGGTCAGTGCGCAGCAGCAGTTCCAGCAACTTCTCCCGCGTGGGCTCGGCGCGCAGTTCATGGAAGGCGGCAGCACGGGCCTTCAACCGCCGACCGGCGGCCGTATGCTCGAGGAGCATCACACGCAGGTCGCTCAGGCGACGGACGATCTCCTCCTGCCCGGCGGCCTCCCATTGCGCGATGTAGAAGGTCATCTGCTGGAAGAACGCCTCGTCTATAGACGTCTCTTCCTGGTGGGCCAGCGCCACTGCCTCCTCTGGGGAAGCGTCCAGCAGGCGCTGCAGCAATTCGGCCCGTTTCCGCTGCGCGTCCAGCATCTCCTGGGTGATGCCCTCTGCCTCCATGACGCGCTTGATGATGCTGTCGTAGGTGAAGAAGACCTGCGGATTGAGGAGATACCCCTTACGGAGTTCGGGCGGCAGGTCGTTCATCAGCGTCCGCGTCAGCGTGCCGATCACCTGCTGGCGCTCCAGGTCGCTTCGCCCGGCCTCCATCGGCATGAAGACCAGCGCCAGTTCCTTCGTCGGATCGTAGTACAGAAAGGGGAGGTTGAGCAGGCCCATCGTGCGACAATGAGGGCAGACCGCCAGATTGACCTGACCGGCGAGCAGACGCCCCCGCGCCGAGGGGTCCACCTCCGCATCCAGAATCTGCTCGACAGGCATGCTGAAGGGTTGCTTGCAGGAGGGACAGTTGACTCTAGCCAGCATCTGAGACATAGGAGTTCCTTTCTTGCTCTTCTTCTTTCGGTGCGCGGGGCAACGTGAACGAGATCGCGGTGCCCTGGCCAGGCTCGCTTTCCACCCAGATGCGACCGCCGTGCGCCTCGACAATCGCCCGGGCCAGATATAGCCCCAGGCCGGCGCCGTACGTCTCGCGGCTGAGGGGCCCTTCCACGCGGTAGAACGGCTCGAAGATGCGCGCCTGCTCAGTGACCGGGATACCTGCCCCCTCGTCGGTAACGGTAATGACCACCTCATCCGGTCGAATCTGCCCCAGGATGCGCACCTGTCCCCCCTGTGGGGAGTACTTGATCGCGTTGCTCACCAGGTTATTGAGCACCTGCTCCAATCGTCCAGGGTCACCCAGTACAACAGGGAACCCGCGCGGGAAACCGACCAGCAGTTCGTGTCGTGTCGTCTGGCTCCCGTAGCGCTGCGCTACACGCTGAGCCACCTCTTCCAGGTCCACCCGCTCGAAGTGCAGGGAAAGCGCCCGCGCCTGCAGCCGGGAAGCATCCAGGAGATCGTTGATCAACGCATCCAGCCGACGGGCTTCCTCGCTGATGGCTGTCAACCCCTCACGCAGCATGTCCTGGTCCCAACAGGCGTCCGGGCGGTTGAGGGTCTCGGCATATCCCTGGATGATCGTCACGGGCGTCTTCAGTTCGTGCGAGACGACGGAGACGAAGGTGTTCTTGAGCCGATCCGCCTCGCGGAAACGGCTGATGTCACGCACGTTGGCGATGATGTTGACCAGCCGCCCCTCACGATCCAGCAGGGGGGCATAAGTGATGCCGACGCTGGCCGTGCCGCCGTTGCGCCGTTGCAGGTCCCCTTCCACGTACAGCGGGCTGCGCGGGCCGCCGTCCGTCGTCACCGGCCACCCCCCCGCGATCGCCTGCGACAGGTCCATCCGTGTCTCCAGCCGCCGCCACTTCACCACCTCGTCGTGATGGCGGCCGATGACCTCAGATGCCGCCCATCCGGTCAGTTCCGCCAGCGCACGGTTGAAGATGGCGATCCGCAGGCCGTTGTCCAGTACCATGACCCCATCCGCGCTGTACTCCAGGATGGCATCCAGCCGGCGCTTCTCGTAGGACAACTGCTGGTAAAGCTGAGCGTTGTGCACGGCGATGGCCGCCTGGTCGGCGAAGGTGGTCAACACCTGGCGCTCGGACGGGGTGAACGGGGTGCCGTAGACGCGGAAAGCGTAGAGCACACCGATCAGGTCGCGGCCGATGGACATCGGCAGGGCGACCACCTGCCGCAGCGGCAGCCCCGTCTGCAGCGCGACCTGCTCCAGTTTGGCCGCCAGGCCGGGAATGAGGAAGTCGGTGCGGTCGGCCCGCTCGGGGATGTCCGAGAGCAGCGCGGAGAAGTAGCCGAGGAGACGGACCGGCAGGCCGTAGGAGGCGCGGATGACGAACCCTTCGCCAGGCTGTCGCAGAGCGATAAAGGCCGCCTGCCCCGAGAGCAGCTCTGTAGCCGCCTCGAGGACCAGCCTCAAGACGGCATCCAGATCAAGTCGGGCAGTCAGCGCCTGGCCGATGTTCAGCAGGTACTCCCACTGACGGGAGGTACGGAAAACAGGGAACAACGTCACCTCAGGATAGATGTGCCTCGATGGCTTCCACCAGGTTAGCCTTGGGCCGGTAACCGATCCACCGACCGGCCTCGGCGCCATCCACAAAGAGGATCAGCGTGGGAATGCTCATCACCCCCAAACGAGAGGGGACTAGCGGGTTCTGGTCCACATCGAACTTGACCACGCGCAGGCGACCGTCGTACTCGTGGGCGATCTCCTCGACGATCGGCGCAATTCTCCGACACGGGCCGCACCACGCGGCCCAGAAATCCACCAGGGTTGGCAGGTCGGCGTTGATCACCTCCTCCTCAAACGTCTCGTCCGTCACCTCGATCATCCTTCACTCCTGAGTTGGATTACCCGCGCTGCAGATCCCCGCCTGTAAGGAGCACAGCGCCCCCTGAAAACAGGTCGGGATAGCGCGGACGTGGAGAGGACATTATCCTACACTGACGGCCACCTGTCAAGGACGGCCGCGACGCCAGCGGCCAGGTCATCCAGCGCGAAGATGCGCCGCTCCGCCTCCCAGCGCGCCTTCACCTCTGCCCCGCCGGCCTCCAGGCTCCGTCGCCCGACCGTGACCCGCACCGGACAACCGATAAGGTCGGCATCGGCGAACTTCACCCCGGCGCTCTCGGGCCGATCATCGAAGAGCACGGCGTAGCCCGCCGCGCTCAGCAGGCCGTACACGCGCTCAGCGGCCTCCGCCTCCACACCGGACGCGGCCAGGCCGACCAGATGGACATCAAACGGCGCCAGCGACGGCGGCCAGATGATGCCATGGTCGTCATGATGGACCTCGATCACCGCCGCCAGCAGTCGCTCGATGCCGATGCCGTAAGAGCCCATCACGATCGGTTGCTCCTGGCTGTTGGCGTCGAGATAGGTGACCCCCAGCGCCTGGGCGTAGCGCGTGCCCAGTTTGAAGCAGTGACCCAGTTCAAGGGCTGGCTCAACGATGAGAGCCTGTTCACAACGAGGACACAGGTGCCCGGTTCGGGCCTGGGCCACGTCGGCCAGCAGAGTGACATCGAAATCGCGCGATGGATTGACCCCCACCAGGTGGTGACCTTCCCGGTTGGCCCCGGCCACGAAGTTGGCCCCGACCTGGATGGAGCGATCAGCCACCACCAGCAACCCCTCGCCCATCAGCGTCGGACGCACCTTCAGGCCCACCGGCGACGCGTAGCCTGGCTCGGCACCGGCGGCACGAATCTCGTCGGCGGTGGCTGGACGCAACGTCCCACCGCCCAGCGTGTTCAACAGGCGGGTCTCGTTGACCTCCAGATCGCCGCGGATGACCACGAAAAGAAGCGTCGGTGGCGAATCGAGTGGTTGCCAGGTGTAGAAGACCGCCTTCAACGTTCGCCAGGTGGGGACGCCGACGAAGGCAGCCACATCGGCGATGGTAGGGCAGTCCGGCGTGGCGACGAGGCGCATCTCTTCTGGCGGGTCGTCGGGGACCGGCGGGAGCCGGAACCGGGCGCACTCGGCATCGGCCGCGTAGCCGCAAGCCGGACAACGGACCAGCAGATCCTCGCCGACGGGATGAGGGAGCAGGAACTCATGCGAACCGGCCCCGCCCATCATTCCCGTATCCGCCTCGACCGGCATGGAAGGGAGGCCGCAGCGGGCGAAGATGCGCCGGTACGCCCCCAATATCTGCGGGTAGAAGCGATCCAGGTCGGCAGCGTCGGCGTGGAGGCTGTAGGCATCTTTCATCTGGAACTCGCGCGCGCGCAGCAATCCTCCGCGTGGACGCGGTTCGTCGCGCAGTGTGGTCTGGATGTGATAGACCACGCGAGGCAGATCGCGGTAGGAGCGCACCTCACGGCGGGCCAGCTCAGCGACAACCTCCTCGTGCGTCATCGCCAGGGCATAGCGCCGGCCACTGCGGTCCTCCAGGCGCATCAGCGCCGGCCCCGCCGTCTCCCAGCGGCCGGTAGCCTGCCACAACTCCGCCGGATTGAGCACCGGCATCAGCATCTCCTGCGCCCCGATGGCCTCCATCTCCTCCCGCATAATGGCCTCGATGCGCCGGAGGACCCGGTAACCCAACGGCAGGAAGGCGTAGACCCCCGCCGCGAGCGGGCGAATCAACCCCGCGCGCAACGCCAGGCGGTGACTGGCCGATTCCGCATCCCCCGGCGCTTCACGCAGGGTGTTGCCGAAAAGCACATCAATCTTCATCTCTCATCCGTGGTCCGTGGTCTGTGGTCCGCTTCAAGCACTCCAAGACCACATCCAGGACCCTCTCGGGCGACAGCCCGTCTGTCTGTACCACCAGATCTGCATGAGCGCGGGCGTGGGCCAGCCGGGTCATCATCGCCTCCCAGAGCCAGAGGGGCATCTCTCGTCCTAACCGCTCGCCGGCCACTTCGCGGGAGACGTCCAGGAAGATCAGCCGATCGGGTCTGGTCAGTTGCTGCCACATCGCCGGGGCATAGGAGTGTTCCTGAGCCACCTCACGCGCCGACACGCCCCGTTCGCGCAATGCCGCGACCAGACGGCTCTTGCCCGCCCCACAGGGGCCGACCACCGCTACTCTCTGCCCCTGCGTCGGCTGAAGAGGCCGCTCCGGCGAGGTGGACATACCCCCTCCCCCACATTCATCTGGCTCAGACAGGCCAGCGCCTCCAGCGTGCCGAAGACCACGATGCGGTCCCCAGCCGTCAACACCTTATCCGCCGCCGGGTGCATATCCACCCCCGTCGGACCCTCATGGAGGATTACGGACAGATCAGCCTCCTGCTCCACGGCTCCGACCGTCCGCCCCACCAGCGAGGAGCCCTCTGCCACCGTGATCCGGCTGACGTTCAAGAGCACATCGTTCACGTAGAAGGAGTACTCGATCGCCGCACGGGTAGCAGCAGCCGCCAGGGCCGGAGCGGCCAGGGCCGAGGTGCTGAAGACGGTCTGAATGCCGAAGCCCTGTCGCACGTCATCCGCCAGTGCCTCGTCGAACATCCGCATGACCACGCGGATGGTCGGGTTAGCCTGCCGCGCCTCCAGGGCGATCTGCAGGTTGGTCAGGTCGTCACCCGTGCAGGCCACCACAGTGGCAGCCTCCTTGATCCCGGCTTTCTCCAACAGGCCCCGGTCGCGGGCGTCTCCTACCACCACCGGCACCTTGTTTTTCCGGATCCGCTCGATGAAGAAGGACTGAGGGGCAATCTCTACCCCCACCACATCCTGCTGCATCCTGAGCAGATGGCCTGCCACCCGGTAACCTACCTTGCCCAGGCCGCACACGACGATATGGTTGCGATAGGTCGAAGCCACAGCCGCCTCCCATACATCTCTGCGCTCCTGTCGGGCAAACAGCGCCGTGGTGAAGCGCACGACCCCCTCGACGGCCACCACAATCCCCAGAAATGGCCACAGGAAATAGACCGCTTGCGCCAGGGGATGGACAGGGTAAGCGAGGGTCGTCTCGAAGAACATCAGTTTGACCACCGCGTCCATCGCCTCCATCCAGCGCAACGGCGGGCTGTATGTCAGGCGCAGAACAACGGTCCCCACCACCAGCAGGAGAATGAAGAACAACAGCGTGAGACGAAAGCGGCGGACAAGGACCCAGGTGTCACGCAGATAGGCGCGGACAAGACGAGGCAGACGGTTTTTGTTCATGAGATCGGCAGATGAACTGACAGCCGTCGCACCTGTCCCCCCTCGTCGGGGCGGACCCACAGCACCAGCAGGCTGATGTCGTCGTGCGGACGGTGCTCCTCCAGGGTCAGCGCCCTCTCCAGCAACGTGTCGGCGATCTCCCGGGCGCTGCGGGCGGTCGCCGCCGCCTCCAGGAACGCCGCCGGCACGTCCAACGGTAGGCCACACCACTCCCCGGCCGCCGGCAGGCCGTCGGTGTAGACCACAGCCCGCAACCCAGGTCGCAGCGGCACCTCGGCGATCACCGGCTTGGTGCGGGCATAGATACCCACTGGCTGCGAAGGCTCATCCAGCCGCTCCAACCCTCCGTCTGGCGTGAGCAAAAGGACAGGACAGGGGTTGTTGCGGGAAAGGACCAGAGTGCCCGTGGCCAGGTCCACGGAGAGGATGTTCAGCGTGGCCGAGACCTTGCCGCCCTTGTAGGCGTAGAGATAATCGTGGGCAGCGCGGGCAGCAGCGCCGTCACGCACCCCCTCGGAGAGTTCGGCGATGGCCTTGCGGGCCACCAGGATGCTGATCGCCTTGGCCGCCCGCCCAGAGCGTTGCCCATCCACCAGGACGAACGAAATGCCCCCGCGGGGCCGTTCGATCATCTCCAGCGTGTCGCCGCTCTCCTCAACCGCCCACTTGCCGACCTTGGCGACAGCGACCTCCACTTCCACGCGACATCGCTCTCACGGCATCGGCGTCTCAGAGCCCGCCTCAATCCGCTGGCCAATGGCGTTCAGGGCGATCTGGATCTCCACCCCGTCGGCGATCTCCACCCGCGCTGTATTCGCCTCACGGTCAATCTGGGTGAGTTTGCCGTAGATACCACCGATGGTCACCACCCGATCCCCCGGTTGCATCGCGCTCATGCGCTCCTGGTAACGCTTGCGCGAGCGCCACTGGCTCCAGAACATGAAGCCGACCATCAGCACGATGAAGACGAGCAGCAACGCAGTCTGATTCACTTTCTCTTCTCCTTTCTTGGAATCGTTCCTCAGTGTACCACAAGTGGGGTTTTCCGCAACGCTCCCTTTCTGGATGGTCTCCCGCTACCGTGCTGATCGGAGACTGCGCCCGAAACGGCTGGAGAGGGTCGGCGGATCTGGCAGATGAAGCGGACTTGTCTACTCCACGCAGATGTGCTAAACTGCCCGCAAAACCAGAGAGGGGAGGTGAGAGATGGCCATTCAGCGGTTCTGCGTGACGATAGCCCTTCTGGCCGCAGCCAGCCTGGCGGCGTGCGCTCCCCCAGCCTCGATTCCTCCACCAGTATCCAATAACCCGCCCTCCACCGTCATCCTCTACAACATCTCTGGCCAGACGGTCTGTTATGTCTACATTGTTTCCATCACCAGCGGCGCCTGGCCAGAGGACCTGCTCGGTACCGACACCATCGCTGCAGGAGCACAGCGCGCCTTCTTCGTAGAGCCTGACATCTACGACCTCATTGCAAAGGACTGTCAGCACAACGTGCTGGACCAGCGCTTTGACGTCGAGATCAGCGACTCGTACGAATGGCATATCCTGCCCCCCAAGCCGTCCCCTACCGTCGAGACGGCCACGGTCATCCTGCACAACCAGTCCGGCCAGACGATCTGCTATGCCTATATGGACATCCTGGGCGGCGGTGATTGGACGGACCGGCTGGGAACGGACGTGATCCCCGATGGCCAGGTCTACACCTTCACGCTCCCCGCCGGCTTCTACGATATCAGCCTTGAGGACTGCGATCACAACCCCGTTGCCAGGGAGCAGATGGTGCAGATTGCGGGCATCCGCTACTGGACTGTCAGCGGCGAAGATGACAGCACCACTCCCCCGTCCAGTTCGCTGTCCAAACCGGGCGACCCCGCTTGAGTGCAATCCTCCTACCATAGGCACAGGCCGAACCAAAGGAGATGCTGTGACGACCCTGTTGATACGAAACGCCGACCTCCTGGTGACGATGGACGACGCCGACCGTCGCATTCCCGACGGCGGCCTCTTCGCCCGCGACGGGGTCATCGAGCAGGTGGGGCCCAGTACCACCCTGCCCGCTCACGCCGAGCGGGTTGTGGACGCGCGTGGCATGATCCTCCTGCCCGGCCTGGTCAACACCCACCATCATCTCTACCAGACCCTTACGCGCGCGGTGCCGGCAGCCCAGGACGCCACCCTCTTCCAATGGCTGAAGACCCTCTATCCCATCTGGGCCAACCTCACCCCTGAAGCGGTCTATACCAGCGCCCTGGTCGGGCTGGCGGAGTTGCTGCTTTCCGGCTGCACCACCGCCTCTGACCATCTCTACATCTACCCCAACGGCTGCCGCATTGATGACGAGATCCGCGCCGCCCAGGAGATCGGCATCCGCTTCCACGCCAGCCGCGGAGCGATGAGCCTGGGGGAGAGCAAGGGCGGCCTCCCCCCTGACCGCGTAGTCGAAGAGGAACCCTTCATCCTGAAGGATACTCAGCGGGCGATCGAGACCTATCACGACGCAAACCGCTACGCCATGCTGCGCATCGTCGTCGCTCCCTGCTCCCCCTTCTCGGTGACGCCTGACCTGATGCGCGAATCGGCGGCATTAGCCCGCGCCTGCGGCGCCCGCCTCCACACCCACCTGGCGGAGACGCTGGACGAAGAGCAGTTCTGCCTGGCACAGTTCGGCCGGCGACCGGTGGAGTACGCCGAAGACCTGGGTTGGGTAGGCGACGACGTCTGGTATGCCCACGGGGTACACGTCAACGGACCGGAGATCGGCCTCCTGGCCCGTACCGGTACAGGGGTATGCCACTGCCCCAGTTCCAACATGCGCCTGGCCTCCGGCATCGCTCCGGTGCGCGCCTACCTGGACGCCGGGGTCAGGGTGGGGTTGGGGGTGGATGGCTCGGCCAGCAACGACAGTTCGCACATGCTGGCCGAGGCGCGCCAGGCGCTGCTGCTGCAGCGGGTCGGCGGCAACCCCGCAGCCCTTTCCGCCCGCGAGGCGCTATGGCTGGCCACCCGCGGCGGCGCGGCGGTGCTGGGCCGCGACGACATCGGCGCGCTGGCCCCCAACATGGCCGCCGACTGCATCGCTTTCCGCCTGCAGCGGCTCGACTACGCTGGCGCGCTCCACGACCCGCTGGCAGCGCTGGTCTTCTGCACGCCACAGCGGGCGGACCTGGTGGTCGTCGCCGGACGGGTGGTGGTGGAGGACGGCCACCTGATGACCGTGGACCTGGGGCCGGTGATCGAACGTCACAACCGCATCGCACGGGAGATGGTGTCATCATGACCCGCCGACAGCCTTCCACCGCCACGTTGCTCATCCAGGGCGGCACTCTGGTGACACCCGAAGGGCTCCAACAGGCCGACCTGCTGGTGCAGGGGGAACGCATCAAGGCCATCGGCTACAGCCTGCCGATAGCGCAGGACACGCAGATGTTGGACGCCACCGATTGCCTGGTCCTGCCCGGCGTGGTGGACGCGCACACGCATATTGCCCTGGACACCGGCATCTACCGCACCACCGACAACGCCTTCATCGGCACGCGCGCCGCCGCATGTGGCGGGGTGACCACCGTCGTGGATTTCGCCACCCAATTTCCTGGTCAGACGCTGCGCCAGGCGGTGGAGGCCCGACGCGCCGAGTTCAGCGAGGCGGTAATTGACTACGGCCTGCACGTGATGGTCACCGACCTGCCGCCGGGCCGCGAGGGAGAACTGGCCGACCTGCTCGAACTGGGCACCCCCAGCATCAAACTCTACACCACCTACCGCCCCAACTACTACGCCGACGACGAGACCATCCTGCGGCTGATGGAAGCCTGCGCCCCCCTGGACATCCTCCCGCTGGTGCATTGCGAGGACGACGAACAGGTGACGGCGCAGATCGCCGCGCTGGTGGCCGCCGGAGAGACCCGCTGGCGCGACCACGGGCGCTCCCGCCCCGCTCTGGCAGAAGAGCAGGCGGTCGAACGGGTGCTCGACCTGGCCTGGCGAGCCGGCTGCCCGGTGCACATCGTCCACTGCACCACCGCCCGCGCCGTTGCCCTGGTCGCCGACGCGCGGGCGCGCGGACAGACCGCCACCTGCGAGACCTGTCCGCAGTACCTCTGGCTGGACAGCACCGCCTATGAGGGGCCGGAGCCGTGGCGGTACATCCTCCAGCCGCCGTTGCGTGACCCGGGGGAACCGGAGCGACTCTGGGCGTGGGTAACCGCCGGGGAAGTGGACCTGCTGACGACTGACCATTGTGACTACGCGAAGGAACAGAAGACGGCTAAGGACGATTTCACCCAGACCCCCGGCGGCCTGCCAGGACTGGAAACCTTCCTCCCCCTCGTCGCCACCGCCGTCGCCAACGGCCGCCTCTCCTGGCCCGACCTGACCCGCCTCCTCTCCACCAACCCCGCCCGCACCTGGGGCCTCTGGCCCCGCAAGGGCGCTCTCCTCCCCGGCTCCGACGCCGACATCGTCATCTACGACCCCCGCCCGCAGTCCCCCATCCGCGCCGCCCTCCTCCACCACCACGCGGGCTACACCCCCTACGAGGGCATCATCACCCAGGGTCAGGTGCGCACCACGATCGCCCGCGGCCAGGTGATCTTCCACCAGGGCCGCTTCCAGGCCCGCCGCGGACGTGGGCGGTTCCTGGCACGGGCGGCAGACCACGGACGACGGACCACGGACCACAGACGACAGACCACGGACCTTCGAAGAGATTGATGCGCAGGAGAGAGAGATGGAACTTGCAGACCTGTTGCCCATCGCCCGCGGCGACACACCGGCCGACCTGCTGCTACGCCACGGCCGGGTGGTCAACGTCTTCACCGGCGAGATTGTCGAGACCGACATCGCCATCTCCGGCGACACTATCGTCGGCCTGGGGACCGACTACGCGGCGCGGGAGACCATGGACCTGGCGGGGCGATTCGTCTGCCCCGGCCTCATTGACGCCCACGTCCACATCGAGTCCTCTATGGTCACTCCCCTCCAGTTCGCCCGCGCCGTCGTCCCCCGCGGCACCACCACCGTGGTGTGCGACCCCCACGAGATCGCCAACGTCGCTGGCGCCGCCGGCATCCGCTACATGCTGGCCGCGTCGGAGGGACTGCCGCTGACCGTCTTGGTCAACCTGCCCTCCTGCGTCCCGGCCACCCCTCTTGGCACCGCCGGGGCTGAACTGAGCGCTGCGGACCTGCTCCCCCTGGCCGACCTGCCCCGCGTGGTCGGACTGGCCGAGTTCATGAACGTGCCGGGGGCGGTATTGGGGTTGCCCGGCGCGCTGGAGAAACTGGTCGCCTTCCAGGGCCGCGTGATTGACGGCCATGCCCCCGGCATCAGCGGCAGGTGGCTGCAGGCGTATGTCGCCGCCGGCCCCGGCTCCGACCACGAGTGCACCACCGCCGCGGAGATGACGGAGAAGCTGCGCGCCGGCATGATCGTCTTCATCCGCGAGTCCACCGCCGCCAGAAACCTGCACGCGCTGCTGCCGGCCGTCACCTCGCAGAACAGCCGCCGCTGCGCCTTCTGCAGCGACGACCGCCACCCCGCCGACCTGCTGGATGAGGGTCACCTCGACCATCTCCTCCGCCTGGCCGTCGCCGAAGGGCTGGATCCGGTCACCGCCGTCCAGATGGCCACCCTCAACGTCGCCGAATGGTTCCGCCTGCACGACCGGGGCGCGATCGCCCCTGGCCGACGGGCCGACCTGCTGGTACTCCCCGACCTGCGCGACTTCCGCCCGGAGATGGTCTTCTGCGCCGGGCGGCTGGCGGCCCGCTCCGGCCAGCCGACGGAAGCCTGGCCACTCCCGGCTGCGGACGAAGCGCCGGTGCGCGGCACGGTGCGCGTGGATTGGGAGCGGCTGAGCCTCGCCATCCCCGCCCAGGGTCGAAGGGCGCGGGTCATCGGTGTCGTGCCCAACCAGGTGCTCACCGAACACCTGGTAGACGAGATCAGCGTGCGAGACGGAGAGGCCGTCGCCGACCCCGCGCGCGACCTGCTCAAGATCGCCGTCATCGAGCGTCACCGCGGCACGGGCAACATCGGACTGGGTTTCGTGCGCGGGCTGGGGCTGCAGCGCGGGGCATTGGCCGGCAGCGTAGGCCACGACGCGCACAACCTCATCGTCGCCGGCTGCGACGACGGTTCGATGCACACCGCCGTCCGCGCCGTGGGCCAGATGGGCGGCGGATTGGTCGCCGCTGCCGGTGACGAGGTGCTGGCCGCTGTCCCCCTGCCCATCGCCGGCCTGATGTCCGACCAGCCGCTGGAAGTGGTACGTCAGCAGATGGACCGTCTCGTGGCTGCCGCCCATGACCTGGGCTCTCCCCTGCACGACCCCTTTATGAGCCTGGGCTTTCTGGCTCTGGAGGTCATCCCGGCGCTCAAACTGACCGACCGGGGGTTGGTGGATGTGGAGAAGTTCGACTTCGTGCCCCTTTTCGTCGAATGAGCCTGCCGATCACTGCCCGGACTGACGCCCACGGCCATTTGGAAATCGGGGGATGTGATTGCTGCGACCTGGCCGCCCAGTTCGGCACGCCCCTCTACGTCTTCGACGAGGCGACCCTGCGCGATCGCTGCCGCGCCTTCCGCGCCGCCTTCGAGCGCCGTCACCCCGATAGCCGCATCCTCTACGCCGGCAAGGCCTTCCTCAACCGCGCCGTGGCCCAGATCATCGCCGAGGAGGGATTAGGTTTGGACGTGGTCTCCGGCGGCGAGATGGCCGTCGCCCGCGCTGCAGGCTTTCCGCCAGACCGGGTCTGCTTCCACGGCAACAACAAGTCCCTCGACGAACTGCAGATGGCGCTGGATTGGGGCGTCGGTCGCATCGCGGTGGACAACTTCCACGAACTGGCGTTGCTGGGTCGCCTGGCTGCCGCGCGAGACCGCCCGGTCGAGATCCTGCTCCGTCTGGCCCCTGGGGTGGAGCCACGGACACACGCCCATATCTCCACCGGCGGGGTGGCCTCCAAGTTCGGCTTCCCCATCGCCGACGGGCAGGCAGAGGCAGCGGTACAGGCGGCGCTGACCACACCGGGGCTGCGCCTGCTGGGGTTGCACGCCCATATCGGCTCACAGATCCACGACCTGGCCCCCTATGGTCAGACCGTGCGTGTGATGGTCGAGTTTGCCGCGCAGATGGCGGAACGACACGGCATGCATCTGGCCGAGATCTCCCCTGGCGGCGGCTGGGCTATCCGCACCACCCCCGCAGAGCAGGCCCCGACGCCAGAGGAGATCGCCGAGGCGATAGTGGACACGTTGCACAACGAGGTCGCCCGTCATGGCCTGCCGCTGCCCCGGTTGACCGTTGAGCCGGGCCGGGCGATCATCGGGCCGGCGGGGGTGGCCCTGTACACGGTAGGAGCGCGCAAGGAGGTCCCCGGCGGTCCCACCTACGTCTTCGTGGACGGCGGCATGGCCGACAACATCCGCCCGGCCCTCTACGGGGCCCGTTACCAGGCCATCGCGGCCAGTCGGGCCAACGAACCGCCCAGCGAGATGGTCACCATCGCCGGCAGGTACTGCGAATCCGGGGACATCCTCATCCGCGATGCGGCGCTGCCCCACCTGGTTGCCGGCGACCTGCTGGCCGTTCCCGCCGTCGGGGCCTACTGCCTGAGTCTGGCCAGCAACTACAACCTGGCCCGTCGCCCGGCGGTGGTCCTGGTGCATGGAGGACAGGCCCATCTCATCCGCCGGCGGGAGGAGTATGAGGACCTGTTGCGGCTCGATGCGATCACCGACCACTGACCACAGACGACAGACGACGGACCACGGACCACAGACCACGGACCACGGACCACGGACCGTACTCTGTGTTCCGTGGTCTGTGGTCTGCGGTCTGTGGTCTGTTTGCCACTTGCCAGAATTGTGCTACACTCTACACACTCGGGACGAAGGAGGTGAGGCCTCGGGCAGAAGAGCGATGGTCTGTTCAATCCCCAATTCTGTCGTTCCGTGAACCTTTCAAGGAGGTGAAGAATGTCAAAGCGCTTGTGGAGCATGTTGGGCGTGATGGCTGTCATTGCCCTGTTGCTGGCCGCCTGTGGGCCGGCTCCCACCGCCGCCCCCACCCAGGCACCCACCGAGGCACCCACTCAGGCCCCTACCGAGGCGCCCACTCAGGCACCCACCGAAGCCCCTACCCAGGCGCCGCCGGAGGAGTTCGTCTTCGGCATCGTCCTGGTCGGCCCGTATAACGACCACGGCTGGAGCGAGGCGCACTACACGGCCGCCGAATACGCCGTGGCGCAGATCCCCAACACCCGCTTCGTCTACCTGGACAAACTGAACGCGGCTGACCGCCCGGAGGCGACACTGGAGCAGGTCGTGGCCGATATGGTGGATCAGGGGGCGCGGGTCATTTTCACGACATCCGACGCCTTTATGGAGGACACCGACCGGGTCGCTGAGATGTACCCGGACATCGTCTTCATCAGCATCTCCGGCGATCAGGTGCTGCGCGGCGTGGCGCCGGCCAACGTTGGCAACTACATGGGCCGCATGGAGTACGGCAAGATGATCGCCGGTTGCGCTGCTGCGCTGGCGACCGAGACAGGGCATATCGGTTACCTGGGTCCGCTGATCAACGACGAGACCCGCCGCCTGGCCGCCTCCGCCTATCTGGGCGCCCGCTACTGCTACGAGAACTACCGCGGCCTGGACCCGGCTGACCTGCAGTTCACCGTCTCCTGGATCGGCTTCTGGTTCAACATCCCTGGCGTGACCCAGGATCCCACCGAGGTGTCGAACGACCTGTTCAACGCCGGGGTGGACGTACTGATGTCGGGGATTGACACGCCGGAGGCGCTGATCGTCGCCGGGCAGCGCGCCGCGCAGGGTGAGCGCGTCCTCGCCGTGCCCTACGACTACGTCAACGCGTGCGACCAGGCTCCCGACGTCTGCCTGGGCGTGCCGTACTTCAACTGGGGCCCGGGCTACGTGCAGGAGATCCAGGCCGTGATGAACGGCACCTGGGAGCAGGACTGGATCTGGGCTGGCCCCGACTGGACGGACATCAACAACCCCGACACGAGCGCTGTCGGCTTCCTGCCTGGCCCGGCCATGACCCAGGAATGGAGCGACCAGGTCAGCGAGTTCATCGCCGGACTGGCCGATGGCTCGATCAACCTCTTTGTCGGCCCGCTGAACTACCAGGATGGCACTCCCTACCTGGCCGACGGCGAGGTAGCGACGGACGAGCAGATCTGGTACATGCATCAACTGCTCGAGGGCATGGAAGGCCCGAGCGAGTAGCGCAAGTGGAGACCTCTGGAGACTTCCGAAGTCTATAAGGCTTCGGAAGTCTCCACCGAACCAGAGATATGCGCGTCGAACTGATCGAGATTCACAAGCATTTCGGCCCGGTGCGGGCCAACGACGGCGTCTCCCTGACCCTCGAGCCTGGCGTGATCCACGGCCTGCTGGGGGAGAACGGGGCCGGCAAGACCACCCTGATGAAGTGCCTGTCCGGTTACCAGACCCCCGACAGCGGCACGATCCGCGTGGACGGCGAGAAAGTCACCTTCCGCTCTCCTGCCGAGGCCGTGCAGCGAGGCATCGGCATGCTCCACCAGGACCCGCTGGATTTCCCGCAGCTGCGCGTCCTGGATAACTTCCTGCTCGCCTTTGACCGGCGGCTGTTGCCCGATCGGCGGAGAGGGCGGGCATTGCTGCGGGAGATTGGCCAGCGTTTCCATTTCGAGCTCGACCCTGACGCCGAGGTCACCAGCCTGACCGTTGGGGAGCGGCAGCAGCTGGAGATCCTCCGCCTGCTGGCCCTGGGGGCGCAGGTGATCATCCTGGACGAACCGACCACCGGTATCTCTGCTCCTCAGCGGGTATTGCTCTTCGCCACTCTGCGCCGTCTGGCAGAGGAAGAGGGCCGCTCAGTGGTCTTTGTCTCACATAAACTGGAGGAGGTCGAGCAGCTCTGCCACCGGGTGACAGTGCTGCGGCACGGTCGGGTGACCGGCGAGGCAGAGATGCCCTGTCCGGTGGAGCGACTGGTCGAGATGATGTTCGGGCGCAGTCTGCCCCCTCCTAAGTGCGTGCCGGTAGAGCCAGGTCCTGTTGTCCTCCACCTGGAAGGGTTGAGCATCCCGTCCGACCGCCTGGTAGTGGAGGGAATCAACCTGGAGGTGCACGCTGGCGAGGTGATGGGCCTGGCTGGACTGGAAGGGAGCGGGCAGCGGCTCCTGCTGCGCGCCTGCGCCGGGCTGGAGCGCGTCACCGCCGGGCGCATTCGCCTGGCCGGTCAGGTGGTGACCCACGCCCCCTACCGTCGTTTCCTGGAAGCCGGCGTCGCCTACCTGCCTGCGGGCCGGCTGGAAGAGGGGCTGATCGGCGGGCTTACCATCGCCGAACACTTCGCCCTGACCAACCGGAAGGGCCCGTTCTTCGTTGATTGGGCGGCAGAACAGGAACGGGCCGCGCAGCACATCGCACAGTTTCGCATCGTCGGCCAGCCGGAGACCCCCGTAGAGGCGCTCTCCGGCGGCAATCAGCAGCGCACTCAACTGGCCCTCCTGCCCCCCAACCTTCGGCTGCTGCTGATGGAGCACCCCACCCGCGGGCTGGATGTCGAGTCCGCCGATTGGATATGGCAACAGTTGTTGGCCCGCCGGGAGGAAGGGACGGCGATTGTCTTCATCTCCGCTGACCTGGACGAACTGCTGGAGCGGTCGGATCGCATCGCCGTCTTTTTCGGTGGGCGCCTGTCCGCCATCGTAGATGCCCGCTGCACGACGGTGGAGCAGTTGGGCTATCTGATCGCGGGGAAGGAAGCGGGGGCGTGAAACGGAACGCGTGGTACCTGTCACCTGAAACCTGAAACATGAAACCTGAAACTCATTCACTGCCCATGAAGCCTGATTCCAGACTGGCGAACTTCCTGCTGAGCCTGGCGCCGATCCCTTTGGCGCTGCTGTTCACGACTTTGCTGCTGCTCATCGTCGGCGCGTCGCCGCTGGATGCCTACCGCAATATCCTCCAGGGAGCATTCGAGAGTCCGGCAAAATGGGCTGACGTCATCACCGCCTGCCTGCCGCTGATCCTCTGCGCCGCGGGAATGTGCATCACCTTCACCGCCGGGCTATGGAACGTCGGCGTGGAAGGGCAGATCATCATGGGGGCGATTTTCGCTACCTGGGTAGCGCGCAACCTGCTCTGGCCGCAGGTGCCGGTGCTGACAACGATGATCCTGGCCGGGATGCTGGGCGGGGCCCTGTGGGGTGCATTGGCCGGCCTGCTCAAGGTCTACGGCAAGGTACACGAGATCTTCGGCGGGCTGGGCCTCAACTACGTGGCGCAGGGGTTGCTCATCTGGCTGATCTTCAACCCCTGGAAGCGGGCGGAGGGCGCGACGATGCAGGGTACTGACCCCTTCCCTGCGCCAGCCTGGATGCCGCACCTGGGCAACCTGCGAGTTGCTCCTCTGGCCGTCTTCCTGGCCCTGGCGGCCGTGGTGGTGGTCTTCTTCCTGCTGCGCGGCACCCGGTGGGGATTGGAACTCAAGGGGATGGGCAAGAACTTCCGCTCGGCCTTCGTTCTGGGCGTCCCCAGCACACCGCGCATGCTTACCGCCTTCGCCGCCTGCGGCGCGCTGGCCGGGGTAGCCGGCGTGGTCGTCATCTCCGGCGTGCGCGGGCGGTTGATTCCAGAGGTCTCTGGCGGGATGGGCTACCTCTCCCTGCTGATCGCCCTTCTCGCCGCCTACCGTCCTCAGTGGGTGATCCCTATCGCCATCTTCTTCGCCGCTATGGGGGTGGGCAGCACGCGCCTGGAACTGAACATGCAGCTCGATTCGGCGCTGGGCGGGGTGATCGAGGCATCGGTCGTTCTCGCCGTGATGCTGGTCGGCGGCTGGCGCGCCCTGCTGGCCCAGCGACGAAGACAGGAGGTCCAGCCGTAACTATGGACACCAGTTTCCTGATCCAGAGCCTCGCCTCTGTCGTCGCGTTCTCGTCGCCGGTGGTACTGGCCTCCATCGGCGAGACCATCTCCGAGAAGAGCGGCGTGATCAACCTGTCGTTAGATGGCTCCATCGCCCTTTCAGCGATGACCGGCTTCGCTGTGGCCTACATCAGCGGCAGCGTGACCCTGGGGATGCTGGCGGCGATGGCTGTAGGGACGGTGGTGGCGCTGGTGATCGCGTTCGCCAGCATCACTCTGCGTCAGCAGCAGGTCGCGGTGGGCTTCGTGATGACCATGTTGTGCACCGAGATGGCCGACTTCCTGGGCCGCCCGTTCGTGCGTCAGGCGGGACCTTCGGTGCCACATGCGCCTATCCCCTACCTGGCCAACATCCCCTTCCTGGGGCCGGTGCTGTTCAACCAAAACGTCGTCGTCTATCTGAGCCTGGCATCCATCATCGCCGCCTGGTGGTACATCTACAAGACGCAGCCGGGGCTGAAACTGCAGGGGGTGGGTGAACGGCCGGAGTCGGCCTTCGCCCGCGGGGTGAACGTCAACCGCATGCGCTACGTCTACTGCGTGGTGGGCGGGGCGCTGGTGGGGCTGGCCGGCGCCGCATATTCCCTGAGCGTCCGGCTGGGATGGAGCAATCACCACACCTTCGGCATTGGCTGGATCGCCCTGGCCATCGTCATCTTCGGCGGCTGGAACCCCTGGCGGGTGGCCGCGGGCGTCTATCTGTTCGGCCTGCTCAAAACGCTGGGCAGCATGATGCAGCGCAATCCCGCTTTCCAGAGCGTGCCAGCGCAGATCTTCTCCACCGCTCCCTTTGCGCTGATGATCTTCACCCTGCTGCTGATCAGCAGCGAGGGAGTGGACCGGCTGTTGGAACTCCTGCCGCCACGCCTGGCCCGCACCATTGACCGAACGATCCGCGGACGGCCGCCGGGCGGGCTGGGACGACCGTTCGTGTCATAGGGGTGAAGCATTTTCGCCGCGCCGCGCGCAGCAAATGCTTCGCCCACGGCAACTGCTCAGGCTGACGGCCGAAGCCACGCCTACCCTGCGCTAAGTCGCCCTACGGCGACTCAACCCGCCCGCGCAGGCGGGCTTCGTCAGCAGTAGCCGCGACTTCAGTCACCAGGCGGTGGGGTGGCTGAGCAGTTACCGCCCACGATGTATGGAGGGCACATGTCCGACCGTATGCACCCCCAACCCTTCGATGTCCTGCTGCGTTGGATGCTGGACGAACTGGAGCACAGCGGGTCCATTTTCGGCATCCCGCGGGCGTTGTTCTACGTGCCCGGTGGAGGTAAGGCTTCCCCGACACGGAGCGCCAAAAACGCTTCCCCCCTCCAGTCCCGAATATTCGACCACACCCTCGCCACCCCTATCGGCCCGGCGGCCGGCCCGCACACCCAACTGGCGCAGAACATCGTCTGCGCCTGGCTCTCCGGCGCGCGGTTCATCGAACTGAAGACCGTCCAGATCATGGACCAACTGGAAATCCCGCGTCCGTGCATAGATATGGAGGACGAGGGGTACAACGTCGAGTGGTCGCAGGAACTGCGGCTGGAGCAGTCAGCGGACGAGTACATCAAGGCCTGGGCGCTGGTGCACATCCTCCACCATCTGCTGGGCTTCTCCGACCCCGTGGGCACGGTCTTCAACATGAGCGTCGGCTACAACCTGGAGGGCATCCAAAGCCCGCCAATGACCCGTTTCATGGACACGCTGGCTGACGCCTCCGAGCCGCTCGCCGCCATCCGGGGCGCCCTGCGTTGCCAGTTCCCCCAGTTCGCCGACCTGCCCATCCCCTCCCAGGTGACCGACAATGTCACCCTCTCAACCATGCACGGCTGCCCACCGAATGAGATCGAGCGCATTTGCCGTTACCTGCTGGAGGAGCGCGGGTTGCACACGACAGTCAAACTGAACCCAACGCTGCTGGGCAAGGAAACCGTGCTGGACATCCTTCACGAGCGGTTGGGCTTTCGCGAGATCGTCATCCCCGATGACGTCTTCGCCCACGACCTGCGCTACGAGCAGGCGGTGGCGCTGATCCGCGACCTGCAGGGCGTCGCTGCGGCGCGTGGGCTGGCCTTCGGGGTGAAACTGAGCAACACGCTGGGGATGAGCAACCATCGGCGAGTGCTGCCAGGCGATGAGATGTACATGTCCGGCCGGGCGCTCTACCCGGTGACGATCAACCTGTTCAACAAACTGGCCCACGAATTCGACGGGGCGCTCCCCGTCTCCTACTCCGCCGGGGCCGACGCGCTCAACGTGACCACCATCCTGGCTTGCGGCGCGCGGCCCGTCACTGTAGCCAGCGACCTGCTGAAGCCGGGGGGTTACTTGCGGCTGCTGCAGTACCTGGAGAACGTGGAGCGGGAGATGGCGGCGCGCGGTGCGGCCAGCCTGGACGAACTGGCACGCGACCGGCTGACGAACCTCGAGCGGGCCGCCGCCGAGGCGCTGACGAACCCGCGCTACCAGAAGGGCTACCACCGCTACGGCCTGCCGAAGGTCGAATCGGGGTTGGGGCTGTTTGACTGCATCACTGCTCCCTGCGTGGAGGCATGCCCGGCTCATCAGGACGTGCCGGCCTATGTCTATCTGATCGCCCGGCGCGAATATGACCGCGCCCTGCAGGTCATCCTGGCCCACAACCCCCTGCCGGCAGTGACAGGCTACGTCTGCACCCACCTCTGCCAGACCCGCTGCACCCGCAACGACTATGACGAACCGGTCGCCATCCGCGCCCTCAAACGATTTGCTGCCGAGTGTGGGAGATTGGGAGATTGGGAAACTGGGAGATTGGGAGATTGGGAAACTGGTAAATTGGGAAATTGGGAAACTGGGAGATTGGGAGATTGGGAAACTGGTAAATTGGGAAATTGGGAAACTGGGAGATTGGGAAATTGGGAAACTGGTAAATTGGGAGATTCCCTCTCAACCCAATCTACCAACCTACCAACCTACCAATCTACCAACCTACCAACCTACCAATCTACCAACCTACCAACC
>Ga0209018_1000577_pt1 | contig 33550 bp, 16 predicted proteins | sample YNPBryBLVA2012_FD_185814 | JGI IMG/M metagenome (GOLD analysis project Ga0209018, IMG submission 185814) | Anoxygenic and chlorotrophic microbial mat microbial communities from Yellowstone National Park, USA - YNP Bryant BLVA 2012 (SPAdes)... ...
ATCAGGCAGGCTTCGTGCAACCAGTATTCAAACAGGCGGCGCTGTGGCCCGAAAGCCAGCCGATCCAGGTCTGCCGGGTCATAACGACCCAGGCGGCTCCACAACACCAGGTACTGACTGCGCCGGACAACTTGCAGGGTATCGATCTGTACACAGCCGATCTGCTCGATGACGGCATACAGCGCGTCGGGGGTCGGCGGCTGCACGCCGTCGGGCGCGCCGAGGCCCTGGGCGTGTAAGGCCAGCGCCCGCACCGCAGCGAGAGGATAAAGAGGAAAACGGTCGGTCATCGGCATCGATGCCGGGAGGAAATGCACCCGCTCCTTTCAGCGGCATACGATACCCTAGAACATACGGTCGGTCAACACATTCGAGGCAGTAGGCAAGGTGATGGCCTGCCGACAGGGGGCATCTTTGGGAGGGACAGGGCCTGCCGTGTCCCTCCACCGCGCCGGCGGGCGCGGCACGCTCAGGATTCGGTGATGGCCTGTTGCTCGGTTTGCGGCTCAATGCAATGCCCCGGCAACACATAGCCCTGGCAACGCGCCCACTCCTCATCGCTTTTCAGCGTGATCACGCGATACGCCTCGGCGTAGGCCATTTCCTTGCCCTTCGCCACTTCCGCCGCCCACTCCTTGATGCGTTCGGTCGGATCCCAGTCGCCCATCTGACTGGCGTGCGCCTTGAGCGCGGCGATCTTCACGTCGATGGTATCGGAGATGTCTACCCAAGTATTGGGGTCATGGCGGTCGGTCACGTAGACTTTGCGCGTCTCATGCGCTTCCAACCCTTCGGCCTCCAGGTCTTTAAAGAGGAGAGGCATCCCCGCCGCCGGGAAAACCGCGTCCAGCGCGGCCATAGCCGCCGCGCGGTGATCGGGATGGTTGATGTAGCCATCGCCCACGAACAACGCCATAGGGTTGCCGGTGATCACCACTTCGGGGCGAAAGCGGCGGATTTCCCGCACCAGCTTGTGACGCAGTTCCAGCGTGTTTTCGAGCATTCCGTCTTGATAGCGCAGATACACCACCTCGTCTACACCGGCGATGCGGGCAGCAGCGGTCTGTTCGCGCTCGCGGATGGCAGCCACCTCGTCCAGGGAAAGAGCGGGGTCCTTGATACCGACCTGACCGCTGGTACACACCACGTAACAGGCAGTCGCGCCTTCCCGCACCCAGCGGGCCACCGTCCCGGCGCAGGAGAATTCAATATCGTCGGGATGGGCGACAATTGCCATGACCCGGCGGGGGGTGTATTTTGGTCCCATCCATGAAGAAACCATTGCGGAATCCTTTCAAAAGGCCGTACAATATAAGGAGCATGTTCTGCCCTTGCGTCTCACCTGAGATCGCATTGTAACATGTCGAGTCGGGGTTGCCAGTCCGAAATTGCTTGTCTCAAAACCTTACACATACGCTCAATTAATTTTTGCAAAATTTTCCTTGTCTGTTTTAGAATCATAACCGAGCATTGTGCAAATTCGTGGTAGACTGGCAAATAGCAGTCCCAACTCTGCATGGGGGCGGAGAGTTCGATGTCCAACCTGATCCTCTATATCGAAGACAACGCATCCAACCGCATCCTGGTCCGCCGCATTCTTCAGGCGGAAGGATATGAAGTGCTGGAAGCCGACAACGCCAGCGAGGGCATCTCGCTGGCACGCGAAGCGCACCCAGACCTGATCCTGATGGACCTGAGTATGCCGGAGTTGGACGGCCTGACCGCCACGCGCAAACTGCGCCAAACTCCCGGCATGGACGGCGTGCCCATCGTCGCCCTGACGGCCAATGTCATGAAAGACGACCGCGAGCGCGCTCTGGAAGTGTGCGACGGTTATATCCCCAAGCCCATCGACGTGGACCAGTTCCCCGCCGAGGTCCGGCGCTACCTGAGGAGCAAACAGTGACATGACCATGACCAACGAGAACGTGCGGCGCAAAATAGAGCCGAGCGAGGCATACGTCCTGGTCGTTGAAGACAACGTGCCGAACTTCGTGTTGATCGCGCGGATGTTGGCGTTCATGGGGGTGCGGCGGTGCGAATGGAAAACCAGTGGCTGGCAGGTAGTGCAGTTCGCCGATTCGCTGCCGCGCGTGGACCTGATCCTGATGGACATCCGCCTGCCTTATGAAGACGGCTACCAGGCACTGCAAAAGTTGCGCGCCAACCCACGCCTGCGCAATACGCTGGTCGTGGCCGTAACCGCCGAAGCCAGCGAAGAACAACTCCGCAAGGCCAAGCAGGCCGGCTTCGACGGATTCCTGGGCAAGCCCCTCGATCCTGACCGCTTTCCAGACCAGATTTTGCGCATCCTGGCCGGCGAACCCGTGTGGGAATGGCACTAGCTTTGCAGCCCATGTGCAGGAGGTCTCTCATGCCCGCTAACATCATCCTGATCCCGCCGAGGCCGACTGCTCGCCCGACCCCGATAAACACACACCCCTCCCTGTGGAGGAGAGAACAGCTATGCGCGTAGAGCCTTCCCCGGCCCAATTGCTGCCCCTGACCACCGCCCTGAGCGCGCTGGCCCAACGCAACGCGCCGCCTGACCACCTGTCGCGCGAACTGGTCCGCACCCTGCTGAGCTATCTCCCGGCGCTGGACGGCGCGGCGATCTATCTGCGTAATGGCGACCGCGCTGTGTGCGCTGCCCAGGCGGGCACGCTGCCGGTCGGCGAGGGTCAGGCAGACCTGCCGCCCGTTTGGCTGGACCTGACCACGCCCGTCGGACAGGCCATCCTGACCCATGAGATGGTCGCCGAACCCGCCGAACCCCCGGCGGTGGGCCTGAGCGTGATCATCCCCCTGGGTATGCCTGGCAGCACGCGCGGGGCGTTGTTGGTGTACGTGCGCGACGGCCAGGTGCTCTACGGCGATGTGCGCGGCGCGCTCCAGGTCGCCGCGCAGATCATGGCGCTGGCGCTGACGCCTCGCGTCCCCCAGCCGGCAGAAATGCCCGCTGCCGCGCCGGTGGCCGTTCCGCCGACAGCGCCACCCGCCCCGCCGGAAAAACCCTCGACGGGCCACCTGCTGGAACAGACGCAGCGTTCCCTGGGCGAGGTGCAGGCACTCTACGACACCAGCCGCCGCATCGCCCTGGCGGAAGATGTGACGGAGATGCTGCAAGCTCTGGTCGATTTCGTCGGACCGGGGTGCACGGCCTGCCTGGATCGCTACGAAGAACCGCGCATGGAAGGCGTGCCACCGGATCATATTCGGGCGCTGGTGTGCGTCACCGTAGACGGCCCGCAGGCGGTGGACCTGGCCGCGTCGTTCGCCCAACATCCACTGCACGCCATTTACGAGGAGGTCGTGCGCGGCCTGCCGGTGATCGTCCCCGACATCGAGGCCGCTCAGGCCTTCGACGAGGCCGCGCGCAGCTACTTTCGGGCGCGTGGGGTACGCAGTCTGGCCGTGTTGCCGTTGATCAGCGGGCGGCTGCCGGTCGGTCAAATCGTGCTGAGCGCCGCCACGCCAGAAGCCCTGCGGCTGGAGCGCGTGCGCGCCTACCAATCCCTGGCCGACCAGATCGCCATCATCCTGGAAAATCACGAACTGCTCCAGCAGACCGCCTCGGCGCTGGCCGAACTGCGCCAGGTACACAAGACCGCCCAGGCAGTGTTGAACGCCTCCAATGAGGCGGCAATGCTCGAACGCCTCTATGAACGGCTGTATCACCGCCCGGACTGGCTGGTGTTGGAAACCCTGGACTACGACAACACCGGCCAGGTCCGCCAGATCGCCGTCGTCGCCGTCACCGGGCTGGAAGAAAGCGCCACCCCCGTCGGCACGGAATACACTCCCAACACGCTCGGCCTGGCCGGTTATGCGGCCCGGCTGGCAGGGGGCCAGAACCAGATCATCGAGCATGTAGCCACAAATCCTGACCTGGACGAACTGGCCCGCACAGCCCTGCTGAACTTCGACCGGGCGGCGTTGGCCGCCATCCCCTTGCGCGATACCGACGGGCTGGTCCGCTATGTGGTGAGCGCCGTTTACCGCCAGCCGCATGTCTTCACATACAACGAACTGCACGCCCTGGACGCCCTGGGCGAGCAGGCCGGCATCATGCTGCAAAACTGGCAGCTCGTCGCGGCAACCCGCCGCCAGACCATCCGCCTGCAAGAGCAAGTGCGCATCCTGCGCGCGATGTACGGCCTGGCGAACAGCCTCAACGACGCCCCGGAGCCAGGGGCGCTGCTGTCGCAGGCAGCGGAGAGCATCTACAACGCGCTGAACGTCGATCACGTCGGTATCGTCATTTTCACCCCCGATCACACTGTTGGTCACCTGATGGCGGAATACCCCAGCCGGGGCGACCAGACGGGAATGAGCTTCCGCCTGAGCGATTACGCCGTGTACGATGCTTTGGAGCGCACGCGCGAGCCGGTCGTCAGCGTGGACGTGATGAGCGACGAGCGCTTGAATGCCCTCCGGGAAACTCTGATGGGCCAGGGTATTCGTTCGCTGGTCATAGTGCCTCTGATCGTGGGCGGCAGCGTCATCGGCAGCATCAATCTGGACCTGGAACAGCAGCAGCGCCCCTTGACCCCAGACGAGATCGGCGTGGCCCAGTCCTTCGCCGCGCAGTTAGCCATCGGCATCCAGAACGCCAATCTGTTCTCGGAAGTGCAGCACCGCGTCGAGCAGTTGCAGACCACCTCCGATTTTGGCCGCGAGGTGGTGGCAACCTTTGAGCCGGCGCGCATCTACGAACTGATCCGGGCGCATCTGCCGGAACTGGTGCCGCTGGATCACCTGACCCTGTGCTTGTATGACGAGACCGACGAGGCGATGCGCGTCGCCATGGCCGAAGGCATTCAGCCGCCGGATGTCCGCCCCGGCGTGAAGGTGTCGTTGGAGCGCACCGCCATCGGCCTGGTGATCGAGAGCGGCGGGGCGATGTTGTTGTCCGACGTGACAAGCGTTGAATACGCCGACATGCAGCGGCTGGCCGAGGCGGGCATCCGCTCGGTGCTGATCATCCCTCTGCGCATCGGCGGCACGGTGCTGGGAACGCTCACCGTCGGCTACACCCACGCGGACGCTTATACCACCGCCGAGGTCGCCCTGGCGCAGCAGGCGGCCAACATGGTCGCCGTCGCGCTGGAAAACGCCCGGCTGTATCAGCACGCCCAGCAGGAGCTTCAGGAGCGGCGGCGGGCCGAGGAACATCTGGAACAGGTGCTTACCGGCGCGCGCTGCCTGTTCTGGCACGCCGTCGTGGAAGAGCGCGGCGAGCAGATGGTCTGGAACATCCAGATGTCCAACCCGGAAGCGGCGCAGTCCTTTTTGCCGCTCAACCTGGCGCCGGGCCAATCCTACACCGACGCCTGGTTCCAGAGCAAGCTCCCCGAAGACCGCGAACGCATGGACGCGCTGGCCCACACCGCCTTGCGCTCCGGTCTGCCGAGCTATTCCCAGGAGTTCCGCTGCCGGGGCGCCGATGGCCTGCTGCAATGGCTCTACGAAGATGTGCAGATCAAACCGTTGGGACCCCATCGCTGGCAACTGGTCGGTGTCTGCACCGACATCACCGAACGCAAGCTGGCGGAGGAGGCCCGCCAACAGCAGTTGGCCTTCTTGCAAACGCTCATCGACGCGATCCCCACGCCCATCTTCTATAAGGACGCCCAGGGCATTTATGTGGGCTGCAACAAAGCGTTTGAAGCCTATCTGGGCCGCAGTCGGGACCAGATCATCGGCAAGACGGTGTACGAAATCTCCCCGTCGGACCTGGCCCAGCAGTATCACCAGGCCGACCTGGATTTGATGGCGCAGGGCGGCACCCAGACCTACGAAAGCGCGGTCGTCTATGCCGACGGAACGCGCCACAACGTGATCTTCAACAAGGCCGTCTTCACCAACGCCGACGGCTCGCCGGGCGGCTTGGTGGGGACGATCCTCGACATCACGGAGCGCAAGCAAGCCGAAGAGGCCCTGCGCAAGGCGCACGACGAACTGGAGAAGCGCGTGGCCGAGCGTACCGCCGAACTCGGCCAGGTCAATGCTGCGCTTCAGGCGCAAATCGCCGAGCGCGAGGCCATGTACGAGCGCCGCACCCGCCAGGTGGAAATCTCCACCGCCGTGACCCAGGAGATCGCCGCCGCCCCTGGGCTGGATGAACTGTTCCGCCGGGTGGTGACGCTGATTAAGGAACGCTTCGGCTACTACCACGCCCAGGTCTTCCGCACTGATCCGGCCAGCGGTGACCAGATCATGATGGAAGGTTATGGCGAGGCTGGCCGCGCCATGAAGGCCGCCGGACACCGCATCGCCTATGGCAAGGGCGTCGTGGGGACAGCCGCCAAGACCCGCCAACCCGTCCTGGCGGCAGATGTGTCGCGTAACCGCCACTGGGTGCCGAACCCGCACCTGCCTGACACGAAAGGCGAGCTGGCCGTGCCGATCCTGTTGCGCGGCAGTGTGTTGGGCGTCATCGACGTGCAAAGCGACCAGCCGGGCCATTTGGGAGAAGAGGATCAACTCCTCCTGATGGGCATGGCCGGGCAGATCGGGATCGCCATCGAAAGCACCCGCCTGCTGGAAGAACGTCTCCAGGTCGAGGACGCGCTAAAACAGGAACGCGCCCTGCTGCGCGCCCTGATCGATGCCGTGCCCGACTACATCTACGCCAAAGACACTGACAGCCGCTTCCTGGTCGCCAACACTTTCCTCGCCAGCCGCGTGGGGGTCGCCGACCCCGAAGACTTGCTCGGCAAGACCGACTTCGACTTCTTCCCGGAGGAGATCGCCCGCAAATACTATAACGACGAGCAAAAGCTGGTCCAGACTGACCAGGCGCTGCTGAACGAGGAAGAAATCACCCTGGACGCCGAGGGCAATCGGCGCTGGCTGTTGACGAGCAAAGTTCCTCTGCACGACGCCCAGGGCCGCGTCATCGGCCTGGTCGGCGTCGGACACGACATCACTCACCGCAAGCAGGCCGAAGCGCAGTTGGCCGAAGAGCGTGCGCTGCTGCGCACCCTGATCGATACCATCCCCGATCACATCTACGTTAAGGACCGCCAGAGCCGCATTATCGTCAACAACACCGCCCACGCCTGTCGTCTGTTCGGCCTGGAATCGCCGCAGCAGGCCGTCGGCAAAAGCGACTTCGACTTCTTCCCGCCTGAACTGGCCGAACGTTACTTCGCCGACGAGCAGAATCTGATGAACGCCGACCAGGCGGTGATCGACCTGGAAGAACCCAGCGTCGATTCCACCGGCGTGCCCAAGTGGCACCTCACCACGAAAGTCCCGCTCCACGACAGTAGCGGTGAGGTGGTCGGGCTGGTCGGCATCACCCGCGACATCACCGAACGCAAGCAGGCCGAAGCGCAGTTGGCCGAAGAGCGCGCGCTGCTGCGCACGCTCATCGACGCCATCCCCGATTACATCTACTTCAAGAATCGGGAAAGCCACTTCATCATCGGCAACAAAGCGCTGGCCTGTGACCTGTTCGGCCTGGCCTCGCCGGAGGAAATCAACGGCAAGTCGGACGCCGATTTCTTCCCCGAACCCCTGGCCATCCGCTATCGCGCCAAAGAACAGGAATTGATACTGTCCGGCGAGTCGGTCATCGATATGGAACATGCCAGCGTGGACAGGCAGGGCAACCCCCGCTGGCATCTGACCACCAAAGTGCCCCTGCGCGATAGTTCCGGCGAGATCGTCGGGCTGGTCGGCATCACCCGCGACATCACCGAGCGCAAGCAGATCGAGGAGAACCTGCGCCTGGCGATGGAGCGCACCGAACGGTCACAACGGCTGCTGCGCACAGTCATCGACGCCACCCCCGACTGGATTTTTGCCAAAGACCAGGAATTCCGCTATGTGCTGGTCAACGCCGGCTATGCCCGCGCTCTGGGCATGACGCCGGAGGAGATGCTCGGCAAAGATGACCTGGAACTGGGCTTCCCGCCGGAGCAGGTGTTGGGCGACCCGGCGAAGGGTATCCGGGGTTTCCGCACCGACGACCAGGCCGCCCTGGCGGGGCAGGTGGTGCATAACCCGCACGACCCGGCCACCTTTGCCGACGGCTCGGTGCACATCTTCGACACCCAGAAATACCCGCTGCTAGACACCGAAGGCCGGGTCTTTGCCGTGCTGGGGCTGGCCCGTGACATCACCGACCGCGAACAGGCCCAGATACGACTTCAGGAGCTTTACCGACGCACCCAGACGCAGGCTGCCTTCGAGGAACGCCTGAACCACGTCACGGGGCGCTTGCAGCAACGCAGCGACATCACCGGCCTGCTGAGCATCGCCATGCAGGAGCTGGGCACGGCCCTGGGCGCGCGCACCGGACGTGTCCGCCTGAGCCTGCCGGGGCAAGCAGGTAATGTCGAGCGTGGCAACGGCAACAAGCACACGCCGGACAAGGAAGACGATCATGGCTAAGTGGCTGAGCCGCCTGTACAACCTGCATCATTATCCGGGGATAATGGAACGCCGCCAGGCCGTCGCCGCCTACGTGCTGATCACGGCAGGCCTGCCCATCGTGTTCCTGTCTTCAGTGCTGGACCCCAACTTCTACCGCTTCGATCCCTGGAGCTACGTCAGCATGACGACGGTGGCGCTGCTGATCGTGCTCTGGCTCATCGCCCGCCAGGGTCATCTGCGCATCGTTCGTATCGTGCTGTTGGGAATACTGTACCTGATCACGGCGTTCTATCCGTTGGTCAGCATCAGCACGACCACGCCTGCCCTGCTTCAGCACGTCATGCTCATTGGGGCGGCCATCCTAGCCCAGGAGCGCGAGGTGCTGCTGGGCCTGGCAGCCTGCCTGGTCGGTGATGTCATGATCTGGGTACACTTGAGTCCCACCGAGCCGCCGGACGAATTGATCAGCGTGATGACTGCCATCATCGCGTTCAGCATCCTGACGGGTATCTTGAGCTACATGCTGGCCCAGGGATGGCGGCGTGGATTGGCCTATGCAGGCGAGCAGGCCACCGCCCAGCGGCTGCGCATGACCGAACTGAACGCCGAGATCGCCCAGCGCATCTTTCGCCGTATGGACCTGGCGACCCTGTTGAATGAGACCGTCGAACTGGTGCGCGACCGCTTTGACAAAATCTACCATGCCCAGATTTTTCTGGTCGATGCCGAAACGCAGCAACAGGCCATCCTGCGCGCCAGCACCGGCCCGGTCGGGCGGGAATTGCTCCGCCGTCGCCATATGTTGCCGGTCGGCAGCCAGAGTGTGATCGGTCAGGTGACGCTGCGCCGCCAGCCCGTCCTGATCCCGGACACCAGCCGTGACCCGATCCACCGCCGCAATGACCTGTTGCCCGATACCCGCGCCGAACTGGCCCTGCCGCTGGTCTCTCAAGACCGCATCATCGGCGCGCTGGATGTCCAGAGCACCGAGCCGGATGCCTTCACCCCGGACGACGTGGACATCTTGCAGGCCCTGGCAAACCAGATTGCCCTGGCGATTGACAACGCGCGCCTGTTCGACGAGCAGCAGGCCATCATCACCGAGAACGAGCGCCTGGTCGCGCTGTCGAAAAACCAGTTGGCCGAGATTGAGGCGCTGAACCGCCGGCTTACCGGCCAGGCGTGGGGCAGCTTCTTGCAGGAACAGGACCTGGCCCCGGCGCTCACGGTCGAGTTCGACAGCGGAGCCATGACGCCCAACGCCGCCTGGACGCCCGGCCTGGCACGGGCCACCGAACGGGGAACGGTGATCGACGAACAGACCGACGGTCGGCGCGTGCTGGCTGTGCCCATCAGTGTGCGCGGGCAGGTGATCGGAGCGATGGAATTTGAGCTGGACGACGGCGCTCCTGCGGCAGACGATACGGCTCTGCCGCCGGAGATGCAGGCGGCTCTGGCCCAGGGCGTGGCCGAGCGGCTGGCCCTGGCCGTTGAAAACGCCCGGCTCTATGAGGATGCACGGCGGCTGGCGCGGCGCGAAACGATCATTAACGAGATCAGCGCCCAACTGCAAGCCGCTTCGGGGATCGAACACGCCCTGGCTGCGGCGGCGCAGGGGTTGCAAACCGCGCTCAAAGCGCCGCGCGTTGCCATCCGCCTGGGCGCTCCCCCCGCCACCCCCGACGGCAGCCCGTCCAACGGGCAGGAGGCGCAAGCATGATCGCCCGCATGAAGTCTTTCCTGGAGCGCCTGGCGGTACTGTATCCCGACCAGGTGGATCACCAACATGCCCGCTCGCTGGTCCTGATCGCCTGGGTGATGCTGGGCGCTATGGCGATCCTGATCGTGCTGACGGTGCTGGGTGCGATCACGCAGGCGCCCGGCCTGGCCTGGACCAATCCGTTGATCGTGCCGCTGGCGATTATGGCGCCGACGATGATCCTTATCTTGGTGTTGGTCAATCAGGGGATGCTGCAATGGGCGCGACTGCTGTTCGTCGGCGTGCTGCTCCTGTTGAACGCCGAGACCTTCTTCTCGCGTGGCATCACCGCCGTCCGGCCCGGCTTGGTCGTGCTGCCGATCATCACGGCTGCCATGCTGTTCGGCATCAGGGGCACGCTGGTCACGATGATCATCTGCGCGCTGTTGAGCTTCGCCGGTTGGGTGCTGGAACAGCTGGCGGGCGTAGTTCAGCCGGCCCCCTATACCCCGACCATGGCATCCTCGGCACTGGTCTACTCCCTGTTGACCATCGTCATGTCCAGCCTGCTGCTGATCCGTCTTTCCGACAGCCTGCAAACGGCCCTGGCGCAGTCTCGACGGGCTGCGAACCAGTTGCGCACCATCACCGGCATCGCTCAAGCGGCAACAGAAAACATCCAGACCGGGGAATTCCTGCCCCGGCTGGTGGAGATGATCCGCGAACGGTTGAGTTTTTACCACGTGCAGGTGTTTCTGATTGACGAAACCGGACGCGAGGCGCGGCTGGTCGCCAGCACCGGCATCGCCGGACAGCAGTTGCTGGCACGTGGCCACCGACTGCCGGTCGGCTCGCGCTCGGTAATCGGCCAGGTGACGCAGTACGGCGAGGTGGTCTACGCCACCGATACCAGCATCGATCCGATCCACCGCCGCAACGAATTTCTGCCCGCCACGCGCTCGGAACTGGCCCTGCCGCTGCGCGACGGCGTAAAGGTGATCGGGGCGCTAGACGTGCAAAGCACGCGGCCCAATGCCTTCACCCCGCAAGACATCGAGATTTTGCAGTTGATGGCAAACCAGATCGCCATCATCATCCGCAACGCCCACCTCTTCGCGCAGACCCAGGCCAACCTGGAAGAAAACCGGCGTCTGTATGCCGAAGCGCAGGCCAACCTCCGCGAGATCGAGCGGCTCAACAGGCAGTTGACCGGCCAGGCGTGGGAGGGCTATTTTACCGGCCAGAGCGACGTGGTTACGGGGGTGGAGATCACCGGGACAACCCTGGAACGCACTGCCGGGTGGACGCCCACCCTGGCCCAGGCGGTGCGCGAACGGCAGCCCATCGTCCGGGCCGGGGACGCGCCGGATACGTCGGTGATCGCCGTGCCCATCGAACTGCGCGGCTATGTGCTCGGTGCGTTAGAGGTGACGGTGCCAGGCCATCTTCAGCAGGAAGACGTCCTGAGTCTGGTCGAGGCGGTGGCGCGGCGGCTGACGCTGAGCCTGGATAACGTGCGGCTGGTCGAGGAAGCGCAAACGCAGGCCCGACGTGAGCAGTTAATCAACGTCATCGGCGGGCAGTTACAAAGCGTGAACGAGGTCGATGAGATGCTGCGCGTGGCGCTGATGGAACTCCAACAGGCGCTCAACGCAGACCGTGCGGCAATCCGCCTGCGCGCTGCGGCGGCGAAACCGGGTGAGAACGGACAGGAGCAAGCGGCGGCATGGACGCACTGAGAAACTTTTTCCGCCTCCATTACGTCTACACCAACCCTGCCGACCAGCGGCGCGCTCAGGGCCTGCTATCCCTGAACGCCTTCGCGCTTGCCCTGGCCGGAGGACTGGTGTTGGTTTTGCTGACAGCAGGGATAACCGGCCTTTCGCAGGTGGCGATGGCGGCGCTGATCCCCATGCTGGCGCTGCTGGTCTGGGTCAGTGTAACCCTGATCCAGAACGGGCATCTGAATGTGGCCATTGGCCTGTATCTCGGCACAGCCTGGCTTTCGTCGCTGGCGCTGGTTGCCAGCATCGGGCTGACTTCGTCTGTGGTGGTGGTATTGGGCTTCCCCATCATCGCAGCGGGGGTGCTGCTGGATCGGAACGGCGTGCGCACCATGACGGTGCTGGTGTTGCTGAGTGTGTTCCTGCTGGGTTTTCTAGAACAGCTTGTCCTGCGCCCCGGCACGCGCGGGGTGATGGCCACGCTGCCGGTGATGGTGGCGCTGGGCTTCTACGGCCTGATCCTGTGGCTGTTCGCCGGAGAATTCCGTGCGACGTTTGAGCGCCTTGCCCAGGCAGAGCGTCGGATGCAGGCAGGCGTGCTGCTGAGCGAGGTGATCGCGCACACCATCGAGCCGAACGTCTTACCGGGCCAGCTTAACGACATGCTGCGCGGCGCGCTAGGGCTGCAACGGCTGCGCATCTTCCTGCAAGACGAGCAAAATCTTGCCCTGCTGCGGCTACAAAGCGAAAGCGGCGTGGAAACGCGCCAGGAGCGGCGGACGATTTCTCTCTCGACGGCCTCGCCGCTGACCGAGGCGTTCCGCACCGGCAAGCCTGTCCTGGTGACCACGAACGATCTGTCGAGCCGCTGGCGCGAATTTCTGCCGGGCACCCGCGCCGAGCTGGTGCTGCCGCTGCAAGTGGGCGATAAGCTCATCGGTGTGATGGACCTGCTGAGCGCAGAGGAAAACTCCTTCACCGAGGAAAACACCTCCACCCTGATCACGCTGGCCTCCCAGGTGGGGCTGGCGATCCACAACGTCGGCCTGACCGCCAAACTCGCCCAACAGGATCAAGACATCGCCCACCTGTACGAGCAAACCCAGCGTTATGCCCAGAACATAGAACGCCTCAATCGCCAGATTCTTGGCGTGGCCTGGCAACGCTTTTTCGAGGAACGCAGGACAACCGTGATCGGCTACGACTACACGCCCGACGAACCCTTGCAGACCGCGCAAACCCTGACGCCCGCGCTGAGCGCTGCCATCGATAGCGGCCAGGTGACGGTGCAGGCTGAGGAAGACGGCTGCCTGCTGAGTGTGCCGATCATCCTGCGTGGTCAGCCGCTCGGCGCGATGGAGTTTCACTTTGCCGGGCGGCGCGACGTGCCGTCTCATATACGGGACCTGGTGACGACCGTCGCGGAGCGGCTTTCTCTGGCAATCGATAACGCCCGCCTGTTCGAGCGTGCGCAGTTTATGGCCGAGCGCGAGCGGCAGATCAGCGCCGTCGCCTCGCGCCTACAGAGCGCGGCCCGCCTGGAAGACCTGCTGGCGCTGGCCGCTCAGGAGTTCAACAGCGTCCTGAGCGGCTATCGGACCCACATCCGCCTCCAGATCCGCGAGCAGCCGGCGCCGGCAACCCCAGAAGATGCCGCACCTTCTGCTGCTCCAACCGGTTCTAACGGACACGCCGACAGCGGAGGCGCACGATGAACCGCATTCCGTACAGTTACAACCGCTTTCGTTTCGGCAACTGGCCTATCCGCTACAAGCTGCTGACCGGCGTGTTGTTGGCCGCGCTGCTGCCCCTGATCCTGGCGCTAGGTTTCGTCGGCGTGCGCTATTTTGAAGCGGTCGGCACAGCCCGCGCGGCGATGACCCAGGAAGCGCAGGAAGGCGCCCGCGCCCTGAGCGAGATGCTCAACCGGCTCATCGACACGGTGCAGGAGGAAACGGCGGAAGATACTCGCCTGATGACGCAGGTTCACGTGCACCTGGCCGCCCGGCGCAACCCCGGCAGCTACTCCTCGCCTCAGTTGATCGCCGCCGAAACCAACAGCCGGATGCAATCGACGCTGAACAACAACTACAATTACACCGCCATGCGCCTGCTCGACGCCAACGGCTATCTGATCGCGGACGTGGGCAATACGGCGCTGACGCCCAGTGTGCGCAACACCGTGCAAACCGACCACCCCACCTATCTGGAGATCATTGAGACACTTCAGAGCCGCGCCGTGCCGAACCTGCCGGTGTTGGCCGGGCCGCGCGCCGACCCTCAAAACCAGCACCTCCTGTTTGAAGTCGGCGTCCCGGTGATTGAGAACAACGCCCCGGTCGGCTACCTGATCTTCACGTTGGACACGGCAGTGGTGCTCGATCAACCTCTGGGGCTGATCTATTCTCGCTTGTCGATGCCAGTTGAGATGACCAGAAACATCTATCTGGTTGATCGGGCAGGCTACCTGCTCACCAGCGTCTACGGAAAACCGGCCCTGTCGCGCCACCTGCAAGTGCCGCTCGCTACGCTCATGGAAACGCAGTCCGGCGGGACAATGCAATACCCGGTTGTGCGGGATGGGGAACCGGAGTGGATGTTGGGCAGCTACGCTGCCATTCCGGGGTACGATTGGATCGTGATGGCCGAACTACCGCTGCTGCCGGTAATCCAGCCGGTCATCGATCTGGCTCTTTCGACCATTCTGCCCCTGGTGGTCACGGTGCTGCTGTTAGCGTTCGGCGTGCTCTATATAGTGGACCGGCAGATGGTCGCTCCGCTGCTGACGCTTACCCGTGCCGCACAGCAGATCACCGAGGGGAACTACCACGCCCAGATGCCCATCCGCCTGCAAGCCGATGAGATCGGCGTGCTGACCACCGCCCTGAGCGTAATGGCCGACAACGTGCGCGTATCCATCGAACAGTTGGAACGCCGTGTGCGGGAGCGGACGCGCGACATCGAAATGACAACCATTATTGGGCGCGAGGCGTCGGCGCTGCGCGACGTAGACACGCTGCTTTCGAGTACGGTGGACCTGATCGTCAAGAACTTCAAGAACATCTACCATGCCCAGGTGTTCCTGATTGATGAGACCGGGCAGGACGCGGTCCTGGTCGCCAGCACCGGCGAGCCGGGCCGCCAATTGCTGGCGCGCGGGCATCGCCTGGGCGTCGGCAGCCTCAGCGTGATCGGGCGCGTGACCCAGGCCGGCCAGACCGTCATCGCCCGCGACACCTCAACCAGCCCGGTTCACAAAAAGAACGAGTTTCTGCCCAACACTCGCGCTGAAATGGCCCTGCCCCTGATACGTGGCACTCAGGTGTTGGGCGCGCTGGACGTTCAAAGCACCGAGCCGGATGCCTTTACGCCCGAAGACCAGCGCACCTTCGAGACGCTGGCCGCCCAGCTGGCGGTTGCCATCGATAATGCGCGCCTGTTCACCGAAACGCAGCGCCGTACTGCCGAGGTCGAGAACCTCAACCGCCTGTTGATGCGCACCACCTGGCAAACCTCACTCGCGGCAGGCCGCCGCCGGGATACCCTGGTTGCCGCCGCCGGGCCGCAGGCAACCGACGCCCCTGAAGAGTGGAGTCCCTGGGAGCTGGAAGCTATCGAAACGGGTCAGTTGGTGGTCAGCCCGCCGCAGCCGGACGGGAGTGTGACCCTGGCGCTGCCGATCATCCTGCGCGGCGAGCGCTTAGGCGCAGTCGAGTGGACACTGCCTGCTGGTGGCGACTCCGAGTCCACGCGCCAGACGGCGCAGGAGTTGGTCGCCCGTCTGGGGATCACGCTGGAAAACGTCCGCCTGTTGGAGCAGACCGAACAACAGGCGCAGCGCGAACGGCTGGTCAACCGCATCAGCGGTCGCCTGATGACCCAGACGAGCGTCAACCAGATTTTGGAAACCGCCGTGCGCGAACTGGCACAAGTGTTGGGAACGCCCCAGGTCAGCATTCAGCTTAAGCGCCCGAACGGCGCTCCGGCAAGCGGGTCAACGGAGAACGCATGATGTTGAAGCCACTCTCGCAACAAGGTCTGCGCCGCCGCTTCGACATGTTGCCGCTGCGGCAGCGGGTGCTGCTGTCGGTCATGACGCCGATGATCATCGGCTTTGTGGCGCTGGCAGCCATCGGCGTGGTGCAGCAATATTTGCTGGATGTGCGCCTGGCTGCCACTGAACAGGCTCAGGAAATTGAGTTCGTCATCGAGCGCATGGAGGATCTGGCCGAAGAGACCTCGGCAGACGTGCTGCGGCTGGCCCAGGACCCGGCCCTGCAACTGTTGCTCAACAGCAGCGATCAACTGGCGGGCGGCAACCTGACTTCCCTCCAGCGGGATACACTCAACCAGCAGTACGACTCCGCCCTGGACGATCTCACCCGCAGCCTGTTTGACCTGGCCTACCGCGCGCGCGATGTATACGACTACATCAGCTTCATCGATGCCAACGGCGAAGAAGTGGCGCGCGTCAACAACGCCCATACCGCCGAGCGCGACCAGACCTTCATTGTGCCGTTTTCGGACTTGCAGAATCAGCAGGGGACCGATTATTTTGAGGCCGCCCGGCTGACTCCCTGGGGCACCCTGGATATTTCCCCGTTAACGCTCGCCAGCGAGAACGGCCAGTTGGTCACGCCTTACCTGCCGGTGTTGCGCATCACCACGCCGGTTTATTTTCGCGGTACGTTCGCCGGGGTGATCACCGCTCATATCCGGGCCGACGCGCTGCTGGACATCGTGCGGGCAAGGGTGCTGAAAGAAGAAGAACACGACCAGCATTACATCCTGGTGGACGCGGCGGGCAACTACCTGGTGGATACGCGCGAGACGACCGGCCTGACGGACGCGGACTATCAGGGCCATCTGTTCGGCTTGGAGCGCGGCGTCGGCGGCCTGGCAGAGCACGACCCAGACCTGTCTGGCCTCCTGGCGAACACCGTTGTCGGCGTGAATGTCCGGGATCAGATCGTCACGGCGACCAGCTTTTCGCCCTTCGCCGACGGGATGCCCAACACGCCCTGGACGCTGATCTCCCAAGAGGGTCGTGTAAGGGCGCTGAAAAATGTCCCGGTGTTCGGCGCGGTCTTTGCGCTGGCTACCGGGTTAATGCTGGCGGTTATGCTGCTGGCGGTGCGCTGGGTGGGGCAATCGCTCACCCGCCCGATTGAAGAGGCGGCACTGATCGCCGACCGTGTGGCCGATGGCAACTTGACGGCCCGCGTCCCCGTCCGGTCCGATGACGAGATCGGGCGGCTGGGCCGCGCCGTCAATGCCATGACAACCCGCCTGTTGGCCAACCTCGCTTCGCTGGAAGAGCAGTTTGTCGAGCGCACGCGCGACTTGGAAGTCGCCAGCGAGATCGCCGGGGCCGCCGTCGGCGTGCGCGACCTGAACGTGTTGCTCGAACGCACGGTCAACCTTATCCGTGACCGCTTCGGGTTCTACCACGTACAGGTCTTCCTGGTGGACGACCTGCGGCAGAACGCCGTGTTGGTCGCCAGCACAGGCGAGGCCGGCAAGACGCTACTCGGCCTCAAGTGGTCGCTGCCGGTCGGGTCGCGCTCGGTCATCGGGCAGGTGACGGCAAAGGGCGAAAACATCATCGCCCTCGACACCGAAGACGCCACCGTCGTCCACCGTCCCAATCCTTACCTGCCGGACACGCGCTCCGAGATGGCCCTGCCGCTACGCCTGGGCGACGAAGTTATCGGCGCGCTGGACATTCAGAGCAAGTATCCCAATGCTTTTAGCGCCTCAGAAGTGCGCATCTTTGAACTGTTGACGCGCCAGCTTGCCATCGCCGTCAACAACGCCCGTCTGCTGGCCGAGACAACCCGGCAGATACAGCGGGTGGAAGACCTGAACCGGCAGATGACCCGTCAGGCGTGGGAGGAGTTCAAACGGCAGCATAAGATAACCGAGACCTTTAGTGTCGGCCCGACATCTACAGATGGCGACACCGCTGGGCTGCCGCCGGAGGCGACCGTCACCGCGCCGATCCTGGTGCGTGGCGAGACTATCGGCGTGCTGAACGTGGCCCTGCCGGGCGGTGAGCGACTGGCCGAAGATGAGCGCGCGCTGGTCAACACCGTAGCCGAACGTGTGGCCCTGGCGGTGGAAAACGCCCGTCTGGTCCAGCAGACCAAGGAAAGCCTGGCGGAAACTGAAAGCCTCTACGAGGCCAGCAGCCGCTTGAGCCGCGCCCAGACCGTGCAGGAAGTGGCCGCGTTGCTGGCCGAAGAAACGGGCCGCACCAACGCCGCCGACCGCGCCTCGGTCATCCTGGTGGAAGGCCCGGCCACCTTCCCGCCGCAAAAGATGGTGGTGGGTGGCGTTTGGAGGCGCCCGGAGATACAGACGTCCGGCTTGCCCGTCGGCGCGTCCCTGCCGCCGGAAGTGAGCCGCCTCATCGACCAGATGCTGCTGGCTTCAGGCCAGACCCCCGATCAGAAAATCTTTGACCGGGTCGTCGTGCCCGATCTGACAGACCGTGCGCGCGTCCCGGATGCGGTCCGGGAGTGGGCCACCGCACACGGCGTCAGCAGTGCAACGGCCATTCACATCCATCGCGGCGAGCAGTGGTTTGGGCTGATCTTCCTGGAAGGTTACGGACAGGCCGACGTGACCGACGAGGAAAATCTGCGCTTCCTCCAGGCGCTGGCCGACCAGGCCGCCATCGCCATCGACAACCAGCGCCTGTTCCAGCAAACTCAAGAGAGCCTGGCCGAAACGGAACGCCTGTATCAGGCCAGCCGCGCCATCACGGCGGCGTCTACAACAGACGAACTGATCCTGGCGATCCACGCCAGTTTTGGTACCTCCGAGCGCGCCATCGGCATGGCGATCCTGAGTCACGAGCGCGATGCGCAGGGCGAGCCAGCCCGCGTCCAGGTCAAGACGTATGGCGCGCCGGAGTCAAGCGGCATCCGCACGTTCAGCCTGGGAACGCTGTACCCGGAAAAGCTGACCTACACATCCGAAGAGGCGCAGCGCATCCTGATCCTGGACGACCCGGCCCGAATCCGCGAGCGGTATACCCCGTCTGTCGCCAACCTCCTGATCGGGCGCGGGGTGCAGGCGTTGGCCTCCTTCCCGCTGCTGGCCGGCGATCACCTGTTGGGCTACCTGCTGGTTCTGCAAGTGACGACCTACGAATTCTCGCAGCGCGAAGTGGAGATCTTCCAGGCGCTGGCCGGGCAGGTCGCCACCGTGCTGCGCAGCCGCCGCCTGTTTGAAGAAGTGGAAACCGAGCGGCAAACGTTGCAATCGGTGCTGGCGACCATGCCGACCGCCGTGTTGGTGTTGGACGCCCCCACGCGCCGCCCGCTGCTTGCCAACGACCAGGCGGTGGACCTGCTGGGCGTGGACGCCGACCTGGATGCCCTGGTGGCCAATGGACGGCTGCTGCGTACTGACAGCGGTGAGCCGTACCCGCTGGAAGAGGTCCCGGCCATGCAGGCCATCGCCACGCGCGGCCCGGCCTTCGCCGAAGACCTGGTGCTGATCCGCCCCAACGGCCAGCGGGTAGACGTGCTAAGCCATGCCGCGCCCATCATCGACGCCGAGGGCAACGTCGTTTCGGTGATCGCCGTCTTCCAGGACATCACCGAACTGCGCGAACTGCAAAGCGCCTTGCAAGAGACGCTGCGCGAAACCACCGCAATGTACGAGTCCAGCAAGAGCATCTTCAGATCGGGCAGCCTGCCGGAGATCACCGATGCCGTGCTGGATCACCTGTGGGCCAACCTGTCGCCGGACATCGGACACCTGCTGCTGGTCCCGACGGACCAGCATGTCGGCAGCGAGATTGTGAAAGTCGTGGCCGCACGGCCCGACAACATCACCGACGAGCAGCCGTACCCGCCCGAAGTCCTCTCCATCAGCGCAAGCATTGTGATCTCCGACTGCGCCGAGGAAGAACGGCTGAGTCCACAGGGGCGCGCCCATCTGAGCGCGCGGGGAATCGCCTCCCTGGCGACCATCCCGCTGCTGGTCGGCGGCGAGACCATCGGCTGGATGGCGCTCGCTTTCCGGCAACCGCGCACGATCTCCCCGGAACAGCACCGCTTCCTGGAGGCATTGGCCGACCAGGCCGCCGTCGCCCTGCAAAACGCCCAACTCAAGGAACAGACTGAGGAATCCCTTAGCGAGACGCTCATCCTGTTCAGCGCCAGCCGCGATATTAACCGCGCCGCGACGGTGCAGGACATCCTGGAGGCGTTCATCTCCTTCGCCATGCCGCCGAACGCCAACACCGCCTCGATTTTCCTGCGCGACGACACGCCCGGCCCGGTGCAGGGCCGCATCGCCGCGCTATGGTGCCGGGACAACGAAACTACCGTCGGCGCCGCCGACCAGCAGATGATCATCGAGCCGTCGAACACCCCCTTCTTGAAGATGCTGGACCAGGACCGCGTGTCGGTGGTGGAAGATATTCAGGAAACGAACATCTTTCAGTATGTGGACCGGCGCTTCTTCCCGACGCAGATGCCGCACGGTGTGGTGCTGCTGCCGATGATCGTCGGGCGGCAGCGCGTCGGCAGCATGATCATCGGCTACGATGGGCCACACAAACTGACCGAGCGCGAACAGCGCATGTACCAGGCGCTGGTGGACCAGGTGGCGACGGCAGTCGAGAACCGCCGTCTGCTCCAACAGACCCAGGACTCGCTGAAAGAAGCCCGCACCCTGTACCAGCTCAGCAGTTCCCTGGTCGATGTCAACAGCGCCCAGGGGCTGCTCCAGGCCATCGTGACCTATGCCACCCATCCGGCCACAACTTACGGCCAACTGGTGCTGTTGCGAGGGGATAGTTGGGACGCGCCGGGCGCGCTGCTGGATGTTGCGGCAAGCTGGTCGCGCACAGGCGATGTGCCGGACCTGAGCGGGATGCGCTTTACCGCCGAGCAGTATCCCGGCTGGCAGGAAGTGGCCGTGCACAGCCTGCTGGTGATCGACGACGTGGAGCGCGACCCGCGCCTGTCTGAAGACAGCCGCCTGAGCTACCTCTCGCTCGGCCTCCACGCCCTGGCAGTCATCCCGTTGACGGCGGGCGAACGCCCCATCGGCGCGATCCTGCTGGGATCGGCCCAGGCACGCCCCCATAGCGAACGCGAACTGCGCATCTACCGCAGCCTGTCTGAACTGGCAACCATCTCGCTGGAAAACACGCGGCTGCTGGAACAGACCCAGCGCCGTGCCCGCCAGCTTCAGACTTCGGCCCAGATCAGCCGCGCCGTCACCTCGATTTTGGACCTGGGCCAACTGTTGCCTCAGGTGGTGAACCTCATCCACGACAACTTCGGCTACGACCACGTTCAGGTCTTCCTGATCAACGAAGACGGCACCCAGGCGGTGCTCAAGGCCAGCACCGGCGAAGCCGGGCAGAAGATGCTCGACCTCAACTGGGCGCTGGACGTTAACTCCGACTCGGTTATCGGTCAGGTAACGGCCCGCGCCGAGCCGATCATCGCCCAGGACACCTCCGATTCCAAGGTCGTCCACCGTCCCAACCCTTACCTGCCCGACACGCGCTCCGAGATGGCCTTGCCGCTGTTGGCGCGCGGGCATGTGCTGGGCGCGCTGGATGTGCAATCGAACCAGGATGCGGCCTTCAGCCAGGATGACGTGACCGTGCTGGCCTCGCTGGCTGACCAGATCGCCGTCGCGCTGGACAACGCCCGGCTGTTCCAGGAAAGCCAGCAAGCCGCCCACAACCTGGAAGAGCAGGTCCGCCGCCTGGAAAATCTCTACGCTACCAGCGCCGCCTTTACCGAGACGCTGGACGCGACCGAAATCCTGTCGATTGCGGCCCGCAGCCTGGTGCAAACGCTGCACTTCGACCACTGCGTCGTTACGCTGCTGAACAAAAACGACCCGACGCTGTCCACTATCGTCGCCGAGTATCCTGCGCGCGGCGTAAAAGGGACGCGGATACCGTTTATGCACGTGCTGCAAGAGACATTTATCGTTGCCGAAGGACCGGTACCGCTGCTGGTCAAGGACATCGCCGATCTGCCCGATGACATGCGCGACAATCTGGCGCGCCTGGGCGCCCAAACCATCGTCTTGATCCCGCTGTCGGTTAAGGGCCAACTTATCGGCGGGATCGGGTTGAACACCACCGAGGCCGCCCGCAAGCTTACGCCGTCTGAGATCACGCTGATCCAGACCATCTCCACCCAGGCCGCGCTGGCCTACGACAATGCGCAGTTGTTCGCCCAGGCGCAGCGCCAGGCCGAAGAGATGCGCTTCCTGTTCGACGTGACCACTGCCGCCACCACCGCCGAAACCCTGGACCTGAGCATGGGCAATGCCGTCGCCATGATCCGCGCCAACGTGGAGAGCGACGCGGTGGCGATCTTCCTGCCAGACGAGCGACGCATCGCTCTCCGGCGGGTGGCTGTAGCCACCGCCGACCCGGCGATCACCCTGCCCTCCGACGTGCCGCTGGGCACGGGTCTGCTGGGCGAGGCGGCTGCCGGAAACGCCCCCCTGGTGGTGGCAGACTTCCAAAAAGAGACGCGCTTCAGCACACCCGTGACCGGGATGCGCAGCATGATCGCGGTGCCTATGCTCGCCGGGACGGACCTGGTTGGCCTGCTGGTGTTGTTGCGGCAGACGCCGGGTGGCTACGGCGAAGGCAGCCAACGCCTGTTGCAGGCCCTATCCGGCTCGCTGGGCGCAGTCATTCAGAACATCCGCCTGCTGGACGAGGTCAAGGCCGCTAACGAGCGTCTACGCGAGATCGACAAGCTCAAGAGCCAGTTCCTGGCGAATATGTCCCACGAGCTGCGCACGCCGCTCAACTCGATCATCGGCTTCAGCCGCGTGATCCTCAAGGGCATCGATGGCCCACTGACCGACATGCAGAAGCAAGACCTGGAGACCATCCACTCTAGCGGTCAGCACCTGCTTAACCTGATCAATGACATCCTCGACCAGTCCAAGATCGAGGCCGGGAAGATGGAACTGAACGTTGCCTGGTTCGACATTCACCCGGTCATCGAAGTGGCACGCTCGATGGCTATCGGCCTGCTCAAGGACAAGCCGATCCGCCTGAACGTGGAATTGGAGCCGAACCTGCCTCAGGTGTGGGGCGACGAAGTGCGTACCCGCCAGGTGCTCATCAACCTGGTCTCCAACGCCAACAAGTTCACCCGTGAAGGCTCGATCACCATCGCCGCCTTCCGGGTTGAACAGGAAGACGGCCCCTACATCCAGGTCTCCGTCACCGACACCGGCATCGGCATCCCCCAGGATAAGCAGGACATTGTTTTCCAGGCGTTCGAGCAGATCGATGGCTCGCTGACGCGCACCAGCGAAGGCACCGGCCTGGGCCTGCCCATCTCCAAGTACATGGTCGAGAAACAGGGTGGCCAGATCTGGGTGGAGAGCACCGAAAACGTCGGCTCAACCTTCAGCTTCACCGTCCCTGCTTACCAGAAAGTCTCACCGGACGAAGCCGCCAAAGCGCCCGCCGGTGAGGAAACCCGGGCCGCCCTGATCACGTCGGAGCAGCCGGCCCAGCCGGAGGTGGCTCAGGCACCGCGCAAGGTCATCCTGGTCATCGACGACGAGGTGGGGATGCACCAGATGTATCGCCGCTACCTGAACAAAGCCGGCTACATCGTCGAGGCCACCTCCGACCCGTCCCGGTCCGAGGACCTGGCCGTGACGCTCAAGCCGGACCTGATCATCCTGGATGTGCGGATGCCGCGCCGCGATGGCTGGGAGGTGTTGGAGCGCCTCAAGGACAGCGACGCCACCTTTGAAATCCCGGTCATCGTGTGCAGCATCGATCCCGACGCCGAACGTGGTTATCGCCTGGGGGCGGCGGATTATTTGATCAAGCCGTTTATGGAAGACGACCTGCTGGCGGCTATCCGCCGTCAGGAGACCGAACGCAGCGGTTAACGTGGGGGCGCGCTTACGCCGGGAGCGTCAGAGGCCTCAACGGCCCCGGCGTTCCCGGCCACATGGCGCTGCGCTGCGATTTGCGGCACAATGACTCAGCAGCATAGACACCCGATATGCCCGATATGGGTGTAAGTAAACATGTCAGATCACGGAGAACATTCGCTTTGAGCACAAAGGCCATCGAGTTGGTATGCGTGTACTGCAAACACCGCATGCCTTACGACCGTCCGCAGCCACAATGTCCCAAATGTGGCGAGAACATCCTGGAGGCACATTACGATCTGGACGCGCTGCGTCGAGACCGCTGGATCGATCAGATTCGCGGGCGCTACCCGAACATCTGGCGCTATCACGAACTGCTACCGCTGCACGATACTGCCAATATCATCACGCTGGGCGAAGGGGGCACGCCCATGCTGCGCGCCGAAAACCTCGGCGCCATGCTCGGCTTGCGCAATCTCTACATCAAGGATGAGCGCCAGGGGCCGACCGGCAGTTTTAAGGATCGGCAGGCGTCGGTCGCCATCAGTGTGATGCACGAACTGGGCGTCGGCGAGGCGGTGGTCGCCAGCACCGGCAACGTCGCCATCGCCTACGCGGCCTATGCGGCGCGGGCGGGAATCAAACTGTGGGCCTTTGTGACCAGCCTGGTGCCCGGTGACAAAATGCGCGAGATCGCCATTTACGGCGCAGAAGTGATCAAAGTCACGGGCACGTATGACCAGACCAAAGTCGTGGCCGACAGCTTTGCCAAGACTAAAGGACTGTACGTGGACCGGGGCATCAAGTCGATTGCCGCCGTTGAGAGCATGAAGACGATGGCTTACGAGATCGCCGAACAATTGAACTGGCGCGCGCCGGACTGGTTCGTGCAGAGTGTCAGCGGCGGCATGGGGCCAATCGGTGTGGTCAAGGGCTTCCGCGAACTCAAGGCGCTGGGCGTGGTAGACCGTATCCCCTCGGTCGCCATCGCGCAGAGCGCCGGCTGCGCCCCGATGATCAATGCCTGGCAGGCCGGGCAGCCCATCGCTACCCCGGTGGAAAACCCGGAGACGTGCATCGCCACGCTCAGCACGGGCAATCCGGGTCGCGCTTACCAACTGCTCTACGACATCATGAATCATCACGGCGGCACGGCGACCAGCGCCACCGACGAGGAAGCCTTCACCGCACTGCAAATCCTGGCGCGCACCGAGGGCATCAGCGTCGAGCCGGCCACCGCAGTGGCCTTTGCCGGCCTGTTCAAGCTGGTGCGCGAGGGACACATCCGCCCAGACGACGTGGTGGTGATCAACTGCTCCGGCCACACCTACCCGGCAGAAAAACACATCCTGGGTGATCAGTGGCAGCATCACGTCGATGTCACGCCGGTTGGTCAGCGCATCAACCTGCCGACCGAGGGCCTGCTTAGCGCCCTGGAACAGATCGAGACGGCCATCAAGCGCGTGCTGATCATCGAGGACAACGTCGATGCCGCCCGCCTGATTCAACGCATCTTGCAGGCGCGCGGCGAATTTGAGGTCCTGCTGGCGCGCGACGGCCTGGAGGGGTTACACCTGATCCGCGAGAAACGCCCCGATGTGATGATCACCGACCTGATGATGCCAACGATGGACGGCTTCCAGTTGATCGAGCAGATCAAGGCGGACGCCGATCTGGCGAAAATCCCGATCATTGTGCTGACAGCCAAAGAACTGACCGTCCAGGAGCGCGAGCGTCTGAGCGGCCAGATCAACCAGCTGCTGCAAAAGGGATCGTTTATGGACGAAACCCTGTTGCAGAACATCATGGACGTCCTGAAGTAGCCGCCAGGGGATGCGCCCGAAAAGCAAAATGTCTGGGGCAACGCAAGCCCACAGTGACAAGCAAGGCCCATCGGCCAGAAATAGAGAACCAGTGTCGTGACACCTGAGGAAAAACGCCCGACGATTCTCTATATCGAAGATGACCCCGGCAGCCAGGTCCTGGTCAAGCGGATGCTGGAATACGCCGGGTACGAGGTCATGGTCGCCGGGACCGGGCTGGCCGGGATCAACATGGCCCGCCAGCGCACGCCCGACCTGATCCTGATGGACATCAACCTGCCCGATCTATCCGGGCGGGAAGTCACCACGCGGCTACGCGCCCTGGACCGCTTTCAGAGCGTGCCGATTGTGGCCCTCACGGCCCAGTCACAGGTCGGGGAGCGCGAAAAAGCCATCGCCGCCGGCCTGACCGGCTACCTGACCAAGCCCATCGACGTGGATACCCTCCCAGGGCAGGTGGCGCGTTACCTGCAAGGGCAGCGGGACGAGGTCGCGCCGGACCTGCTGGCCGAGGCACAGACGGCCTATTCCCGCGAGGTCGTGGAGCGGTTGGAAGCCAAAATCCGGGAAGTGGAAAAGGCGTACAACGAACTCAACCGCCTGGACAAAATGAAGGACGCCTTCATCCAGCTGACCGCCCACGAACTGCGCACGCCGCTAACCCTGATCTACGGCTATGGGCGGCTGTTGTACGACAGCCCCATCGTGGCCGCCATGATCCAGCAGAGCGACGACGTGGGCCGCCTGATTGCCAACCTGCTGGAAGCCATCGAGCGCATGTCGTCGGTGATCAACGAAATCCTGTTGATCAGCCGGGTGGCTTCCGGTAAGGTGGAACTGTCGATCAGTGTGGTGCGCGTGGTGGAGATCATCCAGGGCGTGGTGGCAGCGTACCAATCCGCCATCGAACAGCGCCAGCAGCAGGTGGTGGTCGATGTCGAGCAGGCTCCCAGCAGCATGTACGCCGATCCAGACATGTTGACCCTGGCCCTGGAAAATCTGCTCGGCAACGCCATCAAGTATACGCCCGACGGCGGGACCATCACGCTACGCGCCACCCAGCACGAGGACCGCGTGTTGATCACCGTGCAAGATACCGGCATCGGGATCAACCCGGACGAGCAGGCGTTGATCTTCGAGCGGTTCTACACCGCCGGGGATACCCAGCTTCATTCGACCAGCAAGGTGGCGTTTCGCGGCGGTGGGCTGGGCCTGGGCCTGGCGATTGCCAAAGGGATCGTCGAGGCGCACGGCGGACGCATCTGGGTGGAGAGCGCGGGCCGCAACGAGCAGACCATGCCCGGCAGCACCTTCACCGTCTCCCTGCCGTTACGAGGTCGCCTCGCCAGCCCGATTCGCCAGCATTAGCCGGGAAAGGGAAAGGCAGCAGTGACGGCGAACACTGGCTTCAACACGTTCCGGCGCGCAATGGGACTGCTGATTCTGCTGGCAGCGTTGACCGGCTGCGGCGTCGCCGAAAACGGCGGCAGCGCAAGCAGCGCGCCAACGGAAGGCCCAACACCCACCCTGATACCGTTTACGCCCCCGCCGACCGTCCCCCCGGTCGCGCCGGTGCTGGAAAACCCCACCGATCCCCTGACGATTGTGCTGGGCGGGTACTTCGGCAACGGCGGCTACTGGCAGTGGAACGACATCGCCAATCTGCTCGGCGTTTACAGCAGTTACAACGCCTTCGTCACCAGCAACGTCAACGGACAGGACTACACCGGCGTGCCGGTCACCTATCTGTTCAACTATGCCCGTCTGAACACCGGCGCGCTTGCCCTGGCCGTTTTTTCACGCTCTGAACAATATACCTTCCAGGCACAGTTGCTGCGCACCTGCGAAACCTGCCTGATTGCGCGCCTGCCGGACGACACGCTGGCGCTGGTGCTGCCGGAAATCCAGCCGTTTGTCATCGCGCCGCTGGTCCGCATCGACGCGCGCTAAAGGCCGGGCTGCGTTTTGCCTGAGGTCGCAGCCGCGCTGCACTTTGCAGAGGGGATCACGCATCACGTTAAACTTTTTGTAGCAGGCTGTAGCGGTTGAGGTTGCCCGTCCGGCCATCGGCGCGGTAGGACTCGATCTCGGCCAGCCCCGTCGCCCCGACCAGCGCCGTGTGCTCGGCATCATCGACGTAGTGACAGTAGCGCAGGGCAGGCTGTCCCCGCCGCCAGTCCAGCAGATAATCCCCCGCCTCGACGCGCGCCGCCAGGTCATCCGGCCAGGGGACAATGCGCGCGCGCAAGCGCCCATCTTCGTAAAAGCGCCAGCAAGAGAAGACCAGCAGCCCGCCCGGCGCGACCCGCTCTGCCAGGGCGCGCAGCAGCGCCAGCCGCGTCGCGCTGCCGGGGATGTGATGCAGCACGCCGAACAGCGCCACCAGGTCGTAGGCGCCCGCATCGGGTGGGTTTTCCACAATATCACGCTGCTCCAGGCGAACATCAACGCGAACTGGCAGAGGCGATGCACGTTTTGCCCCTGCGGATGTCAATTTCACCCGCGCCTTCGCCAGCAGCGCCGGGTCGGAGTCGAGGCCGTGATAGCGGATGGTCATTGTCTTCCCCTCTCCCTCAGAAAGCGGGGAGTGGGGGGTGAGGACTTCGATCAGGAACGCGCCGAACCGCCCGTTGCCGCAGCCCACGTCCAGCACGGACCGAGTCGCGCCGGTAGGCGTGTTCGACGGAAGGCCCCCAGGACTGTCCGGCACCGTGTCGAGGTGCAGATAGGGCAAGAGGCGCGCCCAGCCGGGCCAGGGCTTGCCGCGCGTCCGGTCGAAGTCCTCGCCGGCAACGCGGTAAAAGTCCCGGTTGAGCGCGTTCAACTGCGCAATAGTGGCGTCGTCCACGATACCAGTCCGCCCGGAATCGGCGTATACTCGGCATAATTGTGCGGCCCTGTCGTGAAAGGATACCCCGCATGGTCACTGTGCGGCGAGTCGGCGTGCTGTCGGCGTTTAAAGTCGGTTTGCTGGTGAACGCCATCCTTTATCTAGTCTTTGGGGCGCTGTTCGTCGTCCCGTTTGTGTTACTCGGTGGCCTTTCGCTGCTGGATGGCCGGGGCAGTTCGCAGGCGTTTGCCACCGTCAGCCTGGCGGGAAGCTGCTTTATGTATGCAGCGGCGGTCGCCTTCGGCGCGTTTGCCGGCGGCGTGATGACGGCCATCATTGCCGCCCTGTATAACCTGATCGCCGGCTGGGTCGGCGGCCTGGAGATCGAGCTGGCCGAGGCCGGGGGCAGCGAAGCCCGCAAGCGGGAAGAGTGACACGGAATCGTAGTAGTAGCGTCGGCTTGAAGCCGACGCTACAATGCCTGCTAACGACATTTTTGAGTCCCATTGCACTCATGCACCGACGCGACACGTACAGGTCCACCCTCGACATCGAAGCCTACCGCGCGCCGCTGACCGCCATCCTGCGTGCGATCATCGCCCATCCCGGCGTACTCTCCCGCCGCGACATGGAGCGCATCCTGCGGCAGCACCCCAGGGACGGCAGCGGCTTCTTCCGCCGCGACGATCTGATCCGCGCCTACCGCGCCTTCGCCGGGACGGGCGACCTGCCGCCCTTCGACCCGGCGGTGCTGGAACGAATCCGCCTCAAGCCGACGCGCACCATCTCTGGCGTGACGCCGCTCACGGTGCTCACCAAGCCGTTCCCCTGTCCCGGCGAATGCATCTTTTGCCCGAACGACGTGCGGATGCCCAAGAGCTATCTCGCCGACGAGCCGGGCGCGCAACGGGCGGAGCAGAATGCCTTCGACCCGTACCTGCAAACCGTCTCCCGCCTGCGGGCTTACTACAACACCGGCCACCCGACGGATAAGGTCGAAGTGATCATCCTGGGCGGCACGTGGTCCTTTTACCCGGAGACGTACCAGGTCTGGTTCGTCAAACGCATCTTCGACGCGCTCAACGACTTCGGCCAGGGTGTCGCGGTGGCGGCGGCACGCGCGGCAGAGGTCGAGGCGGCGCTGCGGGAGGGGTCGCAGTTCCGGCCCTCATCCCAAACCCTTCTCTCTCAGGGAGAAGGGCTTCAATCAGCGTCATACCCCCTCGCCCTGAGGGAGAGGGGGCCAGGGGGTGAGGGCCACACCTACAACCACCTTGTCCAATCCCTCTACGCGGGCGAAATGCGCCGCTCGCGCGAACTGGCCCAGGCGGTCGCGCGCGGGGAACGGGCGCCCACCCCGGCGGATGAATATGCCTCATGGGACGAACTCGACGCCGCCCATCGTGCCAACGAGCAGGCCGCCTGCCGCTGCGTGGGGCTGGTCGTGGAGACGCGCCCGGACCACATCGATGCGGCGGAGGTGCTGCGCATCCGGCGGCTCGGCTGTACGAAGGTGCAGATCGGCGTCCAGAGTTTGAACGATACTGTACTCCGCCTGAACAAGCGCGGTCACGACGTGGCTGCCACGCGCCGGGCGTTCCGGCTGTTGCGCGCGGCGGGCTTCAAGATTCACGCCCACTGGATGCCCAACCTGTACGGCGCGTCGCCGCAGGCGGACATGGACGACTACGTGCGCCTGTTCGACGACCCCGACTTCCGCCCGGACGAACTCAAAATCTACCCTTGCTCGCTGGTCGAAAGCGCCACACTGATGGACCGCTACCGCGACGGCAGTTGGCGGCCCTACACACGCGCCGAACTGCTGGACGTGCTGGTGACGTGTCTGGCGCGTACACCGGAATACTGCCGCCTGACGCGCATCGTGCGTGACATCCCCTCGACCGACATCGTGGCGGGCGAGATGACCACAAACTTCCGCCAGGACGTGGAGGCAGAACTGGCCCGGCGTGGCCTGGGCAGCGGCGACATCCGCCTGCGGGAAGTGCGGCGCAGCGATGTGGCAGCGGGGGAGCTTCACCTGGACGAACAGCACTACGCCACCAGCACGGGCGAGGAAGTCTTCTTGCAGATGATCACGGCGGAGCGGCGTATCGCGGCCTTTTTGCGCCTGTCCCTACCGACCGTGCCGCCGCTGACTCCCGACCTGGGCGGCGCGGCGGTCATCCGCGAGGTGCACGTCTACGGGCAGTCGCTCGGCATCGGGGAAGCGTCGGCGGGCAAGGCGCAGCACACCGGCCTCGGCACGCAGTTGATCGAGCGCGCGGCGGCCATTGCGCGTGGGCGCGGCTATCGGCGGCTGGCGGTGATCTCGGCGGTGGGCACGCGCGCCTATTACCGGCGGCGAGGGTTTGCGGATGGGACGCTATACCAGATACGCGATCTGGCTGACTGACCTGCGACAGATTACAGGAATGTTATCCTGCGGCCCTTGTCGGTTGGGCGATTGTCCGGTAGCCTATGTGCAAATTTCTTCTACCGCATCCTGAAAGTCAGGTAACGCCGTGCAAAACCTCACACAGCTTAAAGAACGCCTTGCCGACATCCACAACATCAATACCGCGATGGCCCTGCTCAACTGGGACCAGCAGACCTACATGCCGCCCGGCGGCGCGAACATCCGCGCGGCGCAGTTCGGCACACTCTCCAAGATCGCGCATGAGATGTTCGTCAGCCCGGAGACGGGCCGTCTGCTCGCAGCCGCCGAGGCCGAGGGCAAAGACCTGGACTACGACAGCGACGACGCGGCCCTGCTGCGCGTTGCCCGGCGCGACTACGATCAGGAAACCAAAATCCCCACCGACCTAGTGGTCGAGTTCGCCCAGGTCACGACTCTGGCTTACGAGGAATGGCACAAGGCGCGCGCCAACAACGATTACGCGCACTTCGCGCCCTGGCTCAGCAAGATCATCGATCTCAACCGCCGCCGGGCCGAATATCTCGGCTACACCGATCACCCGTATGACGCGCTGCTGGACCTGTTCGAACCGGGCATGAAGACGGCTCAGGTGAAAACCATTTTCGACGAACTCAAGGCCGCGCAGATTCCGCTGGTGCACGCCATCGCGTCCCAGATAGACACCGTCGATAACGCGATCCTCAAGCGCGACTACGACGAAAAGAAGCAGGAAGCGTTCGGCATCGAAGTCGCCAAACGGCTCGGCTACGACTTCCAGCGCGGGCGGCTGGACCGCGCCGTACATCCCTTCACCAACGGCACGGGGCGCGGCGACGTGCGCATCACCACGCGCTACAACCGCCACTGGCTGCCGGAATCGCTCTTCGGCACGATCCACGAGAGCGGCCATGCCCTCTACGAACAGGGCACGGGCGAATCGCTGGAAAACACCCTGCTCGGCACAGGCGCGTCGTTGGGCATCCATGAGAGCCAGTCGCGCCTGTGGGAGAACCTGGTGGGGCGCAGCCTGGGCTTTTGGAAGTTTTTCTTCCCGCGCCTCCGGGAGGTGTTTCCCGAAGCGTTGCACGATGTGGACCTGGAGACATTCTACCGCGCGATCAATCGTGTGGAGCCGTCGCTGATCCGCGTCGAGGCGGACGAAGTGACCTACAACCTGCACATCATCATCCGCTTTGAGATGGAATTGGGCTTGCTCAGTGGCGAGATCAGTGTGGCCGACGCGCCCGCCGCCTGGAACGCCAAATATCAGGAATATCTGGGCGTCACGCCGCCGGACGACGCGAAGGGCATCTTGCAGGATGTGCACTGGTCGGGCGGGGCGATGGGCTACTTCCCCACCTACACGCTCGGCAACCTGATGTCGGTGCAGTTCTTCAACAAGGCCGTGCAGGAAATCCCCACCATCCCGGCGCAGATCGAACGCGGCGAATTCGGCGATCTGCTGGCGTGGCTGCAACGGAACATCTATGTGCACGGGCGCAAGTACCTGCCTGCCGAACTGGTGCAGCGCGTGACCGGCGGCCCGATGCAGGCCGGGCCATACATCGCCTACCTACGGCAGAAGTACGGCGCGATTTACGCGCTGTAAAGGTTACCTCAAAGCAAAGGATGTTGGTTGGGGCGACCTGTCCGGTCGCTCCACCACAGCCCAAGCTCTTGTTAAGCTACGCATCTGTTCGTTGAAGACCCGTGTCCTGGGTACTGGTATCGAAGACCTGTACAGCGAGCCTGCTGATGGCGAGACAGGTCACATTTAGCAGACAAAAACAAGATAGATTAGATGAAAATACACCGCAATCGCGGTAGAATGCCGCTTGTTCTGCCGCGCACAAATCAAAGGATCATGCGAAATGGGTCAAACCGCGCGCTATCTGAACCTATTCCGCCTGGCCGCCTTTCCGGTCGGCCTGGGCGTGACGGGCGTGCTGGTCAGCGGCACGCTCAACCGCGTGATGATCGTCGAGTTGGGGCTGCCCGCCTCGCTGGTGGGACTGTTCTTCGCCATCCCCGTGCTGATCGTGCCACTGCGCGTGTGGATGGGCCACCGCTCCGACGCCTATCCCATCGGCGGGCTGCGGCGTGAGCCGTACATCGTGCTGGGATCGCTGGTGGCCGGGCTGGGCGTGGTCGGGGCAACCCTGCTGGCACTGGACAATCCCGCGCCGGGGCTGCTGGCGCTGGCAGCGATTCTGCTGGCGTTCCTGGCCTACGGGCTGGGCAAGCACCTGTCGAGCAACACGTTCGAGGCCTTGCTGGCCGACCGCTTCGAGGGCGACGCGCGCCCCCGCGCCGTGAACCTGCTCAAGGTGGCGATGTTCGTGGGCATCTTCGGCGGCGCGATCTTGCTGGGCCGCCTGCTGGAGCCGTTCGACCCCGGACGGCTGGCGGCGATCACGCTGGGGGTAGCGGCGCTGGCGTTCGCCCTGGCCGCGTTTGCAACGCTCCGGCAAGAGCCGCGCACGGCAGCAATTCGCTCGGCCAGCCAACATGCCCGGCAGACGCCCTTTTTGCGGGTGATCCGCGAGATCGTCTGGCGCGACCCGCAGGTGCGGACCTTCTTCGTCCTCGTGAGCCTGACCGTGCTGGGCACGCTGGGCCAGGACGTACTACTGGAACCCTACGGCGCGCTGGCGCTTGGCCTGACCGTCGCCCAGACCACGCGCCTGACGGCCATCTGGGGCGCGGGCGTGATCCTGGCGATGCTGGCGGCGGGCGTCTGGCTGATCCGGCGGTTCGGCTACAGGCGCG
>Ga0209018_1000578_pt1 | contig 33463 bp, 26 predicted proteins | sample YNPBryBLVA2012_FD_185814 | JGI IMG/M metagenome (GOLD analysis project Ga0209018, IMG submission 185814) | Anoxygenic and chlorotrophic microbial mat microbial communities from Yellowstone National Park, USA - YNP Bryant BLVA 2012 (SPAdes)... ...
TGTAACGGCAACACCGAATGCGGGGTATGAGTTTGCGGGGTGGAGTGGAGACATCACGGGCAGCAGCACGACCAACCCGATGACGGTGGTGATGGACGCTGACAAGGTCCTGACGGCGAACTTCCGGGCGACGGCAACGGATGTAGTGTTAGGAGAGGTGCGTATTGCTGGCGGTGTGGACGGGTATGTGAATCCCGCCGAAGGGCCGGCGATGATCTCCTTCAATGCTCCGCGTTCAGGACGGGTGACCGTCAACATTTTTAATCCACGGGGTGCGCTGGTCATCGAGAAGGCCTTTGATGTGGAGGCCGGTCGGAGTGAGCGGTATATCTGGGACTGTCGTACACAGGACGGTTCGCCGGCAGCTTCCGGGATCTACATCGTTCGCATCAGCGGAGCGGGTTTGCAGGTATCCCGGAAGATAGTAATAGTAAGATAAGGCCGAGTTCCAGACTGGTTCAGGCGCTGTCGGGGCGATGCCCGGAGAGATCCCGGAGACTCCGGACACCGCCCCTGTTCTTTCCCTGTGTGCAGAAATGGATCGTCACCGCGTCACGTGATTGAAACCAATCCCCGCTAATTTGTACATACGCGCGTAGTCGTTACGGTGCACCGAATACGACCAGGGGGAAGCGCGATGTCGTGTGCGGTAAATGCAAGAGCGACGGTGACACTGTTGGCTGTGTGTTGGTGTGTGGTGCCACCGCGGCTCGCGGGGGATTTCAATCCCTACGGGATCAACAGCGCGTACTGGAGCAGCCCATCAGTGAACGCAGCATATCGCGCCATGGGTGTGGGGACCGCGCGGGTGCTCCTGGACTGGGCGTCGGCGGAACCGGTGTACGGCGGATACGACTGGAGCACGTGGGACACCGCGCTGGTACACTGCAGTTCCCACGGGTTCGCGGTATCGCTGGCGGTATACGGCGTGCCGGCGTGGGCGATCCGCGTGCCGGGGCGGGAGCTGTCGTACGCGCCCGAAGCATTTGCGGAGTTTGTATGCGCGGCGCTCAACCGAGCCCGGACGCTCGCGCCGGGGATCGTCCAATCTTTCGAATGGCATGAAGAGCCGACGCATGCATGGGCCGACGGAATGTCGCCGCTCCACGGTACTGAACAGCGGGATCCGTCGCAGTACTTCGTCGCCATTCTGACCACGACGTACCGCGCGGTGAAGCAGGCGTTCCCCGAAGTGGCCGTCGTCATGGATGGAATCCGCGGAGCGTTTCATCATGTGGACGACCTGTACCAGTTGGGATGCGGGCCGTACTGTGATGCGATCAACATCCACCAGTATCAGCCGCACGCCCCGGGCTACGACGATCCGTCCGGGATGCACCTGTTCCACTTCCCGACGCTGCTGACCTACCTGCGGTTCATGGCGAACCGTTGGGGCGACGACAAACCGGTGTGGGTGACTCAGTACTCGTGGACGACCAGCGGGTGGGGCTGGGGGGATATCGGTGAGGATCGCAAAGCGGCATACATGGAGTACGTCACCGATGTTTCCCGACGGTTGGGATTCGTACACCGCGTGTTCCCGGAGCTAGGGGTGAGCAGCTCCACCGCGGGGGCGGGTTCCGCGGCGGTGGTGTACGACGACGGAAATTACATGCCGGGTCCGGCCTCGCTCTCAGTTGTCACCACCGCGTACCTGCGGCTGCAGGCCTACGCACAAGCGTACCCCGTCTGGACGGGAGTTCCGGAGCCGGTGCCGCTGCTGCCCGCCGCATCGCGTGCCTGTGCCGTCACCAACAGCGGCTTTGAATCCGGAGCGGCCGGTTGGAGCGGCGCTTTCTCGGTGGATGCGTCAACGCGGTTCGCCGGTGCTTTTTCCGCCCGGGTGGATGGTGCCGGCGGGTACATCGAGTCCGCCCGGTTCGCACTTGAGGGCGGTCGGCTCTACGAAGTCAAGGCGCGGGTCAAGGTTGACGCGCCCGCCCCGTCCAGCGCGGCGGTGTGGATGGAGCTGTTCTACTCCAGCGCGCCGGGGCACCTGGGCTACGTAATTCCCGAGAACTACTACGGTGTGGTGGATACCCGACAATACCCCGGCGGCTGGCGGCGCGTCTGCTGGCCGTACTTTTCGGCGCCCGGGGCATGTGAGGCGTTCCTGAAGTTTTCGCTGCAGGGGGAGGGGACGTTCTGGCTGGATGACGTGACCGTACGTCCGTTGACGATGTCCACCGTTCCTGTGGCGACGGTCATACCGTCCGCTGTGCACGCGGGTGTACTGGGTGTCGGCGATCGGGTGAGCGCCACGGTGCTGATCGTGAATGCCGGCAGCGAGGATCTCGCGGGGGTGATCACGACGGACCGGCCGTGGATTACGGTGAGCACCGCTGCATTCACAGGCGATGTTACCGCCGTCACGGTGTCTGTGGACAACGGTCTTCTGCGTGCATCGTCGGGGCGGCATGCCGGGGCGGTGACCGTCTCGTGGCAGGGCGGTTCAACGGCGGTGCCGGTCAGCTTCGATGCGGGCGGGACGGGTGTATCCGTCACGAACGCCTACCCGAACCCGTTCTCCGATGCAGTCACGTTCCGCTGCGTACTGGATGCGCCTGCGGAAGTGAGGGTGCGCGTGTACACAATGGATGGCAGGCTCATCCGCAGCATCGCGGTTCGCGGTGCGACGGGCGACAACCGGATTCTCTGGGATGGATGCAACCAGCAGGGGATGCAGGTTGCAAACGGTCCCTACCTGTATCAGGTGGAGGTTTGGGATTCGCAGGGCGTGCGGCGGGTGTCGGGCAAAGTGGCGCGACTGCGCTGAGCCCATCCGGAGCGATGCCCCGAGGCATGCCGTGCAGCAAAACCGCCGTTCACGCGTCACACGGTGTGCACGGAACAGCGGCGTGTGAAGGGGTGGTGTCGCGATCCGGCGGTTCCCGCGGCAGTTGTAATCAGCGATGCTCTTTTGATATGAGAAACACGTCGGTGCACCGGGTGTCAGTGCGTTCCCGGATCGGTGGTTGTGATGAGCGCGGAAGGAGGACAGCGTGGTGCATGTCGGTGCAATCGGACGTGCGGTCTGTGTCGTGGTCGTGTCGGCGGCGTTGCAGGGATGCATCGGAAAGCCGGAGTACGCCACCGCCCGCGAGTACTACCAGCGTGGCGTTGCTCTTTCCCAGGATCCGCGCCCTGAGCGGCGGGATCTGCGACAGGCGCTGCACTACCTGAACACCGCCGTACGGATGGATCCGAAGATGGCGGATGCGTACCGTGCACGGGGGCAGGTGCACCAGGCTGAATTCCGCACCGACCAGGCGTTCCGGGATTTCTCAAAGGCACTGCAGCTGAATCCGGGCGATCACGCGGCGTACTCGATGCGGGGTGCTATACAGGCATCTCGTCGGCGTTTCGCGCAAGCGGTCGCCGATCTGACCGCCGCAATCGAGCGGGCCCGCGACAATCCGCTGTATGTGTACCGGCGCGGCCTGGTGTACCAGGAGTGGGGAAAACCGCGCGAGGCTGTGGCGGACCTGTACGCAGCGGGAATGTTGTTCGCCCGGGGAGGGTACATGTCGTCGGTTGAGGACTGCATCGCGCGCATAGAGTCGCTGGAATCCGGTTCCCCGTCATCGGCGGCGTTGCGCGCCCTGCTGCCGAAACCGAAGCGCAAACGCCGGTGATTGGCCGTCAAGTCGGCGCTCCGCATCGTCAGGCGGTGACGGCGTGTCTGATCGTGGTGTCGGCGCTGATCCCGTGTGAGCTGGATCTGGCATCGCTGGGGTTCCGGCTGCCAGTCATCAACACGTCGTTGGAAATCGCCGGGCTCGTGCTCGTCGCCGCGCTGGCGGTGTTTGTCCTGGTGTCGGGACGGGCGGGTGTCCGGGCGACGCCGCTGGATGCGCCGCTGGCGGCGCTGTTTGCCTGGGGAGTGTGCAGCGCCCTTGCGGGGGTGCACCCGGTGTGGTCGCTGAAGTTCGTCGGGAAGGCGGCCGCCGGTGCCGCGGTTTTCTACGCCGTGGTATGGATGTCGCGCGATGCCGGCGATGCGCTGCGATTATGGCGGGTTATGGCGGTCGCGGGGTGCGTCGCGGCGGTGGCGGGTATCGCGGAGCGATTCTTCCCCGACGCGATGCAGCCGTGGCTGTCGGTGTTCGGTCCGGAACGGATTTACATCCCGGAGTTGCTCGGGATCAGGGTCAAGGGCACCTTCGTGCACCCCAACGTGCTGGCGCAGTTCTGCGGTGCAGCCATCGGAATTGGTGCGGGCGTGCGGCTGGCGGCGTCCCGCGGATCATGGATGTGGCTGGCGGGAATCGTCCTGATCGCCCAGGCGCTGGTGCTGACGTACTCCCGCGGCGGTCTGATCGGTGCGCTCGGGGGTGTCGCGGCGGCATGGGGTGTGGTTTTGCCGGAGCGGATGCCGGGATTCCGCGGAACGCTCGCGCGGATCGCCGCGGTCGTCTGCGCCCTCGCGGTGCTGACCGCAGTCGCCGACCGGGTGTATGTGTACCATTTGGGGGAAACGTTCGACCTTGGCTACCGTTCCAACGCGGAACGGCTGTACCTGTGGCGGTCGGCGGTCGCCGCCGCGCTCCGTGATCCGTTGACGGGTGTGGGGCCGGACGGGTTCCGCTGGGAGTATGCGCGGCGCTACGAAGCGGGCGCACCGGTGTCCACCAACATCGTATCCGGCGGCATTCCGTCGCACCACGCCAACAGTCTGTACCTGGAACAGCTGGCGGATCTGGGCTTCGTCGGCTTCGGGCTGTTTCTCTGGCTGACGGTTGCGATGTGGCGGGTGCTGCGCCAGGGAGGGATCGCTGCGGGGAGGCGGGAAGCCGGTGTCGCAGCGGGTGCCGCTGCGGTGTTCGGTGCGGTGGCGGTGCACGGGGTGTTTGACTGTTTCACGCAGTGGCAGTGGTTGCTCATGCTACTCGGACTCGTCGCGGGGACGGCGGTCGTCGCCGCACGGGACACGATCCGACAAGAAGGAAGGAACGACTGACGCGATGCGCATCGTATTCGACGCGACCACCCTTCGGCACACGGCCAACGGCGTCAATAACCACATCCACCATACCCTGACTACGTTGCTGCGTATCGACCGCGACAACGAGTACCTGGTGGTGCTGCCGTCGGACACCCCGGAACGCGGGCTGGAGCGCCTGGGTGCCCGTGTGACCATCCGCACCATCCGCCCGCGGGTGCGCGCGCTGTGGATACAGACGGCGCTCCCGGCGCTGCTGCGCGAATGGCGGGCCGATGTGCTGCATGCACCCTGTTACCTTGCGCCGGTGACGACCCGGGTGCCGACGGTGGTGACGGTGCACGATATGGCGTCGTTTCTGTTTCCCGAAAAGTTCGTGCTGGCTCACCGCATCGTGTACGGCACCCTGGTCCCGCTGAGCATCCGTCGTGCGGCTGCCATCATTACGGTGTCCAACTTCACCCGGATGGAACTGCGGCGGCTGACGGATGTTCCCGAGGAACGGGTGTTCGTCGTGTACAATGCGGCGGATGCGGTGTTCAGTCCGTCATCCAACGGGGTTGATCCTGCCGCGGTGCGCGCCCGCTACGGGATTCCGGAACGCTACCTGCTGTTCGTAGGCGTGCTGGAACCGCGCAAGAACGTGATCGGCTTGTTGGAGTCGTTCGCCGCCGTCCGTGACCGCATACCACACTCCCTGGTGCTCGCCGGGCGTTCCGGGTGGCAGACCCGCGCGGTGTTCGCCGCCATTGAGCGGCTCCGTCTGCACGATCGCGTGGTGCGTACGGACTACGTTCCCCCCGCAGATCTTGTCGTCATCTACCGGCATGCGGACGGTTTCGTCTATCCGTCATTCTATGAAGGGTTCGGGATGCCGGTGCTGGAGGCGATGTCGTGCGGGGTGCCGGTGATCACTTCGAACCGGTCCGCACTGCCCGAGGTGACGGGAGACGCGGCGGTGCTGGTCGCGCCGGAGGATCGGCGGGCGCTGGGCGAAGCGATGGTGCGGGTGGTTTCCGACGGCCGCCTGCGAGATGACCTGCGGATGCGCGGTCTGGCGCGGGCCCGCGCCTTCTCGTGGGAGGAGTCCGCACGCGCGACGCTCGATGTGTATCGCGCCGCGGCGGCCCGGGGGAACCGCTGATGCGCATCGCCATCGAAGCGACCACCGTGCTGGCGGTCAGTTCGGGCATCAACGTCTACATCGCCCGTTCGCTGGAACACCTGTTCAACCTCGATCGGGACAACCAGTACATCCTGTACGTTCACCGGAACTCCGCCCTGCGCGCATTCGAGGGCCGGTACTCCAACGTGAGTCTGCGGCTGTTCGAGGGGCGTCGGCGCACCACGTGGATCCAGGTGTCGCTGCCGTACCTGCTCCGGCAGGAGGGCGCCGAGCTGCTGCACTCCACCAGTTTCGTGATGCCGCTGTTCCCCCGGGTGCCCGCGGTGTTGACGGTGTACGACCTGACCACGTCGTTCTTCCCGCAGAACTTTGTGCTCAAGCACCGCATCGTGTTCGGTTCCTTCGTGCCGCTCTCCATCAGGAAAGCCGACCACATCGTCGCCATATCCGAGAGCACCAAGCGCGACATCGTTGAGCACTTTAAAATCCCCGACGACCGCATCACCGTGGTGCACGGGGCGGCGGAAGACCGTTTTCGCCAGCCGGCCGATCCCGCGCGCATCGCTGCCGTCCGCGAAAAGTACCGGTTGCCGGAACGGTACATCCTTTTCGTCGGGGTGATCGAGCCGCGCAAGAACGTTCCCGGCCTGCTGGAGGCGTTCGCGAGCATCGCCCAGCGCATCCCGCACCACCTGGTCGTCGCAGGCGGTCTGGGGTGGAAGTACGACTCGGTGTTTGCGACCGTACGCCGTCTGGGGTTGGGCGAGCGGGCGGTGTTCCCCGGGTTCATCGCCGACGAGGACCTGGTGCCGCTGTACCAGGGGGCGGAACTGTTCGTCTACCCGTCGTTCTACGAAGGGTTCGGACTCCCCGTGCTGGAGGCGATGTCGTGCGGGGTGCCGGTGGTTACCTCCAACCTGTCCTCGCTGCCCGAGGTGACCGGGAACGCCGCGGAGCTGGTGGATCCGCAGGATATCGGCCAGATCGCCGAAGCGATGCACCGGGTGCTCACGGACGAGGTGCGCCGCCGGCGTATGGTGCAGGAAGGAATGGCGCGGGCGGCGGGCTACTCCTGGGATACCGCGGCACGGACGCTGCTCGGCGTGTACCGTTCCGTCGGAGGTGTGTCCCGGGGGGCCTCCGGAGGGCATTCCGCCCCCATCGGTGTTTAAAACCCGGACGAGGCTGCGGCGCGACAGCAATCCCCTGGCGGATGCAGCAAAAACAGGGCTGGCGCGTCACAAAGGTCGGATGCGATTGAAATGTCCCGCGGAAAAATGTAATAGCAGTATGGCGGGGAGTCACCGGGAACGTCGCAGGGCGGCCCGGCAATTTCACTCATGGGAGGACGACGTATGAAGCTGAAGATGCTGTGTGGTGTGGCCATGGTCGTGGCGACGGTCGCTCCGTTGCGTTCCCAATGCGAGGGGACGCCGGACAAGATGTGGGAGCTGGCGCAGAAGTGCATCGAGTGCAACTCGCCCGATCTCGCCCGCGAAATGTGCCTGAAGATCCTGTATCTCTCCCCCAAGAACGACTTCCAGGATGATGCGCAGTACCTGCTGGGCGTGGCGTTCGAGCGGGTGGGGAGTCTATACTTCGCCATCGAAGAGTGGGAGAAGCTCATCCAGAAGTACCCGGATTCCAGCTGGGTTCCGAAAGCCAAAGAAAAAATCGCCCTCGCGAAAACCGCCCTTGTTGACAGCGTGTACGATACGGTCACACTCGAGGACCGCGTCGCCGAAAAGTACATCTGGTGGGCGGACGATTTCAAGAACCGCAGCAAGACGTTCAGCGACACCGGCGTGATCCGGTACAAAGACTACCTGAACGCGGCGGAGTACTGGTACACCAAGGTCATCACCATGTTCCCGAAGAGCAACAAGGCGCCGCACGCGCAGTACAACCTGGGTGATGCCTATCTGTACCAGGATGACCCGGGTTTCTTCCAGAAAGCCGTGGATGCCTACGAGCTGGTCGTGGCAAACTACCCGAAGTCCATCTGGGCGAACAAGGCGGCGCTGCAGATCGGCATCGTCTATGAGGACAACATCCGCAACAAAAAGAAGGCGATCGATGCGTACCAAAACGTACTGGAGCGCAACGGCAACGACCTGAACAACTACTACGTCACTTTTGCGCGCGCCCGGTTGCAGTACCTGGGCGTGAAGCTGGACAAGTAGTTCGTCATTCCGGCGCCGCGGTCTGTCGCCGGCCGCGTCCGGAACGGACGCAACGGCATGCATGGAAACGATGGGCGGCACGGTTCCGTGCCGCCCATCGCTGTTTCATTCCGCATGAAAACCGCTATCATCTACGACTGGCTCGTCAGCAAGGGAGGAGCCGAGCGCATTGTCCGGCCGCTCCTGAGCATCCTGCCCAGCGCGGACATCTATGCGCTGGTCTGCGACCGAGAGTCATTCGCCGCGGAAACCGCGGGGCACCGGGTCTTCACCTCCGGGTTGCAGCACATTCCCGGGATCTTTCGCGTCTACCGAAGTCTCGTCCCGCTCTTCCCGTCACTGATAGAAAAGTTCGACTTGCGCGGCTACGATCTCGTCCTGAGCGTGAGCCATTGCGTCGCCAAGGGTGTCATCACGCCGCCGGATACCTGTCACATCTGTTACTGTCTGACGCCGGTACGCTACGCGTGGGAACTGTATGCCGACTATTTCAGCCCCTCCCGCCGCAATGCCATCAATGGATTCCAGCGGCGGCTGGCGCCGTTCGTCATGAATTACCTGAAAATATGGGATGCGGCGTCGTCCAATCGCGTGGACTTCTTCCTGAGCGTCTCGCACAACATCGCGCGCAAGGTGCGCAAGTACTACCGGCGCGAGTCCGATGTCGTGTATCCCCCGGTGGACACGGAGTTCTTCCGGCCGGCGGGGTCTCCTGAGGATTTCTTCCTGGTGGTTTCCCGTCTGGTCCCCTACAAGCGGGTGGATGTCATCGTGGAGGCGTTCAACCGGTTGCGGCTGCCGCTGAAGATCGTCGGTACCGGTCCCGAGTACCGCCGACTTACACGGATGGCCGGAACGAACGTCGAGTTCCTCGGCTGGCAGCCGGATACGGTGGTGCGTGACCTGTACGCATCGTGCCGTGCGCTGGTGGTTGCCGCCGAAGAAGATTTCGGCATCACCCCGCTGGAAGCGCAGGCCTCGGGACGGCCTGTCATCGCGCTGCGGCGCGGCGGATTCCGGGAGACGGTGGTAGAGGGGACGAGCGGTGTGTTGTTCGACCGTCAGGAAGCCGGATCGCTGGCGGAAGCGGTTCGCATATTCGAGCGCATGTCGTTCGACACGGGACGGATCCGTTCCCACGCGCTCCAGTTCTCGCCGGACGTGTTCGCACGCACGATGCGCGAGCGCATCGCGGCGTGCATGCATGAGTACGCCGCGATGCTGCGACGGTGAACCGCGCCGGCGTGCGACGGTCCGCGTCATGAATGAACCCCGGGCCGCCGGCCGCATCGCGCGCAACACCGGTTTCCTGCTGGCCGCCGAGGTGGCAGGCAGGGCGGTGTCGTTCGTTGCGGGGGTCTCCATCGCCCGCGTGCTGGGTGTTGCGGACTACGGCATCTTCTCGTTCGCCTTCTCGTTTGCCGCGCTCTTCGTGATGATCTGCGATTTTGGTCTGGCGGTGATCGCAGTGCGCGACATCGCCGCCGATCGTTCACGGGTGGGCTGGTACACCGGCACCATCGCCGCGGTACGCCTGGCGCTCGCGGTCCCCACCATCGGGCTGCTCACGGCGGCCCTGTTCATCGCTCAGCACTCCGCGGCCATCCGCGAGACCACGCTGCTGTTCGGCGCATCGCTGGTGCTCAACGCACTGGCCGAGGTGTTCACCGCCGCGTTCCGCGCTTTCGAACGCATGGGTCGCGTGTCTGCGGTGATGCTGGTGCAGCGCGCGGGCGCCCCGGTCCTGGGGCTCCTGCTGCTCTCCTTCGGTCACGGGTTGCGCGGGGTCGTCCTGGGGTACGCGGCGGGATCCCTGGCGGCGCTGCTGCTGAGCGTGTACCTGTTCGTCACGAGAGCGGGGACACTGTCGGTCCGCACCGACATCGCCTCGTGGAAACCGATCGTCACGTCGGCGCTGCCGCTGGCGGTCTCCATGGTGTTTTCAACGGTGTACTTTCGCATGGATGCGGTGATGCTGGCCGCGCTCCGGGGGACGGATGCGGTGGGGGTGTTCCACGCGGCCTGGCGGCTCATGGAGGCGCTGATGTTCGTTCCGATGAGTTTTGTCGGGGCGCTGTTTCCGGTGCTGACGGCGCGTTTCGCTGCGGGTAATCATGACGCAGTCCGGGGGCTGCTGCGACGCGGGTGCACGCTGCTGGCGGTGCTGGTGCTGCCGCTCGCGGTGTGGATGACGAGCTACGCGGGCTCGGCGACGGAAGCGCTGTACGGCGGTGCGTTCGCCCGGAGTGCGGCGCCGCTGGCGGTGCTCATGTGGGCCGAGGTCGCCATCTTCGTCAACTATCTGCTGACCCAGGCGCTGGTCGCGGCACACCTGCAGCGGTTCAATGCGGTGTACACCGCGGTGTGCGCAGGGGTCGGCATCCTGTTGAATCTGGTGTTGATCCCGCGGTTCGCCGAGACGGGCGCTGCGCTGGCGACGCTCGCCACGGAGTGCGTACTGTTCGCGCTGTGTCTGCGGCGGATCAACCGCGTCGTTGGACCGATGCGCCTGACCGGTGCACTGGCGCTGCCGGTTCTGGCTGCCGGCGGCATGGCGTTGACACTGTGGATTCTCCGCGGATCCGCCATGGTCGTTGCCAGCGTCGCAGGTATCGGGGTATACGTGGCCCTGGTGTGTGCGCTCGGGGTTATTCGTGTACAGGACGTGCGCTGCGTGCGTGATACGATCAGCGCAACGCGGGACGCATGAACAGTTCCGTGACCGCACGGATCGCGGTATGTGCCGTTGCAGTATGGGTGTGCACGACCGCGGTGTACCTTGCGGACCGTTCCAAACTGGATGCGCACGACGCAATCCCCGCGCGATACCTGCCCTACAGCATCCTGTCCGAAGGCGATGCAGACCTTACGGAGTTTCGCTTCCTGTACCGTGACGGCACGCCGTACTATCTCCAGGAGCGGGAGGGACGGTATCATTCCACTTATCCCATCGGCTCCGCGGTCGTGGCGCTGCCGCTGTACGCAGGAGTGCGGATGGTCCGGGGTCGGTTGGAATTGCAGTGGGCGGAGGCGTTGGAGAAATGGGCAGCGGCGATGCTCGCCGCGGGTTCGGTGCTGTTCGTGTTCCTGGCGCTCGCATCCGCGGGGCCGCTGCCGCTGGCGCTGGCCGGGGCGTGTATCTACGCTTTCGGGACCAACACCTGGGCGGTGACCAGCCAGGCGCAGTGGCAGCACACGTCCAGCCAGCTGTTCGTAGCCGCGGCGCTGTGGGCGCTGGTGCGCGCGCGAGAACAAGGCTGGTGGGCAATCCTCGCCGGGGCGCTGGTGTCGGCGGCGGTGGCCTGCCGGCCGACCAACATCGCATTCGCCGCCGCGGCGGCGGGATACGTCGCCGTGGTCCACCGGCGTCGGTTCGCGCTGTTCCTGGGTGCTGCCGCGCCGTGCGCGATGCTCGTCGCTTGGTACAATGCAAGCACCTTCGGCTCATTGGTCGGCGGCTACTCCGGGTGCCTGGCGGTGTACACCCGCGGGCTTTCCGTCGGGGAGCGGCTGGTCAATCTGGCCGGACTGCTGGCGAGTCCGAGCAGGGGGCTGTGGGTGTACTCGCCGGTGTTGATCGCCGCGGTCCCGAGTATCATCCGTGCGTGGCGCCGAGGCGGGGATCCGCTGGACCGGGCACTCGTAGTTGCGGTGCTCGGCCACACTGCCATCGTGATGCAGTGGCGGTGGTGGCACGGCGGGGTGACCTTCGGGCCGCGGCTGATGAACGATGTTCTGCCGCTGCTGGTGTGGCTGGCCGTTCCTGCGCTCGCGCGGTGGTGGGGCGCAGGCGGCCTGCGGCGGTGTGTGTGCGCGGCGGCGATTCTGTGGTCGGTGGGGGTGCAGCTGCTGGGGGTGCTGCGATACGACGCCCGATGGGACTTGGCGGTTGACCCGGCTAGGAACCCATCGGCGCTCTGGGATGTCCGCCGGTCGCAGCTGATCTTCGCGCTGCTCGACGGCGCTATGGAGACATCACCGCGCACATCGCCGGCGCACTACCGGGTGTCGTCGGATGCGGCGGTCTCGTCCGCCGGTTTTGACCGCTACGTCGGGTACGGCATGGGAGTCGCTGAGCCGTGGGGTCGCTGGGGCCTGGGCCGGGAATCGCTGGTTCTGGTATCGTTCGATGATCCGGGCCCGTGGCGGATATGTGTCGAGGCGTTTGCACCCTCCCGGGGAGGCGTCGCTGGAACCCAGGAACTCACCGTGCTGGTTGATGGGCGTGTGGTAGGGATCTATACCTTGCCCGCGGACGGCGCAACGACCCGCATCATCGTTCCTCTGCCGCCGGTGCGAACCGATCAGAGCCTCGCGGTGTCGTTCCGGTACCGGTGGTGGGTGCAGCCGGCGCGGCGGGGGTTCGGGGACGCCCGCAAACTCGCAGTCGGTTTCAGGAATATCCGTTTTGAGCGGGATACCGGAACGTGTGTAAAATGAAACGCCTCAGAGAATGGTTGCGTCGGGTATCGCACAGCGATGCCGGAGCGGCGTCCCTGGTGCTGATCGTCTGCACGGCGGCGTACCTCGCCAATCCGTGGCACCGGTTCACCGGCGATACCGTACCCGCACGGCTGATTCCGCAGAGCCTGCTGCAGAGCGGTACACTGGATCTCTCCAGCCATCCCCTCGCACATAATCCGGATATTGCGTACGCATTCATCAGGCGCGACGGACGTATCTTTTCCGCATACCCGATCGGAACCCCACTGTTGGCGGTCCCGTTTTTTGTGGGGATGTGTGGTGAGATTGACTCCCTCCGGCGTGAGCGTTTGTCTGCGGCTGTCCTGGCCGCGTTGTCGGCGATGCTGGTGGTTCTGGTAGCGCGTCGTCTGGGGGCGGCTCGTTGGCACGCGGTCGCACTCGGGTTCGTGTACGGGCTGTGTACCGCGACATGGTCGGTTAGTTCGCAGCTGCTGTGGCAGCATACTGGCGGCCAGTTATGCAATGCTGTGGCGCTCCTGGCGGTACTCGTGGCTGGTCGCAGTCTCGGATGGTGGGCAGTGGCGGGGTGCGCGGCGGGGATGGCGGTCGTCTGTCGTCCGACCAACGCAGTGGTGGTCGCCGCGTTCGGAGTGGTCGCGCTGCTGCGCGGCCGCCACTGTGCTCTGAGCTTTTTCGCCGGTGTAGCGCCGTTTGCGGTCGGGTTGGTGTGGTACAATCTCAGCATCGCCGGACACATCGCCGGAGGGTATGCGCCGTACGGCGGACGCGTGTGGGAGACGGTGGCCCAGGGTCGCTGGCTGGAACATCTGGCCGGGTTGTTGCTGAGTCCGGGTCGCGGGCTGTTGATCTATACGCCGGTGGTGGTGTGGTCGGTCCTCGAATCTGTCCGTTCGGTACGATCCGGGATCCGGCCGGAAACGGCCGCCTGTGCGAGTATCATCACCGCGTACGTGCTCCTGACGAGTTTGTGGTTCAACTGGTGGGGAGGGTACAGCTACGGCCCACGGCTGCTGGCGGATATGCTGCCGTTTGCCGCGGCGCTGGCGGTGCCGGTGGTGACGCGGCCGGTGAGTCGGTGGGTGCGTCTTGCAATGGTGCTCACGGTCGCATGGTCGGGTGTCGTACAGTCGGGCGGAGTGTACCGGGATACCGGCCGTTGGAACGCAGATCCGCCGATCGATCGTACGCCGGAGCGTCTGTGGTCGTGGCGGTATTCGCCGCTTGTGGCGGTGCTGTCCGACAACCGGGTGCCGCCCGTGCCACCGCCGTACCGGGATGAACTGGAAACGTCCGTGGATTTCCGGGAACCTCGTGCGCGGCGGTACGCGGGATACGGCTGGGTTCCGACGGCTGAACCGTGGGGTCGTTGGATGGACGGAACCGCCGCCGAGGTGTATCTTGCGGTTTCCACGCGGGCGGCGCACGTACTGCATGTTCGCGCGATTGCACCCGAGGGACTACCCGCGTGGCCGCAGTGTATCACGGTCTCTGTGAACGGGATGGAGGTGGGGCGCTGCACCATTGAACGGCCGGAACAGTGGGTGGGTGCATCGTGGTCGGTCCCGGCGGCGGTGTTGACCGGGGACGTGGAACGCGTGCAGTTTCGGTGCACTCAGATGCGATCACGGTGGGGGCGTTTTCCGGCAGATCCCCGCCGGCTGTCGGCGGGTTTTGATACGGTACGTCTGCTTCCGGCTCCTTGATTGCGCGGTGCAGGCGGCGTTCAGAGGATCTCCCGGAAGACGTCTGGCAGGAACGTCGGGAGTTCGGACGGCAGCAACGAGAATGCGGTACGTCGTCTCCGACCGTGGTACGCTGCGCGGGCGTGCAGCCAGACGCCCAGGAGCGATGCCTGTAGGAGCGTGCCGAACCGGTGGGGCACTCGGGAGCCAACGTCGCAGGGGAAGGCCAGTCCTGCGATGATGCCCGCCAGCACATCACCGCTCCCCCCTTTGGCCAGCGCCGAATTGGGCGCGTCGAGCGCGAACGTCTGTGTGCCGTCGGAAACGACGGTTGTTGCGCTCTTGAGTACGAGCGTAACATGGTGGTCGCGTCCGAAGTCCGCAGCTTCCGCGGCGAGACGGTGGGAGAATGACGCCCGGGGTTTGCCCGTCAATCGTTCGTATTCGCCGAGGTGCGGGGTGAGTACCACCCGGTGACGTTGGTGCCGGAGAGCGGGGATGTCAGCGGTGCGCAGGTCCAGTGCGGTGCAGCCGTCGGCGTCCAGAACGGTGTACAGCGTTTCGGCCAGTCGTGAGCCGTCCGCGTACACCGCGGAGAGCAGGCCGTTGACGTAGTCGCGGGTTTCCGCCGACCGACCCATTCCGCACCCGATGCAGAGCGTGGTGACGCGGCGTTCCAGGATCAGGTTGACGGTGGTTTCCACCGCGAGGGGTTCCATGGCGCCGGTACCCCGATCCGGCAGCGCGATGCGCATCGTCTCGGCGGGGGATCGGCTGAGCACAATATCGGCGACGGATGCCGGCACGCACAGTGTCACCAGTCCTGCCCCGGCGGCGAGCGCACCACGCGCGGCGAGCGATGGTGCACCCGGGAACGCGGCGGAACCGCCGATCACCAGCACGTGCCCGAAATCGTACTTGTGGCCGCGCTCATCGCGGACGGGCAGCAGCTGGGCAGCCAGGACGCGCGTGATGGATGCCGGTTTCATGCGTGACGCCGGTTCCGGGACCGGCTGACCAGCGCGACGGCCGCGGCGTACGTCGCGGTGTGTGACAGAGACACCTCCACGCGGAGCCGCGTACACGCGGATGCGGGGAGGCGGATCTCCGGCTTTCCGTTTTCCGATGGTTCAACGACGATGTCCCGCAGCGCCAGCGCACGCCTGCCTTCCAATGCTTTCCAGACCGCCTCTTTGGCTGCAAACCGTGCGGCATAGTGCTGAGCGCGGTTTTTGCGGGACTCGCAGTAGGCGATCTCCGCAGGGTGGAATACGCGCATGACGAAACGCCGGTTGCGTATGGCCGCGGCGATGCGCCGGATTTCCACGATATCAATGCCGATCACCGTTTTTCACTCGACGGTCACGCTCTTGGCGAGGTTGCGCGGCTGGTCCACGTCCCGGCCCAGGATCACCGCGATGCGGTAGGCCAGCAGCTGCAGCGGCACGACGTTGAGGATGGGCGACAGCAGCTCGTCGATCTCGGGCAGCAGCAGCGCGTGGTCGACCCGGTCGGCCGTCGTGCCTTCATTGATCAGCGCGATGATGCGCGCATCCCGGGATTTTGCCTCCTCCAGGTTGGAGAAGATCTTCTGCATGAGCAATCCTTTGGTCGCGATGACTACTACGGGCATGTCCTCGTCGATGAGCGCGATGGGACCGTGTTTCATCTCCCCGGCGGGATATCCCTCGGCGTGGATGTAGGATATCTCCTTGAGTTTGAGTGCGCCTTCCAACGCTACCGGGTAGTTGATCCCGCGTCCGAGGTACAGAAAGTCGCGCGTCCGGTGGCAGGTGTGCGCGAGCTCGTCTATCGCCCGGGTGTCCGCCAGCAGGTGTTCCAGGAGCGTCGGCACTTTGTAGAGCTGGGCGAGCAGTTCGTCGTGACGCTCCCGCGGGATCGAGTTCCGGAGCCGGGCCAGGTACAGCCCGAACAGGTACAGGCACACCAGCTGCCCCGTGAACGCTTTGGTGGACGCCACACCGATCTCCGGGCCGCAGCGGGTGTAGATGGTCGCGTCCGTGGCGCGGGTCAGCGATGAGCCGGTTACGTTGCAGATGCCCAGGGTCGCAAGGCCGCGCTCCCGCACGAGCTGCAGGCAAGCGAGGGTGTCGGCGGTCTCGCCGGACTGGGAGATGAACACCGCCAGGGTGTCGGGTTGGATGATCGGGTCGCGATAGCGGTACTCAGAGGCGATGTCCACCTCCACTGGGATGCCTACCAGTTTTTCGATGAAGTACTTGCCGATGAGCGCCGCGTGGTAGGAGGTGCCGCAGGCGACCATGGTCAGGCCGCGGATGCGCCGCAGGATGTCATCGGCGATGGACAGTTCGCCGGCGAACGTGACGGTGTTGTCGAAGACCCGGTTGATGATGTTCTCGCGGATGACCTGGGGCTGCTCGTGGATTTCCTTGAGCATGAAGTGGCGGTACCCGCCCTTCTCGACCATGATGGGATCCCATGAAATGCGCTGCTCGGGCCGTTGCACGGAGGAGCGGGTGGCGAGGGATCGGATCTCCACCCCCCGGTCGCTCATCGCACCGTAGTCGCCGTTCTCCAGGAAGATGAACCTGCTGGTGTGGGCCAGCATCGCGGTGACGTCGGAGGCGATGAACAGCTCGCCGTCGCCGATGCCCAGGACCAGCGGACTGTCCTTGCGTGCGAAGAAGACGGTTCCCGGCGCATGCACCGACAACAGTGCAAAGGCGTACGAGCCTTCGAGCATAGCCATGGTCTTCTCCATGGCCGCTGTGACGTCCCCGTGGTAGTGGTGTTCCAGAAGATGGACGATGACCTCGGTGTCCGTATCCGAGCGGAACGTGTGTCCGGGGAGGGCGGCCCGCAGTTCGGCGTGGTTCTCGATGATGCCGTTGTGGACCAGGACGAATCGTTGAGCGCAGTCGGTGTGCGGGTGGGCGTTTTCTTCCGAGGGTTTGCCGTGGGTTGCCCAGCGGGTGTGCGCGATGCCCGCCGTGCGTCCGCCGCCCGTGTACGCGAAACTGGCGGGGATGGTGTTCTCCATGTCGGCTATTTTTCCCGCCGCCCGGTGGCGCAGAATGGCGGGGTGCGGTTCGGTGCACAGCAGGGCGATGCCGCTGGAGTCGTAGCCGCGGTACTCGAGCCGCTTGAGGCCGTCGAGCAACACGTTCACGGGGTTTGCAGTTCCGACGTATCCGACGATTCCACACATAGTGTCGTAGTCCTTGTGAGGGCGTCCGTTGCGCCCGCGGGAGTTTTTATTGCACCGCGTCGCGCATCCGGCGGACGGCCGACGTCAACCCGACGAACAGTGCGTGTGCAATGATCGAAAAACCGATATTGAGCGTGGCGATCCCGGGCAGCCGCGCCACCGCACCCACGTTCTCGTAGTCCAAGCCGTGCCCCGCGTTGCACACCAATCCCAGTCGGACGGCGAGCGCTGCGGCGTCCCGGAGCCGCTGGAGGTGCTCGGCGTGGTTCGCGGACCCGACCGGAGCGCGGGAGTAGGCACCGGTATGCAGTTCCACGGCGTGGGCGCCCAGGTCGCGGGCTATACGCACCGCATCTGCAGACGGTTCTATGAAAAGGCTCACGCGGATGCCGGCATCGCGAAGCCGTGCGATGGCTGGCCGCAGGACGACCCGGTCACCCAGAACATCCAGTCCGCCTTCTGTAGTGAGTTCCTGCCGGCGTTCGGGCACAAGGCACGCCTCGTGCGGGTGCAGCGCGCAGGCGATACGGATGATTTCGTCCACGGCCGCGAGTTCCATGTTCAAGGGCACCGCGAGTTCCCGGCGCAGGAGGTGCACATCCTCATCCTGGATGTGACGCCGATCCTCCCGCAGGTGCACCGTGATCTGGTCGGCGCCGCCGGCGATACAGGCACGAGCGGCTTCCAGGAGGGACGGATACCCCGCGCGGCGGGCCTGCCGCAGCGTCGCGACGTGGTCGATGTTGACGCCCAGCGAGGTCATCGGGGAGGTTCCCTCCTCCGGATCGCCTGACGGTTGCGGAATCGCTGCGCCAGTTCACGTACGGCGCGTTCCACGGCGGACCGGTTCCGACCCTCGGCCATGATACGCAGCAGGGGTTCGGTGCCGGAGTAACGGATGAACACCCGTCCAGCGATGCGTTTTTCCAGGCGGCGGATCTCGGCAGGGGGAAATACCGAATCCACCGGCGGCTTGTCCTCAGTCTCCAGGTTCAGCAGCACCTGGGGGTACTTGGTAAAGACGCTGCACAGTGCGGCGAGGGAGCGCCGGGCGTCGGCGACAGCCCGCAGGGACGCGATCGCGGTGAGCATGCCGTCGCCGGTGGGCAGCAGGTCGTTGATGATGATATGCCCCGACTGTTCGCCGCCCAGATTGGCGCGGTACTTGCGCATGTACGCGTACACGTTCTTGTCGCCCACGGGGGCAAGGATCGTCTTGATGCCCCGGGAGCGCAGGTGCCGCAGGAGTCCCAGGTTGGACATGACCGTCGGCACCACGATGCCCTGGGGGAGCCGTCCCCGTCGGCGCAGGTCAGCGCTCAGGATCGCGAGAATGAAATCGCCGTCGCGCACCGTGCGTTCCTCATCCACGAGGACCGTGCGGTCCGCATCCCCGTCGAGGGTGATGCCGATGGTGCCGGCGCGCAGGCGCTTGCGCAACTCGTTCGGGTACAGGGCGCCGCAGCGGGCGTTGATGTTGGTGCCGGTCGGTGTCGTGTTGAGCAGACGGCAGTGCGGGGTGATCCGGGGGAACACCATCCGTGCCACCGGTCCGGCGGCGCCGTTGGCGCAGTCCACGGCAATCCGCAGTGGTTTCCCGTCGGGGCGCAGCATCGGCAGCGGTCCGGCGTGCGACAGGAGCCACCCGGCGTAGGCTTCCCGGCATGCCGCGGCGGCCATGGACACCGTGCCGCCGGGACGGGGAGCCGGGTCTCCCGGCGAGGCGACGCGCTCCTCGATGGCCCGTTCCACGTCGTCGTCTATCTTGGTGCCGTCGGGTGAAAGAAACTTTATTCCGTTGAACTCGTAGGGGTTGTGCGAGGCGGAGATGACCGCTCCGACAGTGCCGCGCGTGCGGCAGAGGAAGGCGATGCCGGGGGTCGGCAGGATCTCGGCGACCGTGACGGCGAACCCCTGACGCCGGAACTCCCGTATCAGGATCTGTGCTATCCAGCGGCAGGACGCACGCGTGTCCCAGCCGATGTGCACCGCCGGCCGGTCGATCTGGGTGTGCAGGACCGCCGCGGCGCACCTGCTGATGCGTGCGACGCTGTCCGGGGTCAGCGGCGGCTGGCCCGCGATGCCGCGGATGCCGTCGGTTCCGAAGAGCTTGGTGTTGGTGTGCATGGCGGTCAGCGGTTCGTCAGATCCGCCGGCGGGACGACGCGGATGTCGGTGAAGGTGCGGCCTGGAGTGGCGGCGTTGATGCGCTTGAGCCACTCACGGCGATGCAGCGTGACGTGCTGGTGGTGGGCAGGGGTGCGTGCTGCGACCAGGAGCGTGTCCCCGCGGATGCCCACCAGCGGTATGCTGCGGCACAGAGGTTCCCCCACGACCGCGTCCCATCCGGTGTACACCGCACGGTTGCGGGGATCCACCCCCAGCGCGGCGATAAGCTCGTCAACGATGTGGGATGCTTCCTTGAATCGCGGCATGCAGGGTTACAGTTTCATGGGCATCAGGATGTACAGGTATCCCGCGTCGCCCGCAGGTTGGAAGATCCAGGGCGCGGACGGCTCGTTCATACCCACCGTGAGCTCGGCGTTGTCCGGGAGTGTCGCGAGCATGTCCAGGATGTACTCCGGTTCAAACTTGACTTCCAGATTCTTCCCTTCGTACTGGAGGTCCACTTCGACTTCGGACTGGCCGTAGGCTTCCACGATCGCCGACAGGCGGATGGCGCCCGGGGTGAACTGGAACCGCACGCCCCATCCCTTTTCCGGCGTGACCCATGAGATCTGGCGAACGCCCTTTTTCAGCTGTTCGGCCCGGACGGTACAGGTGGGCAGGTTCTTGGGGATCACCTGATCGTACGCAGGAAATTCACCTTGTACCAGCCTGCTGACAAACACGGTGTCGGCGGCTTCCATGATGAAATGATCGGCGAGGATGGCGACCGTGACGGACGCGGTTTTGACCTTGGCGGCGATATCGGCGATGCGGTGCACCGACTTAGTGGGGATGATGCCCTGCGCGCTGACCTTGTTGTTCTCCAGCGTCCGCGCGACGTACGCCAGGCGTCTTCCGTCCGTGGCCACGAAACGCGCCTGATCCTTCTGCACCGTGAGGAAGACGCCGTTGAGATAATAGCGGGTTTCCTCGCGGGAGGTGGCGAAGACCGTCTTGGTGAGCGCTTCGCTGAGCATGTCTGACGGGATGACTATCTGGGCCGCGGCGGCCTGCTTCTGGTCGTAGGCGGGCATGCCGGGGTGGTTCTTGGCGGGCTGGCCGACGAAAGTGTGGCGGACTTTTCCGCAGGTGAGCTCCGCCTTGTCGTCCTTGGTGCGGAGTTTCAGCTCGTCGGCGGCGAGCTCCTTGACCGCTTCCAGCAGCTTCTTGGCGGGCAGGCAGATCTCCCCCGGTGTGGTCACCGTGCAGGGCAGTGCGATGCGCAGGGATGTCTCGATGTCCGTGCCGATCAGCACGCAGGTGTTTTTCTCGCGTGCCTGGATGAGGACGTCGCTGGAGATGGGGAGGGTGCTGCGCGACGAGACGATGGGATCCAGCAGTTGCAGGCTGCGCAGCAGCGACGACGTGTTCAGCACGAGTTCCATGGTCGATTCCTCCTCGGGAATGCCCTCACGGGCGCACTTTCTTGGTCAGATTGTTGACCAGCTGGGCGTAGTACGGATTGGTGTCGATCAGGTTCTTGATCTTCAGGTACGCGTGGTATGCCGTGGTGTGATCCCGCCGGCCGAAGTGTTCGCTGATGGCCAGGTACGGCAGGTCGGTCAGCATCTTGGCCAGGTACATGCCGAACTGCCGCGCCAGCGCCAACTGACTGGAACGTTTCCGGGAGAGCAGTTCACGGCGCGGTATGCGGAACTCCTCCTCGAGAGCCGCGATGATGCGCTCGATGCTCACGGTTCGCGGGGTGGAGTCGATCATGTCCTTGAGCATAGTTCGGACATTGTCAATGGTCAGGGGGATGTTCTCGGTCAGAGACTTGGCGAGCATGCGGATGAGGGCGCCCTCCAGCCGCCGGATGTTCTCGGGGATATTCTCAGCCAGGAACCGCAGGACGTCATCCGGGACGTACACCTGCTGCTTTTGCGCCTTGTGCCGGAGGATGGCGAGCCGCAGTTCCATCGAGGGTTGGCCGATATCGGCGATGACCCCCCACTCGAAACGGCTGATGAGTCGGTCCTGAAAGCCGCCTTTGAGGTCCTGAGGCTTGCGGTCGGAAGTGATGATGATCTGCTTGCGGGCGTCGAACATCATATTGAACACGTGGAAAAATTCCTCCGAGGACCCTTCTTTACCCGCCAGGAAATGGACGTCGTCCAACAGCAGCGCCACGGAGTTCTGAAATTTGGACCGGAAGGTGTCCAGGCGGTGATCCTTGATCGCTCCCACGTAGTCCGAGATGAACCGGTCGGCGCTGATGTACGCGATGCGGAACCCCTTGGACAGCTGCAGCATTTTGTTGCCGAATGCGTGCAGGAGGTGGGTCTTGCCCAGCCCTGCGGGCGAGTAGATGAACACCGGGTTGTACCGGCTGCCGGGCGTCTGAGCGCACCCCTCGCAGATCGCCTTGGCGAACCGGTTGGACTCATCGGTGATGAAGTCGTCGAAGGTATAGTTGGGATTGAATCCCCGGCTCATGAGGAACACCTTCTCCGGCAGATACTCGAAGGTTGTCGTGTCGGGGGTGTCGTTGGTGCGCGCCTCGTCGAGTTTGAACGAATACTCGTAGGACAGGGCACGGGGACTCCCCATCTCCGCCGCGAGGACCTGTTCGATGCGCCGGGCGTACCCGGTGGTTTCCAGCCAGTCGGAAAAGTACTTGTTCGGTATGGAGAGCACCAGAGACTGATCGTTGACCGCCCGCGGTGTGATGGGTGTCACCCAGAGGTCGCGGGTTTGTTCATCAAGGTCGCCGAAAACCTGCGCGGAAACCCGCGACCAAAGCTGAGCGATATCGTTCTCATTCATACTGCAAAGTGCTCCGATGAAGGCTACCTGTGCCGTGCAAAAAACGTCTCATTTACTCGGGTGTTTTCTGGTTGATATCCACACTGTGGAAAAGTCGGTGGATAACTTCCGAAAAATGTGGATTCATGGTTTAAACGCCTAGAATTTCAACGATATTCATAAACTCGCCAAGGGATATCTCCTCGGGTCGAACGGTTGTTTTGTGGCCCGTTTTTACCACTGCATTTTCAATGTCTTTTTTTGCTATCCCAAGTCGTGAATGCAGCGAGTTCGCCAGTGTTTTCCGCCGCTGCGAGAAAGCCGCGGCGATGATCGAAAAAAGCCGTTCGCGTGCGCGGTATCCGGCGTATGCCGGGTTCGGTTCCAGGCGGATGACCGCGGAATCAACCGCCGGTTTCGGCCGGAAACAGGAGCGCGAAACCACGCAGACCAACTCGACTGTACTATAAAAATTTGTCCAGAGTGTCAAACGCGAGTATGCCGCAGTTCCCGGTCGGGCACACATGCGCTGGGCGACCTCCCGCTGCAGCATGATGACGGCGCGCGACCAGCGCGGGTTTGCATAGAGGCGTTCCAGGATCGGGGTGGTGATGCTGTAGGGTATGTTGCCGGCGATCTTCAGTATCCACCCGTCGGGAATCCGCAGGGAGTCGAAGTCGAACTCGAGGAAGTCCCGGTGCACGAGGGTGAACCGCGGGTTCCCGGCAAAGCGCCCGGACAGCGCTCCGGCGGCGACCGGGTCGATCTCCACCGCGACGACCGATCCGGCACCGGCCACCAGGTCATCGGTGAGAGCGGCGTCACCCGGGCCGATTTCCAGCACCAGGTCGGTGGGTCTGGGATCCACCGCTGCGATGATCTTGCGCACGATGTTGCGGTCGGTCAGGAAGTGCTGGTCATACCGGGGCATGGCGGTCTCCGTTCATTTTCCCACGCAGAAACGAGAGAACACTTCTTCGACGGTATCAGGCGGCGCGTCTTCTCCGGTGACCGCCGCCAGGTCGCGGCGCGCCGCGGCGAGATGTTCCGCCGCCAGTTCCGGGCGGCCTGCCCCGGCACCGGCAGCCGCGGCGAGGTGGGCGGCGGCTGTGTGCAGCAGATCAGCCTGGCGGCGCGTGACGACGGCCGCTGCAGCCGCACGCTCGTCCGAAGAGAGTGTGCTGTTGTCGCCGGTGCAGGCCGCGACTATCGTCTGCTCGAGCCCGGCGATGCCGTGTAAGGTGGTGCATGACAGTTCCGGCACCTCAGGGACAACATCGTACCAGGCGGCCAGGCGGGCGGCCAGTGCCGCAGCCTCACGACGCACCGCGGGCAGGTCATGGGAGGCGTCGATTTTATTGATGGCGATGATCGCCCGGCTGCGCCTGCGGGGGTCTGCAGGACGCAGTCGTTCCGCCGCGGAGACGTCGTCGGGGCCGACGCCTGCTGCGGCATCCAGCAGCAGGACGACAACGTCGCTGTCGCGCGCGGCGCGGCAGGCGCGTTCCATACCGAGCATCTCGAGGGGGTCATCCGGTTGCACGCGTAAGCCTGCGGTGTCGGTCAGCGTCAGTGGAATATCGCCGATGATGATTCGTTCGGTGACCGCGTCGCGGGTGGTACCGGGGATGTCCGAGACGATGGAACGGTCGCGATCGACCAGCACATTGAACAGGCTGGACTTGCCCGCGTTGGGTTTGCCGCACAGCACGATCGAGGCGCCGTCGAGGAAGGGGCGTGCACGTCCGGCGGCTGCGATGATGCGTTGCAGTGTATCCCGGCACGTGCGGAGCTGCTCGCCGATCCGCGCGGTATCAACTGCGGCCGCGTCCGGTTCGTCGGGGTGGTCCAACAGTACGGCCAGCGACGCCGCCACGTCCGCCAGGCGTGCGCGGATGTCGTGCAGGACGGCGCGTGCCGAACCGCTCATCGATTGCGCGGCGATTTCTGCCTGGAGGGCGGATTCGGCGCAAATCAATGCGGACACCGCCTCCGCCTGCGCCAGATCCATGCGGCCGTTGACATACGCCCGCCGGGTGAACTCACCCGGTCCGGCGCGGCGCGCTCCGCGGGCTACGCACAGATCCTCGATACGCCGCAGGGTGACCGGGCTGCCGTGGCAGGAGAACTCCGCGACGTCTTCCCGGGTGTAGCTGCGCGGAGCGCGCATAACCAGCAGCAGCGCCTCGTCCACCGTACGGTCACCGTCTACAATGTCTCCGAGGCGCGCGGTGAACGACGGCATCGCGTGCACCGGCTGGGCGTTCCTGGGGCGGAACAGTGCGCCGGCGATGGCGAGCGCGTGCGGTCCGCTGAGACGGACCACCCCCAAACCGGAACGTCCGTGGGGGGTTGCTATAGCGACGATCGTGTCGCCGCCCGGGTGCTGTGCTCCCGTGCTCATGGTGCTGACGTCAGCGGCCGGCGCCGTCGGCGGGGGAAGGGGCCGGCGCGGATGAGGCCTGGTGCAGACGGCGCAGCCGGTATCGTACCCCACGGTCCGCTCTGATGGTGCACAGCTCGATGTCGGGATACCGGGCAAGCTCGTCACGGAGCACCGCGAGGTACACGTCCGACACGCGGTGCAGGGTGACTTCCGCTCGGTTCTTCAGTGATGCGATCGCCGATCGCGCGCGTTCCCGGAGGTGCTGGCGCAAACCATTGATGTCCAGCGAGACGTTCAGGTTCCGGTTGATGCGCCGGACAAAGGCCTCCAGCACCACGTACAAGGCGTTGTACGCCTCCCCGTTGTTGCGCGCGAACAGGTCGGTGTACGACGGTTCCGTGAACAGGACCGACACGTCGACGGTGGATGGGGACAGGCGCACATTCACCGTCGTGCGCCCGAGGCCGAGCAGCGCGAACACCTTCGACAGGAAGTACTTCACGCAGGCATCCGGACGTTCCGGCTTGGGGGCGATGATGACCCGTGCGGGCTTGGCGCCCATTAAGCCGAAGAGTCCCGGTGAACCCTCGCTGAGCACACGGATCACCGCCTCGTCTCGGGTCAGGTTCCCGGCGATCAGGGCACGTCGGGTGACGTCCTCAACCGTTTTGCCGCTATATTCGTCGGAGAGCACGGCGGCGTGCACCGCAGCGAAGGAGGACGGTGCGTTGTCGCTGGTCATGCCTACCGTCGCACGGGTTGCGCCGCGGTGCCGAGCGTGCGGTTGAGCACCGTCTGCACGATAATCGTCAGCACGTTGCTGGTGAGCCAGTACAGCACCAGCCCCGACGGCATGTTAAAGAAGATGACGGTGATGACCACCGGCATCACCAGCGCCATCATCCGCTGGTTCGGGTCGGAAAGGCTCCCGGACGACGCCTGCTGGAGGAACATCAGGCCGCCCATGAGGATGGGCAGCAGCGCGAAGGAGAACGAGGTGAACGGTACGGGGAACCGGTCCGGCTGCGACAGGTCCGAGATCCACAGCGCGAACGAAGCACCGCGCAGGTCATACGTGTTGTTGAGCATCGAGAACAGGGCGATGAACACCGGCATCTGCAGCAGCAGGGGCAGACAGCCGCTCAGCGGGTTGTACTTGTACTCCTTGTACAGGTTCATCATCTCCTGGCCCAGCCGCGCCTGGTCGTCCTTATAGATCTTCTGCAGGGCTTGGATTTTCGGTTGGATCTCGCGCATCATGCGCGTGGACTTCAGCTGGTTGACGGTGAGCGGCAGGGTCATCAGCTGGATGATCAGCGTGAGCAGAATGATGGAAACGCCGTAGTTGCCCGTCAGGGCGTGAAACTGCCGCAGCAGCCAGTCGAACAGCCGACTCAGCGGCGCAAACCACCCCAGGTCGATGGTCCGCGCGAACTTGTAGCGGCGGAGGTCCCGGTGGTTGAGCAGGGCGAGGCTCTTGGGTGCCAGGAGCACCCGTACCGACGATACCCTGCCGGGCACAGGCTGCACCGTCACCGCCCGGGTCATGTTGTCGATCTGGGCGGCTGAGACAGCGGCGGCTGTTTCGGGGAACATCGCCGTCAGGAAGTGACGGCCCGACACCGCCGCCCACAGCACGTCGCCGCGGCGGGGCGTCGTTCCGGAAAGCTGTTCGACCGCGACATCGTCCGGGGTGCCGTAGCCGAGGAACACTCGGTTCGCCTCGCGTGCGAAATCATCAATACGCAGGTAGTGGTTCCACGTGTAGGCGACGGCGGCCTCGCGTTCCGTGGTGACCGAAACGTCCAGCCAGGCGGCGAGCCGCAACGGTGTAATGCGCACGGTCTTTACGACGCGTCCCGCGGCCGCGTCCGTCCCCGTGAATGTAATCGTGACCGTCGACCCCTGCACCGCGACCGTGGTGGAGAAGTTGACGGAAGGGAACGTGGCCAGCGCGTCGCGCGGTCCCGAGCACAGCAGGAAGAACTGGTCTCCGGTGTCGTGTTTCTCGCGGATGCGCACCTCGCGGATGCCCGCGCCCCAGGTGTTGAATACCAGCAGAAGGTTGTCCGTTGTTACCGTGAATGAAGACACTGATGTGGCCGTCGTGACCGGTACGTTGGATTGGGAGATGGATGCCGGCGTCGTGATCGGTGTCCCTGATGCCGCGGAGGGTTGCAGAGGTGGCGGTTGACGGTGCGGTCGCGGCGAGAGCAGGGTCCAGAGTATCAGCACCGCCGCGGACAGCAGGACGGCGGTTAGGAGACGTCGTTCCATGTCAGAGCTCCCTCAACGTTCGAGAATGAATGTCGCTCCATCGGTGTTCAGGGGAAATCAACGCCGCCCGGGTGGAACGGGTGGCAGCGGCCCAGGCGCCGGACGCCTTTCCAGACGCCTGCGAACGGGCCGTATTTCAGGACGGCAAGCCGCAGATATTCGGAACACGACGGATAGTACCGGCACCTGCCCGATGCCACCGGATGCAGGAACAGCCGGTACCAGTCAATCGCGGTCAGCAGCGCCGAGGTTGTCAGCGGCGACACCCGCACGGCCAAGGCACTCAAGAATCGTCCTGCGGAGTTCCGCATAGGTCATTTCCGCTCCATCCCGTCGTGCGACGACCACCAGATCCCACCCCGGCGAAAAACCGTGTTTATGCAGTCTGAAAACCTCGCGGACGCGCCGTTTGAAGGTGTTGCGCGCCACCGCGGTCGGTGCCGCCCTGCGAGAGATGGAGATGCCGAGACGGGTGGGGAGGTCATGGGCATGGCGCCGCCGAACGCACACCACGATACCGCCGGCGGTGTACCGCCGGCCGTCGGCATACACCGCCGCAAACTCCCGATCGGTACGCAGCCGTTCATGCTTCTGGAACCGGCATCCACGCTGCGGTTCCGGCGTCACGACACGTCGGAACGGTCAGGGGGTCAGTCGCCGGCGACCGCGGGTGCGACGGCGTTTCAACACCCGGCGTCCGCCCGGGGTGCTCATCCGTGCGCGGAAACCGTGAGTCTTCTTGCGGTGGCGTTTGGACGGCTGGTACGTGCGCTTACTCATGGACTGACTCCTTGCAATGCCCGCGCAGGCCGCACGGTGCTGCGGCGGTTCCACGCGAAGTGAACGTATGCGGCACACAATATATCTCTTTCTATACTACAATTCCAATGACGATGTCAAGCAATTTCCTTTCCTGGGAGTGTTGCGGGCGGGATGTGTCACAGGAGTTCGCGCGGATCCAGGTTCCGGATGTTGGAAAGCTTGTCGAAGTCCTCGTCCGCATCCTGGAAACGTTCGCGCACGCTGTAGACCTCGTCCAGTGCGTCCAGGAAGGCGTCCAGCAGATCGGGATCAAAATGCGTGCCCCGGCCCTCGCGCATAATGGACAACACCTTTTCGTCGGGCATGGCAGGCTTGTAGCAGCGGCGGCTGGCCAGGGCGTCGAACACGTCGGCGATGGCCACGATGCGTCCTTCCAGCGGGATGTCGGTGCCCGCGAGCTTGAGCGGGTAGCCGGTACCATCGAACTTTTCGTGGTGGGTGAGCGCCACACGCTTGGATTTTTCAATGACCTCCACGTTCGAATGCCGCAGGATCATCCCACCCAACAGAGTGTGCTGTTCCATGACCGCCCGTTCCTCCGGGGTCAGCGGCCCCGGTTTCTGCAGGATGGCGTCGGGAACCCCCAGCTTGCCGATGTCATGCATGGGAGCCGCCCAGTAGATAAGATCCGCCTCCGCCGGACTGCATCCGGCCCGTACGGCGATGAGCTTGGCGTAGTGGCTGACGCGCTTGATGTGGTTAGCAGTCTCTTTGTCGCGGTACTCTGCGGCGACGCTCAACCGGAATATGGTGTCCAGGTGCGCCGAACGCAGCTGTTCGGCCAGGCGCGCGTTCTGTATGGCGACCGCAGCTTGCGAAGCGAACGAGGCGGTGATCCGCAGGTGTTCGTCGGTGAACGGCACCGGGCGCCCCCGGTCCAGCGCGTTGATGAGCTGGAGAATACCGATGACATCTCCGGAACGGTCGGGCATGGGCACGGTGAGCATGGAGACGGTGGTGTAGCCGTGGCGTTCGTCCAGCGTCGCGTTGTAGTGGTACGCCGCATCCTCCGGTATGCGACGGACGTCTGGGATGTTGAGCGGCTGCCGGGTCAGGGCGACGTATCCCGCGATGCTCTGAGGGGTGACCGGCATGGTGAAAGTGGCGAACATCTCCCGGACGCGCGCCGCACCGAACCGCGCGGTGTAGGTGTTGTTGTGCGCCAGTTTGAACGTCAGGGAGTCGCCATCGCGCAGGTAGATGGACGCTCCGTCGGCGTTGGTGAGGTTCTGCGCCTCGGTCAGGATCAGGTCCAGCAGCGTGTCCAGATCGTGGACGCTGGACAGTGCAATGCCGATGTCCAGGAGGTTTTCCAGCAGCAGCGCAGCCATGGGTTTACACGCTCCCCTCAGCAGTGTGTCAGCGCGCTCCCTATAGCAAATCGGAGGCGGCAAAACAACCCGTTGCCGTGCTGGGGCGGATCATTGGCCGTTCGCGGTGAACGAGTACGTCCAGAGAGGCTGGTCCTGGCGGCTCCAGTTCTGCTGGGTGGCCTGCCACTGCTCGTCGGACCACTGCGCCTTGGCGGATTGTTTGAACTCGTAGTAGGAGAACATGCCGCCGCGGCACAGGCGCGTTCCCCGACGGTCGCGCACCACGACGTAGATGTCGCTCGGGGTTCCCACCGCCTGGGAGAGCACGTTCTCCTGGCGCAGGTCGGTGAAGATGCTGGTCACGATGTCGGTGCGCTCGTCGGTTGTCGCGGCCACTTTTTTCATGAAGTGCTCCGGGAACGACAGGAGTTCCTGGATGCTCGGCCCGAACTCCCACATCACGCGGTAATCGGCATCGTCGAGTACCTTGCGGCGCAGCACCTTTTCCGCTACGGCCTCCAGCTGCTCGGCCAGCGTCGAAAAAGCGCGCACCTTGTCGGTGACTTTCGGCATGATCATGCCCGCAGCGGTCAGTTTGCTGTCCAGGTCGTCCATCATTTCAGCGATCCGGGTGTACACCTCCGGGTGCGGCTCCACGTACCCGTACGTCATGCGGGCTTTCGGGAAGGAAACGGTCGTCGGCCGGTACTTGCGCGCCGGACGCGCCGCGGTGGCGTGCTTGAGCTGCACCCATGCGCCCAGGGACGTTTGCAACTGCTTGTCCAGCCAGGCGCGGTTCTGCATGAACTCGGGCAGGCCGTCGCCTTCAGGCGGCGCCAGCAACGGGACGAGCGCGTGGATGCGTCGTGCGTACAGGTCCGCCTCCCACGCTTCGGTGGTCAGAGCCGCGAACTGCGCCTGCAACACCATCAGCTGTTCGGGGTAGGAGGTGAACTGCGTATCGCCGTCGGATTCCAGGATCTCTGCCGCTCGCCGTGACCCCAGAACCGCCAGGAAATCCAGTCCGCGGGGGTACGCCCGTGCCACCCCGTTGGCGATCGCGATGGGGGCCGCGGTGAACGGCAGCGGTTTTCGGTTCCCGGTGTACATGAGGTGCGATTTCCCGTCTTTCAGGAAAAACACCAATTCCCGGAACACGAACGCGTCGGGGGAAGTCGGCAGCCCCATGAACCGGAAGCTCCGCGTGTTGACCCCCGAGACGCGCTCCCGCGATACCGCGATGCGGCTGATGGTTTGCGGCGGGGTTATCCGCATTGCATCGTCGATGAAAGCGGTCAGTGGTTCCGCGGCGGCATACTGGTCAATGCTCTTGACCGACTTGAAGTGCCGTTCCATGAGCTGCAGGAAAGCGTCCACCGAGAGTTCGTTGGCGGTGGTGTGAAACAGGGTGGAGAACGTGTACAGCGTTTCCCACGAGCGACGCACCTCGCTATCGCGTTTACATGCATCGGCGATCAAGAGCGCTTGCAGCGTCATTTTCCGTCCGTGGGAGATGCCTATCGCCTGGGTGGTCGGCCGCAGTTTGAAGTCCATGAGTCCGTACCAGGTGAGCACGGTGAAGTACTTCTTGAGCTCCTCGTTGAGCGTGTAGTGTCCGGAAAGCTTGAAGCGCGAGTAGTCGGCGTAGGCGTACGGCGTGCGGAACAGCGCCGGGTTGCTGATGCAGAGCAGTGAAGCGCGGCACTGGAGCCCCGCCTGTTTGGCGATCGCGTCCAGTTCTGCTTCCACCTCGTACTGGACGCTCTCGTCCGGTTCCGCGGTCGGATTGAAGATCATCGTCGGAACGCTGAAGTAGGAGACATTCGCCCGCGCGGCTTCGCGCACCTCGGCGTTTTTTGCTTCCGCGAGCTGTTTGCGGGAAATATCCAGCATCCGGTAGGTCAGGGAACGCGCGATTTCAACCAGATGCTCGGTTTCCAGGATGCGCATCAGGCGATCCAGGAAGGTGTTGGCTGTCGCCAACAGTGCGTCCGTGGTGATGAACGGCCCCTGGTTGTTGACGCGGCAGTTGGCGTAGACGCTGACGAAATCTTTCTCCACGCCTGGTACCACGACGAATCCGTTTCTGTCGAGCAGCTCGCGTGCGCGGCTGGAGAACACGATGCCCGATTCCGCCGCCAGATCCGATGGGGCGCCGGCGGACGCGGACGGTGCGGGCTTCACCCGGGGTGCTCGTTCGGGTTTCCCCGAGGGTCCTCCGTACAGCGACGCGGCGCAGCATGCCGCCGCAACGGCAATCCAAACGAACTGCATAGCTCATCCTTTCCTGACGGTACACGCCGTCATGGGCGGCCATACATCCGGGGCCGCCGACGGTGACTGGAACGGATCCCTGCCGATCCCGCGAAGACGCACCGGCATCCCGGTACCGGCATATTCGCCGGGAGTAACGACGAGGAACGTGCATTCCTCCCTCCGGAGAATACCCGTCAGACATCCCGGGAGAGACAGCTCCCGGCGAACGGGATGCGTCGTCCGGTGTCAGACTTCCGGTTCGATGGAGAACCGGTTGCGCCCCTCCAGCTTGCACTTGTACATCTGCTTGTCGGCGCGGTGAATCAGCGCTTCCATCGTGTCCCCGGGACGGGCCAGCGCTCCGCCGATGGAGACGGTTGCGTGGAACATGCGGTCGTCCTGCTGTATCCCTGCCTGTTCCACCAGTGCGCGCAGCCGTGCGGCGATGGTGTTCATCTGGCGCGTATTGACGTTGACGATAATGCCCAGGAACTCCTCGCCTCCCCACCGGCAGATTACATCGAATGAGCGCAGGCTGTTGGCCAGCGTCCTGCCGACCATCCGCAGCACCCGGTCCCCGAACGCGTGGCCATAGGTATCATTGACCTGTTTGAAATGATCCACGTCTATGAAGAGCACGCCGAACCGCCAGCCGTACCGGTTGAGTTCGTCGAAACGCGCGCGCAGGGTGATCTCGGCGTAGCGGCGGTTACCCATCTCGGTCAGCGAGTCTATGAGGGCGATTTTCTGCAGCTCTTCAATCTTCTGGCGGGCAGAAACCTGCAGTGAGTTGTCGTTGAAAACCTCGACGGCGCCCGTCACCGCGCCCCCCGAGTCCCGGATCGGCAACACCCTCGCGGACACCGGGATCAGGTGCCCTTCTTTGTGGTGAAGATACACGTGCTCCTCTTCCACAGAACCGTCATTGAGGGTACGCATCGCCGGGCACCGGGATGCTTCGCACAGCTTGATTCCGTGCTCATTGACGTGCATCAGGAGGTCTTCGCAGCAGCGTTTCCCGCGCATTTCGTCGGCGGTGTAGCCGGTAATGCGCTGGGCGCCCTTGTTCCAATACGTGATGCGTTTTTCGCGGTCAAAGATGGCGATGCCTTCGAACAGGTAGTCAAGAATCTCGCGGCCGTCGTGGGTATCATTCATCGCATCGGTTCCTCCGCCCCCCGGATTGCACGGGATCAACGCGATTTGCGTGCATTAACGCATCCGCAACGCACCACCGAGACGAACTGCTTGACACAACCGCGAGACAATAAAACACGGCCGGAGCCCGCCGCTCCCGCTTCATCCTCGCTGATCGCTCGGCGCGGGAGTCGGCTTCAAATCCCACTATTAACAGAACAACGGAGAGGGTGGGATTTCTCCTCCCCCGTCCCTGCAGGACTCCTCCGGAGCCCGCCGCTCCCGCTTCATCCTCGCTGATCGCTCGGCGCGGGAGTCGGCTTCAAATCCCACTATTAACAGAACAACGGAGAGGGTGGGATTTGAACCCACGGTGAGGTTTCCCCCACACAGCTTCTCCAGAGCTGCGCCTTAAGCCGCTCGGCCACCTCTCCATCAATAAGGAGAACGTTATCTTTTTTCTGAGAGGTGTCCAGGATGCGGCTTCCCGGGCACGGACGTCGCGCCCGTCGCACCGCTCCTGTTCGTCGCGGCAACGACGCCTGAACACCGCACAGAAAGTTTGCAAGGAACCCGGGCGCAGTCACTCAGCGCCCGTCGCACCGCTCCTGTTCGTCGCGGTGCGACCCACTCGGCTACCTCTCCACAAAGAAAGAGAGCGGTTATCCGGACACCGTACAGAGAGTTACAAACTTGACAGTACCGAGTTTTCCAGCCTCGAAGTGATCAGGTGACCATCCGTGCCCCCTCAATCCTATCAAAATCGATGCGTGTAGTCAAGAATTTCTT
>Ga0209018_1000579_pt1 | contig 33462 bp, 32 predicted proteins | sample YNPBryBLVA2012_FD_185814 | JGI IMG/M metagenome (GOLD analysis project Ga0209018, IMG submission 185814) | Anoxygenic and chlorotrophic microbial mat microbial communities from Yellowstone National Park, USA - YNP Bryant BLVA 2012 (SPAdes)... ...
GGCGACGGCGTCGCCGCTTTCAAAGCGCCCTTTGGATTGCGGCGACGGCGTCGCCGCTTTCAAAACCCCCTTTGGATTGCGGCGACGGTGTCGCCGCTTTCAAAACACCTTTTGGATTGCGGCGACGGTGTCGCCGCTTTTGACGCGCCTCTCGGATTGCGGCGACGGTGTCGCCGCTTTCAAAACGCCTTTTGGATTGCGGCGACGGTGTCGCCGCTTTTGACGCGCCTCTCGGATTGCGGCGACGGCGTCGCCGCTAGCACTCGCTGTGGCCACAGGAATAGCAGCGCCGACAGCCCTCCTCGCTGACCAGCGTGGCGTGGCCGCACTCGGGGCAGAGGTCGCCCTGCGGGAAAAGCCCCAGTTGCTCTGCTCCCTCCCCTTCCTCTGATGCCACCACCATCCCCAGGTGCTCGGCCAGCACCTGGGCCACGCCGTCGGGCAGGGAGCGCACCCGGTCGCGGCCAAAGCCGAGCGGTCGCCCGCCGCCGATGCCCTTGAGTTGCTTCACGACCTGCTGTAACCGGCGTGTGGCTGAGATGGGCGAGGGGACGCGCAGCAGCAGCGAGATGAGCCGCCCTATGGCCTCCGCCACAGCCGCCGTGTCGGAGCCGGCCTTGCCGACGTTGAGGAAGACCTCGAACGGCTCTCCATCCCCGTTGCAGTTGACGGTGATGTAGGCGACGCCCAGGGGCGTATCCGAGCGATAGGTGCGTCCCTCGAGCACCGCCGGGCGGGGCCGGCGGCTCGGCGTGAGCGCGGCCATCTTGCTGGCCTCCTTCGCCCGACGGGTCTGCTCCGTCTCCAGCACCACCTTCTCCCTTGAACCGGTCACGTAGACCGTGAGCCCCTTGCAGCCCAACCGCCAGGCCAGCAGGAAAGCCTGCGCCACATCCTCTGGAGTGGCCGTGGCCGGGCAGTTGATCGTCTTCGAGATGCTGGAGTCCACGAAGGCCTGGAGCGCGGCCTGCATGCGCACGTGCTCCTCGATGGTCAGGTCTCCGGCCACGACGAAGACCTCGCGCAGCGCCGGCGGCACCTCCTCCACTCCCTGACAACTGCCTGTAAGTTGCACCTGCTGGATCACCCGCTCCCGGGCTTTCGGGTCCAGCCCCGCCTGCTCCAGCGCCTGGAGGAAGAGCGGGCTGGCGTACTTGAGTTCCAGGTCCTTGCCATTGTCATTGACGTGGCGTACGTAGGCCAGAGCAAAAACCGGCTCGCAGCCGTAGGACTCGCAACCGGCGATGGTGGCGATGGTGCCGGTGGGGGCCACGGTCGTCAGGGCGGCGTTGCGGATGCCCCAGCGGCGGATGTCGTCCAGCAGCGCCGACCAGTCCAGTGACGGGCGGCCCCATCGCTCCAGGTGCTGGTAAGGGGAGATGGGGTGGGGTGGGCTCCAACGCAGGTCTTCGGGGTCGTAGATGCTGCCGGCGATGGCTGGGAAGGGGCCTCGTTCACGGGCCAACGCGACGCTGACGCGCATGGCGTGGTAGCGGATGAACTCCATCACCTGGGCGGCCAGTTCCTGTCCCATCTCACTGCCGTAGCGGACGCCCAGCATGTACATCAGGTCGCCCAGAGCCATGATGCCCAGGCCGAGGCGTCGCGTGCGGTGAGCGGCTGCCGCCAACTCCGGCACCGCGGGGACGTAGGCGTTGGCATCCACCACATCGTCCAGGAAGCGCACCGACCACTCGACGGTCTCTGCCAGTTTCGGCCAGTCTATGGACGGATGTCCGTTGTTGCCCAGGCGCACGTGCCGGGCCAGGTTGATCGAGCCCAGGCAGCAGTTCTCGTACGGCAGGAGGAATTGCTCGCCGCAGGGATTGGTGGCCTCATACTCTCCCAGGTGTGGGCAGGGGTTGCCGCGGTTGGCGGTGTCGAGAAAGAGCAGGCCCGGTTCGCCGTTATGGTGAGCGCTGGCGACGATTTTGTTGAAGATGTCGCGCGCTCGCACGGTGCGCCATACCGTTCCATCCTGCGGGTTCACCAGGTCTATAGTCCCATCCTCCTCCACGGCCCGCATGAAGGCGTCGGTGACCCCCACAGAGAGGTTGAAGTTGGTGATGGCGTGCTCGGCCTGTTTGCAGGTGATGAATTGCTCGATGTCGGGGTGGTCCACCCGCAGCACGGCCATGTTCGCGCCGCGCCGCGCTCCCCCCTGGCTGACGATGTCTGAGGCGGTGTCGTAGACGCGCAGGAACCCCACCGGCCCGGTGGCCGTGCCGCCGCTGGAGTGGACGATGGCCCCCCTGGGCCGCAGCCGGGAGAACGAGAAGCCCGTGCCCCCGCCGGTCTGCTGGATCAGGGCCATGTTGCGCAGGGTCTGGAAGATGCCGTCCGGCTCGCGGCCCATGTCGTCGGAGATGGGCAGGACGAAGCAGGCTGCCAGTTGTCCCAGGGGGGTGCCTGCGCCGGTGAAGGTGGGGGAGTTGGGCAGAAAGCAGAGGTCGGTGATCAGGCGATAGAACCCCGCCTCTGCCTCCGCGACATCCCCGCCCCATTGCTCCTCCACGGCGGCGATGTGGTGCGCCACCCGCCGGAAGACCCCGTCCACGGTCTCCACCGGCTGACCGTCCTTCCCACGACGCACGTAGCGGCGTTTCAGCACTTCCAGGGCGTTCTCTGAGAGCCGTTGTTCTGCCGTCTTTGGCGGGGTCTCATTTGCTGTTCTCACCACGGGTTACCTCCTGCTGGACCACAGACGACGGACGGTGGACGGTGGCGGACAGGCTGTGGTCTCTGGTGTTTGCTCAGGGCTCCCACCGGGCCTGTGACCGGCGGCTCTCGGTTACGAGGGGCCTGACCGGGGATAACAGGCTCCCGAGGAGCATAGGGCTGAACGATGATGGTCCCTAACGGGTTTCCTCGCCCTCCAGCAGCCGATTGATCTCCGCACGCACCGCCTCCAGGTCTTCCAGTCCCAGGTAGACGATGGCGTAGCGGATGTAGGAGACCGGGTCGAGTTCCCGCAACTCGGCGATGACCAGGTCGCCGATCGTCCGGCTGCTGACCTCCGTACGCCCGGTCTGGCGAATGCGCTCTTCGACCCGATCCACCAGCCGTTCCAGTTCGTCTGCCGAGATGGGGCGGCGGGTACAGGCGATGCGCAACCCGGACAGCAGTTTTTCTCGGTCGAACTCTTCGCGGCGGCCATCGCGTTTCACCACGACCGGTGTGGTCAGTGTGGCCCGCTCAAGGGTGGTGAAACGCTGCTCGCACGCGGAGCAAACGCGGCGACGACGAATCCCGCGGGCGTCATGGTAGGTTGCAATGACCTGAGTGCGGTCGGCCCCACAGTAGGGACACTTCATTTCTGGCTCCTTTGGCTGGGGAGGGCCATAGATGTATGGGGTCGCGGCGTTTAGGCCATTACATCTATGGGCTGGTAAACATTATACAACATTCGGGAGGATTATGCAAGCCCGAAGCGGGCTTTTGGGTCCTGCCGGCTGGCCGCAGGTTCAGGGGCAAGAGGGGCGGCTTGTGGCGCACGCCCCCATCCCCTCCTCACAGGGCAAGGAGGGGATGGGGGCATCAGCAGAGCAGGGGAGAGCGGTGCGCTGAGAGCCGGTCCGAACAGCCATGGGCGGCATCCCCATGCCGCCTGCCGACGCACCGGGGTGCGTCGGCCACCAGGCTGTTCGGACAGGCGCTTAGCCGCGGCTGCGACGCAGGAAGGCGGGCACTTCCAGGTTGTCTTTGTCGAAGGTCGGTAGCGGAAAGTCCACCATCCCCTCTTGCGCGGTCGTAGGAGCGGCGCGTCGCGGCGCGGCGGCCTTCGGCGTACGGCCGCCGTCGAAGCCGGTGGCGATGACGGTGATGCGCAGTTCGTCTCCCATCGCCTCGTCAATCACCGCGCCGAAGATGAGGTTGACGTCAGGATGGGCGGTCTCTTTGATGATGGACGCCGCTTCGTTGACCTCGTAGAGGCTCAGGCTGGGCCCGCCGGTGACGTTGAACAGGATGCCCCGCGCGCCGTCAATGGTGATGTCGAGCAGGCGACTGGAGATGGCCTGCTGCGCCGCCTCCACCGCCCGGTTGTCCCCGCTGGCGCGGCCCACCGCCATCAGCGCCGCGCCTCCTTCCGACATCACCGTCCGCACGTCGGCGAAGTCCAGGTTGATCAGGCCCGGCACGGTGATCAGTTCGGAGATGCCCTGGATGCCCTGGCGCAGGACGTCATCGGCGACGCGGAAGGCATCCTTGAGGCTCACGCGCTTCTCGACGATCTCCAACAGCCGGTCGTTGGGGATGACGATGAGTGTGTCCACCTGTTCCTTCAGCGCCTCGATGCCCGCTGCGGCGGCCTCGGCCCGCTTGCGGCCCTCGAAGGAGAAGGGGCGGGTGACGACGCCGATGGTCAGCGCGTTCATCTCCCGGGCGATCTTGGCCACCACCGGTGCCGCCCCGGTGCCGGTTCCGCCCCCCATCCCGGCGGTGATGAAGACCATGTCCGACCCCTTCAGCACCTCGTAGAGGTCGTCCGCGGACTCCTCCGCCGCCTTGCGCCCCAGTTCGGGGTCGCCGCCCACGCCCAACCCGCGCGTCAGTTTGTCGCCGATGCGCACCCGCTGCTGGGCTTCGGAGAGCATCAATGCCTGGGCATCCGTGTTGACCGCGATGAACTCAACGCCGGCGATGCCCTCCTCGATCATCCGATTGACGGCATTGCTGCCGCCGCCGCCGACGCCGATGACCCGGATCTTTGCGTAGTTCTCGACCTGTGGTATTCTCTGCATCCTCTCACCTCCTGGTAGGGGAGTCATAGCCGTGTTTGTCAACGCATCTCCCTGCCCGGTCACCCTGGCAGCAGGGCACGCAACCACTTCAGAAAGCGCCGTCCCGCCGACGGACCGCTCTTGGGCAGGGGCCGCCGTTCGTCAGCCTTCAGCCCCCAACTGACCAATCCCGTCGCCACCGCGTGGGCGGGCCCGCTGATGCGGTCCACCAACCCCACGATGCCCTGCGGCGCGCCGATGCGCACCGGCAGTTCCAACACCTCGCGCGCCAGGTCCTGGATGCCGGGCAGTGCGGCCACCCCTCCGCACAGCACAACGCCAGCGGGGAGCAGCCCCTCATAGCCGGAGCGCTTGATCTCCTGCCCGACCATGCTGAGGATCTCCTCGGCGCGCGCCTCGATGATCTCCGCCAGTTTCCAGCGCGGCAGGGACTGCGGCGCGCCGCCGCCGAACGGTTCGGCGATAAACCGTTCCTCTGGTCCCACCTGCATGGCCCGGGCGTGGCCGTACTGCACCTTGACTTTCTCCGCCGTCTCGGTGGGCAGACGCAGGCCGATGGCCACGTCGTTGGTGATGTACTCCCCGCCGATCCCCAGGGTGACGGTGTGCCAGACGGTGCCGTCAATGAAGATGGCGATGTCGGCGGTGCCGCCGCCGATGTCCACCAACACCACGCCCATCTCCCGCTCGTTCTCCGCCAACACGGCGTGACCGGCGGCCAGGCTGGAGAGGACCACCTCGTCCACCTCCACCCCGGCTCCCGCCACGCACTTGGCCAGGTTCTGGATAGCGGTGATGGCGCCGGTCACCACGTGGGCTTCTACCTCCAGCCGGAAGCCGTGCATCCCCAGCGGGTCGCGCACCCCTTCCTGTCCGTCCACCACGTAGCTGCGGGGGATGATGTGCAGCAGTTCGCGGTTGTGGGGCAGGGCGATGGCTCCCGCTGCGTCCAGCACACGGTCCACATCCTCCACGGTGATGCCCTCCTCGCGACGGGAGACGGCCACCACGCCACGGCTGTTCTGTGAGGCGATGTGGGTGCCGTTGAGCCCCACGTAGGCCCGCTCGATGCGGTAGCCGGAGGTGCGCTCCGCCTCCTCAACCGCAGCGGCGATGGCTGCCGTCGCGTCGGCGACGTTGACCACCACCCCCTTGCGCAGGCCGCGTGAGGGTACCAGGCCCACCCCTACAATCCGCATGCCAGTCTCGTTGCTGACCTCGCCAACGAGGGCGCAGACCTTGCTGGAGCCCACGTCTATGCCGACTACGGTCCGTTCCACGGTCTTTCACTCCTGCCCGGTCACCACTCGTTTGTCTCCGAATAGTACGGGGCTTCCGGGAAACGCACGTCCACGAAGCGGGGATGGATGCCATGCTCCACCAGATAAGCCTGCACCTGAGCGTAGACGTAGAGCCGCTGCTCCATCCCTGTTCCCTGTCCCAGGACCACGCGCCAGCCGCCGCTGTCGGTGATGACCAACCCACGGCCCGGTTGGTAGTCTATCGCGCGTGGGGAGACGCCCAACCGCTCCAGTTCCGCCAGCCCGACCAGTACCCTCGTGTCCACCCGCCCGTTGGCGTCGAGGGGAAGGGGGCCATGCACCTCCCAGCCGCTCGCCAGGGGTTGGGCGGCGGGGTTGAAACCGCCGACCCCGTCCACCCAGAACAGGCCCTCCGGTGCGACCCAGGTGAGCAGCGGTGGGCGCTCGACGACGGTGACGGTGCAATCTGCCGGCAGGTGACAGGTGACCGCCGCCCGCTCCACCGACGGCTCCTGTTCAAGGATGGTCTGCGCTGCCGCCTGCTCATCAGCCCACAGGATGTGCGTCCGTAGCAGGTTGCTGGCGGTGCGGATGCTTTCCGCCGGCACACGCTGGGCGCCGATCACCTCGATCTGGGTGACGTAGAAGCGGGGGCTGAAGGCAAACCACAATCCCAACGCGGTCAGGGCGATCGCCCCCAGGGCCATCCAAACCCAGTGCGGCGAGATCGTCATCTCCCGTGTGGCCATCCGCCGCCCCAGCACCAGCGGCGTGGCGTTCTCAAAACGGTATGTGCGTGGCCGACGTCGTCTTCGTCTCATATCTCATTGTTACCCGGATGGTAGGTGGTCTCATTGCGCGCCCGGTCGGCGTGCCGTTCCAGCGCCAGGTTGATCAGCCGGTCAATCAGTTCCGGGTAGGGGAGGCCGCTGGCTTCCCAGAGTTTCGGGTACATGCTGATGGCGGTGAAGCCGGGAATGGTGTTCAGTTCGTTCACGTAGAGTTCCCCCGTCGCGCCGGAGAGAAGGAAGTCGGCGCGCGCCATCCCGGAGCAGTCAATCGCTACGAAGGCGCGCACCGCCATTTCGCGCACCTTCTGCGCTGTCTCCGGCGGGATCGGGGCCGGGATGAGCAGCCGCGAGGCCTGCTCGCCGCTGTCCAGGTACTTGGCGGCGTAGTCGTAGAACTCGCGGCTGGGGATGATCTCCCCGGGCACGGAGGCGATGGGGTCGTCATTGCCCAGCACACTGACCTCGATCTCGCGCGCCTGTGGCACCGCTGCCTCGACCAGCATGCGGCGGTCATAACGGGCCGCCTCCGTCAGGCCGCGGGCCAGACCGGTGCGGTCATGACACTTGCTGACGCCCACGCTGGAGCCCAGGTTGACCGGCTTGGTGAAGACGGGAAAACCCAGTTCTGCCTCGATCCGCGCCAATACTTCCTCCGGCTGTCTCTCCCATTCGCCGCGCTTGATCACCAACGACCTCACCACCGGCAGGCCGTTAGCGCGCATCACTTCCTTGAACAACGCCTTGTCCATCGCCAGAGCGGAGGCGGTGACCCCTGCCCCCACGTAGGGGATGCCGGCCAGTTCGAGCAACCCCTGCACCGTGCCGTCCTCCCCGTACGGGCCGTGCAGCACCGGGAAGACCACGTCCAGTTCAGCCAGCAGTGCTCGCTCCAGGCGACCTTCGGTGGGCTCCAGGCGCATCAACCCGCGCTGCGAGGGGTCGCCCAGCAGGGCTACTGGTGTGCTGAGGGACTCCTCGCCGGAGGCCAGGGCCTGGAGCGGGTCGCCAGAGGCGATCCACCGCCCGTCTCTGGTGATGCCGATGGGCAGGATGTCGTACTTCTGCGGGTCCATCGCCCCCATCACCGAGCGGGCGGAGGCCAGGCTGACCTCGTGTTCGCCCGACCGCCCGCCAAAGATGACACCGACCCGAAGTTTGCGTGGTGTGCTCGTCATCGCTTATCGCTTATCCGTCGGGTGGGGGTGTACCCACTCCCCAATCAGTTCCACTTCCAGTTCCAGGCGCACGCCGAACTGTCGTTCGACTTCAGCGCGGACATGTTCGATGAGCGCCAGGACGTCGGCAGCGGTCGCGCCGCCGGTGTTCATGAAGAAGTTGCCGTGCAGTTCGGAGACCTGCGCCCCGCCGATGCGTGTCCCGCGCAGGCTGGCCTGTTCGATCAGATAGCCCGCGTGTCCGTCTGATGGGTTCTTGAAGGTCGAACCCATCGTTGCGCCGGCGGGGTGGCGGGTGCGCCGCCACTCCAGGATCTCCTCGGCCCGCGCCGCCAGTCGCTGCGGGTCGCCGGGGTGCAGGCCGAAAGTCGCTGCCAGGATCACGCCAGGCTGGCCGGTGCCCTTGAGCCGGCTGCCGCGATAGGTGAAGGCGAACCACTCTGCGGGTTGCTCGCTCACCGTGCCGTCGGGGAAGAGCAGGGTGGCGCTGCGTAGCACCCCGGCGATGTCCCCGTCGAAAGCGCCGGCGTTGCCGACAATCGCGCCGCCTACCGTCCCCGGCAGGCCGGAGGCCCACTCCAGGCCGGCCAGCCCCTGGACGACCGTCGCCCGCGCCAACCCGGCCATTCCCGCCCCGGCCTCTGCCCACACCGTCCCGTCAGGGCTGATGCGCACGTTGTCCGCCCGGTTGATGAGCACCAGACCGCGCACGCCGGCGTCGGCCACCAGCACGTTGCAGCCGCCGCCGAGCAGGAGCCAGGGGACGCCATAGGTCTGCGCCATCTGTACCGCCTCGACCAGATCGGCGGTGGTGGTGCAGATCATCAGCAGGTCGGCGGGCCCGCCGACGCGCATGCTGGTGTGGGCGGCCAGCGGCGCGTCGCGTTGCACGCGCTCTCCCAGGGCTGCGGCCAGGCGTCTGATGTTTTCCTTCACCCGTGCTCCTTAGAGGCTACCCGGATAACCGTAGAGCAGCCTCACCTGCCGTCCGCCGACGCATGGGATGCGTCGGCTACGGGTTGTCTGAAGAGTCGGCTCGGATAACCGTAGAGCAACCTCACCTGCCGTCCGCCGACGCATGGGATGCGTCGGCTACGGGTTGTCTGAAGAGTCGGCTCGGATAACCGTAGGGCGGCATCCCCCTGCCGTCCGCCGACGCATGGGATGCGTCGGCTACGGGTTGTCTGAACCTCTTGGCCATCCTCTTAAACATACAGGATCAGTGTCCGCGGCGGTGGATACGCACCAGGCGCATCTTCTCGGCCAGCGCCTCGCTGGCGAAGCCCTGGCGGGGACGCTTGCGGCGGCGCACACCGCGCAGCCGGCCGGTGATTTCCTGGCTCTTCGGTACGATCGGGCTTTCTCCCATTTGTCAGTCTCCCAGCGGTTACTGCTTCACTCTGCCCCTGTTCCCCGCTCGCCGCGCAACGCCGTCAGCAGCCACTCGCCGACCAGGTATCCATCCCCTGCCCCCAGCGTCAGCACCACTGCGTTGGCGCGCACCTCTGTCGCCAGGAGCACCACCGCTTCCTCGAGCGACTGGACCAGCCGGGCGTCGGGGTGGTGTATCTGCGCTACGACGTCGGCGCTGCTTACTTCCCCCCGGTCCGTCTCTCGAGCGGCGTAGATGGGCAGCACCAGGACGTGGTCCGCCTGGTCGAAGGCGCTGGCGAAGTCGGCCAGGAGGGCGCGGGTGCGGCTGTAGGTGTGCGGCTGCCAGACGGCCCACAGAGGGCGGCGGGGAAAGCGCTCACGCGCCGCTGCCAGTGTGGCGCGGATCTCGGTGGGGTGGTGGGCATAATCGTCCACCACGGTCACCCCATCCGCTTCCCCCTTGATCTCGAAGCGACGGCCCACTCCCCGGAAGGCAGCGAGCGCTGAGCGGGCGGTGGGGAAGGGCACTCCCAGGTGATCGGTCACTGCCAGCGCAGCGGTAGCGTTGGCGACGTTGTGCCGTCCAGGCACGCGCAGCCGCACCAACCCCAGCAGGCGACCCTGCCGCAAGGCGAGGAAGTCCGAGCCGCCAGCGAAGTTTGGACGCACCTCCTCCGCCCACCAGTAGGTGGCCCCGGCCAGGCTCTCCGCAGTCCACATCCGGGTGCGGGCGGCCCGTTTTCCCCGCAGGCCGTAGAAGGCCACCGGCAGCCCCTGCGCCATCCGCGCCTGGCCCAACTCCCGCGCGACCGGGTGATCCCAGCAGGCCACCAGCAATCCGTCCGGTGGCAGGAGGGCAGCGAACTGCTCGAACGCGGCCCGGAACTCCTCGAAGGTGGGGTAGCAGTCGGGATGGTCATGCTCGACGTTGGTCACCACCACCACGTGGGGACGCAGAGCCAGGAAGGTGCGGTCATACTCGTCCGCCTCGATGATGAAATGGGGTCCGGTGCCGGCGCGGGCGTTCGTTCCCAACCCGCTGACCACCCCGCCGACGATGAAGGTGGGGTCGAGGCCGGCCTCCCAGAGCAGCGAGGCGATCATCGCCGTGGTCGTCGTCTTCCCGTGCGTGCCGGCGACGGCGACCACGGTGTACCCTTCCATCATCTCCTCCAGGAAACGGGCGCGCGACCAGACCGGGATGCCGGCGGCGCGCGCGGCCTGCACCTCCACGTTCTCCTCCGGCACCGCCGAGGAGACCACGACCAGGTCCGCGCCGGTGACGTGCTCCGGGTGGTGGCCGATGAAGACGCGCGCGCCGTCCCGCGCCAGCGCCTCGGCGACCGGCGTGCGGAGCAGGTCGGAGCCGGAGACCCTTGCTCCGCGCTCCAGCAGCACCCGGGCGATGGCGGAAAGCCCCGCCCCGCCGATGCCGACGAAATGCACGCGTCTTCCCTGAAGTTTCATCATGGGTCAGACAAAGACGATGATGACGAACACAAAGGCCAGGCCCACGGCCAGGAATAGCGGCGGGCCTTTGATGTGGCGTGGCGGCAGGTACTCCAACAGCCGCTCTGAGGAACTGCCAGGCTGCGGGGGCCGGATGCCGGACAGTCCCTCAGCATCGGGGCTGTAGACTATCTCCGTCACCTGTTGACCTGTCTCGTCCAGAACTGGATTTCCTGCCTCATCCACGACTGGCCGTAACTCGTACTGTTCCGGCGGCACGCCGTAGTGGGCCTCGTCGAGATAGAACCATATTGTGCCGACGATCAGAAACCCGTTCAAAATGCCCAGGAAGAAGCCCAGCAGGATGTCCTGTAGTCGCTCGCGGGCGATCTTGGCCCCGAAACGCTGGGCCAGGGACGGGCTGGCGTAGCCGAAGATGACCAGTATGCAGAAAAAGGGCAGGCGTATCCAGAACTGGTTGAGCGGCGTCAGGTTGGCCCAGAGTTGTTCGAGAGGACCGATCATGGTGGTCAGGACGAACTCCAGGAAGAGGGCCAGGAAGACGCTGAAGGCGACGAGAATCTCCTTCGCCCAGCCGCGCAGGCTGCCGATGAGAGCAAAGACTGCGACCATCACCAGGAAGAACGTGTGCATTGGGATCATCACGTCACTCCTCTGCGCCGACCGTGGCCAGCGACCGCAGCAGGCTTGCGGCCCGCGCCGCAGCATCGGGCCGGGCGAGGGCCTGCGCCTGCGCCCGCATCGTCGCCAGCCGCTGCGGGTCGCGCAGCAGGGCCTGCACCGTGGGCAGCAACGCTTCGCCCAGGCGCGCGTCTTCTAGCATCACCGCTGCCCCGCGGTCCACCAACCACTGCGCGTTGACGCGCTGATAGCGCCAGGCGTGCGGGTAGGGCACCAGGACGGCGGGCAGGCCGAAGTAGGGCAGTTCGCCCAGCGTCGAGGCCCCGGCGCGACAGATGGCCAGATCCGCCGCCGCCAGTGCGGCCCCCATCTCCTCGTGCAGGTAGGGGAAGGGGTGATAGCGCGCGCGCAGGTCCGAAGGCAGGCCTTCTGCCCGCTCGCTCACCCACCCCCAGTCCAGTTCTCCGCTCACGTGAACCACCTGCGCCTCTGCAAGCAGCGTCTCCAGTCCATCTGTCAACGCGCGGTTGATGCTGTGCGCCCCCAGGCTGCCACCGAACACGAGGAGCACCGGTACTTCATCTGCCAGACCAAGGGCCTGGCGCGCCCCGGCGCGCTCCAACCCGATGAACTCCGGGCGCAACGGGTAGCCTGTCACCACGACCTTGCCGGCGGGCAGGTAGGCCCGCGAGTCCTCTGTCGTCACCGCGATGCGGGTGGCCAGGCGGGCGATGAAGCGCACCGCCTGCCCCGGCTCGATGTCCGGCAGGTAGAGCAGGATCGGCACCCTCAGCGTCCAGGCGGCCAGCGCCACAGGGACGCTGGCGTACCCGCCGGTGACAAAGAGCGCCTGGGGAGGCTCGCGCCGCCCCAGCCGTCGCGCGGTCAAGAAACCCCGCAGCAGGCGGAACAGGTTACGCGCCGCCACCCACGGGGCCAGACCGTGCAGTCCCCCGGCGGACACACTGGCGAACGGCACGCCGGCTCGTCCGGCCAGCCGTTCCTCCACGCTGTCGGCCCGGCCCAGGTAGAGCGGCTCTACCGGACCGGCGTCTTTAAGCGCCTGCAGGACGGCCAGACCGGGATAGACGTGCCCTCCCGTTCCTCCTCCCGCTATCCAGATGCGCATCTTCCCTGATTGCCTTGGGGGCGCTGCCCCGTGAGATGCTCAGCAGAATGCCCACGCCGGCCAGCGACACCAGCAGCGAGGAGCCGCCCAGGCTGATGAAGGGCAGGATGATGCCGGTGTAGGGCAGCAGGCCAACGCTCACAGCGATGTTGATCATCGCCTGAGAGACCAGGAGCAACGTGACGCTGCTGGCCAGCACCATCCCGAACTGGTCGCGGGCGCGCAGGGCGATGCGGAAGCCCCGCCAGGCCAGCAACCCGAAGAGCACCATGACCAGCAGGCAACCTGATAACCCCATCTCCTCACCGATCACCGCGAAGATGCTGTCGGTGTGGGGCACGGGCAGGTAGCCGAACTTCTGCCGGCCCAACCCCAACCCCACACCAAAGAGCCCTCCGCTGCCCAGGGAGATCAGTGAGGCCCTGACATGGCTGCCGATCTGCAGCGGATCGTGCAACTGCAGTAAGAACTCCTCCACCCGCTGGTGAGCGTGGGGGTACACCAGGGCCAGCAGCGAGAAAGCTGTCCCGCCCACGATGACGCTGATCACCATCTGGAGCAGGTCCGCGCCGGACAGGAAGAAGGCGGTCAACCCCGTGAGCATGATCACCGCTGCGGTGCTCAGGTCGGGCTGGCGCGCCACCAGACCGGAGGCGATGCCAACCAGCACAGCGAAGGGGATCAGGCCATAGGTGACGTCGCGGATGCGCTCCCCTTTGGATGAGGCCCAGGCAGCGATGTAGATGACGGTGGTGAGTTTGGCCAGTTCGCCCGGCTGGATGGAGCCGCCCAGGAAGGAGCGGCGCGCCCCCAGATGGTCCTCGCCGATGATGAGTACCAGGATGAGCAGCCCCAGGGTAAGGCTCATAATCGGCACCGCCTGGCGGCGTAGCCAATCGTAGGGCACGAAGGTGAGCGCGGCGGCGATGGCGATGCCCGTCACCATCCACGCCGCCTGCCGCAGGGTGTAATAGTAGGGGCTGACCCCTTCTCTGCTCCACATATAGGCCCAGTCAAATGTGGTGCTGAAGACCATGACCAGCCCGATCAGCAGCAGGGCAGCGACCACCAGGATCATGATGTAGTCGGGGGGACGGCCTTTTATCATCTCTGCTCTCCTGAAGGGAGCGCCCGCACCAACTCCTTGAAGCGGTCGCCGCGGGCGGCGAAGTCGCGGAAAGCGTCGAAACTGGTGCCGCCGGGCGAGAGCAGCACCACTTCTCCAGCCCGCGCCGTCCGCGCAGCGGCCTCCACCGCCTCCTCGAAAGTCCTCACCCGCGTCACTGCCTCCAGGCGGACCGGGCTGCTCTCTGCAGCGGCCCGTTGTTCCCTGACTTTCTCCACCACTCCGGCGATCATCTCTCCCGCCTCGCCGAAGGTGATCAGGTGACGCACGCGCGCCAGCGCCTCGGTGGCAAACTCCTCCCAGGGCAGTTTCTTGTCCCGCCCGCCGGCCAGAAGCACAATCGGCTCGTCGAACGAGCGCAGCGCCGCCACCACCCGCTCCGGCGCCGTGGCGATGGAATCATCGTAGTAGTGTACTCCACCGATCTCGCGCACCCACTCCAGGCGGTGCTCGACGCCGGTGAAGGCGCGAAGCGCCTGACGGATCGCTCCCAGGGGCACTCCGGCGACAGCGGCGATGGCGCAGGCGGCCAGCCCGTTGAGCAGATTGTGCGGGCCGCGCAGGTTGATCTCCTTCGCCGTACAGACCCTCTCCGTCTTTCCGCTCAGGCGCAGGAACAGGTCGCCGTTGGTCTTGTAGGCTCCTTCTTCTACTTCTGCCCTGCCGCTGAAAAACAGGAGGTGGGCCGGGGTTTCCAGCGCCAGCGCCCGCGCGTTCGCGTCGTCGAAACCCAGGACCGCGTGGTCCTGTGTGCCCTGGTAAGCGACGATCGGCCGCTTGGCGGCGATGTACCGCTCCATCGTCCCATGCCGGTCGAGGTGGTTGGGGGTGATGTTGAGCACGGCGGCGATGTGCGGGCTGATGGTCATGATCTCCAACTGGAAACTGGAGAGTTCCATCACCACGCGGTCCTGCGGCGTGATGCGTTCCAGATCGGTGATGAGCGGGTTGCCGATGTTGCCGCCCACCCAGGTTGTGAAGCCAGCCGCCTGGCACATCGCGCCGACCCAGGCGGTGGTGGTCGTCTTGCCGGCGGAGCCGGTGATGCCAATCACCGGAGCCGGGCAGCGTTCCAGGAACAGCTGGGCATCGTTGGAGAGCGGAATCCCACGGCGACGTGCCTCGACGACAATCGGCGCTTCCACCGGCACCCCGCCGCTCAGACAGAGCAGGTCAGCCCCATCCAGCAGGCTGAGGGGATGGCCGCCCAGCACGGTGCGGACGGGCAGGTCGCGCAGTTCGGCCAGCGCCTCGGTCAACGCCTCCTCGCCCTGCAGGTCGGAGACGGTCACCTGGGCGCCAGCGGCTACCAGGAAGCGTGTGACGGCCAGCCCCTGCCGGGCCAGCCCCAGGACGACGACCCGTTTGCCGGTCAGACTCTCTGCCTGCTCACCCGCGACTGACAATTCGTCCCCCGTCTCTGTTCTCCTGGTCCCCGGCCACACCCAGCCAGAAGTGGTCGGGGAGGATCGCCCGACCCGGTCGCACCTCCACCGAGCCGGCCATCAGCGTCCCCTGGCCATCGCCGCCGAGCATGTTGGGATGGACGAAGCAGACGTCAGGGCGGACACCGTACTTCTGTTCGTAGTGTGCCGCCGCCCGCAGTACTTTCTCCTTCATCTCCCGCCGCGGGTCGTTGTCAAACCAGAGCATCCCGAACTCCATTTTCCTGTTCCTCCGTCGTCCGTGGTCTGTCGTCCGTTGTCCATCACACCAGCGCCAGGGCGACGCCGGCCATCGCCGCCATCAACCCCACCAGCCAGAAGCGCTGGACCACCTGTGTCTCCGACCAACCCAGCAGTTCGAAGTGGTGATGGAGTGGGGCCATCTTGAAAAGGCGGCGACCCTGGCCGTAGCGATGTCTGGTGTACTTGAAGTACAGCACCTGAGAGATCACCGAAAGCGCCTCGGCTACCGGCACCAGCGCCACCACCGGCAGGAGCAGCCACTGGCCGGTCATCAGCGCCACCGTGCCCAGCGTGGCGCCCAACGCCAGGCTTCCTGTGTCGCCCATGAACATCTGCGCCGGGTGGGCGTTGTACCACAGGAAGGCGAAGCAGGCGCCGACGACGGTGAAGCAGAAGCGCACCAGGTAGATCTGCCCCTGGAGGTAGGCGATGACCCCGTAGGCGGCGAAAGCGCTGGCGACGATGATCCCCGCCAACCCGTCCAGCCCGTCGGTGAAGTTGACGGCGTTGGAAGCGCCGACGACGACGAACATCGCCACCGGGATGTAGAAGAGACCGATGTCAATCTTCTCCGCGACGCCGGGCACCGCCACGCTGCGCAGACCCATCCCCAGGTGGAGCACCAGGGCGATCACCAGCGAGAGGCCGATCTCCCAGACGATCTTCTGCCGCGCCTGAAAGCCCTCGCCGCGCCGCATCCCGCGCACCCCGGCGATGTCGTCCAGCGCGCCCAGGATGGCGAAGGCGAGCATCACCCCCAGCGGCAACATGATGGAGCGCCCGATGACTGTCCGCCCCAGCAGGTTGTAGATGTTCAGGGCGATGGTGATCAGGAAGACCGGCACGACGATCAACAGCCCTCCCATCGTCGGTGTGCCGAGCTTGGTCTGGTGGCCGCGCGGGCCGTCAATGCGGATGCGCTTGCCGATACGGTAGCGGCGCAGGAGACCGATGAGCAGCGGCCCCCAACCCACCGTCAGGATGAAAGAGATGCTTGCCAGCAGCAGCGCGAAGTCCATCACTTACCCCCCAGGGCGTTGACGATCTCTTCCATCTGCAGCACCCGCGAGCCTTTGACCAGAATCACGTCGCGCTCTCTGACCATCCCTTCCAGCAGGGCGATGGCCTCGGCGTTGCTGCTGACCATGTGCACCCGGTCGCGTGGCAGGCCTGCCGCCAGCGCCTCTGTGGCGATGATCCGCGCCAGCCGTCCGACAGTGATGAGCACGTCGGCGACGTCCGCCGCGCGCATCCCGACCTTGCGGTGTCCCTCTTCTTCGTAGTCTCCCAACTCCAACATGTCGCCCAGGACGGCGATCTTCCGCCCCTCCAGTTCGTCCAGCAGGTTCAGCGCCGCCAGGGTCGAGGCGGGACTGGCGTTGTAGGTGTCGTCCAGGATGGTGGAGCCATGCGGCCCGTCCACGGCCACCAGGCGCAACTGAGAGGAGGGAGCCCGCAACCCCTCGATGATCTCCTGCCAGGTCAGCCCCTCCACCAACCCCACCGCTGCAGCGCGCAGGGCGGTGTGTACCGAGTGGCGGCCCAGGAGCGGCACCTTCACCCGCAGCGATTCGCCCTGGTAGTGAAGTGAGAAGATGATACCTTCCAACCCCACGCTCTCGATCTCGTCTGCCCACAGGTCGGCTTCGGGAGAAAGACCGTAGGTGAAGATGCGCGCGCGGGTGGCCTGGCGCATCCCAAGCACCCGTGGGTCATCGCAGTTGAGGATTGCCACCCCCTCCGGGGCGGGCGGGAGCGCCTGTACCAGTTCCGTCTTGGCCTGGACGATGCGCTCCATCGTCTTCGCCCGTTCCAGGTGCACCGGTCCGATGATCGTCACCACGCCGACGTGCGGGAGGGCGATGCGCGCCAGGTTGGCGATCTCCCCCACGTCGTACATACCCATCTCCAGGACAACCCGTTCGTGGACTTCGGTCAGTTTCAGCAGGGTGAGCGGGAGGCCTATCTCGTTGTTGAAGGAGCGTTCACTCTTCAGCGTCACGTAGCGACGGCTGAGGACATCGGCGGTCAGTTCCTTCGTGGTCGTCTTGCCCACGCTGCCGGTAATGCCGATGACGCGCGGCGAGTGACGCCGTCGCCAGTAGGCAGCCAACTGCTGCAAGGCCGCCAGGGTGTTGGGCACCCGCAGCAGGGCGGGGGTCTCCCAACCCTCGGGCGGCGGGCCGTCCAACGCCACCGTCGGCACGGCGGCCTCTACCTGCCGCTCGACGATGGCCATCGCCGCGCCCCGCTCCAGGCTGGCGCTGACGAAGTCGTGGCCGTCCGCGCGCTCTCCCTTGAGGGCGATGAAGACATCCCCCGGTTCCACCAGACGGGAGTCCACCCGCACGCTCGCGGCCCGCCGCTCCAGTTCCGCTGGGCGGTGGCCCGTCAGCCCCTGCACGACATCGGCCAGCGTGAACATCTCCTCACCCTGTCACTGCGCCCCGTCCGGGGGGATGCCCAGCAGCGGGAACAACTGCACCGCCAGGCGGCTGAAGACCACCGCTGCCGTCTCCGAGCCCCAGCGGGAAGTCTGCGGGCGGTCCAGCCGCACCAGGATGACCAGTTGTGGGTTCTCCACCGGGCCATAGCCGACATAAGAGGCGATGGTGTCGCGCTCGTCATAGAGGCCGCCGATCAGCGGGATGCTCGCCGTCCCGCTCTTGCCGGCGACGCGGTAGCCTGGCACGCGTGCCAGCGGCGCACCGTTCTCCAGCGCGCACTCCAGCAGTCCGCTCAGTGTCCGCGCGGTCTCCGGAGAGATTGGCTGACCGCGCACCACCGGCTGGTGGATGGCGACCGTGCCGTCGGGCAATATCTGCCGACTCACCACATAGGGCTGCATCAACCGACCCTCGTTGGCCACTGCCGCTGCGGCCGAGATCATCTGCAGCGGCGTCACTGCGACCCCCTGGCCGTAGGAGTTGGAGCCCAGGTCGGAGTCGTGCCAGGACTCCACGTCGGCGGGGGTGCGCACCGTGCCTGTCGCTTCACCCTGCAAGTCCACGCCGGTCGGCGCGCCAAAGCCGAAGGCGCGCACGTACCGGTAGAAGACCTCTGTCCCCAACTGCTGCACCAGCCAGACCGCGCCGACGTTGAGCGAGTGCGCCAGCAGGCCACACATATCCTGTGTGCCCCAGGCTCCTCCGTCCCAATTGGTCACCACTCTTCCGCCCTGCTCGATGTGCCCTTCATCCACGTAGGTAGTCTGAGGGGTGACCAGGCCGCTGTCGAGCGCCGCAGCCATGGTGACGATCTTGAACACCGAGCCTGGCTCGTACTGCTCACTGATGGCCGGATTGATCCAATCCTCCTCGTCGTACTCCAGGTATCGCCCGGGGTCATACCCTGGAAGGCTGACCATCGCCAGCACCGCGCCGGTGCGGGGGTCCATCACAATGACGAGCCCCCGCTCGGCTCGAAACTCCTCCAGCGCGCGGGCCAATTCTTGATAAGCCAGGGTCTGAACACCCAGGTCGAGCGTCAGTTCCAGGTCCACGCCGGGTTGTGGGGCGCCGATCTCTCCTTCGTCGAAGGGCAAGGGTTGACGTTGCAGGGCGTCGGTCTCGCCTTCCCAGACGATGGCGTGTGGGGCAAGGAGGTGATCATAGAACCCTTCCACCCCGTAGTACCCCGCATCGCTGACGAAGCCGAGGACGTGGCCGGCCAGGTCGCCCTGCGGGTAGACCCGTTGCCAGTGCAGTTCTGTGCTCAGCCAGGGGACCTGAAAGGCGTCAATAGCCCTGGCCTGCGTTAGGGTTGCCGATGGCTCCAGGACGACCGACGTCTGCTCGCTGTGTAGCGTGGCAGAGAGCGGGCCGGGTGGGAGGTTGAGAATCTCAGCCAGTTCGGTGACGACCGCGGAGGGGTCAGGAATATCCACCGGACTGGCAATGATCTTGTAGCGTGGCTCGCTTCCGGCCAGCAGGAAGCCGTTGCGGTCGCGGATGAAACCGCGCGGCGGGTCGGGCAGACGCAATGGCCTGTCGGGTATCCGTCCTGCGATCGCCTCCTGTTGATAAGCAGCGGTATTTACCACCTGCACGGAGAGCAGCCGTGACAGTAATAGCACCGTTGCGGTACCCAGCAGGATGATGACCAGGCTCAGGCGATGATTGGTGGATTCGGGCATGGGCGATCAGCGTTCCAGGTAGATAACACGCTCGGCAGGTACCAGTCCCATCTGTTGTGCGGCTTCAGTCAGCAGCAGCGCTGGCTGTCCGAAGGCGACTGCGGCTTCGAGAAGCGCGTTTTCCTGTTGCAGTTGGATCAGTGTGTCACGCGTCGCCTGGAGGTGACGGGCGGCCAGGTCCACCTGGCTGACCATGAACAGGCGGAAGCCAGCCAGCAGGCCGATGACCAGGATCATGGCCAGGGTCAGGCTGATGACCCGTGGGCTCACGTCCCAGCCGCGCTGACGAAATCCGTGGGTTGCCCAGGCGACGAACTCTCTCATGGCTTTTCGTTGGAAGCGAGCCGTTCTGCTGCTCGCAGGCGAGCCGAACGCGCTCGCGGGTTGACCTCCACCTCCGCCGCGTCCGGACGGACGGGGTGGGGGGTCAGCAGCCGCACGCGGGCGCGGTGGCCGCACGTGCAGACCGGCGCATCGGCCGGACAGAGGCAGTCCCGCGCTTCGCGGCGCAGGAACTGCTTGACGATACGATCCTCCAGCGAGTGAAAAGCGATGACCACCAGCCGTCCTCCTGGCGCCAGCAGGTCGAGGGCCTGTGGCAGCGCCGTTTCCAGTGCCTCCAACTCATCGTTGACGGCGATGCGCAGCGCCTGGAAGGTGCGCGTGGCGGGGTGGATACGCCCGTGCCCCCTGCCCACCGCTGCTACGACCACCTCGGCCAGCCGCTCCGTGGTCTGGATTGGGCGGGCAGCAACGATAGCGGCGGCGATGCGTCGCGCTTGCTTTTCCTCGCCAAAGCGGTATAGTAGGTCCGTCAGACGCTCGACCGAGAGGCTGTTGACCAGGTCGGCGGCAGTGGGGCCGTCTGACCGAGGGTCGAAGCGCATGTCCAGCGGTCCCGGTCGGGCGAAGGCGAATCCCCGGCTGGCGTCGGCCAGTTGAAGGGACGAGAGCCCCAGGTCGAGCAGCAGCCCGTCGAGGGGGGCGAAGTCTCCCGCCAGTTCGGCCAGTCGGGCGAAGGAACCGTGCCGCAGGGTAACGCGCTCGCCGAAGGGGGCCAGCCGCTGCCGGGCCACCGCCAGCGCTGCCGGGTCGCGGTCCAGTCCCAGGAGCCGGCCGTCAGGGTTGGTGGCAGCCAGGATGGCTGCGGCGTGCCCGCCCGCGCCGACGGTGGCGTCCACGATGGTCGCGCCGGGACGGACCTGCAGGAGGGTCAGTGTTGGCTGTAAAAGAACAGGGATGTGCAGGGCTGTGGCTTCCTGTCTCCCTTCCGAGACGTTTGGGTCGGCTAGATGCCCAGGCTGGCCCATCGCTCGGTGTTCTCGTCGCTGCTCTCGACCCTGGCGCGCACTTCGGCCCAGGCGTCAGGCTCCCAAACTTCGATGTAGGTGTCACAGCCGACGACGATCGCCGAGTTGGTCAGGCCGGCGTACTGGCGGAGCGGTTGAGGGATGTTGATGCGGCCGGCGTTATCGGGCATGGTGTCGCTGGCGTTGGCGTAGACCAGGCGGCGGAAGTCCCGGGCTGTGCGGTCGGACATCGGCAGGGTGGAGACCTTCTGGGTCAGTGCCCGCCAGGCTTCCATAGGGTAGATGGCCAGGCAGGGGTCCATCGAGCGCGTGATTACCAGGCCGGTGGAGAGTTCGCCGCGGAACCTGGCCGGGATGGTGAGACGGCCTTTATCGTCAATGGCGTGGACGTACTCGCCTAAGAACATCTGTTCTATATCCCCCCACCTGGAAGGGAAAAAACGGGGCGGGGAAGGGTTCGATCCCCCACTTTCCCCCACTTTGCCCCATTATACAACACTTTTTCTCCCACGTCTAGTCCCATCTGCCCACGCTGCAGAAACTTTAAGGTTTTGTGACGGTTGGGGCCGATCGGCAAAATCTACAAGTAGGGGGGGCTGGCGGCTGGCTCTGCTCCCTGCGCTGCTGGCGCTCTTCGACTCCGGCCGCTCGCTCTATTCGCGGCTACCGCTCGGGGCGGCCTGAAAATTACTTGCCTGCTCAGGCGGGTTGTGGTATAATATGGCCACTACCCGCGGGCGTGGTTCAGTTGGTAGAACGTCTCCTTGCCAAGGAGAAGGTCACGGGTTCGAGTCCCGTCGCCCGCTCTGCCGTTCGACGCGGCGACGTAGCCAAGAGGTAAGGCAGGGGTCTGCAAAACCCTTATTCGCCGGTTCGAATCCGGCCGTCGCCTTCTGAGTGCGATTTCTGGGAAGACAAGGGCCTGCCTGCAGGAGGGCCCTTGTTGTTTTCTCGGCGGAAGACGGGTTGGGATGAAGAAGCGAACCGACCTGGCTGGGGCGCTGATCATCGGGCTGGCTTCGCTCGCTGGCGTGGCCGCGTTTGCCTACCCGTTCTTCCTTCGTGCCCTTCCCGCCTCTGGCCTGCTGGCCCACCAGGAGGATGCGCTGGCTGCTCTGGCTCTGCTGGTGACGCTCTGTCTGGGAGCGACGCTGGCAGAACTGACCACCGGTCGCATGAACGCGCGCAGCGTGGCGACCATGGGCATCCTGGTGGCGATCAACGCTGCGCTCCGCCTGGCTGAGAACGCGCTGATTGCCCTCCCCGGCGGTTTCTCGCCGGTCTTCTTCCTGATCATCCTCTGTGGCTACGTCTTCGGGCCGCGCTTTGGATTCCTCTATGGCGCGCTGTCGTTGCTGGTCTCGGCGCTGGCGACTGGCGGGGTGGGGCCGTGGCTTCCCTACCAGATGTTCACGGCCGGCTGGGTGGGGCTGAGTGCTGGCTGGCTCTCTCCCCTGACCGCCCGTTTGCGAACCGCAGGGTGGGAGAGGGCGCTCCTGGTGCTCTTCGGTTTCCTCTGGGGGTTGCTCTACGGGGCGATCATCAACCTCTACTTCTGGCCCTACATCGGCGGGACGGGCAGCGGGGCGTGGGAACCTGGCATTGGCCTGCTCGAGACGCTGGGCCGGTACGCCACGTTCTACGGGGTGACCTCGCTGTGGTGGGATATGGCCCGCGCGGTGGGGAATGTGGTCCTGCTGGCGGCCTTCGGCCCACCGGTGTTGCGGGTGTTGCGTCGCTTCCGGCGCCGCTTCCGCTTCACGGTGGAGCCGGAGTGGGAAGCCGCGCCGCCCGCCTGAAGTTCACGGCGCAGGCAGAGGGGACTGCGGGCCACGGCCTGTCGTCAGCCAGGTGCTCAACGGTTCCCGTGGCTGGCGGACCAGCGCTCCGTCCATCGAGATCCACATCCCCACGCAACTGTCCATATGCCGTCCGTCGGTCGGATAGAAGACGACCACCGTGGGTGGGCCGCTGGTGGTGACCTCGGGGATATCGGCCAGGACGGGGCGGTGGGTGTAGCGGGCGATGGTGTGCTGAGGGCGGATCACCGTCACTATATCGGGGCTGCCCATAGCGGCGATGGTGACCACCCAGTGGCCACCCGCCGGCAGGCCGTAGCGCAGAGTTACCGCCTGGGCGTAAGAGTCGAGCACGCTTGCGGCGTACCGACGCGGCCCGTCCTGATCCGCCTGGGCCCAGCCGCCGTTGTAGGCGGCCAGCGCGCGGTACAGATCGCCGTGCGCCTGGCCGATGATAATGGACAGCGTCCGCGTCCCCCAGAAGACGTTCGTCGCCGGGTCTTGCAGTTGTGCGGCGGTTGGACGCCAGCCAAAACCCGCTTCGCGCGGCATGATGCCCATCAGGCCCACGGCTCCTGCCGGACTCCGGGTGTAGGAGCGGCCGAGCGATTCCTTCCAGATGACAGCGGCGATCAGGTCGGGGTCGAGGCCGCGCTGTGTGGCCTCCTCTACGATGATGTCGTTCCAGTGCTGGACATCGCGGTGCCAGTAGGCGGAAATCTGTGGTGGCATCTCCGGATCGGCGGCGGCGACGCTGAGGGGCAGTAATGCCCCTGCGACCAGCAGGGAGGTCAGGATCAGGCGACACAGTCTCAGATGCATCCGTGCTCTTCTCTCAATTTCCCGCCTGCGCTGAAGCCCGCACTACGCACCGGTATAAGGCCGGCACACCACACTATAGCGGAATCCCTCCGCCCTGTCAAGTTTTCCCCCTTTCCCATCCCCAGTTTCCCAATTCCCAGTTTCCCAATTCCCAGTTTCCCAGTTTCCCAATTCCCAGTTTCCCAATTCCCAGTTTCCCAGTTTCCCAATTCCCAGTTTCCCACCCCCTATTCAAGCAACCCCCGCTCCCGATACCACCCATAAGCCTGCTCGACAGCGGTGTGCAGGGGGATCGTCGTGTAACCCAGTTCCTCCCTGGCGCGGCGGCTGTCGCAGTAGACCTGGCGGGCGCTGAGCCACACCTGCTCGGCGGAGAGCGGCAGCAGATGTGGGCGCAGGCGACTCAGCCCGCGCACCAGCAAGGCCAGGGGGTCCATCAGCCAACGCGGCAGGGTCACCCAGGGGGGCCGCTGTCCCACCACCTCGGCCACGATCTCCAGCATGCGGCGGTGGGTGATGTTTTCGCCCCCCAGGATGTACCGTTCCCCCTTCCGACCGTGCAGTGCCGCCAGGAGGTGTCCCTTTCCCACGTCGCTGGCGGCGGCCCAGCAGGTACCGCCTGGTGGCGCGAACCACCCCTGTCCCCGTTGCACTTCGCGCAGCAGGCTCCCGCCGATCCAGTGGATATCCCGCGGGCCGATCACTGCTGCCGGATTGACGATCACGGCATCCAACCCCTGGCTCACGGCGGCGCGCACCACTTCTTCAGCCAGGTGCTTGGAGTGGCCGTAGGGGAAGCGCTGTGGCGACAGGTTGAAGGTGTCCCGCTCGTCCAGCATCCGACCAGCGGGAGGCACACCCAGCGCGCCGACGGAACTGGTGTAGACCAGTCTCTCGACCCTCGCGTGCTGCGCGGCGGACACGACCTGACGAGTCCCTTCGACGTTGACCCGGTAAATGGTCTCGGTCGGCGTGCGCCAGTAGTCGGAGACCGCGGCGACGTGAAAGACGAGGGCGCAGTCGGTCATGGCCCGTTGCAGCGCGGGCAGGTCGAACAGGTCGCCCTCTATCGGTTCGACGTCGAGCCCTGCCAGCGCCTCCATCGTTGAGGTGGGGCGGTGCAGGGCGCGCACCGTGTACCCTGCTTCGCACAGGGCTGCGGCGACGTTGGCGCCCACACAGCCAGTTGCTCCGGTGACCAGAACCCTCATCCGGTTGTCTCCTGCGGTAGCGGTGTTACAATGTGGCTATGTCCGGTTACCCAGAATCTACGTGGCGACTGATCTTCTCCCCCGCCGCGGACGGGGCGACGCAGATGGCAGTGGATGAGGCCATCTGGCGGGCGGTTGCCGCCGGTCGGGCGTTGCCGACGCTGCGGCTGTACGCCTGGTCGCCCCCCTGTCTCTCCCTGGGCCGTCATCAGCCAGTGGAGCAGGTCAACCGCGGTGCGCTGCAGGAGGCCGGCTACGGGCTGGTGCGCCGCCCGACCGGCGGGAAGGCCATCCTGCACGCTGACGAGTTGACCTACAGCATGGCGGTGCCACTGACCGACCCACGGGTGCGGGGTGGGGTGCTGGAGAGTTGCGCCCGTCTCAGCCGTGGTCTGCTGGCGGGACTGACGGCGCTCGGCGTGAGCGGCGCGACGGCCAGCCGTCGCGCGAGCCGCTCCCCCCCTGGCCCTGTCTGCTTCGAGGAGGTGGCGGATTTCGAGATCGCGGTGGCAGGGCGCAAGATCGTCGGCAGCGCGCAGGTGCGCGGCGGTGGGGGATTGCTGCAGCATGGCAGCCTGCCGCTGTGGGGGGACATTGCCCGGGTGTGTCGCTTCCTCATTCCCGCTGCCGATCCCGAACGGGTGCGTCGGCGGGCGGTCACGTTGGAGGAGGTGGGCCGGCGGGTGTCGTGGGCCGAGGCGGCGCAGGCGATGGCCGAGGGCTTTGCCCAGGCGTTGTCCCTGCGCCTGGAGCCGGACGACCTCACCGACGAAGAGCGGGAGGCGGCAGAGCGGCTGCGGCTGGAAAAGTACAGCACCGAAGCGTGGACGGCGCGCCACTAAACCCTCGACGGTAGACCACGGACCACCGACCACGGACCACGGACCACCGACCACCGACCACGGACCACCGGTTCATAAGGGTCACCCGTTGTCCGTGGTCCGTCGTCCGTGGTCCGTCGTCTGTCGTCCGTCGTCCGTCTCCCTATGGCCCCACAACTGTCACGAGAGTGGGCAGGGAGACATAGTCACCGCCCCCTTCCACCGGCACGCGCATCTCCGGGGCGGCGGGGTTGTACAACCCCACAGCGATCTCGGCCGTGCCGGAGTAGCCAGCCTCCTCGGGCTTGAAGATCATCCGATGAGCGTCTAGGATGATCTCACCGGTTATCCATCCTGTCGTCGGGCGGGCACCGTTGACGGGGACGCCGTCGTGCTGGGCGATCAGACGGCCGTCAGGGGAGCGCAGGTGGGTGAAGACCCAGTAGTCGCCAGAGGCAGCGCCGTCCAGGGCTCTCCAGTAGAGGATCACTTCCGCCCCCTGGCTGGTGTTGACCTGCGTGCTGACCACGTCGTAGCCGACCAGTTCGGCGACGTTGCCCAGGCGGATGCCCAGCGCCACAGATGGGACAGGCCCCGGCGTGGGGGTCGGCGTGCTGGCGGGGGGCGGGGTGGGAGGGGGAGGGAGCGGCGCTGCGGCTGTGGCGGCCACGGTGGGCAACGTGCCCGCGATGGGGGTCGCCGCGGCAGTGGGAGCGGGAGTGGAGGTGATCAGCCCGGCCAGCGTCGGCGTGGTGAGCAACAACTCCTCCGCCGGGATGCGCGGCAGCAGCAGCGCCTGGGCGGTGAAGATCGTGACTCCCAAGAGGACGAAGGTGAGGGCGGTGCGCCAGTAACGCGCGATCCGCGCCACTGCCGTCTCTCGCTCGAAGGTAGTCAGGCTCTCCTGCAGGCGGCTCTGTAATGAGAGCGCACGGGCGACGTATAGGAGCGCACCGAGGCCGCAGAGGGCGTAGAAGAGCCAGGCGAACTCGATCAGCCAGGCCAGGAGGATCCTCATAGGCGCTTCAGCACCCCGCAGATAATGGTCAGCAAGCGCGGCGCCAGCAGGCGACCGGCTTCCAGGACCTCAGCGTGGTTGGGCTCCACGACCTGGTCTTCCTGGGGGATGACGTTGCTGATGCCGGAGAGGCCCAGCACGCGTGTCCCGCCGTGTCGGGCGACGACTACCTCGGCGACGGTGGACATCCCCACCGTGTCGCCGCCGATGAGGCGCAGGAAGCGCACCTCGGCGGGGGTCTCGTAACTGGGGCCGGGCAGGCCCACGTAGACCCCCTCGTGTACAGGCACGCCCGCCTCGTCCGCTGCGGCGCGGGCCAGGGCGCGCAACCCTGGGTCGTAGGCATTGGCCATGCTGGGGAAACGCGGTCCGAAGCGGGCCAGGTTCGGCCCGCGCAACGGGTTGAGGCCGCCCATGCCGATCAGGTTGATGTGGTCGCGGATCAGCATCACCTCGCCGACGGCGAAGCGCTGATTGAGACCCCCGGCGGCGTTGGTGACGATGAGGATCTCCACGCCCAGCAGCTGCATCACCCGTATGGGCAGGGTCACCTGGGATAGCGAATACCCCTCGTAGTAGTGGGCGCGCCCCTGCATTACCAACACCTGCTGCCCCTCCAGTTCGCCAGCCACCAGCCGTCCGGCGTGCCCCTCCACGCTGGAGAGAGGGAAGTGAGGCACATCCTCATAGGGGATCACCGCTTCCGCAGCGACCTTATCGGCCACGGTCCCCAGGCCCGACCCCAGGATCAGCCCGACGCGGGGGGTGTGGCGCAAGCGCTGGCGCACGGCTACGGCGGACTCTTCCATCTGCTCGAGGCTGACAAACTCGTCCACGTTGTTGCTCCTGATGTGGTGAAAGGGGGTGGCTACAGGCGTTCCAGGAGTTCCTTCTTCTCGCGCTCGAACTCCTCGTCGGTGATGGTCCCTGCTTTTCGCAGTTCGTCGAGGCGGGCCAGCAGAGCGGGCACGTCCTCGCCGCGCAGTGTGACCCGGCTCTTCTGGTTCATCAGGGCGATCTTGAAGCGCACCGGGTGGGCGATGCGCCGATAGGTCTCCGCGCCGATGTCGGAACCGGTGATGATGCGCAGGTCGCCGTAGTCGAGCAGGCGGCCGAGGAAGCTCTGCTGCAGCACGACGTCGTTCACCTTCTCCAGCGACGAATCGGCGACGTACTTGTTGAAGATGCCCTTGATGTCAATCGCCCGGCGGTTGGTGATGATGCACTGTTCACCCCGCCAGCTGATGAAGCGAACGACGAAGTGGACGATGGGGATGATCAACAGGATCAGGGCAAGGAAGGACCAGCCGGGAATGATGAAGATGCTTCCCGCCACAGCCAGGGCGATGATGACGATGGCCAGCCCCACGTCGAGCAGAATGGTCGGCAGGAGGGCCAGCCAATGGCGGCGGGTGGTGAAGACAACGGTCTCGCCGTCAGCCAGAATCTTCTGCAGGTATCCCATCTTTCCTCCTCGGGTAACACTGTGACAAACCACGGAGCCTTTCGCAGGTCGTCTCTTTCGCCACGAGGTGCACGAATTGAACGAATCATTCGAGGAATTCGTGCAATTCGTGGCGTAAGGACAAGTGACCACGCTTGAGCGTAGCCCTACCCTTCCTTGCGCCGGGTGATGATTATACCGTCTTCGGGCCAGCCGACAAGTCGGGTAGGTCAGATGATGAGCATCGCGTCGCCGAAACTGTAGAAGCGGTATTCCAGGCGGATCGCCTCGGCGTAGGCCCGGTCGAGCAGTTCCTTGCCGCAGAAGGCTGCCACGAGCATCAGCAGGGTCGAGCGCGGCAGGTGGAAGTTGGTGATCATCGCCTCCACCACGCGAAAGGCGAAGCCGGGGTAGATGAAGAGGTCCGTCGGGCCCTCGAACGGCAGCACCTCCGCCTCAGGTTCGCTTCCCTTCCCCGCGGTCTCCAGGACCCTCACCGCGGTTGTGCCCACGGCGATCACCCGCCGTCCCTCCTTTCTGGCGCGGCTCACTGCCTGCGCGGTTACAGGGGGAAGGGTGCAGTATTCGGTATGAATGGTGTGGTCTTCCACCCATTCCTCCTGCACCGGGCGGAAGGTGTCCAGGCCGATGTGCAGGGTGACGGAGGCGCGCTCGACGCCCATCTCGTCCAGGCGGGCCAGGAGGTCGGGGGTGAAGTGGAGGCCGGCTGTAGGCGCAGCGGCTGAACCGGGCGTGCGAGCGTAGACGGTCTGGTAACGTTCGGGGTCCTGGAGGGGGATGTGGATGTAGGGGGGGAGGGGAATCTGGCCGACGGATGTTGCCAGAGGGAGTGCGGGCCGGTCGAAGGCCAGCAGACGCCAGCCGCGCTCCCCTTCTTCGGCCACCTGCACGGTCGCACCAACGGGAACCCCCTGCGGGCCGCTCAGCACCTCCAATCGCGTGCCGGAGCGTACCCCCCGTCCGCGCACGAGGGCCGCCCACACCTCTGGCGTGCGTGGATGGAGCAGCAGGATCTCCACCCTTCCGCCGCTGGCCTTGCGGGCGAAGAGCCGCGCCGGGATGACCCGGCTCTCGTTGTAGATCAACAGGTCGCCGGGATGCAGGAACTGCGGCAGGTCCCGGAAGTGGTGGTGGAGGAGGCGACCGGTGGCGCGCTCCACCACCATCAGCCGGGAGGCGTCCCGCGGCTCGACGGGCGTCTGGGCGATCCGCTCTGGCGGGAGGTGATAGTCGAAATCGGCGGTTTTCAGGCCGGCGATTCGGGCGTCTCCTCTACTTCCTTCTTCACTGCCGGGCCGATGACCCCGATCCACAGGGCTGCGATCAGGCAGCCGATGGCGATCAGGTCGAACAGGCCGCAGCAGCAGTTGAATCCGCCCAAGGCCCAGGGGTAGCCGCCTGCAGAGAGCCGGCGGAGCAGCAATCGGGGAACGATGACGTCGCTCTGCAGGATGCGGGCGATATCCAACACGAAGAGGAGGCCGAAGGCGACAGTCGCCAGGATGGCAGGCGTGCCCTTCTTGCGCACCAGGAGGAGGATGCCGACGACCAGGCCGGCCAGGTGAGCCAGGATGATCAGAATCCGAGCGATCCAGGACAGTGCCATTTCACACCTCCGAAGGATTGAATAGACGACAGACCACGGACGACGGACCACGGACGACGGACGACGGGCCGCGGTCGGCGCACCCTAAAGAAGGGCCGGTTGCTCGGCCCGCTCCCAGGGAATGCCCAGGTGTTCGTAGGCGCGGGCGGTGGCCACCCGGCCGCGCGGGGTCCGCTCCAGGAAACCCATCTGCAGGAGATAGGGTTCGACCACGTCCATCACCGTGTCCGGCTCCTCGCTCACCGCTGCGGCGATGGTTTCCAGCCCTACCGGGCCGCCGCCGAACTTCTCGATGATAGTACGCAGCACCTGTCGGTCGAGTTCGTCCAACCCCAATGCGTCCACGTCGAGCAGGGCCAGTGCCTCAGCGGCGACGGCGGGGGTGATGCGGCCATCGGAGCGCACCTGGGCGTAGTCGCGCACGCGCTTCAGCAGGCGCAACGCGACGCGTGGCGTGCCCCGCCCCCGCCGGGCGATCTCCTCCGCGCTCCCCTCTTCCAGTGGGATGTCCAGCACCTTCGCCGCGCGGCGGATGATCATCTCCAGAGCCGTCTGGTCGTAGAAGTCCACGCGGAAGGTCGCCCCGAAGCGGGCGCGCAGCGGCGCGGTGAGCAGGGCCAGGCGGGTGGTCGCGCCGACGATGGTGAAGCGGGGCAGTTTGAGGCGGATGGAGCGGGCCGCCGGCCCTTTGCCGACCACCAGATCGAGGGTGAAGTCCTCCATCGCCGGGTAGAGGATCTCCTCTACCGCTCTGCCCAGCCGGTGGACCTCGTCAATGAACAGCACCTCTCGTTCGCGCAGGTTGCTGAGGATGGCGGCCAGGTCGCCAGCGCGTTCGATGGCCGGGCCGGCGGTGGCGCGCAGGGGCGCACCCATCTCGTGGGCGGTGATGTGGGCCAGGGTGGTCTTGCCCAGCCCGGGGGGGCCGTAGAAGAGCACGTGATCGAGCGCCTCGCCCCGCTGGCGGGCGGCAGCGATGAGGATGCCCAGGTTCTCCCGCAGCCGGTCCTGGCCGATCAGGTCGCTCAACCGCTGCGGCCGCAGCGCCAGGTCGAGCTGCACCTCCTCGGGTTGCAGGCGTGGCGAGAGGATGCGCTCATCCATCGCTGAGGATTATACCGGTTTTTGGGGAAATGGGAAGGAGGGAGTTACAGGCTGACCAGGTCGCTGCAGGGCAACCCGTTGCATGTCAGCGTGGCTCCAACCGGGGAGGATAATGCGAAGAAAAGGAGACACGGAGGCGCCCCGCGTCTCCGTGTCTCTGCGTCTCCCTACGCCGTGTAGAAGCCCAGGCCCAGCGTTCCCGGGCCGGTGTGGGTGCCGATCACTGGGCTGACCTCGGTCATGAAAATATCGTCAGGGAGCAGGAGGGCGTTCACCTCGTCCATCAGCGCCTGGCAATCCTCCGGCGCGTTGGCGTGGACCAAGGCAGCGCGGGGGACGCGGGCGCCACCTTTGCGCTCACTGGCGATCTCCAACAGGCGGGCCAGGGCCTTCTTCTTCGTCCGCACCTGCTCCAGCGGCTCGATGCGGCCGTCCTCCAGTTGCAGGAGGGGCTTGATCTGTAAGGCGGTGCCCAGGAAACGTTTTCCGCCGCCGATGCGCCCGCCGCGATGGAGGAACTCCAGCGTGTCCACGACGAACATGACGTTCAGGCTGTAACGCACCCGGCGCATCGCCTCGACGGCCTCTTTGACGGTACCGCCGTTCTGCGTCACCTCTGCCGCCGCTATAACCTGGAAGCCCAGCCCCATCGAGGTAGAACGAGAATCCTCGATTTCGATATGCAGGTCGGACAGCATGCCGCGGGCGGCCTCCGCTGAGGCGACCGTGCCGCTCAATGCGGCGGAAATGAAGGCAGCGACGATCGTGTCGGTCCCGGCCTGCTCGGCTACCTGACGGAAGAAGTCCACGAACTCCCCTGCCGAGGGTTGCGAGGTGGTCGGCATGACTTTGGCCGTCTCCAGGCGGCGGTAGAAGTCCGTCGGCCGGATGTCCACCCCGTCTTTGAGCACCTCCTCCCCCCAGACCAGATTGAGGGGCATGACGAAGATACCGTACCGTTCGAGCAAGGCAGGTGGCAGATAGGCGGTGCTATCGGTGGCAATCGCGATCTTCTGTGCGCACATGATCACAACATCCTCCTTTCCCTGAGATTCGCATAAGGGATAACACCGGGGAGGGAGAAGCGTTACGCAGCGCAAGGCGGGGAAAAGGGAGGCAACCGTGTAGCCGACGCATCCCTGGGCGTCGGCGGGCAGCGTTGCGATGCCGCTGCACGGCTATATTGAAGGTGAACCGTCGTGGGGAAAAGTGGGGTGGGGCGGCGCCAGCCCTGTGCTGTGAGGCTCCGTCGGGGGCCACGGGCCCCCGACAGAGCCGGCGGTGGGCGATCAGGCTGGCGACTCGAAAATCCAGGGGTCCACGTCGCGGGAGTAGGTGAGCAGTTCCTCCGGGCTGAAGAACAGCCCGATCTCGAACGCGGCTGTCTCCGGCCCGTCCGATCCGTGGACCAGGTTGCGGCCGGTCTCCAGGCCAAAGTCGGCGCGGATGGTACCCGGGGCGGCTTCGGCGGGGTTGGTCGCGCCCATCGTCTTGCGCACGACCTCGATAGCGCGGGTCCCCTCAAGGACCATCACCACGACGGGGGCCGAGGTGATGTACGCGATCAGGCCGGGATAGAAGGGCTTGCCTTTATGGATGGCGTAGTGCCGTTCGGCGAGGGAGGTGGGGATGTGCATCAGTTTCATCGCCACGGGGCGCAGGCCGCGCTGCTCGAAGCGGCGGATGATCTCGCCGATCAGGCCACGCTGTACTGCGTCAGGCTTGATGATGACAAGGGTTCGCTCCACGATGTCCTCCTGAGAGTGGGGTTTGGGTTCAAGACAGCGGGCGGGGTGGTATTCCCCGCCCGCCGGCAACGCGTCGAATGAAGGGTTACAGGTTCTCCAGCGCCTCGCGGTAGGCCTCCAGCGCCTCTGCCAGCCGGCCGACGCGCACGTAGGCATCCCCCAGCAGCCGCTTGACCATGGGGTCGTGGCGACGCTGTCGGGCGAGGGACTGGGCGTCCTCGACGACCTCGGCCACCAGGCGATTGGCGCGCAGAAGGGCGGAGTAGTGTTCAATGGCCTCGGCGGCGAGACCGGCCTGCCAGAGCTCGCGGGCCAGGGTCAGGCGGGTTTCGTAGTCCTTGCGATTGGCCTGCACCTGGCGTTCCAGTTCGTCCACGCGGGCCAGATGAGGCCGGGGCGGACGGACAACCTCCGCAGCAGGTGGGGCGGGGGGCTCCACGGGTTGAGGTGGAGCCGTGGGAGGTGCCCACGCTGCAGCCGGTACCTCTTCAGCCGGGACGGCAGGCGAGGCCTCAGGCGCAGCGAAGCCGGTCCAGCCGAACCCTTCCTCCGGAGTTGGGGCGGGTGGAATTGCGGCTTCGGCAGGAGCCGCCTCCTCGCCGATGGTGGTCCAACCGAAGGGGGCTGCTTCGGTCGGTAGCGGTTCCTCCAATCGGCCAGGTACCTCGGGCAGCGGCTCTACCGTCGCGGGGGCGGGTTCGACCACCTGAGGAGCCGGCGCCTCCGGCGGGGTCTCAACAAGCCACTCGGGTGGCGCGGCTTCGACGGCAGGTGCTCCGGCCTCGCCCTCCTCCTCGGCCATCAGCGACGCCAGCCAGGGGGGGACAGAGGGTTCCTCTGAGGGTGCTGCCGCCTCAGCGGGTGAGACGGGTTCACTCAACCACTCTGGCAGTTCCAGCGCTGGCTCTTCTATGGGCGGCGGAGCTTCGACTGGCGGGGGTGGCGCGGGCCGCTCAAAGGGCCTGCCGGTGATCTCGGCGGCGCGGGCCTCACCCTCTGCCTCCGCCGCGGCGCGCAGTTCTTCTTCCTTGCCGGCGGCCAGGGA
>Ga0209018_1000580_pt1 | contig 33431 bp, 35 predicted proteins | sample YNPBryBLVA2012_FD_185814 | JGI IMG/M metagenome (GOLD analysis project Ga0209018, IMG submission 185814) | Anoxygenic and chlorotrophic microbial mat microbial communities from Yellowstone National Park, USA - YNP Bryant BLVA 2012 (SPAdes)... ...
CCCGGTTGCCGGACGGAAACTCAGCCCCCGTTCAGTTACCTCCTTCGTGACTCAACGGGGCGCCGTTCGGTTACCGGTTGAAATGACTTGACACGGGGGCGGACTCAGGCCTGCGGGGAATTGTGAGGCGTCTGCAGCGGCAGAAGCGAATACGCCCAGCCGGCGCCGGGTGCGGCGGCGGCAACGTGAATCCCGGCCGGAGCGGGGACGCGCTGCACAGTCCAGTCGCCGAGGCGGAGGGACTGGACGCCGTCGAGAAGCGGAGACAGATCGAAAGCGGCCAGGGCGGGCGCAGGCAACTGCCACGCGGTGGCGAGGGCGCGCCGGGCGGCGGTGATGGCAGCCAGCGACTCGCGCCGCGCATGCGGCGCGAGGCGCGCGATGCGGAGGCGCTCGTTGGGGTGCATCCACTTTTCGGGCCACAGATCGGGCGAGTGGCTGGCAACGACGGCGATCGAGACGGGCATTGAGGCCGACGCGGCCACGGCGGTCCAGCCGCACGAGGAGGATACGGCCAGGTGATTTGTGGAAACCCCGGCGCCATCATGGCTCGGGCCGGCGGACGGCAGGGCCGCAGGCTCGAGCATCGCACCCGTCTCCGCGGGGACGTGCCGCGGCGGAATCAGCGCGATTCCGAACCGGGGCGTGCGCCGTGGCTGCCAGTCGCTGGACATGCGGGGTTCCGGTTACGGGCGCGAGTCGTTGCCGACGATCTCGACCGGGCCGTGGTCGTCGCAGTGGCCGCCATGGGGATGGTGGAGATGGCCGCCGACGAGGTAGTCGGTGTGATCCCCGTGCGGCACAGCGGGGTGTCCACAGCCGGGACCGTGCGCGTGGCCGGGCTCGTGTCCTCCGCAGTCGTGCTCGGGCGTGCATCTCTCCGGGTTGCGGGCGGAGACCTCGAGCGAGCATTCGTCAACGTGATCCCCGTGCATCGTGTGAAGGCAGCCGTCGTGGAGGTAATCGACATGTTCGCCGTGGCGAATGGCGGGATGCCCGCAGCCTTGGCCATGGACGTGGGAATGGTGAGGGTGGATGCGGTGGTGCGGCATGACCAAACTTCTGTGATATCCAAAAAGGAGGCGAATGGCTACAATGTATTTGAGGAGGCGTTCTCATTAACAAACCGATCCGGCTTCGCGTGCATGGAATGGATTGCGGTGAAGAGGTGTCGCTGCTGCGCGCCTGTCTGAGCCGCGTGAAGGGCGTACGGGAACTGCACTTTGACGTGGCGCGCGGGCGGATGGAGGTGGAGTACGCGCCGGAGCTGACGAGCGAGAGCGAGATCAGAGCGGCGGTGGAGAGCGCCGGGATGTGCTGCGAGCGCTGGACGGAGGAGCGCGGCGCGAAGCGAGCAGGGCGGCAGTGGGAGCGCGCAGCGTTGTGGATGTGCGGGGTGCTGCTCGCCGGTGGGATGGCGGTGCAAGTCTGGCGCGGGGAGGGCGCGGTGGAGGCGCTGCTGGCGCACTCGCACGCCGGGGGTGAACACCACCACGCAACGCCGGGCGTGGCGGTAGCGATGTATGCCGCCTCCATGGCGGCGGGGGCGCTGCTGTTCTGGAGAAAGGCGTGGGCGGCGCTTCGCAGCCTGCGCGCGGACATGAACCTGCTGGTTGCGGTTTCGATGGCAGGGGCGGCGGGGCTGGGAGAGTGGGCGGAGGGGGCGACTCTGGCGTTCTTGTTCGGACTGGCAGGAAGGCTGGAGGCGATGAGCCTGGAGAGGGCGCGGCGCTCGGTGGCGCGTTTGCTGGAGTTAATGCCGGCGCAGGCGTGGCTGGTGCACGGGGCCCATGAGCACCGCGTGGAGGCGGCGTCGCTCCAGCCGGGGGCGCGGGTGCGCGTGAAGGCGGGCGAGCGGGTGCCGTGCGACGGGGTGGTGGTGGAGGGCGTCTCCTATGTGGATCAATCGCCGCTGACGGGAGAATCGGTGGCGGTGGAGAAGCGGGCGGGGGACGAAGTGTATGCAGGAACGTTGAACGAGGACGGCGAGCTGGTAGTGGAGGTGCGGCGGGCGGCGGAAGACACGCGGCTGCAACGCACGCTGCGGATGCTGGAGGAGTCCGGCAGCCGCAAGGCGGAGACCGAGCGGCTGGTGGAGCGATTCGCGCGGCGATATACGCCGGCGGTGCTGGCGCTTGCCGGCGCGGTGGCGCTGCTGCCGCCGCTGGCAGGGCTGGGAACTTGGAGCGATTGGCTGTATCACGGCATGGTGGTGTTGCTGATCGCCTGCCCCTGCGCGTTTGTGATCTCGACTCCGGTGACGGTGATGGCGGCGCTGGCAAGCGCGGCGCGGCAAGGCGTGCTGGTGAAGGGAGGCGCGTTTCTGGAGGCGGCGGGGAGACTGAAGGCGCTGGCGATGGACCGCGCGGGCATCTTGACGCAGGGCGAGCCGCGGCTGGCAAGAGTCGAGACGCTCGGAGAAGATCACGGCAAGGAGCTGCAGCAGTGGCAGGAATGGCGCGCGGAGCAAGGAGGCGGAATCCCGCTGACGCCGAAGTGGGCGGCGGCGGGCGGCGCCACGCGTGTGCTGGCGGCAAAGATCGGAGAGCTCTCGGAGGGCGGATGCACGGTGGCGGCGCGCGCGGGCGAGGGCGTGCTGGAGGCGTGGTGCGACGCGCCGTTGGGCGCGGCGAGGCGGCACGTGGAGCAGTTGCGGGCGCTGGGGCTGGATCGGATCGTGCTGCTGGCATCCGATCCTGAGCCGGCTGCCCGGGAAGCGGCGGAAGCGGCGGGGATCGGGGAGGTTCACGCGGAGCTGTCGGCAGAAGAAAAGGCGGCGGAGATCGACCGGCTGCAGGGGGAGACGGGCGCGGCAGGGATGGTGGCTGACTGCACGGCGGACGCCGAAGCGCTGCGGCGCGCGGCGGTGGGCATCAGCGTGGCGTCGCCCGAATCGGAGACGGCGCAAGAGAGCGCGGACGTGATTGTGACAGGTCCGGCGCTGGAGAAGGTGGCGTTTCTGGTGGCTCATGCTCGGCGGGCACTGCGGGTGATCCGGCAGAACATAGCCCTGGCGCTGGGACTCAAGCTCGTGTTCCTGACTGCGGCTGCGGCAGGCAAGGCGAGCCTGTGGATGGCGGTAGCCGCGGACACGGGGGCGACACTCCTGGTGACGCTGAACGGCTTGCGACTGTTGCGGGCGACGGCTCATCCAACCGGACAGGAATGATTTCGCGCCGGAGATGGATGCTGTGGCCGGCCGCGGCCCTGTGGCTGTGGGCGGCTGAAAAAGAGAGCGTGCGGGGACGGCTGCGGCAGGATGCCGCGCGGAAGCCGGCGATTCTCACGCGCGACGGACGCGTGGTGGAACTGGAGGCGGACGAAGCGTCGGAGGCGGTGCTGCGCGATGCGCGGCTGAAAGACGAGGAGTTCGAAGTCCTGGGGCGGTACCGCACGCCGGTGTTGTTCGTGGTGGATCCGATCCATGAGAAGGCCCTGTTTGTGTGGCGGGGCGGCAAGCGGCTGGTGGTGACCTACTGGTGCGACGTGTGCTCGATCCGCGCCTGGCGCCCGGGGCGGTGCCAGTGCTGCCAGGAGGAGATGCGGGTGGATCTTCGCGACCCGTCCCTGGGAGAGATGGAGCTGAAGTAGACTGCTCGTGTGAAGCGAGCCGCCCTGATTCTCACTCTCACCGCAATGACCTCTGCGGCCCAGCGTTATGAAGCCCGCATGGAAACCGTGGACGGCTTGGCCACTGCCATGCTTCGGGACGCAGCCACGGGGACCGTGGTGCGCATCGTGCCGGGAATCGGCAACAACGTCTGGGAGATGACGGTGCGCGGGCAGCCGGTGTTCTGGTCTCCCTACAGGACAGTGGCCGAGTTCCGCGCGAGGCCCTCACATTTCGGCAACCCGTTCCTGTGGCCGTGGGCCAACCGGATCGACGGCATGGAGTACTGGGTGCGCGGGCGGAAGTTCTTCCTCAACGCGGAGCTGGGAAACGTGCGTCCGGGACCGAACCGCACGCCGATCCACGGGCTGCTGGTCTACTCTGATCTGTGGCAGGTGGCGGGCTACGGGGCGGACGCGGCCGGAGCATTCGTCACTTCGCGGCTCGAGTTCTGGCGGCGTCCGGAGCTGATGGCGCAGTTTCCGTTCGCACACACGGTGGAGATGACCTACCGGCTCAGCGAAGGAAGGCTGGAAGTGGAGACAGTGGTCGAGAACCTGGGCGGCGAGCCGATGCCGGTGTCGCTGGGCTTCCACCCGTATTTCCAGATCACGGACGCGCCCCGCGATGAATGGACGGTGAAGCTGGCGGCGCGCCGGAGGCACGTGCTGAACGAGAAGCTGATTCCGACGGGAGAGACGGCGCCGTCGCCCTATCCGCGGCAGCTGAAGCTGAACAACGTGGTGCTGGACGACGTGCTGGATGAGCTGGCGCGGGACGCGGACGGATGGGCGCGGTTCCGCGTGGAGGGCAGGAAGCAGCGGATCACGGTGGAGTACGGCGAGGCGTACGGCGTGGCGGTGGTCTACGCGCCAGCGGGCAGGGGCTTCGTCTGCTTTGAACCAATGACGGCGATTACCAACGCGTTTAACGCGACGCACGCAGGCTGGTATCAGGGGCTGCCCTGGGTGGAGCCGGGGCAGAAGTGGCGGGGTAGGTTCAGGATCGTTCCCGAGGGCTACTGAAAAGGGCCCGCCTGTGACGGCGGGCCCATAAGCAGTCCGGGAGGGCGGGCTATTTCACGCCCGCAGGTTTCTTGGCGGCGGAGGGCGGAGCGGCAGCCGGAGCGCCGGCGCCCGAGGCAGGCTTGGCGGCAGGAGCTTCGCCGGCGCCGAAGCGCTTGTCATAAAGCTCGACGATCTGCTGCGTGATGTCGATGCCGTTGGCGGCCCAGAGCACGGGGCTCTGCTGGGAGCTGACGTCGAGCACGAGGGCAAAACCCTGCGCCTTGGCGTATTCGTCGATCACCTGCATCATGCGCTGCCCGATCTCGTTCACCAGTTTGCCCTCCTCCTGCTGGAGGTCGTTCTGGAGGTCTTCCGAGTCCCACTGCAGCTTCTTCTGCTTGTCGTCGATCTCGCGGCTGATCTTGTCGCGGACTTCCTGGGAGGCTGTGTTGGCGAGCGTCGTGAGCTGGTTGCGCAGCTTCTGGATCTCGTTGTTCTGGGCTTCCACCTGCTTGAAGCGGGGCTCGAACTTCTTCTGGATGGATTCCCTGGCCTTGGTGCCGTCCTTCGTGGCGACGATCGCGCCCTGAATGTTGATGATGGCCACCTTCGTGGGCGTCTGTGCCGGCATGAGGGCGGCGGCGGAGGCAACCAGAGTTGCCAGGCGAAGCGTATTCCAAACGGATGTCACGGTGTTCAGGCTCCTAAATCTTGGATGTTAGCATTGCAGGGTCAGAACGTGCGGCTGATGGTGAAACGGAACATGGTGCGGCGCTCGAAATAAGGCGCAGGGTTGGCGAACGTGAAAGTGGCCGCCTGGAAAGTGGCCATATTGGGGAACATGGAGGGGACGACGGCGATCGGGGGAACGAACCACTGCTGGACGACCGTCGGATTGTAGGCCCAGTAGAGACGGAAGGGGGCGTTGACGACGGGCATCATGACCTGGAGTTCGAGGCCGGTGGAGGTACGGATCTTCTGCGTGTTGTCGATGACGATGGAGCGGTTTTCAAAGCCCGCCTGGGGGAAGGTGCTGTTGAGCGAGGCGATGCGGCCGGGGTTGAGGCGAAGCTGGTTCTGAAGGCTGATACGGTTGACGCCGGCGTCGAAGAACAGCGCCAGGGTGAGCGGTCCGACGATGGGAATACGGTACTCGAAGTTGGCCACGCCCTGGGTGTCGCCGCCTGTGGGAACGAGCTGGTAGATGGGGATGGTCTGGGTGACATCGACGGTCTGGATCTTGCCGTCCACGAGGATCTTCTGCTGGCGCGCGCTGCCGTCGGGGTTGCGGACGATGACCGCGCCCTCGCTCGGGATATAGACGAACGGCAGGATGCTCCAGATCTCGAAGCCGCGGACATCGTTTTCGCCGCCCATGAAGACCCGGTTGAAGGGCGGGGCGACCTTGCCGCCGTAGCCCGTGATAATGCGGCCGAGGATGCGCCCGCCGATGACGTGGCGCGGAGAGAAGCCGCGGCGGAAATAGGTGGCCGAGACTGTCGGCTCGATCATGTTCACGTTGCCGCCCAATGGACCGCCGGCGAAGGAGACGCTGGCGAAGAGGCTCTTGCCGCGCGAGGGCGTGATGGGGTGATCAACCGTGTTGTAGGTATAGGCGGGGATGACGCGGCTGGTGACGATGCCGGACAGAGAGTTCGGCCCCTCGAAGTTCAGGAACTGCGAGAACTGGAAGTAGCTGTTGGAGGAGGTGTTGAGGGCGCGGATGTTGGACCGGTCGTAGCCGTAGGTCAGGCTGAGGCGGGCGAAGATGCGCCGCAGAGGGTAACTGAGGAAGACGGTGCCGCCCCAGCCGTTGGAGACGTAGTTCAGGAGGTTGTCGCGCCCGATGGCTTCGTAAAGCGGGATGAGGTTGCGGCCTGAAAACAGGGAGACTTCGCGCGCCTGGTCGTAGTTGAAGCGCTGGGTGTAGACGGTGAAGCCGGCGGAGATGGGACGGTCGAAGAGGTAGGGCTCGGTGAAGCCGAAGGTGACGTTGCGCAGGCGGTCGCCGAGCTCGGCGCTGATGGAGAGGGTTTCGCCGAGGCCGAGGAAGTTGTTGGTGGCGTAGCCAAAGCCGATGAAGCTGCCGGCGATGCCCGAGACGCCGCCGTTGAGGGTGACGCTGTTCTTGCCGCGCTCCTTCACCTTGAGCGTGATGTCCACGGTGCTGTTCTTGGTGTCGCGCGTGATGGTGGCGGCTTCTTCCTCTTTCAGCGCCTCGAAGTAGCCGAGCTGGTTGAGGCGCAGGATGCTGAGCTCCCACAGCCGTGTGTTGTACATATCGCCTTCGTCCAGCAGCAGCTCGCGGCGGATGACCTTGTCGCGCGTGGTGGTGTTGCCCTGGAAGTCGATGCGGCGGACGAAGAACTGCTTGCCCTCGTCAACATTGATGGTGAGATCGATCTGGCCGCTGGGCAGGGGGTTGAAGTCGGGTTCCGGCACGGCGTCGATGTAGCCGAGTTCGCCGTAGAACTTCTGGAAGTTCTTGATCCCCTTCTGGAGTTTCTCCACGGAGAAGATGTCCCCCGTACCCATGCCGAACAGGGGCTTGAAAAAGATCTCGGGGGTCTTCAGCGCCTTCGTGCCCACGAAGTTGACGTTGCGGATGCGGTACTGCAGGCCTTCCTCGATGTCGAGCCGGATGTCGGCCTTTTTGCCGGGCTTCGTGGCGGTGAATGGGGGGATCCAGAGGCGGCCGCGGTAATCGCGGAGCTTGACGTCGCTATCGACGACGCGGGCAAGGAAGTAGCCGTGGTTGGAGTAGAAGAAGCGGATGCGCTCCTTGTCCTCGTCGAGCTTGGCCTGGTCGAAGGTCTTGGCAAAGAGGCCTTCGAGGAAGATGCTGTAGGGAATGCCGACGGGCCGCAGGTTGCGCATGGCGCGGCGAACGGCGCGGTCGCCGAAGACCTTGTTATTCAGGATCTCGATCTTGCCCACCTTGACCTTGGGCCCCTCCTCGACACGGAAGGTGAGCTCGACCGAGGATGGCGGGATCTGGCGCACGACCGGCGTGACCGTGGCGAACTGGCGGCCACGCTCGGAGAGATACTCCTTGAGGACGTTGGTGGCGCGCTGGATCTTGCCCTGGTCGAACTGCTGTTCGACGGCAAGCCCGACACGCCGTTCCTTGAAGCGGTCGAGGATCTCGGAGACGGTGAGCGATTTGACGCCTTCGTACTTGATGGTGCGGATGACGCGGCGCTCGGTGAGCAGGAAGCGGATGATCCAGCCGGTCTTGCCGGGCTCGCGCTCGACGGTGATGTCGTCGAAGCGGCCGGTGTTCCACAGCGCCATGAAGTCGCGGTGGATGGCGTCGGGGTCGAAGCGGTCTCCCTTGCGGGAGAAAATCATGGCGCGGAGGGTATCCTGCGGGATGCGCCGCGCGCCCCGGAACTCGATGTACTCGATGACGTCGGGTACGGCGACGGGCGCGCCGGGCTTCGCCGCTTCGGCTTCCGGCGCCACGGGCTTGGGCGCCTCCGGCTCCCTGGCTTCCGGCACGGTTTCAAAGGGCCCGGGCTTCTTGGCTTCGGGCGGCTTGGGCGCTGCGGGCGGCTGTTCCGCTTCAGCGGAAGGGACTGACTCGAAGGGATTCTTGGGCTTCGCGGCAGGCGGCTGCTGGGCCTGATCCGGTTGGCCTGCCCCCTGCCACGCCGCAGCTTCGGCCGTTGCCGTAAGAAAGAGGGAACCGAAGCAGAGCTGGGACAGAAAAATGACGGGCAGGCTCGTTCGCCTGAAGGACATCTTAAGCAGAAATGATCCTTTCCGTTAGCGCCTGCGACAGTGACGTGGGAGAACACACAGGCGTTTCACCGATGAACCCAGCTCCCGGGCTCAAAGTCTTCATTCTAGCCAAAATCTCGGGCTCTCAACAATCGGCGGCAGGGCGCCTGGGCGGCTCTTCCGGACTCCCGGCACCCTCGAGCGGATGCTCGCTCCCAAGGGATACCGCAGGCACGGCGCCAGACAGCGCAGGCGGCGGTTCCAGCCCGGCCAGCGCTCGCAGATGGCGGTAACGGGCGGGGCAACGGAGCAGAAGGATGGCAGTGGCAGCGTGAGCTGGCAACGTAGCGGACCAGGGGAACCAGGCACCGGCGGACGGATCGAGCAGGGGCCAGAACCATCGGCCGGCGAAGACATGCCAGCAGACCATCCACAGAATGGCCAGCAGGAAGGCCCGGAACGGTCCCCGCTCGCTTGCCAGGAGAGAGTAAGCAACGGCCAGGAGACAGTAGGCAAGGAAAAGCAGCGAGGCGCCGACCACAGTGGCCCCTCCGGGCCCCATGACGAAGACCCGCTCGCCGAAGACAGGCGCGGCAGCGAGGTTGAACTTGGCCCACCAGGGTTCGCGCAGCAGCCGGGAGTGGAGGGCGAACCAGCCGAGAACGAGCAGAGCGGCCGGCGCGCCGGCGTCGATGCCCGCCAGCACGCGCCACATCCAGGCGGGTGGCGGCGGGAAGACCGGAGAACACGGCTCGTCAGGCTGCATGAGAGGCAGGGGCGCCGTGCCGGGCAAGCTCAGCTTTCCGGCGAGGCGTAATACGAATGATAGTAGGTGTACTTGCTGTAAAGTTCGCTCTTCTGCGCGGCATTGACGACGATGCCGAGAATATTGTTCAGGCAGAGGGAACCCATGGCGCGGGTGACCGAGTCGATGGTGGTGGAGCCGATGCGGACCACCAGCAGCAGGCCGTGGGCCATGGTGGAAAGCAGGTTGGCATCGGCGGCGAACAACAGGGGCGGAGTGTCGATGATCACCCAGTTGAAGTATTCGGGGAGATTCTCGATCAGTGATTTGGCCGCAGGCAGGTTCAGCAGTTCCAGAGGGTTGAGGACCGCTTCGCCGGCGGTCATCACGAACAGGTTCGTGCCCTCGAGACGGCGGATGATCTGGTCGAGCGTCGCCTTGCCCTGGAGGTAATCCGTGATGCCCGGCGAACGGGAGAGCTGAAACAGGGTGTGGATGACGGGGCGGCGGAAGTCGAAGTCGGCCAGCAACGTGTAATTGTGTTCGAGCTGCGCCTGGGCCAAAGCGAGATTGGCCGCAGTGAAGGACTTGCCCTCGGCCGGGGAGGGCGAAGTGACCACCAGCGAATGGACTGGCTGGAGCGACTGGATGTGGTTCAGACGCGTGCGCAAGCTACGGAACTCCTCGGCGGGCGCTTCGCCGGGGTGGGCGGGATCGAGGAGGGAGGCGTCCGGAGACGGGTTGAAGGGCACGACCTGTACGCGGGCGAGCAGGTCAGGCAGGGCCGGCGCGGGCCGCTCCTCCACACGGGAGGCGACGGCCGCCGCAGGCGGCGGCTCCGGCGGCGGCACAGCTCCGGCGGGCTGGGCTTTTCTGAGTGCGTCATGAACTCGGCTCATGTTTTCCTGTTTCTGACTCGGCTCTTCGGCCAGACGGCTTCGGGCCGGACTCAGCCTCTCTGTGTGTAGTAGTAAAGCACGGCGCCCGCCATCAACAGGGTGCCTGTCAGCAAGGCGACGGCCCAGGCGAGCCAGGCGATGCGGCGGCGGCGGCGGACCACAAAATCGTTTTCGAGCAGCGGGATGCTGCCCAGCACGGTGAGTTTCGTGTAAGCCCGGACATCCTTGAGGTTTTTCAGCGAGGCGTCCTTGATCTCGCGGAAGCTGGCCAGAGCGATTCCGACAGCGGCGCCGAGGGCGAGGCCCACGGCGATGATGAGCGGGCGGTTCGGGGCGATGGGCTCTTCGGGGATCACCGGGGACTCGAGCACTTCCATGGTTTCGCTTTGGCCCCGGCTCACCAGATCGGTGGCCATGTTGGAATCCTGGAGCTTGCGGCCCAGGTCTTCGTAACGGCGGGCGGCAAGTTCCCGCTCGCGAACCAGCTGCAGGTACTCCTGGCTGACGGAGGCGCCGGATTCGAGTTTCGCCTGCGTGGCGCGGATGCGGTTCTTCAGGTCGTTGATCTGGCGGTTGTAGTCATCGATCTCCATGTCCTTGGCCTGAAGAGCTGTCTGAACGCGAGCAATGGCGCCGGAGACCTCCTGCAGCTTCTCCACGGCAGCGGCGGGCAAGGCCCGAGGCGAAGTTCCCGCGGGGGCAGCGGAGGCAATCGTCTTTTTCTCCCCTTCCAGAAGGTCTTTCAGCTGGGCCTCCCGGCCTTCAATAAAAGCGGTCAGGCGGCGGACGTCCGGGTGGGATTCGGTGTAGCTCTCCCGCAGGATGCGCAAGGAATTGCGGGCGCGTTCGATTTCTCGCTGCATCTCGGCGATCTTCGGATTGCTGCGGGCGGCGGCTTCGACTGATTCGGCGGGAGGCGGCTGGGAAAGCACGGCGGCGCGCTCACGGAGCTCGCGAAGCTGGGTTTCCAGTTGAAGCCGGTCCTGCTGGGCGCGGCTGAGCTGCCCGGTGGTGGCCTGGAGCGACGCCTCCATGGTGGAAAGGCGGGAGACCACCATCTGTTCCTGTTCGGGAAGCTCGCCGAAGTATCTGGAGCGGAAGACGGCGATGCGGGCGTCGAGATCGTCGAGTTCCCGTTTGGCCGACTCGTACTGGTCAGAGAGGAAGAGCGTGGTCTGGCGGGAGCTGTTGAGGCGGCTCTCGATGCTCTGTTTGGTGAAACGGTCGATCAGCTCGGCGCAGATTTTCTGGGCGAGGCGCCGGTCCGAGTAAACGAAGCTGACTGTGAAGACGTGGAAGCGAGGGGCGCCGGAGCGGGAGTAGGACTCGATGTTGTCGATGCCAATCGCCTTGCGCATCGTGTCGATGACGTCCTCCATGGGGAGGCGCTTGCGGTCATCGGGATACAGGTTGTAGGTCTGGATGAGGTTCTGGAGGCTGGACCGTGTGATGATCTCCTGGGCAATGGCATTGATGCGGGCCGTGAGTTCCTCGCCGACGTTGCCGGGAACCAGGCGCGCGGGCACCTGCGGCGGCGTGATGCGGATCTTGCCGCGCGCGATGTAGGAGTCCTCCCACAGATAGGCCGTCACGACGCCGAGGACGAGGCCGAGAAAGGCGGGGCCCAGGATCCATGTGCGGTGGCGGCGGGCGATCTCGATATAGTCCTCGAAGTCCAGCGGCCGGCGTGGAACACTCAGGGGCTGTTCCGGAGCCTGCGATAAGGAAGTGGCGGGCATGGCGGACATGAGAAGACCTCCGTGGGCTCAGGGAACGAAGATGTGATCGCCGTCCTGGAGGAAGATATTTTGCTCCAGCTTCTTTCCGCGGATGACATCGTTGTAGTTGAACTTCAGCCGCTCCGTGCCGCGCATGATGACGATCTTGTTTTTCTTGGCCCACTGGCCGAGGCCGGCGCTGCTGAGCGCCTGAAGCACCGTGGTGGGCGTGACCAGCGGGACGGGGCCGGAGCGCAGCACGTTGCCCGAGATGTAGTAGCGCTTGCTGCGAACGTCGATGACGGAAACGATCACTTCCGGCTTGGTGAGGAATTTGCCAAGCGCTTCGGCGACCCTCTGCGAAAGGGCCTCCGGCGTCAAACCGGCAGCCTCAACATCTCCCGCCAAAGGGAGCGTAATCTTGCCGTCCGGACGAACGACGACGTTGCCGCTCAGGTCGGCTTCGCGCCAGACGCGGATGTTCAGCACATCTTCGACGCCAATCTTGTAAGTCTTCGGATCCACGGGCGCCGGCGCCTGATAGGCCGGGGCTTCCTTCTGCTGGCGAGGCGCCTCGGGCCCCTCGGGCGGCTTCGGGGCTTCCGGCGGTTGCGCAGAGAGTGTGGAGGAGAGCAGGAAGGTAAGGCTGAAGAGGGCGGCAAACCGCCTGCTGGAGCGGATGGACGTCAACATTGCAATTCCTCCGAGCTCGGCCGGGACGGCTGCCATTCCGAGAAAATGGGGCGAGCCCCCTTTGCAGCGTGCTTCCCAGACACCGGCAATATCATTCTACAGGAGAACGGCCGCAATTCCGGCCCTGAATGCACCGGGCTCGTTCCATACCTTCGGTTCCACCGCCGGGAAGGCGCAGAGTGGAACCCTGGTTCTGGAACGGAAGTCCCATGCAGGCATCCAAACGGGAAGGATGAGGCACTTTCTTCTGAAGACGGACCCGGCGACATACTCCGCCACCGACCTGGAGCGAGAGCGCCGCACCGTGTGGGACGGCGTGACCAATCCTCAGGCCGCAGGGTTCATCCGGCAGATGAAGCCGGGCGACCGCGCCCTGATCTATCACAGCGGGAGCGAGCCGGGGATCGTGGCCTTGGCGAAAGTGGTTTCCGAACCCAGACAGGATGCGAAGAACCCGAAGTCGTGGGTGGTGGAAGTGGAGTTCCTGCGTTGGATTTCGCCCCCGCTGCCGCTGAAGGAGATCAAAGACTGCGGCCGGTTCGGCGGCTGGGCGCTGGTGCGGCAAGGGCGGCTGTCGGCGATGGACGCGCCGGAGGAGTTCCTCGACTGGATGCGGGCGCGCTATCCGGCGCTGAAGTTGTAGCCGGCTGCGCGCAGCATGCGGTAAACGCGCGACACAGGCAGTCCGACGACGTTGAAATAGCAGCCTTCGATCTTCTCGGCGAATCGCGAGGCGAGGCCCTGAATGGCGTACCCGCCAGCCTTGTCGAGCGGCTCGCCGGAACGGGCGTAAGCGAGGATCTCCTCCTCGCGGAGCGGAATGAACCAGACACGCGTCTGCTCGACGGCAGACCAGAGGCGGCCGGCGTGCCGGAGGCAGACCCCGGTGAGCACCTGGTGGTCCCGGCCGTGCAACAGGCGCAACATGCGCGCGGCGTCGTCAGGCGAGTGGGGCTTCTCGAGGATCGCGCCATCGGCGACGACGGTGGTGTCGGCGGCGAGGACGAATTCGTCCTCCCCCGCCGGGACGGCTTGCGCCTTCTCGCAGGCGAGGCGGAGCACATACTGCTCCGGAGATTCCCCTTCGAGCGGCTTCTCTTCGATCGCCGCCGGACGGACAACGAAAGGGATGCCCGCATTGGCGAGCAACTCGCTGCGGCGGGGCGATTGCGAGGCGAGCACGATCATCGGCCTCACAGCGTAACACGCGCCGGCGCGGGGATGCGGCCGCAGCAGCGCATGATACAATTGCACGGGATCGGGCGATGGAACGCGCGGGACGTCTGCTGGCAAGTTCGAAGGCGGCGCGGCGCTGCCTGACGGCGGAAGAGCTGGCGGTAGCGGCGTGGCCTGCCGCGGTGGGCGCCAAAGCGGCCCGGCACACAAGGGCGGTGGCGCTGGAGGGAAAGACGCTGATCGTCGAAGCGGGCGACGAGTTGTGGCTCCGCAACCTCGAACTGTTGAACGGCCATATCCTGGCGAACCTGCGCCGCTCGTTGGGCGAGGCGGCGCCGGACCGCATCCAGTACCGGCTCTCGGTCCCAAGGCGCCCGGTGCGCAGCGAGGCCACCGGGCGCGATTTCCGCCTGGCGGCGCCGGCGGACGACGCAGCGCGGATCGAAGATCCGGTCTTGCGGCGCGTGTACCTGAAATCGAAGCGAAAGGCCCTGGCATCGTGAAGATCACCGAACAGGAAGTCCGCTATGTGGCGGCGCTGGCGCACCTGGAGCTTTCCGCCGAGGAGGTGCAGCGGATGACGCACGATCTGGACGGGATCCTGGCGCACATGGACAAGCTGCGGGAACTGGACACCAGCGGCGTCCCGCCGATGGCGCAAGTACTCTATCCGGGCGCGGAAAACAGCACGCTGCGCGAGGACGAGCCGCGCGAACCGCTGGCGCACGAAGAGGCGATGGCCAACGCGCCCGCCGCCGGCGCGGGCTGCTTCAAAGTGCCGCGCGTGATCGAGCGCTGAGGCGGGCGGGATGGAAACCGGGAAGCTGAGCATCGGAGGCATTCAGGAGGCGCTGCGCGCCCGGCGCGTCAGCGCGCGGGAGCTGGCGCGGGAGGCGATGCGCGCGGCGCGGGAGCAGAACGCGGCCAGCAACGCCTGGCTGCTGGTGGCCGAAGAGCGGGCGATGCGCGCGGCGGAGGCCGTGGACGCGGCCCTGGAGCGGGGTGAAGAGCCCGGACCGCTGGCCGGCGTGCCGTTGGCGGTGAAGGACAACATTGCCACGCGCGGCGTGCGCACCACATGCGGCTCCCGGCTGCTGGAACACTTCGTGCCTCCCTACGACGCGACGGCGGTGGCGCGGCTGGCGCAAGCCGGAGCGGTGGTGATCGGAAAAACCAACTGCGACGAGTTCGCCATGGGGTCTTCCAACGAGAACTCGGCGTTCGGACCCGTGCGGAACCCGGCGGCGCCGGAACGCGTGCCCGGCGGGAGTTCGGGGGGATCGGCGGCGGCGGTGGCGCAGGGGGCGGTTGTGGCGGCGCTCGGTTCCGATACGGGCGGCAGCATCCGGCAGCCGGCGAGCTTTTGCGGCGTGGTGGGGCTGAGCCCGACCTACGGGCGCGTCTCGCGCTACGGGCTGGTGGCGTTTGCGTCGTCGCTGGACCGCATCGGCCCGCTGGCGCGCAATGTGCGCGACGCGGCGCGGATCCTGCAGGCAATGGCGGGCCGCGACGAGCGGGATTCGACCAGCGCCTTCGCGCCGGTGCCCGATTACGAGGCGGTGATGACGGGCGAGGCGCGGGGGCTGCGGGTGGGCGTGCCGCGCGAGTATTTCGAAGGGCTGGCCGGCGGCACGGCGGAGCAGATGGAGAAAGCAAAGACGCTGCTTGCCTCGCTCGGCTGCGACCTGCGCGAGATCAGCCTGCCGCACACGCCCTACGCGATCCCGTGTTACTACATCGTCTGCACGGCGGAAGCCAGCTCGAACCTGGCGCGCTACGACGGCGTGCGGTACACTTGGCGCGCGACGCAGGCGGAAACGTTGAAGGAGATGTACGAGCGGACGCGCGGGCAGGGATTCGGCGCAGAGTGCAAGCGGCGCATCATGCTCGGCACATATGTGCTGAGCGCGGGCTATTACGACGCGTATTACCTGAAGGCGCAGCAGGTGCGCACGCTGATCACGAGGGACTTTCTGGCGGCGTTCGAACAGGTGGACGTGATCGCCGCGCCGGTGAGCCCGTTTCCGGCCTTCCGGCTGGGCGAGAAACTCGACGACCCGTTGCAGATGTACCTGTCCGACATCTTCACGATCACGGCGTCGCTGGCCGGGCTGCCGGCGATGAGCGTGCCCTGCGGCCAAACCGGAGAGGGGCTGCCTGTGGGGCTGCAACTGATCGGACCGCACTTTGGCGAGCCCGTGTTGTTCCGTCTGGCGGAAGCGTTCGAGCGCGCCGGCGGCGCGGAACTCTGATCCGGAGCCGGCGGCATCTCCTACAATGAATTCGTGCGGCCCGGCGGGAGGAACCGCAGGATGGCCGCATCCGAACGACTGCTTCGTTCATCTGGGATAGCTAGAGGAGTTTCAATACAACCATGCCGTTTAAGCTGCCACCCCTTCCCTACGCCTACGACGCGCTCGAGCCCTATATTGACGCGCGGACGATGGAGATCCACCACACCAAGCACCACGGCGCCTACGTCGACAACGTGAACAAGGCGCTGGCGACTGCTCCGGAGCTGGCCAACAAGAGCCTGGAAGAGCTGCTGGCGAACAATCTCGCCATCGTGCCCGAATCGATCCGCACCGCCGTGCGCAACAACGGCGGCGGCCACTGGAACCACTCCCTGTTCTGGGAGATCATGGGGCCGAAGGAAGGCGGCGAGCCCTCGGGGCTGCTGGGCGCCGCTATCAAGCGCGTCTTTGGGGACTTCAACCAGTTCAAGGAGAAGTTCGCCGCCGCGGCCATGGGCCGGTTCGGCTCGGGCTGGGCGTGGCTGATCATCGGCCAGAGCGGTCTGGAGATCGTTTCCACGCCGAACCAGGACAATCCGCTGATGGAGGGCAAGTTCCCGGTGATCGGCCTGGACGTGTGGGAGCACGCCTACTACCTGAAGTATCAGAACCGCCGCGCCGAGTACGTTGGCAACTGGTGGAACGTCGTCAACTGGAAGAAGGCCGAGGAGCGCTTCCGGCTGCAGGAGTATTCGAAGCAGTTTGCCGGCGGGGCGGTCTAGCGCCGCCGGTTTCCATGCATAATTGGGTGGAGGCTGGCTCTGCCTGAGATGCATGAAGAATTTCTCCGCCGCGCCATCCGGCTCGCCGTCGAAAACGCCGGGCAGGGGCGCGGCGGTCCTTTTGGGGCCGTGATTGTGCTGGGCGGCGAAGTGATCGCCGAGGGCGCCAACCACGTCACTGCGGACCTGGACCCGACGGCGCACGCGGAAGTGGTGGCCATCCGCGCCGCGTGCCGGAGGCTGGGACGCTTTGATCTGCGCGGTGCGGCCATTTACTCGTCCTGCGAGCCCTGTCCGATGTGCCTGGGCGCCATCTACTGGGCGCGTCTGGACGCGCTGTACTACGCGGCCGGGCGCGAGGACGCGGCGCGGGCGGGCTTCGACGACAGCTTTCTGTACGAGCAGTTCGAGTTGCCGGAGGCGCGGCGCGCGCTGCCCTGCCGGAGGATCGCGCTGGCCGATGCCGGGCAGCCGTTCGAGGCGTGGCTGGCCAGCGCGCACCGGATTCCCTATTGAAGCGGAGGCTCCATGCTGGTCGTAACGGCGCACACGCTGGAAGGTTGGAGGATCCAGAAATACCACGGCCTGGTGAGCGGCGAGGCGATTCTCGGCGCAAACATTTTCAAGGATTTTTTCGCCGGCATCCGCGACATCGTGGGCGGGCGCAGCGCTGCCTACGAGAACGAACTGCGGAAAGCGAAGGAGCTGGCCATCGGCGAAATGTGCGAGGAGGCGCGCGCGGCGGGCGCCAATGCCGTGATCGGCGTCGACCTCGACTATGAAACGATCACCGGTTCGCATGGCGGCGGCATGCTGATGGTGACGGCTGCGGGCACGGCGGTGACCATTGTGCCGCAGGACGGGCCGGAACCGCGCTAATATCAGTGCAAAGCGCCGATGAGCGCGCACCTGGAACTGCTGGAGCTGGCGAAGCACTACCCCGGACACACGGCGCTGGAGGAACTGTCGCTGGAGATAGCGGAAGGCGAGTTTTTCGGGCTTCTGGGACCTTCCGGCTGCGGCAAAACGACGACCTTGCGGCTGATCGCGGGGTTTGAACAGCCCACGCGCGGCCGCATCCTGCTCGACGGGCACAGGCTGAACGGGCTGCCTCCTTACGAGCGCAACGTCAGCACGGTATTCCAGAGTTACGCCCTGTTCCCGCACATGACCGTGCGCGAGAACATCGAATTCGGGCTGCGGTACCGCAACGGCGCGGAGCGCGGGGCGGTGGACGAGTGCGTGGAGATGCTGGGGCTGGGCGGCAAGCTGGGGCGCTATCCGCGTGAGCTTTCGGGCGGCGAGAAGCAGCGCGTGGCGCTGGCGCGGGCGCTGGTGGTGAGGCCGGCGGTGCTGCTGATGGACGAGCCGCTGTCGGCGCTGGACCCGAACCTCCGCAAGCAGGTCCGCATCGAGCTGCGCGCCTTGCAGCGGCGCGTGGGGATCACCTTCGTCTTCGTGACCCACGACAAGGAGGAGGCGCTCTCGCTCTCCGACCGGATCGCGCTGCTGCGCGCCGGGCGCTGCGAACAGCTGGGCACGCCGCGCGAGCTGTATCAGCGCCCGAGAACGAAGTTCGCGGCGTCCTTTCTGGGCCCGGTGAACTGGATGGACGGCTTCGGGCTGCGGCCGGAGGCGGTGAGCGTGGAGCCGGCGCCGCCGGCGGACGGGCGCAGATCGGCGCGGGCGCGGGTATGCGCGTCGCTCTTTCTGGGCAACTGCGTCCATCTGGAGGCGGAACTCGAGGACGGAACGCGCCTCACGGCGGAAACCGCGCCGGCGAACGGAGCATTTCAGCCCGGCGATCCGGTGTTCCTCTGCTGGCAGGGGGAGGACGAGATCCGGGTGGCGGACGCATGAGCCGGAGCCGCACGGTTGCCGTGGCGCCGGCGGCGGCGCTGCTGATTGCCACGGTCGCGGTTCCGTTCGTGATCCTCGCCTCGTATTCCTTCCAGAGCCGCGGCGCCTATGGCGGAGTGATTCCACCCTGGACGATGGAGAACTGGCAGCGGCTGGCGGATCCGCTCTACGCGGGCATCCTGGCGCGTTCGTTCCTGGTGGCGGCGCTTTCCACCGCGCTGTGCCTGTTCCTGGCGTTTCCGCTGGCGATGGCCATCACTCGCGGCGGGCGGTGGAAGAACCTGCTGCTGGCGCTGGTCATGCTGCCGTTCTGGACGAGCCTGCTGATCCGCACCTACGCCTGGATGTTCCTGTTGCGCGACACGGGGCTCGTGAACACGTGGCTGATGCGCATGGGGCTTGTGAACGAGCCGCTGCCGCTGCTCTACAACTGGGGCGCCGTGGTGCTGGGGCTGGTGTATGCGCACCTGCCGTTCATGGTGCTGCCACTGTACTCGGCGCTGGAGCGACAGGAACCGCAACTGCTGGAGGCGGCGGCGGACCTGGGCGCGCGCGACTGGCAGGCGTTCTGGCGCGTGACGCTGCCGCTGGCGGCGCCGGGCATCCGCTCGGGCGTGCTGCTGGTGTTCATTCCGTGCGTGGGGACTTACCTGATCCCGGACTTGCTGGGCGGAGGCAAGACGATTCTGGCGGGCACGCTGATCCAGAACCAGTTCACGGCGGCTCGCGACTGGCCGTTTGGCGCGGCGCTGTCGCTGGCTCTGATGAGCGTGGTGCTGGTGCTTTTGTGGCTGGAGGCGCGGCGGAGCCAGGAGGCGCTGTTGTGAGGCGCTGGGTGGCTCTGAGCGCCGTGCTGTTGTACGCATTCCTGCACGCGCCGCTGCTGGTGCTGGCGCTGTTCAGTTTCAACGCCGGACGGTTCACGGTGTGGGAGGGCTTCTCCCTGCGGTGGTACGAGGAGGCGTGGCGCGACACGCGGTTGATCGAAGCCGCAGGCAACAGCCTGTGGATCGCGGCGGCGGCGACGGTGCTGGCCACCGTGGCGGGCACCCTGTGCGCCTACGGGCTGTGGAAGCGCGGGTCGAAGCCGTTGATGTCGGGGCTGGCCGTGTCGCTGGTGACGCCGGAGATCGTGACCGGCGTGAGCCTGCTGGCGCTGTTCCAATGGCTGTTCCGGTACGCGGGGTTGCAACTGGGCATGCACACGGTGATCCTGGCGCACACGGGCTTCTGCCTGGCGTTTGTGGCGCTGGTGGTGCTGGCGCGTCTGCGGACGATGGACAGGACGCTGGAAGAGGCAGCGATGGATCTGGGCGCGGGCGAGTGGGAGGCGTTCCGCCGTGTGACGCTGCCGAACCTGGCTCCGGCGGTGGTGTCGGCGGCGCTGCTGGCGTTCACCATTTCGTTCGACGACTACGTGATCACGTCTCTGGTGGCAGGCGTGGACACGGAGACGCTGCCGATGGTGTTGTATGCAATGGCGCGGCGGGGCGGATCGCCGGTGGTGAATGCGATCTCGACAGGGATCGCCGCCGTTCTGGGAGCGGGCATCCTGCTGTCCGAGGCGCTGAGGAAACGGGCATGAAGCGGCGCTCGCTGATCGTATTTCCTGCGCTTGGCGGACTGGCGGGCTGCCTGCGCACGGGGCGGCGGCGGCTGAACGTGTTCCACTGGTCCAACTACATCGCCCCGGGAACGCTGCCGCGCTTTGAAAGGGAAACGGGCGTCGAGGTGCGGCTGGGGACCTACGAGTCGAACGAAGAGATGCTGGCGCGGGTATTGAGCGGGAATTCGGGGTGGGACGTGGCGTTCCCGTCGAACTACTTCATCGGTCCCATGCGCGAACTGGGGCTGCTGGCGCCGCTGCAGCAGGCGAGGCTGCCGCGATTGGACGGACTGGAGCCGCGGTTCCAGCAGCCGGTGTGGGATCCGCGGCTGGAGTGGTGCGTCCCGTTGTACTGGGGCTCGAGCGGGATTCTGGCCAACCCGCGCCTGGCGCCGGCGCCGGAGCGGTATGCCGATCTGTGGGAGCTGCGTTACGCGCGGCGCATCACGATGCTCGACGACCCCGCGGAGGTTTACGGGGCGGCGCTGAAGAAGCTGGGGTTGCCTCTGAACGCCCATGCGCCGGAGCAGTTGCGGCGGGCGCATGAGGAGGCGCGGCGCCAGAAGCCGCTGTTGCGCGCGTATCTGAATGCGGAGGCGAGGGACCTGATGGTTGCCGGGGAGCTGGCGGCGTGCCAGACGTGGGCCACGACTGCGCAGCAGGCGATGATCGCGGCGCCGCATCTGCGCTTCGTGTATCCGAGGGAAGGGTTCGCCCTGTACGCCGATTGCGGCGTGGTATTGCGCGAGTCGAAAAGGAAAGAACTGGCGCACGAGTTTCTGGATTACCTGCTGCGGGCGGAGGTGGCGGCTGAGGTGGCATCGGAAACGTTCACAGCCACGGCGGTGCGCGCAGTCCGGGATCACCTGCCGGTTGAAGTGCTGGCGATGGAAACGCTGTTCCCTCCGGCAGAGACGTTCGCACGTGGAGAGTGGTTCGAGCCTTTGCCGCCGGCGGCTCAGCGGCTGCGGGACCGGCTGTGGACGGAGCTGAAGGCGTCGTGAGAAGAATGTTGGACAGGGGCGGCGGCGGGCGGATAGACTTGTGGATCGGCCGAAATCTCCTGTTGTCATGCTGGACGAGACCACAGATCAGCCTGCCGTGAAATACAGCCGGATCACGCCGGAAGGCTCTTGGCTGGCGCGGCGGATTTGCGCTGCGCTGCTGGGCTCATGGCTGGGGGGAATCGCGCTGGTTTCGCTGACTGCCCCGGCGGCATTCCGCGCCGGCGAGGCGGTGCTGCGGCACCCGCCTCCGGCGCACGCTGAGGTTCTGAAGAGAGCCGGGCAGGATGCGGTGCGGGATCTGTTGCGCTACCACGCCGGCGAGGCGAACAACCAGGCGTTCGCGCTGTGGGGGACGATGCAGGTGGCCTACGCAGCGGCGGTGACGCTGGTGCTGCTGTTCTTCACTGACGTGGGGGCCTGGCGGCTGTCGCTGGCGGCGGCGCTGCTGGCGCTGGCGCTGTTCCAGAAGCTCTACTTGATTCCAGCGATCGCCGATGCGTCGCGGCAGTTCCGCGCCGGGGGGCTGGCGGAGGCGGGGCGCCGCTTCCAGTTGCTGCACGGATCGTTTGCAGCGTTCGAGATGGCCTCAGCGCTGATCGGGCTGGCGCTTCTTGTGCTGCTTCTTCGCCGGGGGCGGAGCAGCCGGCGGAGCCGCGTCCGGGCTTGAGAGGGGACCGGCCAGTTCGACGTGGTCGATGATGCCGAGAACGGCGGCGTCGATCGGGGCGAGCTTGTGGCCGACGGCGGTGAAGGCGGCGTAGCCGTCGGTTGTGACGAGCACCTTGTCATTGACACCCGCATTCACACTGTCGAGCGCAACCATGGGCGCGCCGCGGTCCGTGCCGTCGAGGTTGAGGGGCTGGACGAGCAGGATCTTGCGGCCTTCGTGCGACGGATGCTTCTGCGTCGCCGTGAGGTCTCCGATGACGCGGGCGATCAGCATGCGTTGTCCTGCTTCTTGCCGAGATGGATCTCATCGACAATGCCGACGATGCAGGCGTCGCTGGCCACTTCGCCCGGAAGAAAAGGGAACGTAGCTTCCCTGCCCCGGACCCAGTAGATGAGTTCGCCGGCGCCGGCGCCGGTGGAATCCGTGCAGACGAGAGGCTTGCCGTGGGGCGTGAGGTCGGGCAGAACGGGCTGGACGATGAGCAGGCGCTGTCCTTCGAGGCCGGGATTCTTGATGCTGGCCCAGACGCGGCCGACGACCCTGCCCAGTTGCACCGCCGCCTGCCTTTCTATCCCGCCTCGTCGAGCGAGACACCGTCGACGATGCCGACGATAACGCAGTCGACCGGTTTGTCCTTGCAGCCTTCGGCCATGCGGGCGCTGCTGCCGGAGACGGTGATGACAAGCTCCCGGAAGCCGGCGCTCACGGTGTCGACGGCGACGACGTAGCCGGATTCTTCTTTGCCGTCGGGACTGACCGGTTTCACCAGAAGAAGCTTGTGCCCTTCCAGCCGCGGATCCTTCCGCGTGGCGACGACAGTGCCGACGACGCGCCCAAGCGTCATGGTGAGGAGACCGCCCGCCGGTTACTTCGAAGACTTGCCGATCGGCAGGACGTCTTCGAGGCTCGGGTGCGGGCGCGGGATGACGTGGACGGCAACCAGTTCGCCCACGCGGCGCGCGGCGGCGGCGCCGGCGTCGGTGGCGGCGCGCACTGCGGCGACATCGCCGCGCACCAGCGCCGTCACATAACCCGACCCGATTTTCTCCCAGCCGACCAGGGTCACCTTGGCGGCTTTCACCATGGCGTCGGCGGCTTCGATCATGGCCACCAGCCCGCGGGTCTCGACCATTCCCAACGCTTCACCCATTGGCAATTCCTCTCTGCACGTGCCGCTCCGGCGCGCCTGGCGCGCGGGCGCAGGATTGCCGCGCGGCGCATTGGACGCCGCGCGTGCTTTTGATTGTACCCATGTTCGGGGCGGCTGTGCAGGGAGGGGCGTGATCTTCTGGTACACTCGCTTCAGAGGAGCTTCCCCAATATGAGAAACCGGATCCTGTTCGGAGTGTCTTTGCTCATGGCCGGCGCGCTTGCAACCGGGGCGCAGCCGAAGCAGCGCGTGAGCCCGCATGAAACCACGTCGGCCGCTATCGGCGGCAAGAAGATCACCATCGAGTACGGCCGCCCGTACGTGAAAGGGCGCAACGTGTGGGCCGAGCCGCTGGCCCCGTTCGGCAAAGTTTGGCGCACGGGCGCCGATGAAGCGACCAAGATCAGGACGGAAGCCGACCTGATGATCGGGTCGCTCCACGTGCCCGCGGGCACATACTCGCTGTTCACGATCCCGGGAGAAAAGGAGTGGACGCTGATCCTGAACAAGGAAGCCAATCAGTGGGGCGCTTACAAGTATGACCAGAACAAAGATCTCGGCCGCGTCAAGATGACGGCCAGGAAGCTGTCCTCACCGGTGGAGCAGTTGACCATTTCCATCGAGTCCCAGGGGGGCAACCGCGGCGTGCTGAAGATCGCATGGTCGGACATGGAGGCGTCCGCGCCCGTGATGGTGCACTGATCCTCAAGTGACAACCCGATGACGCGGCGCCGGCGGCCAGCCGGCGCCTTTTTTGTTGCGGCGTTCCCGCCTCTGCCCGCAGCGTCGGAAGAAACAGGCGACAGCGGCGGCGCCCACAATCTCACGGGCCGGTTTACCAAACTTTGAGCAGTCTGTCATCGGAAATTCACGCAGTGGTGATTTGCTGGGATACGTGGTTCGAAAGAAGTCCGTCTTGATCTCCCCCTTGATCTTCGTCTGTTCCTCTCTTGCTTGCATCTGCACTGCGGTTGCGCAGGAGGTTCCCAAGGGGGTTCTGGCCGGGGACGTGCTGGATGGAACAAGCGGGCAACCCGTTGTGAAAGCCAGTGTTACGGTGGCTTCCAATCCGCCGGTCAAGGTTCAGACCGACGGCTATGGGAAATACCGGGTGGAACTGCCGGCGGGACGGTACCGGGTGATGGTCAGCGCGGATAACTTTATGGACGCGGTCATCGAGACCGTGGACGTAAGGCCCGGCGAGACAACGGACGGCACGGTGGTGCTGGCGGCGCGTTCGCAGGTCACCAAGGTGGACGTGCAGGAGACGGTGACGCCGGTGGCGGCGACGGCGGAGGCGATGCTCGAGGAGCGGAAACTGGCCGCTACCGTGACGGACGGCCTTTCGGCCGAGGAGATCCGGCAGACGGTGGCCTCGGATGCGGCGGGTGCGCTGCAGAAGGTCACCGGGGTTTCTGTCGTGGACTCGGGCTATGTTTACGTTCGCGGGCTGGGCGAGCGCTACAGCTCAACGATGCTGAACAACTCGCTGATCCCGACCACCGAGCCGGAGAAGCGCGTGGTGCCGCTGGATCTTTTTCCTTCGGCGCTGATCGACAGCATCCGCGTCGTGAAGAGTTACACGCCGGACCTGCCGGGAGAGTTCGCCGCCGGAGTCGTGCAACTGACGACCGTGGATTTTCCGACGCAGCCCGTGCTGAAAGTGACCATGACCTCGGGCTACAACACGGCGACCACGAGGCAGCGTTTCCTGACCTACCCCGGCGGGGGCCTGGACGCCTTCGGGGCCGACGACGGCGGGCGCGCATTGCCGGCTGCTGTGCCGGCCGACCAGCGCTTGTTTCCCGGACGCTTCACCGCCGCGCAGTTGCAGGAGATCGGACGCTCGTTCGCCAACAACTGGGAGCCGCTGTTCGTGGAGCAGATGCGGCCGCAGCAGAGTTATTCGGTGGTCGGAGGCAATACGTTCAAGCGGGTGGGCATCGTCGGCGCATTGACGTTTTCCAACCGGCCGCAGAACATGATCGAGCAGCAGCGGTTCATCCGCATGGGCGGCAGCAAGCCGCTGGTCTTTAGCAATTATGAGGACTTCAACTCCGGCAACGAGGCCGTGCGTCTTGGCGGGGTTCTGAATGTGGCGTTCAAGCTGAGCGCGAACAACAAGGTGGTGGTTCGCAACACGCTGACGCGCGATTCGGACAAGGAGGCGCGCGAGTTCCGCGGCTACGACGGCAGCAATGACAGCACTTTGTGGTCTCAGCGGCTGCGCTGGGTGGAGCGGTCCCTGCTGTCGACGAGCGTCGAGGGCACGCATGCCCTTGTGGACCACGGCAACTGGAACTTCCGCTGGCAGTTCACCACCGCCGAATCGCGCCGGGATGAGCCAGACATGCGGGAGGTGATCCGCGGACAGCTCGACGACGGGCGCTGGCGCTTCGCCGCCCTCTCCAGCTCCGGCATGCGCTTCTCCAACGGGCTGAAAGAGAGGCTCTATGAGCCGCTGGGAGAGATCTCCAAACCGTTCTACCGGGGCTGGCTGACGGGCGCGTTCACCGTGGGCTTCCGTGGGACGTTCCGCGACCGCAATTTCCAGGCAAGGCGGTTCCGCTTCATCCCGATCCGTTCCACGACGCTGAACCTGTTCGCCCCCTCCAACGAACTCTTTGCACCGGCCAACATCCGCCCGGACGGGTTCCAGATCCTGGAATACACCCGGGCCACGGACCGCTACGACGCCACCATGGACGTCTACGCGGGCTATGTGATGGCGGATGTGAACCTGGGGCCACGATGGCGGCTCACAGGCGGCATCCGCGTAGAAGATGCCGACATCACGGTGACGACGCAGGATCCGCTGGTTCCGGGATCGAGGCCGCAGGTCGCCTCCCTCGTCAACCGCGACCCAATGCCGGGCATCAACGTGACCTACATGGTCACGCCGCGCCAAAACCTCAGGGCGGGATTCTCGAAGACGGTCTCCCGTCCGGACTTCCGCGAACTGTCCCCCTTTGACTTCAACAATGTCTACGGCGGATTCGTCACGCAGGGCAATCCCAACCTGTTCCGCGCCCGGGTGCAGAATACGGACTTCCGCTGGGAGTGGTTTCCCGGCGGCAACCGCCTGCTGGCTGCCAGCTTGTTCTACAAAGACTTCGACAACCCGATCGAGGTAACCATTCTGCCCTCCAATGACTTGCGCCAGACGTTCATCAACGCTGCGGGCGCTCGCAACATCGGATTCGAGATCGAAGGCAGGACCACGCTGTCCATCCTGACGCCGCGCCTGCGCGAAGTTTTCGTCGGGGGCAATTACACGTTTGTTGACTCCAACATTCGCATCCGCCCGCAGGATTCCATTCTCCTGACCAACCCGAACCGCCCGTTGATCGGCACTTCGCGGCACATCTTCAACGTGCTTGCGGAGTGGAGGAAGCCCCGCTGGCGGTCGGAAAGCCGCGTCGACTACAACTACGTCGGCAGGCGCGTTTCTGATGTCGGCACCTTCGGAGTGCCTGATATCTATCAGGAGCCATTGACCCTGATCGACTTCAGCTACCGATTTTACCTGGTGGAATCCGGAAAGTATTCAATCCGGTTCACCGGGGAAAACCTTGCCAATAACCACTACCACTGGACACAGGGAGAATTCACCCAGCGCAGCTTCCGGCTGGGCCGCACGTTCAGCGTGGGCCTGGCTGTGAACATTTTCTGAGTCCTGCTCCCGAGCGAAGCCGGACAAAGCATCACGAGGAAGGAACGAACATGAGGAAAACTCTATTCTGGACGATGATAGTTACAAATTCTTTACTGCCTGCGGCTTACGCGGGCGCTCCGTTTGCCGGAGCGGACCGTGCGCAGGTAGAGAAGGCGGCGGCCGCCCAGTCCTACGAGACCGGAATCGCCGCGTGGATGTGGACCGACAAGATCTGGTACGGCGTCAACGAGGAGATCCACCTCACCATGACGCTGAAGACCAATGGTGAGAAATATCCGTTCACCATGGTGGCTTACCTGCAAAACAACCAGACGGGCGAAAGGAAATATCTGCCCGAACTGTCGGCGGAGGTAAAGGATATCTTCGGGAATTCGCCCGAAAATTTCCGCCCGGTCATTCCCGGCGACGTGGAAAGGCAGGTCCTCTTGGGCGAAAACGGCCTTCTGGGCGGAGCCCTGAACGCCCCGGACGAGTACGGCATGCACACACTTGTCCTGGAGTTTCGCGACTGGAACGGGCTGCGGATTCTCAAGACCCTGTATGCGAAGTTCTCCGTGATCAGCGACATTGTCGACATCACCGGGAACATCGATTCCGACCAGCGGCTCACCAACGACAAGCTGTATCGCCTGAACGGCCTCGTTTTCGTGCGCAACGGCGCCACCCTGACGATCGATCCGGGCACGGTGATCATTGGACAGCCGGGCTCCGAGCCGCCCTCCGCGCTCATTATCACGCGAAATGGAAAGATCCACGCCGAGGGGACGCGGAGCCGCCCGATCATCATGACCTCGGCGCTGACACCGGGCGAGCGCCAGCGGGGAGACTGGGGCGGGCTGATTCTGCTGGGGCGCGCTCCTGTCAACGTGAGCAGCGGGGAGTTCACCATCGAAGGATTGCCCGACTCGGAGGACTCGCGTTACGGCGGCACGGATCCGGAACATGACTGCGGCATTCTGCGCTACGTGCGTGTCGAGTATGCCGGATCGACATTCGCACCCAACAACGAGGTAAATGCCATCACCTGGGGCGGCTGCGGGACGAAGACTGTCGCCGAATACCTGCAAACCTCCTACGGGCTTGACGACGCGTTCGAGTTTTTCGGCGGCACGGTGAATGCGCGTTACCTCATCGGGGGTTTGGCCGCGGACGATTTCCTCGACTGGCAGCTCGGCTACACAGGCAACATCCAGTTCGGGTTCTTCTTCCAGGACGCCGACAATCCGGGCAACCGCGGCGTCGAGGCCGACAACAGCGAATACAACCAGGCCGCGTCGCCGCTGTCGAAGCCCAATGTGTTCAACGTCACGTTCGTTGGCTCTGGACAGCCGGGCTTCGACGAGTCCAATTCGCCGGGCGTGTATCTGCGCCGGGGCTCCGGCGGCAGCGTGAACAACGCTATCGTGACCCGGTTCTACAGCACCGGCCTGCACATCGACGGCTCCGCAACGGAAGCGCAGATCGACAACGGCAACATCACGATGGACGGCATTTTGCTGTGGGACAACAATATCGGCGGCAACGGCGCGGCCGACATCGAGGGCCAGGTGCGCTCCGGCGCCAGCGCCGCTTTCGCCAAGGGCGAACGCGGGCAGGGCAAGCAGTTCCTGGCGGCCGACCCGATGCTGCGCCGTCCGTTCGAGGTGAACGATCCTGACTTCCGGCCGATGTCCGATTCCATCGTGTTCCGGGCCAACTGGATTCAGCCCCCCGACAACGGCTTCTTCGACCAGTCGGCACGCTTTCTGGGCGCGGCCGGCGAGACGAAGTGGTGGGAGGAGTGGACCAACTTCGTCACCGACAAGGCCATCAAGCCCTGAAGATCGCGGGCTCGCTCCGCGCCAGGCGCCGGCTCCCGCCCGCACGGGAGCCGGCGCTTGTCTTTTGCCGGCTGGATTCGATATGGTGCCGTCCGAGGAGTTTTATTCGATATGCCGGAACTGACTCGCAGGGACATGCTGGCGGCCACCGCCGCCGTTTCGATTCCCGGCGCGCGCGCCGCCTCCGACGGCAAGCTGCGCGCGGGGCTGGTAGGCTGCGGCGGGCGCGGCACGCAAGCCGTGACGGATCTGCTGGTGGGCAACGAGAACGTCGAACTGGTTGCAATGGCGGATGTCTTCGAGGACAAGCTGGAAGGCTCGCTGCGCAACCTGCGTGAAGGGCGCGGGCTGAAGCGCTACGAGAACATCCCGGTGCCCCGCGGCGGGCAGACGAAGACCATGACGATGGACGACCTGATGAAGGACGTGCCGCCGCGCATTCAAGTGTCGCCGGAAAACCACTTCGTCGGGTTCGAAGCCTTCAGGAAGGTGATCGACTCGGGCGTGGACGTCGTGATGCTTTGCACGCCGCCGGGTTACCGCCCGATGCATTTCGAAGCAGCCATAGCGGCGGGCAAGCACGTGTTCACGGAAAAGCCTGTGGCCACCGACCCCGTGGGCTGCCGCCGCTTCATGGAAGCCGCGAAGCTCTCCAAACAGAAGAAGCTCACCGTGGTGAGCGGCGCGCAGCGCCATGCGCAGCGCGAGTACATCGAGACCGTGGACCGGATCAAGAACGGCGCCATCGGCGACATCCGGGGGCTGTATTCGCATTACCTGTCGGGACCGGTGTTCCACGTGAAGGCGCGCGACCCCAACTGGGCGGACTTCGAGTGGCAGCACCGCAACTGGTACAGCTTCGTGTGGATCTGCGGCGACCAGATCGTCGAGCAGCACTTCCACAACATCGACTTCATCAACTGGGTAATGGGCGCGCACCCGGTGAAGGTCGTCGCCAGCGGCGGCATCTCCTGGCGCAAGGGAGAAGAGCTGTACGGCAACATCTACGACCACATGGCGTCTGACTTCGAGTATCCGGGCGGCATCCGCTATTCGTCGCACTGTCGGCAGTATCCGCAGGGCTGCGCGCGCGACGTGAGCGACCTGATCGTCGGCACCAAGGGCGTCAGCAACGGCATGGATCTCGCCTCGGGCAAGGGAATCAACCCTTACGTGCAGGAGCACATCCACCTGGTAAACTCGATCCGCGGCACGGGGCCGTACTTTAACGAAGCCATGATGGTGGCCGAGTCGACGATGACGGCGATCATGGGACGGGAGTCGGCATACTCGGGAATCGCCGTGACCTGGGATATGATCATGAACTCGCAGCTCGACCTGATGCCGAAGGCGTTCGACTACAAGCTTCAGCTCACGCCTCCGCCGCTGCCTGAGCCGGGCAAGTACAAGTTCGTGTAGAGAGAAAACCGGGGGACCGGCGAGGCGCGGTCCCCCGGTGGTCCCCCCACCATAAGGAGAAGGACTCAGGGAAGCACCGTGATCCGTCCGAAGACTCCGTGGGCGCCCTTGCGCGCCTGCCCGGAGACGGCCGCCGTGAAGTAGAGCGCGTTGGGATCGCCGCCGTTGCGGCCGTTGCCCGTGATGAGGCCGTAGAGCCCCTCCAGCGCGATGGGATTGCCGTCGCGGTAGCGCAGCAGTCCGGTGTAGCGGCCGGTGGCCGGATCGAAGGCGTGGATCCTGCCGTCCCCCAGATTGCCCACCAGGAGCGTGTTGCTGAATTCCCCAAAGAAAGACGGCGCCATGGCGAGACCCCAAGGCGCGTTGAGCGGGCCTCCAGTGACAAGCCGGCGCAGCAGGAATCCGTCGGCGTCGAACACGTTGATGATTCCCGCTCCGTCGCCGGGCTCTTCCTCGATGCCGGAGGCGCTCTGCCGCGCGTAGGTCACATAAAGGCTTTGCCCGAAGCGCTGAATGTTGAATGGCGCGTACCCGGCGGGCAAATTCGGATCGCGGAAACCGCCCGGAAGCTGGACGGGCCGGAAGGCGCCGTCAAAGGCTTCGATGACGCGCTCCTTGAAGTTCGCGGCGTAGAGCCCCGGGCCGCGGGAGGACACGGCAAGCGCGAACCCCGTGTAGACGGCAGAGGGATTGTCCGCCACAACAATCGCGTTGACCGGATCCACGTTGCGGTTCCACGCCGAGATGACGCCGCTTTGCGTGGCGAAAAGGAACGACGCCGGCGCGCCGGGCCCGATTTCGAACGCGGGCGTGCCGTTCCAGACCTGGCCCGTGACTTGCGCCGAGCCGCTCCGGCCCGCGCCCTGTGGAATGCGAACCACCAGAGGGGCGCCAACAGGAAACGGATCGCCGTTCGAGTTGTAGAGAGTGCTGGTGGCCGTGCCGGCATTGGAAACCCAGAATGCTGTGGTGGGCCCGAGAGAGACGCCCCAGGGCACGGCGAGGTTTGGATCGATCCGGTCGGCCCAGCCCTGAAGATCGGAGACCAGGTGCGCGACGTCGTAGGCCGACGGCCTGACGCCGAGCGGTGAAGTGTCCTCCTGGACGGTGAGCGAGGTCGTGTAGATGTAGTCGCCCTGGTTGGTGCCGTCGCCGTTGGCGGCGTTGCCGGCGGCATAGAACGAGACCGCACCGGCGCCCGCGGGAGGCGCAGTCCAGTCAAACTCGAAGTCTGCACCAGTGCGGATGCCGGTGCGCGTGCCGGGGACGGTGTGCATGATGAGCTGGATCTGGTTGTTGAATGAGCAGGGCTTGTTCGCGCCGTTGCCGCAGACAGTGCGGGTAAGGTCACCGGCAGGGATCAAGTCGCCCGCCTGCGAGTTGGCCGGGTCGCTGGCAAGGCGGGCCGTGAGCTGGAAGCCCCAGCGTTGCTGGTCCGGGTCGCGAACCTCGACGCGGATCCGGTACGTCATCCCCGGCCGGTACGCCGTGCCGGGGAAGACCACGCGGACGCTGCCCATGCCTGAGTTCAAGGGGAAGCTGTTGTGGCACTGTGTGCAGGCACGCGGATTGTCGCCGGGCGCGCCGGTCAGTCTCAGGGCCGGACCGAAGCTCCTGGCGGAAGCCGGAAGAACGGCGAGGGCGCCGCACAGCAGCAGCAGGCGAATCGCAGTCGTCGGCGGGGTGTTGGTTGGGAACATTGGCATGGCAATGCCGATGCTACGCCCGGCTGGCGAGGACAGTTGTTGAGGGGGTGTAAACAAGCTGTGAAATCGGCGGAATCGCGGCAGGCCGTAGTTTCCAGTGCCGGACGGCGGGTTTACAATCAGGAAACCAAAGCGCAATGCACCCCATTCTGGTGATCGACGACGACGAGAATCTGCGGGACACGATCTCGCTGCTTTTGGAAAACGAGGGGTTCCGCGCAACCACGGCCGCCGACGGCACGGCCGGGTTCGAGGAGGCGATCCACACGCGGCCGGACCTGGTGCTGGTAGACCTGCGGATGCCTGGAATGAGTGGCGTGGAAGTATGCAAGCAGTTGCGGGCCGCGGGCACCAGGACACCGATCATCGTGCTGAGCGCCGTGGGCGATGAGATCGACAAGGTTCTGCTTCTGGAGATCGGCGCAGACGACTATGTCGTGAAGCCGTTTGGCACGCGGGAACTCCTGGCGCGCATCCGTGCGGTGCTGAGACGGTCCTCGCCGGGGCCGGGACGCGTGGTGCGTTTCGCCGACGTGGAAGTGGACCTGGAAAGGCGGACCGTTGTGCGGCGCGGGGAAGAGGTGCGGTTCACCCGGGCCGAGTTCAACCTGCTGACGTTCTTCCTCCAGAATCCGGACCGGGCGCTCACGCGGGACATGATTCTGAATGCGGTGTGGGGCTACGAGTCGTATCCGAACACGCGCACGGTGGATGCACACGTGGTGCGGCTGCGGCAGAAGCTCGAGCCGGAGCCGAACGCGCCGCGGCATTTCATCACGGTGCATGGGGTCGGCTACAGGTTCCTTCCATGAGCGGCGCGGCGCGCAGCAAGCTCCTGGTGGTGCTGGTGGAAGACGCGCGGGAATGCTCCACGGCGCTCGAAATTGCGTTGAGCCGCAGCGGAATGTTTGTGGTGCGCGCCTTTGGCAGCGCGGAGGAAGCGCTGGAATCGATGCGGACCGCGCCGCCCTACGCAGTGGTCACCGACATCCACCTGCCCGGGATGAGCGGGTTGGCGCTGATCCGGGAGCTGAGGGCGTCGCAGGCAGCGCCGCAGCCGCGGATCATTGCCGTCAGCGGCGGTGCCCGCCGGGAACTGGAAGCGGAGTCGGTGTCGGCTGGCGCGGATGCGTTCTTCGCAAAACCGTATTCGCCGAAGGAAATTTGCAGCGTTCTGGAGGGCATGGTCGATGACGACTAGAAAGCTCGCGTTCTGTCTGCTGTTGGCAAGCCTGCCGGAATCGGGGCAGGACCGGATTCGGGATATTCTCGCGAGGCTGGAGCGCCTGGAGGCGGAGAACCGCGAGTTGCGCCGCGAAGTCGATGCATTGCGGAGCGCTCTGAAGCCGCACTCCGCGGAAGCGGAAGCGCCGCGGCTCGCCGAACGGTTGGAGGTTCAGGAAGCCCGCACGGCAGAACTGGCCCAGGTCAAGGTGCAAACCGCGTCGAGGTTCCCCGTCGAACTGACGGGCATGGTGCTGTTCAATCTTTTCTCCAACGGCGCCTACGGCGGAGGCCAGTATCCGACGACCGCGGCTCTTGCGCCGGGCCCGCGCATCTCCGGCGGCTCGTTCCGTCAAAGCATCGTCGGACTGCAGTTTCACGGTCCGGAAGTGGCGGGAGGCGGCAGGGTCTCCGGCCTTTTCGAGGCGGATTTCTGGGCGGGATCGGACTCCTCGCTGAACCACCTGTTCCGGATTCGCACGGCCATGGTCACAACGGATTGGAAACGGTTCTCCATTTCGGCGGGCCAGGACAAGCCGCTGATCTCGCCACGCGAACCCGACTCTCTGGCGCAAGTGGGCGTCTCTCCCCTGACAGGCGCCGGCAACCCCTGGCTCTGGCAACCGCAACTTCGACTGGAGGAGCGCCTGCCGCTCGGCCAGTCTTCGGGGCTGCGGCTGCAGGGGGCACTGTTCCAGACGAGCGA
>Ga0209018_1000583_pt1 | contig 33365 bp, 30 predicted proteins | sample YNPBryBLVA2012_FD_185814 | JGI IMG/M metagenome (GOLD analysis project Ga0209018, IMG submission 185814) | Anoxygenic and chlorotrophic microbial mat microbial communities from Yellowstone National Park, USA - YNP Bryant BLVA 2012 (SPAdes)... ...
AAACACTTGTCCGCCGCTGCCTCCCTTGCAGTCGAACATCTGGCTTTGCGAAACTTGCGTGTCGAAGGTCAGCATGTGCATGTCTGTGGTGTAGCCTCCGCTGTTCTCGAAGAGGGCGTGTCCTTCTGCCCATGAGCCATCTGGATTATTGCCGCGCATGATGAAATCGCCGGAGTAGGTAAAGGCAACGTCGGTGAAGGTAAGTTTTAGTTGCCCGGAGGGGATGCTCAGAACAGGCGTGGATTCGGGGATGATGGACGCCATCAGCAAATCCAAACTACTTGTGGGCATGATCCAGGTCCCTTCCAGACAGGGGTCGCGCGGGGCGTTGGGCGGGATGGTGGGCGCTGGGGTGCCTTCGACAGGGATGATGATGGGTTCGGGTTCTGACGAGGGTGGAACTTCTTCCTCAGCAGGGGGAGCCGAAGGTGGTGGAACTCCTTCTTCAGCGAGGGGCTCCGGCGATGGCGACATTTCCTCTTCAGCAGTGGGAGCCACGGCGGACGAAGTGCCAGAGATTAGCTCGGTTGGGCGGATTGGCAGGCTGCAGCCGGTCAGGAGCGCCAAAAGAAACAAATAAATAAACAGACGGTAAATGTTTATGGAAGTCATATCCTTGCTCTCCTTTACGGCCAAAGAGAAATGCCCCGAAGTCTGGTTCGAAAGGCACTATTATAAGATAAATTATATCAAAATTAGCGACAATAATCCATAGCGGGAAGTGGGAATGAACGTCAAAAAACCGCCCCGAAAGTTATCCAAAGAACTTCGGGGCGGTAACGAAGGGTCACAAATTATCTTACGATTTACTGCTCGACAAGGCGGTGGAAATGTAGTACATTTTCGCGGCTCAAGTTTACCACTCCACTCGACCGCCTGACTCAACTCTCCTAAAACCAGAACAAGGCCAGGCAACCGCCCATCTCTCAGCGGCCCTCACCCAGAGCTGCTTCACTCGCTTGTCATGATAAACAGCGGCTTCATCTCGAAGCTCTCATACTTGGGGCGCAGGCGGTCGGTGTTGTAGAATTTGCCCACATCCACAACCTTTTTGGTCGAGGTGACGACATCAACGGGCATGTTATCGTAACGGCCGTTCTTTAGCACCACCAGGCGGCCATGAATGTTCTTGAGGATGAGATCGAGCGCCAGATTGCCAAAAGCCATGGGGACAATCGAGTCAATCGAGTCGGGATCGCCGCCACGCACCAGGTAGCCCAATTTCTGGTTGATGATATGGATGGTTTTGCCGTTGTTGAACTGGGGAGAAAGCTCCTCGAGACGCCGGCTGACCACATCACCGATGCCGCCTAGCTTGGCGTGGCCGTAGGCGTCGGTGCGGGCATCCTGGAAGATCATGTCACTGCCTTCGAACATGGCGCCTTCAGAGACCAGCACGATGGAATACTTGGAGGGGTTACGATTGCGATCGGTGACGAGCAGCTCGGCCAGCCGTTCTATTTTGAATTTGTATTCAGGAATCACGCAGCGGTTGGCCGCGCCGGCCATGGTGGGAAGCATGGCCGTAAAGCCGGCATAGCGGCCAAAAACTTCCAGCACCATCATGCGCTCGTGCGAACCGGCTGAGGTGCGCAAGCTGTTGGTCATCTGAATCGTGCGGGTGACGCACGTGGAAAAGCCAATGCAATAATCGGTGCCGGGCACGTCGTTGTCCATCGTTTTGGGAATGGCCACGACTTTGAAACCCTCGCGGTAAAGGTGAACGCCATAGCTGAGCGTGTCGTCGCCGCCGATGGGGATCAGGTAGTCAATGCCCAGCCAGTCGAGATTTTGAAGGACCTCCTCGGTCAGGTCGTTGACATCGGCGTTGTACTTGTCTTTCAGGTGTTCGGGGACGGCATCTTTTTTGACTTTGATCGGGTTGGTGCGGGAGGTGTGCAGGAAGGTGCCGCCGGTACGGCCAGCTTTGTTGACCGCTTCTTCGGTAAGGACCTGAAAGTTGTTGCTGTTATCTGCCTTTTCGTCGCGGATGATGTCAATCAGACCACCCCAGCCACGCCGTAAGCCGATGACTTTGTAGCCTTCGCGCAGGGCGCGGATGGTCACGGCGCGAATGGCCGGATTCAGTCCGGGGACATCGCCGCCGCCGGTGAGGATACCAATGACACCAGGTTTTCTTTTGACGTTTGCCATAGTTCTGCCTCCAAAGTGTGACAATCACAGGGATTGCCAGAAGTCAGCGGCAATTTTACCCCATTTGGGGCATCTGCGATGAGCAATTAGGCCGCCATTTCTGGCTTGAGCCACAAGGTAAAGGTGCTGCCAGCACCCAGGGCACTTTCGACGGTAATGCGCCCCCCCATGCGGTCAATGATTTCCTTCGAGATGGCCAACCCCAAGCCGGTACCAGGGGCGCCCGTCTCTCGGCTGGCCGAGCCGCGGTAGAAACGTTCGAAGATGCGCGGCATTTCGTCCGCTGAAATACCTACGCCGGTATCCTTCACGCTGATCGTGACCCAGGCAACGCCGTTTTCTTGCCGCAAGGCTGTTTGGACGCAGACACTGCCGCCCTGGGGCGTATAGTTGATGGCATTGGTCAACAAGTTCGAGAGTGACTGGCTGAGCAAATGCCCATCGGCCTGAGCCAGGGGGAGATTCTCTTCGGGCTGGCACAGTAAGGTCAACCCTTTGTCGGAGGCCATCAGCGAGCGGTCGGAAACCAGCTCCGTGATGAGCGCATTGACATTGGTGGGCCGCAAGTTGATTTGCAAGCGGCCAGCTTCCAGCCGCGAGATGGTCAGCAGGTCTTCGATGAGATGCGTCAACCGTCCAGTCTCGCGATGCAAGGTTTGGATGTAATTGAGCTGGCGTGTTTTATCGTCTGTGCTGGCAAGCAAGTCGAGATAGAGAGTGAGGTTGGTGAGAGGTGTGCGCAATTCGTGAGAGACGTCTGAAACGAAGCGGGTCTTGATGCGGTCAAGTTCCTGAAAGCGCGTGACATCTCGGAAAGCGATCACCGTGCCAGAATGGAGGCTGTCAATGGTGAGGGGTGAGGCGCTCCCCTGGAAAGCACGCCCCTCGATTTGAAGGATGGGCGCATCGGCCAGAGAGGAGCTGCTAGTCAGGCTAGCCAGGAATTTTGGGGCGAACAAATCCATGTGGTGGGCCTGGGCTAGTTTGAGCAACTCGTCGCCGGCCTGGTTGGTCTGAAGCAACTGTCCCTGGTCATCTACCACCAGCACGGCATCAGGGACGGAGGCCAGGATGCTTTCAATGCTATCCTTAGCTGCCTGGAGATCGGCCGTGCGCTGACGGACGCGCTGCTCCAGTTCATTGGCATACTGTTGCAATTGTTGATACAAGCGGGCATTTTGGATGGCCACGGCAGCATGAGCGGCAAAGGCTTGCAAGCGGCGCGTCGTTTCCTTGCCAAAGAAATTGGGTTGGTCGCTATCCACATTGAGAAAACCGATAACCTGGTTGCCTACCTGTAACGGTGCGGCCGCAAAAGATTTGATCCATTTCGCCCCGTCCACAGCCGTCCAAAGAGGGTCTGAGCTTGTGTCGGGGATGAAAATGGGAGCGCCGGTGTTGATCATCGTCTGCAGGGTCGGCAGGGTAAGGGGGAAAACGAATTCTTGCGAGCTGCGTAAATGCTCAGGCAAGTTTTCGTAGCCGATACGGCGCGCCAGATAAGCCACCTTGCCCTCGATGAGCATAATGTTGACCGAGGTGCACAACGCCACACGCTGGGTTTGTTGCAGGATGAGGTCCAGCACCTCGTCCAAATCGAGACTGCTGCTCAAACTGATAGCCGCCTGAGCCAGCGCCTCGGCCAATTGGCGCTGGCTATGCTCCCCCTCGTAGAGGCGCACATTTTCTATGGCAATCGCCAGGGTATGCGAGAGGGTCAGCCCCAGGTTCACCGTCTCAGCATCAAAGCGATGAGTTTCACGGTAATAGAGCACCAAGGCCCCCAGGCCGCGCTCCTGGAACAAAAGGGGCAAGACCATCAGGGCGCGCACGCCCGATTCGGCCACGAAATGGATGCGCTCTCCATAGACAGAATTGAGCGTATCCTCCACCCAAACCGGTTGAAGCGTCTGCAGGGCGGTTTGACCTGGCAGGCCCTCATAGCTCTCGACGATACGCTGGACATAGCCTGGCGGCACATTGTGCGTCAGGGTCTGGACGATGTGATAGCTTTCTGGGTCGAGCAGGTAAATGGCGCTGGCATTGGCGCTCATCAACTCTTCGCTGGCCTGCAAGATGGAGTTGAACAGGTCATCCGCCTCATGGATTTGCACCGTTTCGGTAATGATACGGTTCAGGGTGAGCAACTGGTGTTCATACAGGCGGCGCTGGGTAATATCGGTCACGCTGATCACAACATAACTCGGCGTGCCGGCCTCGTCATTGATCAACGAGGCGCGCAGAGCAATATACGTGGGTGAAGTATGGGGAGGACGATACTCGAATTCGGCTTTGAGTTCCCCCTGGCGGAGCAGAGCCTGACGATAGGTTTCGAAGACCCTGCCAACTTCGTCCGAAGGGATCAGCTCGCTGACATTCCTGCCGATCAATTCTTGGGCGCTGAGGTTCAGTCTGCGGGCATTGGCGGCGTTGACATAGATAATTTTGCCGTTCATATCCGTGACGAGCAAACCGTCTTGCATATTGTCGGCTGCCGTCTCTAGAATAGCCTGTCGCTGACGAACAGCCAGGCTATCGAGAGCATAGGCCAAATCATCGGCCATCTCTTGCAACAGATCAAGCGTATCGGTCTCGAAGTCGAGCGGCCGGGCAAAGCCCACCCCCAAAGCGCCCACAATGCGGCGCGCATGGCGCATGGGCAGGATGACTGCCGCCCGGCAGCCGGTTCGTTCCAACCCCTGACGCCCGGCAAGTGTAGGCGATAGCTGCTCGACGTTGCTGGCAACCCAGGCCTGCCCGCTGGTTATGACAGCGGCCACCTGCTCGGCGAGGAGAGCGCTCAGTTTAGCAGAAGAGGCATCCTGCATCGTCTGGGCAGCCAAATGGACCTTGGCTGGGTCGTCTTCAGTGGTCAGGCTGATCCACGTTTGGGAGTAATTGCGGTCATTGGCCAGCACTTCGCAAGTTTTCTGCAACAGGGTTTGAGCATGATTGGCGCGCAAGATAAGCTGATTGACAGCCATCAGCGTATGCAGGAGGTTATAGTGCTGGCGGGCGCGCGCCTCTAACTTCAAAGTGGTGGTGAAGATGTCCAGAACAGGCCGCGGCGTTGTCGCCGCCGTGCCGGGATACACCGGCGCCACGCGGCGAAAGTACACTCCCAACAAGGGCCAAAGCAACAGCGCCGCCAGGCTTTTGCCCGCCAAGTTCAAGACAAGCTGATGGGACAAGACAGACCAGTTCGAGTAATACAGCAGAGGAAAAACGAGTGCATCGGCCCACAGTCCCGCCAACAAAGCCACCCCCCCGGCCATACGGCTAGGAAAGCGCCGCCGCAGGTTCGTGCTGGCCTGGTAAGTCAACACCAGGATGGCCATATCGGCTGCAAGGGCAATGGCCGAGGCCAACAGCAGAGAGAACGGCAAACCTGCTGGCCGCCGGTAATCAATTTGCAGCCCTAACCACTCGAATTTAGACAGCGGCAGTGTTTGCAGCAGGGCAGTCAAAATGGTGACCAGCGTCACCTGAAACAAGACAATGCGGCTTTGCAGTGAGCCATTGATCACGTAGATCACCAGCATGCCCAACAGCAGGGCCGGCAAAACGATGTAGGAGCCAAGCGGAACTCTGAGCAACGTCTCCCCCCCACCCCCATAGACGTTGACTGAGCCAAGCATATTGGTTTGAAGCACAGCGGTCAGTGCGCCTAGGAGCAGGATGATGGGAATCAGGCCGTAGCGCCAGCTGAGACGATGCACAACAAGGACGAGACCGCCGAGGGCCAGCAAAGCAAGCGGCAGCATCAGCAAAAGAAGGAACAAAGACATAGGCAATTCCATGCCCTCTCTCGACAGGGTTGAGGGGCCAGGCGAGGGCCATTATACCGGACAAGCGTGATGGCAACAGCAAGAATGGGAGCAGGTTTCAGTCAGATGCGCCGCTTTCACGTCTTACCACACGCTACCACCATGGCGATTGCATAGGTTGCCGTATGGCTCAGGCTGAGCGACCACTCTGTTAGGCCCAGCTCGTTGGCCAGCCGGGCAGCAGAGCCGTGCAGGCGCAGCAGAGGTTGATGCGCCGGGCCGCGCACGACCTCGATCTCCAGCCACCCCACGCGGCCGATACCCGTCCCCAGCGCTTTGGATACCGCCTCTTTGGCCGCAAAACGTGCTGCCAGCGAGGCAGCCTGCCATCCAAACTCTTGCCGTTCTTGCTCCGTGAAAGTATGTTCGAGAAAACGCGCCCCGTAGCGCTGAATGGCCCTCTCGATACGGGCAATCTCGATCAGGTCAACACCAACGCGCAGCATAGTTACGAGCCTGCTACAGCAATCCCCAGCCGGTCGGGATGCAGATAGCGTTGCGCCACAGCCAACACCTCATCGGGCGTGATAGCGCGCACGAGATGGGGATAGCGGCGGTAATAATCCAGGCCCAGGTCATAGCGTTCCAAATTGAGCAGGGCGCTGGCCACCCCGGCGTTGGTCTCCAACGAAAGCGGCAGTCGGCCAATGAAATTGGCCTGGCTGTCGGCCAGTTCTTCCTCGCTCACCGGCTGGCTGACGAAACGCTCGATCTCGCCGCGAATCAACTCAATAGCCTGTTCCACATTGGCCGGGTCCACCCCCGCGGCCACATACCAGGGGCCGGGGCCCAAACCGCCGCTGAGCGTGCTGTAAGCGTAATAAGCCAAACCGGCCTGCTCGCGCACCACATCGCCAATGCGCCCATACATGCCAAACTGTCCGAGCACACTGTTGCCCAGCGAAGCCGCCAGGAAATCCGGCGAACGGCGTTCAGGGCCTGGCAGGCCAAGGACGAGATCGGATTGACTCTTGCCAGGGATGAGATGATGACGCCGCACCGTGGCCGGCAAGGGGACAAGTTCTGGCAGAGCAGGGGGATCGGGCTGAAGCGGATTGTGCCAATCCCCAAGGAAGCGGGCGGCTTTCTCTATGGCCAGGGCAGGCGCTACAGCTCCCACAAGGGTCAAGATCATCCCCTGAGGGCCGTAAAGCCGCTGATGGCAGGCCAACAAATCCTCGCGGCAGATAGCTTGCACGGTTTCGGGGTACCCATCCTCCGGGTATTGGTACGGATGGCCAGCATAGACGATTTCGTCGAAGGTCAACGAGGCCATTTCAGCCGTATCCTGGGCGCGGATGGCCAGACTGGTGAGAATCTGCGCCCGCAAACGCTCCACCTGCTCGGCCGGGAAGGTGGGATAGCGCAGACAATCAGCCAGGAGGTGCAACAAGATGTCCAGGTCTTCAGCCAAGGCTCGACCGCCGAAAGAGGTGGTGTGCACGCCGCCGCCAATACTCAAAGAGGCGCCCACCGATTCGAGAGCATCGTAAATCTGTTGGAAACTGCGCTCAGCGGCGCCGCGCATCAACGCCGTGGCCGTGAAATCGGCCAGGCCAAGCTTTTCAGGAGGGTCGAAGAGGCTGCCGACCCTCAACGAACCGCTGATCACCACCGAGGGGCTGTCGAAGTTGGCACGAGCCAGGATGACAATGCCGTTGGGCAGCACGGCGCGGGTGATGTCCTCAGGGCCAGGCAGCGAACTGTTGGCGCTTGGTTGATAAGGAAGTGATGGAAATGTCATCGAGCCGGCCCTCAACTTTCCACGTCGCGCCTCTCGACAGGCAGATAAATCCCCAGCGTGCGGTTCTGCGGGCGCAGATAAGTCTGCGCTACCCGCTGCACTTGCGCCGGGGTGACAGTCGTCAACCTATCGAGGTAAGAGGTAAACCAGTCGTAACTGGCAATCATCTCGGCAAAACCCAGCCAAAAGCCCTGGTTGGTGATGCTCTCACTGCCATAAGCAAACAACGCCCGCGCCTGCTTGACCGCCCGCGCCACCTCATCGGGCGGGGGCGGATTGTCCTGAATACGCCGGATTTCGCCATCCAGGGCGGCAACGACCTCTTCGGGCGTGCGTTGGGGATGAAGGGTGAGATTGATGGTGTACAGGTAGGGGTCAATCGTGGCGTTCAAATCGCCCGAAACGCTCACGGCCAGGTCGCCCTCGGCCAGAGCGCGGTAGAGACGCGAGGTCTTGTTGGAAATGCCACTGCTGAACATATTGAAATTGCTCGGGCCGCACAGCAGGCTATCCAAGACGACGAAGGGAAAGAAATCGGCTTCGGCAGCCGCTGGGGCATGATAGGCAGCCTGCAGATAGGTGGTCTCACCTGGCCCTTCGACGACGACGCGCCGCTCCCCGCTCTGGGGCGGTTCCGGGCGGGGATGCCAGACCCCCTGCGGCCCAGGCGGTATGCCGCCGAAGACTGTCTCGATGCGCCTCAACATCGTCGGGGTTTCGAAGTCTCCGGCCAGGGCCAACACGGCATGATTGGGAGCGTAGTGCGTGCGGTAATGGGTGTAGAGGTCATCGCGCGTCATGGTGTGCAGGTCAATCATGTCGCCGATGATCTCGTGGTGATAAGGGTGAATGCGAAAGGCGGCGTTTTGCACTTCTTCAGACAGGCGGAAAGTCGGCTCGTTCTCGCTGCCCTGGCGCTCGGAGATGATGACGGTGCGCTCCGCAGCCACCTCTTCAGGGTCGAAGCGGCTGTTGATCATGCGGTCGGCCTCCAACTCGAGGGCCAGATCAATTTTATCGGCAGGCATGGTCTCGAAATAGGTGGTCCAATCGAGGTAGGTAAAGGCGTTCCAAAAGCCGCCGTGGCGTGAGATCGCCTTATCCAGGACGCCCGGCGGATAAGTGGGCGTGCCTTTGAACTGCATGTGCTCAACCCAGTGCGAAATGCCCGTGATGCCGGGGACTTCATTGCGTGAACCGACGCGGTACCACACCCAATGGCTGATGATTGGGGCGGTATGCACCTCTTTGAGCAAAACCAGCAGGCCGTTAGGGAGGGTGGTCTTGGTAAAGGTCATAGCGGGACACCTCGCCCTACTTGAGGCCGAAGAGGAACTTGCACGCCCAGTCGAGCTTACCGCTGCACAGGGGGGTCTCATCCCATGCATTGGGCAGCGTGGACATAAAGCCCTGATAAGGCGCCACCACCCCTTGCAAACCGCTAAACGGCTTGTGCAACTCGGTCTGATTGAGGGGGATATCCACGTCCACACTCATCACCACCGGCACATTCAGGTTGACAGCGATGGTCTGGCTGACGGGGACAATCATTTGCAGCCGGATGTCGAGCGGCGTTCCCTCTGGCAGGGTAATGTCAGCGGCGGTATTGATGCTCAGGTTGATGCCCTGCCCCATGGTGTCGAGAGCGACCCAGGTGTTGGGAATCTCGGTATCTTTGGTCAATACCACCGTCGTATCTTGCGCCAGCGGCAAGTCGAACACGACCGGCATGGTATCCTTGACTTGAATGGTCTGGCTGATAGGGATAGTCGTTCGAATATGGGCTTGATCCATGAGCTGGAAGTTGTAGGCTAAACCGCCAATGAGCTGTTTTTCGACCAACGTTTTCAGCGCAAAGAGCTGACGACCGACCAGAATCAGGGTAATGATCAAGACGATATTGACCGTCAGCGACAGAAGGCTGGCAACCGTCCAAAAGGCAGGCAACACTTTGCCTTGCCAAAGCAAGCGGGGTAGCCAGGGATGACGTTCGAAGAACAGCTTCACAGAATGGGTAAGTGACCGGGACGGGGAGGGGGAAAGGTTGGGCGATTGCGCCGGCGCAGGTAATTCGGTCATAGCATATCTCCTCACAAGTTTGGGCAGCATCACACATGTGGATGGCTTGAATATAGCACAGAAGCAGGATTCAGAAAAGCACTTCGTGTTAGAATAAAGCGAGTCTGTGAGCGAATGGCCAAATCTATGGAAACCAAATCTCCCTCGGTTTTTTCTGTTCTGCCCGCCAGCCTGGTTCTGGCGGTAGTAGGTTGGGGCGGGTTGGCAGGGTTGATTGTGAACACGCTGCCGACGTTATGGCCGCGCTGGTTGTTCTTCTTCCTCAGCGTGATGGCCCTAACCGGCACAGCGCTGCCTTTTGCCGCTCTGCTGAACTTGCGTTTCTCTGGCCAGCCGCCAGCCACGCCCGGCGTCGTTCTGCGCCAGAGCTTGTGGGTTGGGCTGTACTTTCCCACCCTGGCCTGGTTGCAGATTGGGCGGGTGCTAACGCCTTCTCTGGCGTTGTTACTGGCGCTCGGCCTGGTGCTCATCGAGGTCTTGCTGCGTTTGCGCGAGAAAAGCCAATGGAAAGTGTGATAGCTGGCCTGCTTCTGCCATGAAAGACCTGCGCTCGCTGCCTTCTGTTGACCGGTTGTTGAACACCCCGCCCGTGGCGGAGTGGCTGGTGGGGTATGGCCGCTCATTGACCCGCGAGGCTATCCGCAGCGAGCTGGAGCAGGCCAGGGAGGACTTCGCCGCGCAGGGCATCCTGCCGGATGAAGATGAATTGCTGCGCCGCGTTGGCCAACGGCTGGAAGCGTGGACGGCGCCCAGCCTCTTTGCAGTAATCAACGCCACCGGCGTCATTCTGCACACCAACCTGGGGCGCGCCCCACTCAGCCGCGCCGCCCTGCAAGCCATGCAGACCGTCTCGCTAGGCTACTGCAACCTCGAATTCGATATCCACAAAGGTCAGCGCGGCTCACGGCTGCTTCATGCCGAGACGTTGCTGCGCCGTCTCACCGGCGCAGAAGCGGCGCTGGTGGTCAATAACAACGCCGCCGCTGTGTTGCTGACGCTCAGCGCCCTGGCGCACCGCCGCGGCGTGATCATCGCCCGTTCACAGCTCATCGAAATCGGCGGCGGCTTCCGTGTGCCTGATGTGATGAAGCAATCTGGCGCTCGGCTCATCGAGGTAGGCACCACCAACCGCGTGTATCTCAGCGATTACGCCCAGGCCTTAGCCCACGGCGCACCGGCGCTCATCCTGCACACCCATCCCTCCAACTTTCGCATCATCGGTTTTACCGACGAACCCCCCCTCGACGAAATCGCCAACCTGGCGCATGAACATAATCTATTGCTGGTGGATGACCTCGGTTCGGGAGCGCTTCTCGATACCGCCCGCTACGGCATCGCCCACGAACCCACCGTGCAGGAATCGCTGGCCGCAGGCGCCGATCTGGTCTGCTTCTCTGGCGACAAGTTGCTTGGCGGGCCGCAGGCGGGCCTCATCGTTGGCAAAGCAGAGTTGGTTGCCAAACTGAGAAAACATCCCTTGGCGCGCGCCCTGCGCGCCGACAAATTGTGCCTGGCAGCGTTATCAGCCACCTTGTTGCATTACCTCAAAGGGGAGGCCGAGCGCGAATTGCCCATTTGGCGCATGATGGCCGCCTCCGCCGAGACGCTACGCGCCCGCGCCGAGGGCTGGCGCGCCGCCCTGGGACACGGCGAAGTCATCCCCAGCCAATCCACTATCGGCGGCGGAAGCCTGCCCGGCGAGACTTTGCCCACCTTCGCCCTGGGGCTGCGCATTGCCCACCCCCACGATGGGCTGGCGCGGCTGCGGCAGGTGCAACCGCCCGTCATCGCCCGCCTCGAAGATAAACACATCTTGCTTGACCCACGCACCGTCCTGCCAGAGCAAGAAGCCCCTCTCTTACAGGCTCTGAGCCAACTGCTCAACGCATCAGAGTCACCCTAGCCCCAGGTGATGTATGCCCTTCGCGCCTGAAGACCTTCTCAAAATCTTGCTGGCCCTCCTGGCGGGGGGAACGATTGGCCTGGAGCGCGAATACCGCGACAAAGCCGCCGGTTTTCGCACCATCATCTTCATCTGCCTCGGCTCGGCGTTGTTCACCATCCTTTCGATCGAAATAGCCGGCGACAAAGACCCCGCCCGCGTGGCCGCCAACATCGTCACCGGCGTCGGTTTCTTGGGCGCCGGCGTGGTGATGCGTGAGGGCGGGCGCATTCTAGGCCTGACCACGGCGGCCATCATCTGGCTCACTGCCGCTATCGGCATGAGCATCGGCAGCGGCCAATACACCCTGGCCATGCTGGTCACCGCACTGACCCTGCTGGTATTGTGGCTGTTTCCCCCCTTCGAACGTTGGATTGACCGGGCGCGCGAAGAGCACCTGTACGAAGTCACCCTGTCACGCCAGCCCGACAAATGCGCTCACTTCGACGCCCTGCTCAAGCAATCTCATCTCTGGGTCAGAAGCCGCAAGCGCCTCATCTCTGCCGACGAGATTGTCTGTACCTGGGATGTCTTGGGCGCACCCAAGAACCATCAACGCTTTATCGAGGCCCTTCTGGCCGACAAGGACGTAAAAAGCATCCGCTGCTGAAAGCGAACATCACAGGAAAAACTCATGAAAAGCGACCTAGATTCCCTCATGCAAAGCCACGCCTTCGACGCCCTGCTGGTCTTCGGGCCGGGCGACCACAACCCGGCCATGATGTACCTGACCGGCGGCGGGCATTTCACCGGCGAGCTGCTCAAACCACGCGGCCAGCCGCCGGTGCTCTTCTGCCGCGCCATGGAGCGCGACGAGGCCGCCAAAACCGGCCTGCCCACCAAACTCGTGGATGACTATCGCCCAACCGAATTGCTCAAGCAGTTTGGCGGCGATTCGCTCAAAGCTGCAACGGCGCGCTTTCAGCAAATGTTGAGCGATTACGGCGTCACCCGCGGGCGGGTGGCGGTTTATGGCCGCGTGGAAATCGGCGGCACATTTGCCTTGCTCAATGCGCTGCAGGCTGCCATGCCCGATCTCACCTTCGTCGGCGAAGTAGGCAACACGATGCTGATGGAAGCCCAGCTCACCAAAGACGAGACCGAGATCGCCCGCATCCGCAAGATGGGGCAAATTACCACAGCCGTCGTCGCCCAGGTGGCCGATTTCATCACCGCACACAAGACCCACAACGAAGTCTTGATCAAACCCGACGGGACGCCGCTCACCATCGGGGAAGTCAAAGCCCGCATCAATCTCTGGTTGGCCGAACGGGGAGCGGAAAACCCCGAGGGGACTATCTTCGCCATCGGGCGCGACGCCGCTATCCCCCACAGTTCCGGCGATCCTGCCCAGGTGCTCAAATTAGGCCAGACCATCGTCTTCGACATCTACCCTTGCGAACAGGGTGGAGGCTACTATTACGACTTCACCCGCACCTGGTGCCTGGGCTACGCCCCCGATGCTGCCCTGGCGCAATATGAGCAAGTGCGCGCCGTTTTCGATACGCTGATGGGTGAATTGAGGCTCGACGCGCCTTTCAAGAATTACCAGGAACGCACCTGTGAACTGTTCGAGGCGCAAGGGCATACCACCATCCGCCAGCAGCCGGCAACGCAGCAGGGATACGTTCACAGCGTGGGTCATGGCGTGGGGTTGAACATCCACGAGCGCCCCTGGTCGGGCGTTACGGCGGGGGAGGCCGATATTCTCGCCGCCGGCTCGGTCTTCACCATCGAACCAGGGCTGTATTACCCCGAACAGGGTATCGGCGTACGGCTGGAAGATACGTTGTGGATGCGCGCCGATGGCGTAGCCGAACGCCTGGCAGATTATCCATACGATTTGGTGTTGCCAATGCGCTCGCTCTGAAGGTATGGAGACGGCATGAACAGCCCGGCCCGCCCATCACCTGTCCCCCCTGCTGCGGCAGCCCCCGTGCGCATTCTGGGTGTGGAATCCTCCTGTGACGAGACCGCTGCGGCGGTGGTGGAGAACGGCCAGACCATTCTCTCGTCGGTGGTGGCCTCTCAGGTGGATTTACATGCCGCTTACGGTGGCGTCTTTCCCGAAGTGGCCTCACGCCAGCATATCCGCGCCATCTATCCGGTCATCGGCCAGGCGCTGGCGCAGGCGCATCTGCGCCTGACCGACGTGGATGCGATTGCCGTGACACGCGGGCCGGGGCTACCTGGATCGCTGGTGGTGGGCGTCAACGCGGCCAAAGGGCTGGCCTTGGGCAGTGGACGGCCCTTGATCGGGGTCAATCACCTGGAAGCGCACCTGTACTCGGCTTGGTTGCAGCGGGGAGGGGGTGAGCCGCCGCCAGACTTCCCGCTGGTGGCGCTAATCGTTTCCGGCGGGCATACCGAGCTGGTGCTGATGCGCGCCCACCTGAGCTATCAACGCCTGGGCGGCACGCTGGACGATGCTGCCGGCGAGGCCTTCGACAAGGTGGCGCGCTTGCTCGGCCTGGCTTACCCCGGCGGACCAGCCATCCAAAAGGCCGCCGAGAACGGCAACCCCCTGGCCTTCACTTTCCCGCGCGCCTGGCTGGAAGGCAGTTGGGATTTCTCCTTTAGCGGGTTGAAGACCGCAGTGCTGCGCCAAGTGCGCGCCCTGGAGACGCATACTCACCCCCTGCCGGTGGCCGACCTGGCGGCCAGTTTTCAGGCAGCAGTCGTAGATGCGCTGGTCGGCAAAGTCATGAAGGCCGCCGCGCACTATGACGCCAAGGCCATTCTGGTGGTGGGGGGCGTCTCGGCCAATCAGGCTTTGCGTCAAGCCGTGACCCAGCGCGCCAGCGTGCCGGTTTACATCCCGCACATTTCACTCTGCACCGACAACGCCGCCATGATTGCAGCGGCTGGCTATCAACGCTTCGCTGCCGGTCAACGCGACCCGCTGGATATGGACGTTTTGCCCAACTGGCCTCTGACAGAGATATGAGAACCGTGCGCCTGGCAGGAAACAGAAGACTATGAAAACATCGATCCCACCGCCCAAACATCAGGACTCTGCCGTTCAGTCAGATGTCGAGAGCGGCGTCTTACGCACTGCCCTGAATATCACCGTAGCCGAAAGCCTGTCGCCGGTGACGCTTGGCCTGGCTATCCTGTATGGCATCTTTGCAGTCAGCCACTGGCTAACTCTGGCCCCCTCCGTTGCCCCGACGATGACTTTGCTTGCCGGCGTAAGCATGTTGCTCTTGTTTGGGCTGCATGCCTTCTTGCAACGCTGGCGCATCCCGCCCCACTGGGCACATCCGCTGGGAGCGCTCATCATCGGCCTGGTGGTATTCAACAGCCTGGCACACCTCTATCTCACCGGCGAGCCGCGCCAAACGACCAACCTCGTCTTGGCCGTGATTGGGGCCGGTTTCCTGTTCCTCAACGGCGGCTGGCTGGGGTTGATCATCTTCGTCGCGTTAACTGGGTGGGGGTGGGTGGTAGTCAACGCCGCTGCCTCGCCCGATTGGGTGCATTTCGGCTTTGCCTTGCTCTCTGGCACGCTGCTTTCGTTTCTGGTGCATACCGTGCGGGTGCATACCTTGCGACGCTTAGAGCTGCTGCGCATCCAAGATGCCCGCCGCAAAGCCGAACTCGAGAAGGTGCTGAAAGCCACCGAGGAAGCACAACGCTCGCTGGCCACCAGCATGGCCATCGGTCAGCGCATCACCTCCATTCTCGACCTGGATTCACTGTTGCAACAGGTAGCCGTCATCATCCAGGAGCGTTTCGGTTATTCCTTCGTAGGAATTTTCCTGGTGGACGAAGGCCCCGACGGCCAGGCGGGGGAATACGTCGTCTGCCGGGCAGGCACCGGCGCCGGCGGGCGCTCGCTGTGCGGACGGCAAGTGCGTCTCAAGATCGGCTCGGAAGGGATCATCGGCTGGGTGGCCGCCAAACGCCGCCCGCTGCGCGTCAATGACGTTTCGCAAGACGAGCGCTACCACCCCTACGAAGACCTGGCCGACATCCGCTCTGAACTGGCCCTACCCCTCGAAATGGGCGGCAAGCTGTTGGGCGTCCTCGACATCGAAAGCGACCAGTTGAATGCGTTCCGCGAGGAAGATGTGCCCTTCTTGCAAATGTTGGCCGACCAGGTGGCGATTGCTATCCAGAATGCCTCTCTCTACCAGGCCGAAAAATCCCGCCGCCACCTCACCGAAACCCTCTACGACGTGGCCCACGCCCTCTCCGGCGCTCCCAACCTCAACGAGGTGCTCGACCTCATTCTGAAGGAACTGGCCGAGATCGTCCATTTCGACCGCGCCGCGGTGATGCTGCGCAGCGGCGAAGAACTGGAATTTGCCGCCACGCGGGGTTTCCCCATCGGCTTCAGGAACAGCACCGTCTCGATCCGCGAAAACGATGTCTTCGCCGTCATCTACCGCAGCCAACAGCCGCTCTCCATCCCCGATGTGCTCGAGCGCCCCGATTGGCAACAAGTTGCCGGCCTGCCTCAGGCGCGCGCCTGGCTGGGCCTGCCGCTCATCCACGCCAACCAGGTCATCGGCATGTTATCCCTGGTGCGCGAAAAGCCCGATGCCTACAGCCACGACGAAATTACCCTCGCCTCCACCTTTGCCGGCCAGGCCGCCATCGCCCTGCACAACGCCCGCCTTTACGACCAAATCACCCGTTTCAACCAAAACCTGGAAAACCTGGTGCGCCAGCGCACCGAAGACCTGCAAAAAGCCTACGATCAGCTCGAAAGGCTCGACCACACCAAATCCGAATTCATCAGCATCTCCTCCCACGAATTGCGCACCCCGCTGACGCTGATTCACGGCTATACCCAAATGCTGTTGGCCGACGCCGATATCCAAGCCAACCCCCTGCACTTCCAGCTCATCAATGGCATCAACACCGGTGCCACACGCCTTACCGAAATCGTTGACAGCTTGCTGGATGTGGCCAAGATAGACAACCGCGAGCTGCAAATTTACCCCACCCCCATTCCCTTGCCCACCTTGCTGCGCTCGGTCTGCGAAAAACTGCGCAGCGCCATCGAAAAGCGCCGCCAAACCTTGCGCGAAGAATACGACGGTCTCCCTTCCATCGAGGCCGATATCGAAGGCCTGCGCAAAGTCTTTTACAACCTGCTCATCAACGCCATCAAATACACCCCCGATGGCGGCACGATTACCATCTCAGGGCGCACCCTGGCCGCCAACGAACTCGGTATGCCGGCCGGCGGCGTCGAAGTCATCATCAGCGATACCGGCATTGGCATTGACCCCAGTGTGCGCGAGCTGATCTTCACCAAGTTCTACCAGACCGGCGAGGTCTCGCTGCATTCCAGCGGCAGAACCAAGTTCAAGGGGGGCGGGCCAGGCCTGGGATTGGCTATTGCCAAAGGAATTGTGGATGCGCACGGCGGCCTGATTTGGGCAGAAAGCCCCGGCTACGACGAGACCACTTGCCCCGGCAGTCAGTTTCACGTCGTCTTACCCGTGGTGCACTGACCCCCTCCGCGCAACGACAAACCGCCCGCCAAGGTTACCCAAGCCTTAGTGGGCGGTTGCGTTAGAGGAGAATGCAACCTTCATTGTATCCCCAGGGCTGAATCCAACATGAAGAGCGATTAAACATTCGATGAGAAAACGGCTCGACCTGCCCTGCTCAACTCAAAGCCAGGCGGATGTCTTCTGGGCCGATGGGGCCGGCGCGCAGGATGAGCGGCTCTTCCCCACTGCAATCTACCACCGTGGAGGGCACCCCGCCCGGCGAGCGTCCGCCGTCGAGGACGAGATGGACGCGCCCGCCCAACTGCGCCAAAACGCCCTGCGCCGTCACCGTGTTGCTCTGCCCCGAAAGATTGGCCGAAGTGACCGCCAGAGGCCCAGCCCGCCGCAGGAGCGCCAGCGCCACGGCATGGTCGGGCATACGGATACCGATGGTGGGGGTCGGCGACAGAACGTCGGGCAACGACGGATGGCGGGGTACGATCAACGTGAGCGGCCCCGGCCAGAAACGCTGCGCCAGGCGGGAGGCGATCTTGCCCATTTCAGAAGTCACCTGCGGCAATTGCGACATCTCACCCACCAAAATCGCAATGGCCTTATGACTGTCACGCCCCTTGGCACCATACAACCGTTCGACGCAGACAGCCTTGAAGGGATTGGCGGCAATCCCGTACACCGTATCCGTCGGAAAAGCCACCAACCCGCAATGCTGTAACACATCTACGGCATGAGAAAGGGCATTGGGATAGTCGGCGGGCAGAACTTCAGTTTGCATCGCCGTTCACCCCTGATTGAGTTCCCAGATGATGCGTAAACCGTCTAAGGTCAACCACGGCGCAATGATTTGCACCACGCTGGTTTCACGGGCCACGATCTCCGCCAGCCCGCCGGTGGCAATCACCTTCATCTCCGGCCCCAGCTCGGCGCGAAAGCGCGCCACCATACCTTCCACCAGACCAACATAGCCAAAGAGCAACCCTGATTGCATCGCATGGACGGTATTGCGGCCAATGGCAGCAGGCGGGCGCTGCAAATCCACACGCGGCAGTTTGGCCGTGCGCGTCACCAGGGCATCGGCGGCGATGCCAATCCCTGGCGCAATTGCCCCTCCCAGGTAATCGCCCTCGGCAGAAATGGCATCGAAGGTGGTGGCTGTACCGAAATCCACCACACACGCCGGCCCGCCGTAAAGGTGCTGCACCGCCGCGGCGTCCACGATGCGGTCAGCGCCCACGGCGCGGGGGTCTTCATAACGGATACGCACGCCGGTTTTGACGCCGACATCAACCACCAGCGGATCACAGCGCAAGTACGCCCGACAGGCTTCCACGATCCGCCCGGTCAGAGGCGGCACCACCGAGGCCAGGCAAATCCCACTCAACGCCGTGGGATCATAACCGGCATGAGCCAGCAAGCCGATAAGCTGCAAGCCATATTCATCGGGCATGCGTTCGTGATCGGTCGCCAGCCGCCAGCGCGGCCCAAGTTGCTCGCCGTCGTACAATCCAATCGTAATGTTGGTATTGCCAATATCTACCGTAAAAAGCATCGCGCAGCCTCCTGCTGCAACCCAAGAGGATGAGTATACCGCCGACCCAAGGTCAGCCCTGTGCCGTGACCGATTATAGCATGAGCGGCGGGCTAATCCTGCGGCGCTCTGAGCGCAGCGAAAAGCTCTCGTAAACCGATGATGGTCTTAGCGTCCTCGAATTCATGGCGCCGCAAGCGCTCTTCGGCCTCTTGCAGGGGCATGTGGATCACGGACAGCTCCTCGTCGGCGTCGGGGTGACGCGCCACAGGCTGAAGTTCGAAGGCCAGATAGATATACATTCTCTCATCGCTGTAGCCCACTGACGAGAAATACGACGCCGCCAGGATCATCTTTTGCGCCTGGTAACCGATTTCCTCGCCCAATTCGCGCTGAGCGCAGGCCTGGGGGCTTTCGCCTGCTTCTAACTTGCCTGCGGGCAACTCCAAAATATCGCGCTCGATGGCAGTACGATACTGTCGAATGAGGATCACCTGATTGTCGAGCACAGGGACGATTGCCACCCCGCCCTTGTGGCGCACAATCTCGCGGGGGAAAACCTCCCCGTTCTCGAGGCGCACCTCGCCGACTTCCAGGGAGAGTATTCGACCGGTATAAAGCGCTTCACGTCGAATCCAGCTTTCCATAGCTCACCACCTGCTGATAAAAAACCGGAGTAGCCAGCCGCTTGGCTCTGGCTACTCCCGGATAGTAGAACACGTCTCAACGTTCAGGGGATGTTGAGGACATCGCCTGCTGTGAGAGTATAGGGAGGTTCAAGATTATTGACCTGGGCAATGACCAGGGGGTCTACATCGCCAAAGTAACAGGCCACTTTGTAGATGGTGTCGCCCGCTTTGACGGTGTAAGTGGTGGGGTGGTCGTGCCAGGCGCGTTCGCCGGGGAAACCATGACCGGTCTGCGGGATCTTGAGCACCAACCCTGGGGAGAAGATCGTCTGAGATTGGCTCAGGCCGTTGAGGCTGAGCAGCTCGTAGGGGTTCACGTCGAAGCGACGGGCAATGCAATAGGGGAATTCGTCTTTTTGCAGGGTGTAGGTGGCCGGCAACCCTGCCGTAGGGCTTGGAGCAATCAGCGGGAGAGGCGGCTCGGCAGGGGTCACCAGCGGGAGAGGCGGCTCGGCAGGGGTCACCAGCGGGAGAGGCGGCTCGGCAGGGGTCACCAGCGGAAGCGGTGCAGGGGTATCGGTGACCACCACGATCAGGGGTTCAGGCGTCGGCGTGGGTGGTTCGCTGACCGGTGGGTTGAGCTGGGCGATGGCCGTTTGGGTAGCAAATGCGTCGAACATGCCCATTGTTTGCGTACCGGCGGGAACTGGGATGCCTTCCCCTGGGCCAATGGTTGGCGTGGCCGCAGGCGCTTTAGATGCGGGGCGGCTGCAACTTGCCAGCGCCATAACCGCGATGAGAAATATCAAGATAATGGGGGATGCTTTTGGGTTCATGCCAGTCTCCTTACAGAGATAACCGCGCCAATCCAGAAAAGGCAAAAAAGGGCACTGGCGGCTCGGCGTGCGCGGACTTGTTCATACTCTAGCACAATCCTGAAAAAGCGTCAAGCGAGTTGGCGCGGTGAAACCTCGTCCGAGGTGTCGAGGAGAAAGCCCCTCGGCTCTACCTGGCAAACCTGGGTGGCAGGGGCGCTTGCTAAAACACCAGCCAAACCGGCAAAGCGGCCTGGCTGGTGTGCGGTCGTTCAACCAGGGGGCAGCGAGATTCAAGCTGCTACAGCTTCCTCTGGCGGCTGTGAAAGTTGCGCATCATCTTCCGGCGGCTGTGGCGATGGTTTATCTGGCACGGCCTGGGCCGGGCGCAGTTTGATTTCGTCGTTGACCACATCCACCACCACACAATCACCGTCGCTGAATTGACCGCCTAGCAGGGCATCCGAAAGGGGGTCTTCCACCTTTTGCTGGATGACCCGCTTGAGCGGGCGCGCCCCCATTTCGGGGTCGTAACCTTCCTGGGCCAGGCAATCCACCGCCTGGGGGGTAGCCTCAAGGGCAATGTTGTGTTCCACCAGGCGATCAGCCACCTTGCGCAGCTCCAGGCCGACGATCTGCTTGATGTCTTCGCGCGTCAGCGAGCGGAAGACAATGACGCTATCCAGACGGTTGATGAACTCTGGGCGGAAAACTCGCCGCAAAGCATCCATCAACTTCTTGCGCATGTCGTCATAGGCCAGGCGTTCTTCCACCGCTTCGTCACGCTGAGCGGCAAAGCCCAACGTTGCCTGGCGCTTGATCATATCTGCGCCGATGTTGGAGGTCATCACAATGATGGCGTTGCGGAAATCCACCTTGCGCCCCTTGGCATCGGACAAATGGCCTTCTTCCATGATTTGCAGCAACATGTTGTGAGCGTCTGGATGGGCTTTTTCGACCTCGTCGAATACGACGATGGAATAGGGGCGGCGGCGCAGGGCTTCGGTGAGCTGGCCGGCCTCCTCGTAGCCCACATAGCCTGGCGGGGCGCCGACGAGGCGGGAAACCGTGTGGCGCTCCATGAATTCAGACATATCGAGCTGAATGAGGGCCTCCTCCGAGCCGAACAAGAAGCGCGCTAGGGCCTTGGTCAGCTCGGTCTTGCCCACGCCGGTTGGGCCGAGGAACATGAATGAGCCAATGGGCCGGCGAGGGTCTTTCAACCCTGAGCGGGCGCGGCGCACCGCCTTGGAGATGGCCTGAATGGCTTCCTCCTGGCCGATGATATCCTTGCGCAGTTCGGCTTCCATCGTCAGCAAACGCTGCGACTCTTCCTGAGCAATTTGCATGACCGGCACGCCGGTCCACATCGAAAGCACTTCGGCAATATCGTTGGCGGTCACCGTTGGGCTGCTAGTGCGGTCCCAGCTCGTGCGCAGGCGTTCCAACTGCTGTTCGAGAGCTTCCTGCCTTTCGAGCAGCTCTTGAGCCTCGTCGAGACGCCCATCTTCGAGCGCCAGAGCGCGGCTATGGCGCAAATTGCGCAATTGCGTCATTAAGTCCTTGGCGGCGCGGGCGGCAGCACTTTTGTACATACGCACCCGCGAGGAGGATTCGTCTATCAAATCTATGGCCTTATCGGGCAAGTAGCGTTCGGTTACATAGCGTGCCGAGAGACGCACCGCTGCGTCGAGGGCCTCATCAGAAATGGTCAAACGGTGATGTTCTTCGTAAGCCTTGCGCACGCCGCGCAGGATTTCGATGGCTTCGTCCACGGTAGGCTCATCCACCATCACGGGTTGGAAACGGCGTTCGAGAGCAGCATCGCTTTCGATGTACTTGCGATATTCATCCAGCGTGGTGGCGCCAATGACTTGCAACTCGCCGCGTGAGAGCGCCGGTTTGAGGATATTGGCTGCATCCACCGACGAGCCGGCGGCCCCGGCGCCCACAAGCATGTGCACCTCGTCAATGAAGAGGATCGCCCCCGAAGATTTCAACTCGTCAATGACGCGTTTGAGGCGTTCTTCGAACTGGCCGCGATACATCGTTCCGGCCACCAATGAACCGACATCCAATTGCAAGAGGCGTTTGTCCAGCAGGGGCGCCGGCACATCTCCCTCGACGATGCGCTGCGCCAGGCCTTCGATGATAGCCGTCTTACCCACGCCGGGTTCGCCAATGAGCGCCGGGTTGTTCTTGGTGCGGCGCGCCAGAATCTGGATGACGCGTTCGATCTCCATCTCTCGGCCAATCACCGGGTCGAGCTTACCCTGCTCGGCCTTAGCCGTCAAATCCAGGGCGAGCTGGTCCACCATCGGGGTTTTAGGGCGGGGCGCTTCCTGGCGGCCTGCAGGAGTACGGGCGGGCTGCGGCGTCTCCCCGCTCGCCCGCTGCGAAGCGCTGCTTTCTTGTAAGACGCGGCGCGTCTGGCGGCGAATCTGGTCGGGGGTGACACCCAAACGGCGCAGGACATCCATCGCCACCCCTTCCTCATAGCGCACCAATCCTAGCAAAAGATGTTCCGTGCCGATATAGTGATGCCCCAGGCGGCGGGCCTCGTCCACCGCAAATTCCAAGACCTGCTGGGTGCCGGGCGAAAGCTCCAGCCTGGCGCCGCGCTGCTGGCCATAACCGGTCAGCCGTGCGACCATCTCCTGGACGCGGCTGGCTTCCAAGCCCAGCTCACGCAACACGCGTCCGGCCACGCCTCCATCCTCCAGAATAAGGCCGAGCAACAAATGCTCCGTGCCGATATGGTCATGCCGCATCCGTTCGGCTTCCTGGTGAGCGAGACTGAGCACCTGTCGTGCCCGCTGTGTGAACCGTTCCATGCTACTTGCCACAATGAACCTCCAAAATAAGCAACCACCCGCCACCAGAGTAAGGCCGCAATAGAAAGTGAGGGCTTCTCTGGCGTACAAATCTAGCCACGAACCCAATCGGGCAAACTTTCTGTGCCCTTGCATGAAATTCGTGGCAGGAAATGTGCTGGCTACCGCAACATGATTGCGAGAGAAATTATCCGATTGGATTCTACCAGAATTTACCCCCTTTGCGCATGGGCATCAAGTTAAAGTCCGTTAACCTCGCTGAGATGCGTGCAGCGTAAGTGTTTGCCTCGTATCCCGACGGCGATCACCCGCCCGACATCTCGACGCGCACCGCTCGATAGAGCGTCTCGGCCTTCAACTCGTTCAAGGTCAAGCAGGGCGCTTTGAGATGTTCAGCCAGGGCTTGTGCCAGGCCCTGGTCGAAAGCGGCGTGTTCCATGTTGATAACCACACAACGGATGTCTTCCAGCGCAATTTGGTCAGCGATGGTGTGTGCTTCTTCTTGGGGAGGCATCCCTGTCATGGAAACATTGCCAGCCCCATCGGTGAGCAGGATCACCAGTGGGATGACGTCGGGGTGGAGGAGCATTTCACGTTGAAGCACCTGCTGAGCCATGACCAGGCCAGCCGAGAGGGGCGTCTTGCCGCCCACGGGGATATCGGCCAAAGCCCGCTGGGCAAGCTGGATTGAATTCGTCGGCGGCAAGACCAGGGTGGCGCGGTCTTTTTGGAAGACAATCAGGCCGACGCGGTCGCGGCGCTGGTAAGCGTCGGTGAGCAGCGAGAGGATGGCGCCTTTGGTGGCCGACATGCGTTCGGCCACGGCCATAGACCAGGAGGCATCCACCACGAACAGCACCAGGTTAGCAGTCTTTTTGACGCGCACCTTGCGCTGAAAATCATCCGGGCAGACGGCAAAGGCCACCTCTTGACGCTGGGCCGCCCGTCGCTTCTGAAAGGGAGCGGCGGCGCGCAGGGTGGCGTCGAAAGCCAGGTCATCGGCCTGGCCCGGTGAGGGCCGCGCCTGGATGTAGCGCCCGCGTTTGCGCTCGGTATAAGTGCGCGAACGCCGCCCGCCGCGCCGGCGCGTCAATTTATCCAACGCGGTATCGAGCTTACGCGGATTGAACGTCTCCCCCACCTCGACTGTTTTGCCGCCATCCCACCAATGGGCATTGCCGACGTCAAATATGCCCTGGGTCGTCGGCGTCTGTGGCGTCTGGGTGGATTCCTGTTCGCTGGTAATTAGCTGGCTTGCGTCTTTTTTTTTTCGGGGGAGTGCTGATCATCGGCAGGCACCGTTTCGGGCGCGCCTACCGTCTCAGCCTGACCCTGCAATTGCTCGATGCGCTCTTGCAAGTCGTCGGGGCTGATTTCTGCCTGGTTGAAAGGCCCCTGGCGGATGCGGTGTGGCAAGGCCAGCTCGGCAGCCAAAGCGATATCGCGATCGGTGATGGTGGTGCGTCCCTCCAGAGCGGCGTGAGCGCGTGCGGTCTTGAGGATCACCAGATCGGAGCGGTGGCCTTCGACGTTGAGCGAGGCGGTCAGTGCGGCGATGGTCAGCAGATCGCGCTGGGTATAGGTCACACGTTCGAGCAACTGGCGAGCGGCTTCGATTTGATGCGAAAGCTCCTCTTCTTTGGGGAGCCACTGTTGCCGGAAGCCGTCGGGGTCGGCCTCGAAGGCCAAGTGGCGCTCCATGATGAGCACACGCTCGCGGGCGTCGCGAATGCCGCGGATTTCCACCGACAAGGCAAAGCGATCGAGCAGTTGAGGACGCAGGTCGCCCTCTTCAGGGTTCATCGTTCCGACGAGGATGAAGCGCGCTGGATGGGCAAACGAGATGCCTTCGCGTTCGACGATGTTCATGCCCATTGCCGCCGAGTCCAACAACAAATCCACCACGTGGTCATCGAGCAAATTGACCTCGTCAATATACAACAAGCCCCGGTTGGCAGCCGCCAGAATGCCCGGCTCGAACGAGCGTTCGCCTTTCTGGATGGCTTTTTCGATATCGAGAGTGCCCACCACGCGGTCTTCGGTAGCCGAAACCGGCAGGTTGATGAAAGGCGTAATGCGCCATTCCACCGGCAGTTGATCGCCATTAGTTTGAGCGCGTTCGCGGCATTCGGTGCACCAGGTAGTGGGGTGTTCGGGGTCACAACCAAAGCGGCAGTCTCGCACCACCTTGACAGAGGGCAGCAAAGCCGCCAGGGCGCGGGCGGCGGTGGATTTGGCCGTGCCGCGCTCGCCGCGAATCAACACCCCGCCAATGCGCGGGTTGACCGCGTTCAACACCAGAGCGCGTTTCATACGCTCCTGGCCGACAATCGCAGTAAAAGGATAAATAGGGGGCAATTTCAACCTCGGCGAAACAGACTGGCCAACAGCGAAGGTCATTATAACCAAATTTCAACCTGTTGGCAAAAGGTTGCCAACTTACACCTTCGGCTTTATAATGGGCACTTGACATTTCATTCAACCGGAGATCATTAAACTATGTATGAAAACGATGCCCTGACAGGGCAGGAGGCTATGCCCGAAACCAACCACGCTGAACCAGTGCTCGCCGAAGACCGTCCTTCCGAGAAACCATCCATGGAAACTCTCTTACAGGAAGAAGGTTTGGCCCTGGACCTTCCCAAGCAAGGTGAAATCCGTAAAGGGGTAATTGCCAGAATCGGCGAAAACGAAATTCTGGTCAGCATTGGCACTAAATCCGAGGGGATCATCAGTGGCCGAGAGAAGGAACAAATTCCAGCAGCCGAATTGGCCACCTTCGAAGTCGGCAAAGAAATTCCTGTGTTCATCCTCAACCCCGAAGACCAGAACGGCAACGTCGTCCTGTCTTACACGCGCGCCCGCGAGGAGGAAGACTGGCAAACCGTGGAAGGCTTGCTGATGTCGGGCGAGGCCTATGAGAGCAAAATTGCCGGTTACAACAAAGGCGGCCTCATCGTTCACATCGGCAGCCTGCGCGGCTTTGTGCCTGCCTCACAGATCAGCGTCCTGCGCCGCGTGGATAGCAGCAGTGAGGCAACACCCGATCAACGCTACGCCAAAATGGTTGGAGAACCTATCACCGTGCGCGTGGTCGAAGTGGACCGCGAACGCCATCGGCTGATCCTCTCCGAGCGCTCTGCCCTGCAAGAGACGCGCGAAACCCTCAAGGATCGCCTGCTCGACGAATTGAAACCCGGCGATGTGCGCACCGGCCGTGTGACCAGCCTGGCTGATTTTGGCGCTTTCATCAGCATCGAAGGCGCCGACGGCCTGGTTCACCTCTCTGAAATCAGTTGGGAACGCATCAAGCACCCCAATGAAGTCCTCAAAGTCGGTCAAGAGGTGCAGGTGCGCGTTATCAGCGTTGACCGCGAGCGCAAGCGCATTGGCCTGTCCATCCGCCAATTACTGCCGGACCCCTGGCTCAAGAAAGTCGAAGGTATCAAGGAAGGTCAGTTGGTGGAAGGCAAAATCACCCATCTGACCAAATTCGGCGCCTTCGCCCGGCTGGGTGAGGACCTCGAAGGTCTGATTCACATCTCCGAGTTGAGTGAACAACGCATCAATCACCCCAAAGAGGTCGTCAAAGAAGGCGACGTCGTCACCTTGCGGGTCATCAAGATTGACGCCGAGCGCCGCCGCATTGGCTTGAGCCTGCGCAAAGTAGACTCACCCGCTTACGCCGATCAGGACTGGAAAACCTTTGCCCAAGACATCGAAGCTGCCAAAGCTGTCGTCAGCAAGGCAGAAGAAGAAGCGGCCCAGGCGAGCGAGTGATCGCCTTGCACGGCCAGCCAAAAATCGCCGAATAGCTGGCGTCTCCAGTCTCGACGCTCAGGGCGCTTCCTTGTGGAAGCGCCCTGGGTGTTATCTTGCTCGAATTCAACCTGCTTTGACCTTGATAGCCTTGGGCCGATGGGCTTCGGCTTTGGGGATGCGCAGGGTCAGCACGCCATCCTTGATGTGGGCTTCAGCCTTCGAGGCGTCAACTGCCGTGGGCAGGGTAATCACCCGGCTGAACTTGCCTGCGGGCAACTCGCAAACCAGGTATTTTGCCTCTTCGCTCTCGCCTTGGTGCACTTTGAACTCACCGTGCAGCGTCACCGTGTTGTTCAAAATCTCCAGGTTGATGTCGTCGGCTTGCAGGCCGGGTACCAGCGCGGTAATCACGTAATCGTCGCCATTGGCGCGCACATCCACAGCCAGGAGCATCTCGCGCTCAGCCGGTTCAGCAAAATTCTCTTCGAAGAGCCGATCCATCGCCTGACGCAGGGCAGCCATGCGGCGGTAGGGGGAAATATAAAGGGTCATGGTCTCATCTCCTTTGGTAGAATGGGAACTTTTCACTACGCCCATCATCTTACCGCGGCCATATCAGAGATTCGCAAGCAGCGTATTAGAAAGATGCAAACATTCTCACGCCCAAGGCGCTTCACGAGGCCAGGATGATGAGAGCGGGAGAGTCAGGCTGGTAAGGTGAACCCCCATAATCCCCCAGCACAGCTTGCACCGTCAGCCCTGCGGCAGTCATCTCGTCGAGGTAGGCTGCGGCTGGTGCGAGGGAATGTCGCGCCGAGAGAGAAAGGCGCTCGACAGTGCCATCCGGCAGAAGATGGTCGTAGTGCCACCACACCTGCAAAGTATGGCGGGTGCGTCGCCAGGCGTCGCTCACCTGCACCGGTTCGCCATCCAGTGGGTGGGGGAAAATATCTTCGATCTCCGGCCTGCCCTGCGCCGGCATAACTGCCATCTGCGCCGGATTGGGCAAGCTGACCGCAAACGTCCCCCCTGCTTGCAGGTGCTGCCGCACACAGGTCAAGGTTGCTCGCCGCTCATTTTCCGAGAGCGTGCTGAACGTGTTACATGGCAGAATCACCAAACGAAAGCCCAAGCCCAGGCGAAAAGCCGCCATATCCGCCTGAAATACGGGCGGGGCGGCCTGGCCCGCCAACTGGCGCAAACAGGCCAACATAGCCCGGTCGAGGTCGAGGCCGAAGACCCGGTAACCGGCCTGCGCCAAGGCGGTCAGCACCCGCCCGCTGCCGCAGCCTAACTCCAGGATCGGATCACCCGCCTGCGCCGCCAGGCCAAGCCAGAAGGGCAAATCTTCCGCGAAGCGGGCATGATGGCTATGATAAAGCAAAGGCAACATATGGCTATCTTACCGCCCTTCTGCGCTTTCTGTCCATAGGGCAGCGGGGTGCGGCGACCAATGCCAAAATTCAAATGGGCGTAATTGCAAGCTCATTTTTGCCAAAGTGGGGATATACTATAACCGTTGCAATTACCCGTGAGATTTCAGGAGGCCGAGTATGGATGAGATGCTTGTCCCATTGGATCTGAATTCAGCCACCCGCCAAGAATTGAAAACTGTGCTCAAGCTGAGCGATACGATAGCTGAGCGTATCCTGGCCGCCCGCCCCTTCTCTGCGGTGGATGAATTGAGCCGTATCAAGGGCATTGGCCCAACCAAGTTAGAGCAGATACGTCCCTACGTTGTCGTCTCCGCTGCGCCCACTGCCGACGACGAAGTGATGCCTTCTCCCAGCGAGGCTCAGGTGAGCGGCGACATCCCCCCAGCGCCAGAGTTGCCCGCCGAGGAGGCAACGCCGCCGACGCCAGAGGTCGCCGTGGGCATGAGCCAACCGGCTGAAGAAGAACCCCCAACGGCCCCAGCCGAGCCGCCCCCGCTCGAAGAACCAGCCGCGCCCACGCCTGCCGTTCGTTACATCCCCTACAGCGAGGCCCTCGTCATGTCGGCGGGCAGCGGGGTACTGGCCTTTATCCTGGCGGTCTCGTTCACCTTGATTTTCCTCTTACTCATCAACGGCAGCCTGCGCTTTGCCCGCCCGGCGGCTGTCAGCGCCCTCTCGGCGCAGGTGCAAAGCCTCCAAAGCCAAAACGCCACCCTCGCACAGAGCCTCAGCGAGCTTTCGGACCGCGTGGATGGCTTGCAAGACCAGTCCGAGCGACTGGCAGCGCTAGAGGATACCTCCGACGCGCTTGGCGAACAATTAGACGCCATGGCCACCCAAATAACCAGCCTCGATCTGCAGATGGATACCCTGCTCGTGCAGAGCGCCAGCCTGAGCGAGAAAGTTGATGATGTGACCTTGCAGGTGGATGCGCTCATCACCCGTTCGGGACGCTTCCAGGAGTTCCTGGATGGATTAAGCACCCTGCTCGATGAGCTGATGCAACCGTAGGAGGCAGGTATGACCACTTCCCCTCCCGTCCCCCAAAAACCGTCTTTTGGCGAACGTCTTTCGCTGGCCTTTGTGGCCTTTGCCCGCGCCCTGATGCGCTTATTGCTTTTGTTGATAATCGGCTTGCTGATTGGCGGGTTTGCCTACAGTGCCTACCCCTGGCTGGAGGCGCAAGTTATCACCCCCTTGCGAGAAAACAGCCGACGCTTGGATGATTTAGCTACCCGCGAAGCCACCCGCTCGGCCGCCTCGACCCAAAATGCCGCCGCCTGGCAAAAGCAAATTGCCACCCTGGAGGCCGCTCGCACCGCCGATGCCAACGCCCTCGCCACATTACAGGCGCAGCTCGAAGCGATACAGGTCGCCGTTCAGACGCAGCAAGAGAGCGACCAGACCGCACTGAGCGCGACCATGGGTCGTCTGGAGGCGCTGGAGGCTGACTTGGCCGCATGGGAGGCAGCTACCCGTCAGATCACCCCCACCCTGCAAGCCAACACGGCTTGGCTGCAAAACATCTCTGCCACGCTCCAAGCCCCCGATGTCGTTTCGGAAACCCTGCGAAGTGAAATCCAACTGCTCAAAGCCATGCAATTGCTCATCCGCAGCCAAATCCTCTTGGGGCAAAGCAATCTGGGATTGGCCGCCCAAGACATCCAAGCTGCCCGCCAGATCATCCTGGCGCAACGCGCTATCGCCCCCCCATCGCAATGGACAACGCTCGACGCCATCTTGGTGCGGCTCGAACTGGCTTTGCAAAATCTGCCCGCCGCTCCGGCCTTAGCCGCCGACGATTTGGAAATGGCCTGGCAATTGTTGCTACAAGGCTCACCGCCTGGCGTCTCGCTCACCCCTGCGCCGCCCGGCCTGGCAGAGACCTCCCCCACCCCCTCGACAACGCCCTCCGCCAGCCCCGCCGCCACGTCCCTGCCGGCCCAATCACCCACCGCCACGGCTACCAGCACGCCAGCCTCCTACCCTACCCCATAGATTTTACCCCGCAAACGGGTAGAATAAACGCAGCTCACGAACTAAGGAGAAACCGCCATGTCTGAACTCAACAAAGATATTCCCGCATCCAAACCGCCCAAAGCATCGGCGCGCCTGTCGGCCTCACTGGTGGCGGCGCTGCGCTGGTTTGTGGTGGCCTTAGCCACTTTTGGCCTCGGCGCGCTGCTCGTCAGCGTCATCTACCTCATACCTACCCGCCAAAAGCTGGATAAGGCCACCGCCGATCTCGACCAGGCAACGCAAGTGATCGCCACTCTGGAGGCCGAAAAGGCCGGATTGACCTCCCAGGTCAATGCGTTGACTGCCGAAGCCAGCCTGGCGAACCAGCATATTTACCTCTTGCAGACCTTGACCAGTGTTCAGGAAGCCAGCCTGGCTCTGGCCGAAAATGATACGACTGCCATGGGCCTGTCCCTGCAGCGAGCTTCGCAGGCGCTGGATTCGTTGACGCCTTTGCTGGACGCCACCTACAAGACCGCTCTCAGCGAGATGAAACAAGAGCTGGCCCTGGCGCAAACCAAAATGACGGTCGAACCCCAGAATGCTCGGACCCACCTGCAAAAACTGCAAACCAACCTGAAATTGTTGGAGGACAATCTCTTCCCGCGGCGTTGAGCCAGCCGCGGGCTTGCAATGGGCTTGCCTTTCCGCCCCGCTTTCGTGTACAATTGTTCTGTAAACGGTGAGTGCCATACAGGCCTTGTCCCGGGCGGCGTTCGCCCGGAAATCACGACAGGCCGCTCACCGAACCGAGGAGACCGACAATGTATCACACCATCATCATCGTTGGGAATTTAGGCCGCGATCCCGAAATGCGTTACACCCCTAGCGGCCAGGCCGTTTGCAACTTCAGCGTGGCCACCAACCGCCAATACACCGATTCTGGCGGGCAGCAAGTGAAGGAAACCATCTGGTTTCGCATCTCCACCTGGGGCAAAACGGCAGAAGTGTGCAATCAATACCTGAAGAAAGGCAGCAAAGTGCTGGTGGAGGGCCGACTGGTGGCCGATCCCGCCACCGGCGGGCCGCGCATCTGGCAGGGGCAGCGCGGGCCGGGCGCATCGTTCGAGGTCAGCGCAGCGACGGTGCGCTTCCTCTCCAGTCGAGGCGAGAGCGAAGGGGCCGAATACCCAATCGGCGGCGAACAAGCGGCCGAGAGCGAAGAGAACATCCCCTTCTAAGCATTTTATCCCAGGTGGCTGCCTGTTGTGCACGGCAGCCACCTGACTTTTATTCGGAGGTCAGATGACTGCCTTACCCAATCGTGCGACGCTTCCACCCGCCCCCGCTCTGGAAGTTCCTCCCGAAGTCGAAGCGATCTACGTCAATCTGGTGCGCATTGCCCATTCGCCCTCTGAGCTGGTGATGGATTTTGCACACATGCTGCCCGGCACCCTGCCGGCCAAAGTACGGGCGCGCGTGATCATGTCGCCGTTGGGCGCCAAGTTATTCTTGCGCGCCCTCAGCGAGAACCTGGCTCGTTACGAGGCCACCTTTGGCGAAATCAAAGTCCCCGGCGAAGTTTCTTTGGCCGATTATCTCTTTCGCCCACCCCAGCCGCCCGAAAATCCACCCAAGAGCGAATGACATGCAACGCCTGGATGAGATCGCCGAACAGATTCGCCAATCCTTCGACCAGCGCACGGCTGCCCGCGACCGTGCCCTGGCCCAAGCCCGCTTGCTGACGCGCCACTGCGCCAATGCCATCCGCGCCGCACACCGCGACGAGCAGGAAGCCGTCGAACGCCACCTGGCCGAAGCGCGCCAACTGGTCAACGCTCTCCGCAGCGAACTCGCCCCCTTTCCCGATCTGTACTACGCCGGTTACACCCAAGACGCCCTCAAAGAATTTGCCGAAGCCAAGCTGGTGTATGCGCTGTTGGACAAACAACCCATCCCCACGCCCGGCGAACTGGGGCTGGAAGATGCCACCTACCTGCAAGGCCTGGCCGAAGCCGTTGGCGAGCTGCGCCGCCGCTGTCTCGACGCCCTGCTCAAGCGAAATTGCGGCGAGGCCGAGCGGTTGCTAGAATGCATGGACGACATTTACGCTGTGCTGGTGACGATAGATTACCCCGATGCCCTCACCAGCGGCCTGCGCCGCCTGACCGATATAGCCCGTAGCATCATCGAACGCACCCGCGGGGATGTCACCATGAGCTTACAGCAGGAAAGGCTCGAACGGAACCTGGCGCGCCTGAAACAAGAATTAGAAGACCTGTCTTTCGATAACGGATGAGAACCCTGCGCGCCTCGGAACTTGGCGCATTCCTCTATTGCCGCCGCGCCTGGTGGTATCAGCGGCAAGGCATCGAGAGCCAGAACCAGTCTGAATTGGTCAGCGGCACCGCCTTGCACGAGCAGCACGGGCGAGTGGTGATGACGATGGGTTGCCTGCGCAGCCTGGCCTATGCCTGCCTGTTGGCGGCACTGATTTTAGCGGTAATTTACGTGATTGGGCAACTCTTATGAACCTTACGCTGCTTTACCTGGTCTTTTCGATGGTGGCTGCTGCGGTGATTTTACTGGCGCTGAGCAGCAGACAGCAGAAAGCGGCGGGTCTGCCGGGGGGACGGGTGATTTACGCCGACACGCGCCACTGGGGGCCGGTGGAAAAACCGTTCTACGATGCCGAGCTGGGGTTGACCGGCAAGCCCGATTACCTGGTAGAGCAAGGGGGAAACATCATACCGGTGGAGGTCAAATCGGCCCGCAATGTGCAAGCACCCTACGACGCCCACATCTTCCAATTAGCCGCTTACTGCTTGCTCGTCAGCCGGCAAAAAGGCAAACGCCCCCCCTACGGTCTCATTCACTATGTGGCGCGGCCCTCTGCCAGCCCTGGCCAGGGAGGCACCACCTTCGTCATTGACTACACCCCCGAACTGGAGCAAGCGGTGTTGAATTTGCTCAACGAGATACGCGCCAGTGAACGGCTCAAAGATGTCCCCCGCTCGCACCAATTGCCACACCGCTGCGCCCGTTGTGGCTATCGCTCGCTGTGTGATCAAAAATTGTAGCCGTCCTGTAATGACTCTACTGCAAAAAGGCCGTTTTCGAGCAAAGCCGCAAATTTATGCCCCATTTCGGGGCAAACCGCGCGGCTAAAATGGAAAAAGACTTCCAAA